>Ga0182021_10000062_pt1 | contig 93045 bp, 81 predicted proteins | sample 612E3MmetaG_FD_120493 | JGI IMG/M metagenome (GOLD analysis project Ga0182021, IMG submission 120493) | Permafrost microbial communities from Stordalen Mire, Sweden - 612E3M metaG (Illumina Assembly) | ecosystem: Environmental > Terrestrial > Soil > Wetlands > Permafrost | place: Sweden... | reverse complement strand
GTTGGGCGGCCAGGAGGTATGCATCATTTCAGGTTGAGCACGATCCGTTAATGCATTATAATATAGCCGTTTAAGTGATTTCTCTAAAGATCTTTCTTCTCGCTTCTCCGCCCCATCTGAACCATGGTCCCTGCCAATGACTTCGGGAAGATCAACTGTTACCGAATGCTCCTCAATTGCCGCTGATGTACTGTTGAGATCTGAAGGGTTAATCTTGCCGAACGATCCCTCCCTGCGTCCGCAGTATTGGGGGTGAGGAGCGCCCATTGTGAGGCCAACCGGATTTCTGCGGCCGGGTTCTGTCGACCTCGCAGGTGCGGATCACTCTTCTCACTCGTCCATATCGGTGAAGTGGCCACTCCCAGGGCCTGTGTGGGTATGCATCATGGCGAATTCCTCACTCTGGGGCATTGAGAGGGAAGAACCCGGCCAAGAAATCCCTTGACCCTCAGGTCATCCTTCGTTACCATGAACCCGGTTGGGATAGCCCGTCACCCGCATTTCCGCCATTTCCTGGCACCATTCCTTCACCGAAGGAGACCTTTCATGACCCGAACCGCAGGCATTCTGCTGAGTGTCTTCTGCCTCGCACTGCAGGTCAGCGCGCAGCAGAAGGACGACAAGGGCTGCAATGATCACGCGCTCTTCACCCGCATGCCGGACTACTGGATCCGAAGCTGCGCTGAGAAACAGTTCGATGCCTACAGCTTCAGCGTGGGTCAACGAAAGACGGAGCAGGTGGAAGGCCACTACTGGCGCATTGCGTACTACCCACAGGCCACCCTCGTTTCCAAACCCAGCGAGCTCCAGATCCTGCGCAACTACGAGAACGCAGTCAAGAAGCTTGGCGGCACGGTTCTCTCCTCAGAGAAGTCTAAGGAGACCATGCGGCTGGCGAAAGATGGGAAAGAGATATGGATCGAAGTCTCGACCGAGTTCACCGGCAAATACAGCCTGATCATCGTTGAGAAGAGCGGCATGGCCCAGGACATTGTGGCAAATGCCGGCGCGTTTTCCAATGATCTGAAGACTACCGGCCATTCCGCTGTCTACGGCATCTACTTCGATACGGGAAAGTCGGACATCAAGGCCGAATCGGACCAGGCGATCGGTGAGATCGCCAAACTCCTGAAAGGTGAGGCCTCCTTGAAGGTGTATGTGGTGGGGCATACGGACAACGTGGGAGGTCTCGAAGCAAACATGAAGCTCTCCCAGGAACGCGCGGAGGCTGTCGTCCAGACACTCGTGAGCAAGCACGGCATCACCGCCACTCGTCTCAAAGGGTACGGGAGCGGGCCGTTCGCGCCGGTCACTTCCAACGACACGGAGGAAGGCAGAGCGAAGAATCGCCGTGTGGAATTGGTGAAACAGTAGGAGCGGACTGAACTCCGGGAGACGCGAGGCGGATTGTGCGGCACTGCCCGTCTCCCGCCCCTTCTCATAGGTGCTCTCAGAAGCGGCACACAAGGGGCCGCTCGAGGAGCATCGTCGGTGCAGTCGAGACGAACGCGGGCACCCATTGATTGACGGTGATGCTGATCTGAAACCCGCCAAGGGCAGTTCAACGCCGCACACCAGAGTGTGGCTGTGGGCCATCATCGTACTTGGTGCGGCACTTCGCCTGGCGGCGATCCCCCTTGTCCACAACCACGGCCTCATCTCCGATGAGCGTGAGTATCTCTTCCTTGCAACCCGGCTGCATGAAGGGGGGCCGTTTGTCGATTCAAACGGCGAATTCTCCGTCCGGTCTCCGTTGTTTCCTGCTCTTCTCGCGCTGATACCTCATTTCCCGGAACAGGGCCTGGGTTTTCCACTGGTGGCGGAGTGTGTGGCCGGCACTCTCGCGATCCTCCTGGTCTATCTGATTGCACTCTCCGTGTGGAAGAGGGCCTGGCCGGCTCTGGTCGCAGCAGGGGCAGCGGCACTCCACCCGGGGATGGTCGTGTACAGCACGCTTCTCCTCACGGAAATGCCGTTCGTTGTCCTGATGCTCATCTTCCTTCTGCTCATGAGCAGGCTCATCGCGAGGCTCCGCCTCTCGGACTCCCTGGTTCTTGGAGCCGTGGCGGGGGTCGCAGTGTTGACCCGGGCCGTCTTCCTGGGACCGTTTAGTGCAATGCTGGGATTTCTCTGGATGCAGCTCCGGTCGACGGGCAAAGCCACTTCAACATGCCTGGCAGCACTGGCAGTTTGCCTTCTGGTCCTGTCGCCATGGGTGATCCGGAACTATCAGGTGCACCACGAGATTGTCCCGGTGTCCTCATTTTCCGGATCTTCACTCTTGATGGGGAACAACCCATTCACGCATGGAAGCACGAAATTCGATCCAGGGTACGATGCATGGCGCCGGGAACAGCTCCGCGCCCACGGGATCTCGGACGAGGCCTCCGAATATGTTCGAACGACGGCAGAAGGGCGCATTGCCGTGGAATACATGGCCGCACACCCGTGGAATACGTCGTTGCTTATGCTTGAAAAGGCCTATGTATTCTGGTTCTACCCTTTGAGCCACCAGCAATTCAATGTCCCGCTTAAGGCGGCCATGATGGGGGCAGATGTTCTTCTCTATCTGGGGGCAGCGGCCGGCTTTGTGGCCGCATGGCATCTGCGGAAGCGCCTGGGCTTGCTCCTCGTTCCGCTGGCTGCCTTCACCCTGCTGCATATCGTTCTCCATGCCGAGGCACGGTACCGGGTGCCTGTCGTTCCCCTCATCTGCGTCATGTTTGGCGGAGTGACTGAAGCCTGGAGAGAGCGCCTCTCCGTGCTCGAAGACCCCCGGTCCCTTCGCAGGGCTCTTGTTCTTGCCGGTGCCATAGTTGCGATCTATGGTCTGACAGGCGGTCTCTTCTTCCTAGGGAAACTCTGATGGCACGCTGATCTGGCTTGCCACCTTCATGCCGCCCATCGGGCTCTGCGGTTGGAAAACCATGAGGATCAGAAGACGGCAGGCTTCCGAAGATGACAACGCTTTTATTGAGTGGCGGGACATGGCAGGGCTGGGGGCTTTACTGTGAATCGCATCGTGTCGAGGCAGGCAGGAACTCTCCTTTTTCCGCCGGTCCTCTTGCATTCATTGAGGTCGCTCCGTATATTTGAGCGGTTTCCGGTGGTTTCGAGCCTCAAGTGCCGTGACCGGCCCCCCAGGTCACTTCAGGTTTCCATCTCACGCGGAAGTGGCGAAATTGGCAGACGCACCATCTTGAGGGGGTGGCACCCGAAAGGGTATGCGGGTTCAAGTCCCGCCTTCCGCACGCAAAAGACCCCGATTCTTACCGAGTCGGGGTTTTGTCTTTGGAGTCCCTCTATTCCTTACCTGACTTCAAGAAGTTCGACGTCAAAGATCAGCTCCGCGTTGGGCGGGATCACACCAGCTGCTCCGCGCGAGCCGTACCCGAGCTCGGGCGGGATGATAAGCTTCCGTTTCCCTCCCACGTTCATGGTGGCGACGCCTTCATCCCAACCCTTGATGACCTGGCCTTTTCCCAGGACGAATGTGAATGGTCTGTTCCTATCCACGGAACTGTCAAACTTTGTGCCGTCGATGAGATAGCCTGTATAGTGCAGAGTGACTTGACTGCCGGCTTGCGGGCGCTCGCCGGTGCCGACGACCTCGTCGACATAGGCGAGGCCCGATCTCGTAAGGTGCCGTTCCTGTGAGGTCGGCCTTCCTGGAAGTTGGGTCGGCGAAGTGGATTGTGGGTGGCAGCCTGCGAACGAAAGCAGTGCGAGCGCCGGGACGAGAAATCTCTTCATGGTTTCCTCGATTGAACTCGTGAATTGAAGTTTCAGGTACTTGCCAATATCAGAAAACCGGATGATGAAAGGAAGCAGCAATGAACGTTGTGAGGCTGCAACATCGTCATCATACACGTTAGGAGACTGCATGAGCGCCAGCAGTATGCTCCTCGCCTGCATGGAGGATCATGGCTTCAGGCGGCGCGATTGCCCTCAAGTCTGCATGTGCCTCATCTGGAGGCGAGCCGGAGAGGTCTCGTTGCCTGACACATGGACAATCGAGGCTTAAAAACTACCGGCGTATGAAGATGAAGGCGTGGTTTTCAAGCGAAGGCAGGCCGACAAAATTCCCGTGGTTCTTGAAGTACACCTCGCGAAATCCCAGCCCTCTCATTGCCGCCCGCAGGTCCGCATCGGTGATTCCCCACTGTGTGAGATTGTGGATGTCGCCCCATGGCTTCCCGTAGACGGGATGGATGTCCTCCTTGTGCTCGAATACGTACTGAAAGAATTCTGAGCGGGTCCCACCGGTGATCGCCATGTATTCCTCCATGGGGAGGAGGGTGAGGCGGACGGTCCTGTCACCCGAAATATACTGCTGGTTGTAGATCACCATGCAGCGTGCCTGCTTCGCATAGAGGGTAAGCACCTGGTCCCAATCGGGGTTTGCCTGGTGGAGGAGCACGTCGAAGAAATAGACGATATCCGTGTCCCCGACGGATAGGGCAGTGGTGGCATTACCGAAATCGCCGTGCAAGAGCCGCAGCCTGGGCTGATGGCGCAAGAAGGCCTCTAGGCGTGGCGGGAAATCCGTGTCGACAATCGCTCCCCGGATCGTTGCAGACCGTCTCAGGGTATGCACGGTGTAGGCAGCATTGACTCTCCACACCCCCCCCAGGTCGGCAAACGAACTTGCCGAAGGAAAAACCGACTCAAGCGTGTGTTCAACAAGACGGAGCTTATCGGGATTCACATGAAGGTTGTAACCCTGAAGGAGGCTGGGTAGGTTTCTGAATGCAGTTCTGATTCTGCGGGCGACCGGCAATGCCATAGTGTGCCCAAGATAAAGCAATCACGAGAGGATTTCAATCATGGAGCGCTCCCTTCGAATTCCGTCACAACTCCACTTCAGACGGTGAAAGGCCGGAATGAAACCAGGTTGGAACGAGAATGCGCAGAATTCAGCGCTTCCACAGGGCCCGTTATTCTCCAGGTTCACTGGGTCATTCCGAGTCTCGCTGGTGTCCCGGATGTGAACGGACCCGGGCGTTCCGGCACGAGCAATCGCCCACCCTTGTGGTTATTCCCCGAATATGGACATTCCCTGAATATGGTAACCCCGACTTCTTGACTTTCCGGTAGCCCTCACGTATATTCTGTTCGTGCAAATGATCACTCCGATGACCACCCGTTTTTTCAGCATCGTCTGTTTGACTGCGCTCTGCGCGGCCCTGGCTGCGGCCGGAGTTATTCGCGACGGCACTCTCGGCGCCGCATCCGACTCCAGAGGTGTGTTGGTGCATTGGTGGAGCGATGACGAGACCGGCGTCGCGTGGTATATGATCGAGCGTTCCCTGCAGGGGAGCAGTGGATTCGTGGTTGTGTCAAATCACCTGCCAACGAAGGGGTCCGGGAATCAGTATCAGTTCCTTGATGAAACGGCGTTCAAGACCACGGAGACTTTTTACCGGTACCGCATCACACCGTTTGATTCATCGGGCAAGGTCGTGGGCGCGCAATACTATACGAATGTCATCGGCGGAGGGGTGAGCAGCGTCCGCCGGACCTGGGGAAGCATCAAGGCAATGTTCCGGTAACCATTCGCATTTCTTGCCCGTGGGTTCACGCAACTCTAGGCGATACGCAAGTGTCGCTTTTTTTTGTGCTCAGACAATCTCATGGTTCTTCGAAAGCCACTCGTCCTCGCATCACGGTCACCCCGCCGGCTACACCTGCTCCGTCAGATCGGACTTGACCCCCTGGTAATCCCCTGTGACATTCCGGAGGCATTTGATTCCGGCCGATCTGCCGGGGAAAACGCGGAGTGGCTCGCGGTGCAAAAAGCAGAGGCAGCCGCACCCGGACTCCACGATTGCCTCGTGCTTGGCGCCGACACCATCGTCACCATCGATGGCATGATGCTGGGCAAGCCTCAGGATCGCGAGGATGCCGTGCGCATGCTCACCTTGCTCAGCGGCCGGACCCATCTGGTCCACACGGGATTCGCGGTGATCGATCGCCCCTCCCTCACGCTCATCAAAGGTGTTGAAGAGACCCGGGTGTCCTTCCGCGGTCTGCCTCCGGACGAGATCGCAGCGTACGTCGCCGGCGGGTCTCCGATGGACAAAGCCGGAGCGTACGGTATCCAGGACGATTACGGGGCTGTGTTTGTTCAGAGAGTCGAGGGATGCTTCTACAATGTCGTGGGCCTTCCCCTTGCAGCGCTCTATGCGGCGCTCCAGTCCCTGCATGCAGTCCAATCGATTAGACCGGAGAATGGGTGATGGATAAGCCGATCAGAGTTCTTGTCGCGAAGGTTGGGCTTGACGGACACGACCGCGGAGCTAAAGTTGTTGCGGCAGCGCTCCGCGACGCGGGGATGGAAGTCATTTACACGGGACTCCGGAAAACGCCCGAGATGATCATTGAGGCTGCGATTCAAGAGGATGTCGACGCGATCGGCGTCAGCATCCTCAGCGGTGCGCACATGACGGTCTTCCCGAAAATTCTGGGCTTGATGAAGGAGCGGGGAGTGAACGATGTCCTGCTGTTCGGCGGGGGCATTATCCCGGACAAGGATATCTCCGATCTGAAATCAATGGGTGTCGGGGAACTCTTCACACCAGGCGCCCCGACCACGGCGATTGTTGACTATATCAGAGAGTGGGTGAAGAAGAGGGGAGACTAGGAGGGACGATTGGAAATCCGGTCTCGAATCTCGTGCTCACGGAGTTCCAGGGTGGGCATTCCTCCGCCCGCCGGCAAGGTGTATTCTGTAGAAAACCCCTGGAAAAAATGAGAGCGGATAGCGAGTCCGCCCTTTTCCCGTCTTGCAGAGTCAGCTCTCGAAGCTAGACGTTTTGCGTTGCCTCACTCCTCATGACCTTGATCGCCTGCAACCCTTTGGTGCCCTGCTCCACATCGAACTCCACTACTTCACCTTGCTTCAGGGTCTTATAGCCCTCTCCGATGATGGATTTGAAGTGAACGAAGAGGTCTTCACCGTTTTGGCGGGTAATGAAGCCGTAACCTTTGGCGTTGTTGAACCACTTCACCGTGCCCTTTTCCATTGTGGTACCTTCCAGCGACAAGGGTGGTTGGATCGCACACCATCGCCCTTCACCTCATCACCTGCAATGAGAAGCGGGTGGTGCGACGGGCTCTGTTGCAGGCCTGATGACCCTTCCCCTCACGCCCCAATCGATGTACATCTACCACAACTAGACGGTGTTGCCTGAACTGCGTGAGAAGTGTAAAGAAAAAAGCGAGGTTTGTCAAGTAGCGGCCGTATTACCGCTCCCACCATGTCTGAAACCTCCGGAATTGCCTCTTTCAACCCACTTTATTGCGCTGATTCGGAAGATACTCTTCACTCAACCGCCACTCATCGTCCCGGGCGGATGGGTGGAGTCAGGTGGAAGCGCGTCAAGGTTCGTCTGCTCCATGGTCGCCTGATTCGTCCATCTCAGCGGCCACTGGCGTCACCTGGGCATGGATTCCTGCTGGGTCAAAGGGGAAGAGGTCTTCCGGTGAAAAGATCTCCCGGAACTGGTGGGGGAGGAAGAATTCCTGGAATTTCGCCGCGAATTCGTTCAGGCGCCGGAGGTAGAATGCCGTGTTCTCATCAGGGAAATTCGGGTTCCATTCGTCGACGGACCTGCAGTTTTCGAACCCGCGGACATTTGCATCGGTTCCGGTAATGTAATAGGCGATCCGATCGCCTGTTTTCACCTGGTGCCCCGAGGCCAGAGCCACCTCGTAGGCGGCGCTCCGGTTCCGCTGGCCGGCGAGCACTCCCTCCTGGTACACGGCAAGCGGGTCTTTCAGGCCTTCGACCCGGGCGAATTCCTTGACATGGAGCTTTCGGGAGCTGATCCTGGTCTGGTAGTCCAGGTAGAGCCGGTGCAGCCCGGCAATGTCCTCCTGGAGCAGCAACTCGACGGCCTTGCGGATGAACGATCGGCCGAAGCCCTCCATGCTTCGTGAAATTAAGGAAGAGCCTTTGATGATCACTCTGCCTTCGTCTGTCAGGAGGGCATAGTTCTTCTTTCTGAAGCTGATCATGCGCGAATAGCGGCCGCTGAACGCCACGGCGATCCCGCGCGGCATCCGGGAAGAGAGCAGCGCAACAAATGTCCGCTCCGCCTGCTCGCCTTTCACAGACTCGGGGGGGACAAAGAGTACTCCATCGGTGTCCACCTCGATGACCGTACCCCCGTGCTTCGTGATTTCCTCCATCATCTGCCGGAGGATCTGCTGGCCTGTCGTGGTGACGTGGTCAGCCTGGCCGAAGTCGTTGAACAGGGCCCGTCCATACCCCAGATACCCGTAAAACGAATTGATGAGGATCTTGAAGGATGACTGCATGGCGTCGAGCCTTGACCGTTCGCGCGGGTCGGCGGATGCCTGCATAGCACGCTTTGTTTCGAGCCGGAGTGTCGTCAACTGACCCAGGAGCTGCAGGAAGACTCCCAAAGTGTCAGACACAGGCGCGATCCGGTGGAGGAGCATGATCGACGGGTACAGCGACTCGACATCCGCATGCACGACCGGGCCCAGAAGGCCTTTCAGGAAGATATCCGTGTAGCCGCCGCTGGTTTGGGCGCCCTCGCCGGGTCTGGGAATTGCCTGGCGCGCGCGCACGTACGCCCTGAGAAGAAGAGCTTCGATCTTGGCGGCGGAACCGCTTCTTGTCAGGATGCCGTAGGAGCCGGGAACCACGCGGGCCATGTAGAACGGGCTCGCCGAGAGGTGCTCGGCCAGCGCGCGCGTTTCGCGGACATCGTCGAATGCATAACGGACAAGGGTCGCCGGATCATTGTCCCAGTACCACGAAATGCGATCCCCCTCAACGTAGGTACGCCCCTCGGGCGAAAGACCGAAGAACCGTGCGGCGTATTTCAGGCCGTAGCTCTCCATCGAACGCTTGACAGCGTCGTAACTCTGGACAAGGAGCAGGGTGTCGATGACATGCCGCCCGGCGATGTCGGTATTCGTGAACTCCACGCCATGGTCCCCAAAGGAGGTTCGTCCCTCGGCCGTCACGGGGGCACTGCCGTCCCGCCCGATTTCCAGGGGAACGCCGGTGGAGCCGCAGCGTGTGAGAATGTATGGCAGGTCGAATCCCAGGATGTTGTGTCCTTCGATCACATCGGGGTCTCGCTCCCGGACGAGCTCGACAAGCTCCCGCAGCATTGCCGCCTCCGTGCGGCGCCGGCCGTCGATCATGTGTTCCCATCCCCGGTTGTCCGAAAGTGCGATCAGGATGATGCGGTCACCGGCCTTCCGGGGGTTGCTGAAGCGGTGAGGGCCTGACGTGTACGTCTCGATATCGAGCTGCATCCGCACCAGGTCGTCGAACGCCATTCCCTTGAAGAGCGTCCGTCCTGTCTGCAGGAGGAACTGGGCAACAGGGTCGGTCAGGAGGTGTAGATCAACCAGGTTCTGGAACGACTCCGGGCGTTCCAGGGTGGTCGCAGCATAGGCGTCCATCACCGTGCGGACCGCCTCCCAGAGGGACTGCCAGTCTTCGAAAACGCAGAGGTAGCGATAGAAGCCCGGTCCGGTGAGCTCTTTGATCCAGTGTCGGCGGGTGTATCTGGCGAGGAGTTCGCGGCGGGAGAGATGGAAGAAGGGAAAGAAGCGCTCCTCTTCGATGCGCACCCTGTCGGTGTCGCGGAAGTACAACCGCATCACCCCGTCACCGGCCGGATGGACGGCGACGAGGCGTTCTGCGGGGTGATGACCGAAGAGAAGGTCACTCATCCTTTGGGTGGGGTCCGCTTCGCGTATGCCTCAAGAAACGGCGCGATAAGGTCGATCGGCACGGGGAAGATCGTTGTGGAGTTCTTTTCCGAGGCGATCTCCGTCAGCGTCTGCAGGTAGCGGAGTTGCAGAGCGATCGGATGCTGCTCGATGATCCCCGCCGCGTCCGCCAGACGCTGGGAAGCCTGAAACTCGCCCTCGGCATGGATGACCTTGGCCCGCCGTTCGCGCTCCGCCTCGGCCTGTTTTGCCATTGCCCGCTGCATCTCGGCAGGGAGATCGATCTGCTTCACCTCCACGTTGGAGATTTTGATGCCCCACGGCTCCGTATGGAGGTCCATGATCTTCTGAAGCTCGCTGTTGATTTTGTCGCGCTCCGAAAGCAGCTCATCGAGCGCCGACTGGCCGAGGATGCTCCGCAGGGTCGTCTGGGAAAGCTGCGACGTGGCAAAGAGGAAGTTCTCCACCTCGACAATCGCTTTCCGGGGATCGATCACGCGGAAGTAGACGACGGCGTTGACCTTGATGGAGACATTGTCCCGGGTGATGATGTCCTGGGGAGGGATATCCATGACCACCGTCCGCAGGCTCACCTTGACGATCCTGTCCACGATGGGGATCAGGAAGACGATCCCCGGTCCTTTCAAGCCGATCAGACGCCCGAGCCGGAAGATGACGCCTCGTTCGTATTCGGGCAGGATACGGATGGCGTTCGAAAGGATGATCACCGCAAAGACCACGGCGACAACCACGAAAAGACTGAATGCTTGCATGGGAGAAGCTCCCGTGAAGTGAGGTCAATCGGTTCGGTCAACGAGAAGTTTGAGACCGTGAAGAGAAACGACAGTGATGTGTGAGCCCCGGGGGATAGAGCCCGTGCGAGCGGCGGCCTGCCAGATCTCGCCATGGACCCTTACCGACCCTTCGGGCGCCAGATCCGTGATTGCCTCGCCGGGCTCGCCCGCGATGCCCTCTGCCCCCGTGAACGGCTTCAGCCTCTGGGCCCTGATCCCCATGCCAATGGCGAATAGGAAGAACAGCGCGCTGAACCCGACCGCCGCCAGGATCACCGTCCACGAAAGTGAGACCATGTCGAGCGTGGATTCCCTGTGGATGAGCATGACGGAACCCAGCAGCATCGATGCGATGCCGCCGATCGCGAGCAGGCCATGGCTGACGACCTTGATCTCGATAATGAACAGAATAATGCCGAACACGATCAGCGCCACGCCGGCGTAGTTCACCGGGAGGGTGTGAAGAGAATAGAAAGCGAGGATGATCGCAATGACGCCGACAATTCCCGGCAGGATGGCGCCGGGGTTATAGAGCTCGAACATCAGCCCGTACATGCCAAGCAAAAAGAAGATGTATGCGATATTGGGGTCACTGAGGACATTCAGGATCCGGTGGTTCCACCCCATCTCCTGCTCGACAATATTCGCGCCCCTGGTGTGGAGCACAACGGTGGCGCCGTTGACGTCCAGGCTCCTGCCGTCGAGGCTGTCCATGAGCGCCCGCACGCTGGGAGCCACGAGGTCGACGACGCTGTCCCGGAGGGCCTCTGTCTCGGTGATGGAGATGCTCTTGCGCACCGCCTCTTCAGCCCAATGGACGTTCCGGTGCCGCTTTTCGCTGATGGAGCGGATGAATGCGGCCGCGTCGTTGGTGGCTTTCTCATTCATGATGGAGTCTTTTTCCGCCCCCTGCATTCCCACCGGATGAGCGGCCCCGATATTGGTCCCGGGGGCCATCGCGGCGACATGCGCCGCCAGCGTCACAAACACGCCGGCGGATGCCGACTGGGCGCCGGAAGGAGAGACGTAGACGACAACCGGAAGGGGGGCGGTCAGGAGGCTTGTAACGATAACGCGGGTGGATTTCAACAATCCGCCCGGAGTGTCGAGGCGGATAACCAGACAAACCGCACCGTCCTCCCGTGCCTTTTCGATGCTCTCACCGATGTAGTCGGCGATGGCGGGGTTGATGGTGGCATCGATCGTCACAACGTCAACTGTCTGGGCGGCAGCCTGAAGAACCGCGGCCGCCAGCAGGATCGCGAGGATATGCAGGCTTCGCATGGGGTCTTGAAGGTTCTCATTGACAAGATAGAGAGGGGGGATATCGAAAGCAAGGCGGCGGATGGAAGTCAACTTTAGGCGGTCTGCTCCCGGCAGTTTGCGCTCGGTGGCCTACTTTTGATGGACACTTCCAGTTCTGCCATTCGGAGGCTTGTGGCGAAGCTGGAAAGCTCGGGCGCTCCTGAAGGTGGTCTTATCAGCGTCAAATGTTGTCTTTTGGGACCGGAGTAAGTATATTGATTCCCGCAGAAATATTTTCTGTGCATCGTGGAGAGGTGCAGGAGCGGTTGAACTGGCCACCCTGGAAAGGTGGTATACTCGTAAGGGTATCGTGGGTTCGAATCCCACCCTCTCCGCTGAATTGGCTGGATTTCGGCTGTAGAAAGTGGCGTGAGGGGGCCTCTTACTGCACCGTCGACTGCCCCTCACTGTTCACGAGCTGCGGTCAGCCTTGCAACTGCTCACCGTTTATCCCCGTTCGCCGAAGCGTGGCCTATTCTACGCTACCTTTCTCCAGGATGGCCGAAAGGTCAACCGCAGCCTCAAAAAGTCTGGCCCATGACAGCGCATTGACATCTTTTGCGTAGCCGCCTATCTTGCCCCTACAGCAACCCTATGCAGCTTACGCGCCTGATGGCGAGAGGCCCATTCTTCTGATGAAGCATGGGCTCTGCAGATCTCGAGGTGGACGCCACGCTGATGCTGGGAGCTCTGGTTTCGGGTGCCGCCACGCCACTACACAACACGGCCTCCGCTCCTGGCATCCGGCAAGGATCTCGTTCGCCGGACCAGCGAGCCATCAAGCCCGCCGGGGCGGAGCGGAATGTCAGTGCTGTCAAGACAGAGAGATGTGGCTGCAGCCGAGAGAACACCGATAACCGCTCCAGCATAGATGTCGAGCAGGAAGTGCTGGGAGAGATAGACGCGGGAGAACGCAATGACAAGCGCGGAACAGAACAGGGCTGCTTTCACGGTCCGGGAACCAGAGAACATGGCAAGGCAGAAGCATGCTGCAAATGCTGTTGCCGCGTGGCCCGAGGGGAAGCTGTTGTAGGACAACAGGTCCACCCCCGGGATGAGGTGCAATTCATGAATTCCGCTGAAGAATTCCTTCGGACGTGCTGCGCCGGCAAAAAGTGTATGCTTGAGGAGCTGAGCGCACAGCGCCGCAAGAATGCTGCTTGCGGCCACCATCAACGCGTAGCGATACCGCACGAAGAGCAGCAGAAGAACCAGGGCCACAACTGTCCACCCCTCACCAAGCAGTGTGACCCAGGGAAAGAGCCGATCGGCGAGGCCCAGATGATGCGCGTCGATCGCCAGATGAATCTCCGTCTTTGTGAACGCCAGCAGCATGGCTCCAGCGACGATCAGGAAGCCGGCAAATGGGAGGAGAAACGATACCTGCCGGTTCCAGAGTGATTGCCAAGGCTCTTTGACGTCCATCCTGGTCCTGATCTCTTCGATTGTTCGAGGGAAAGGTCTGGGTAAACTTAAGAGAAGGTCCGATGATATTCAACGTATCCCGGCCTCTTCGACCGGCTTGTTGCCAGGCCCGCTTGTCCCGTTCCATCGGTCGTTTGTCCCAAAGTCCTTCTCAAAGCCTGCATCGTTGAGTACCATCCGGGAATCGCCAGGAACAGATTCAAGCTTCTCCATTCCGTCGTGTGATCATTCCGGGAGGTCACCATGTGTCTTCGCGTCTTCCTCTTTATCGCCCTTGCATCCGTTCTGAGTATCTCATCGGGGAGAGCCGGCCTCCCCCTCAGGGAGCAGGGCGGGCAGCCCGAAGCCGACACCCTCATGCAGCTCGATAAGGATTTCGATGAAGCCACAGCCCGCAAAGGTGTCGAAGGCTGGGTGATGTACTTTGCAGAAAATGGATCGATGGTTTCCGGGACAGCTGCTCCGACGACCGGCCGGGACGCGATCCGCAAGGCGATGAGCGGCTTGTTCGGCGACAGCACGTTTTCACTTCGATGGACTCCGACCAGCGCCGGGATCTTCATCCCAGGCAAACTCGGCTACACCGTCGGCCGGTCCGAACAACGAGGCAAAGACAAAGAGGGGAGAAGGGTCATCAAGCGTGGGGTGTACACGACGCTCTGGATGAAGCAGGCGGATGGCTCGTGGAAGATCATCTTTGATACCGGGAGCTCCGATGGTCCGCCGGTCCCGGCCGACTAGCGTGTGCCTGTCGTTGCGAACCACACAACGGCGAGTCCTTCTCCAGCGTCAGCCTGCGTTTCCGCCGGTCTGATCCGGACAGGGAGGATCAGCGTGGAATGGTGACCGACGCGAGGAGTTGTGATCTGTAACGCCGGCTCACCGTCAACCTGGTGCCGTCCTTCAGGATGGCGACCGCATCATCCTTCCGGTAGGGCTGCAATTCTTTCAGCCGTTCGACATTGACCAGGGTTGATCGATGAATGCGGACAAAGCGGCCGGGGTCGAGCCGCTGCTCAAGAGCGTGCATCGTGCTGCGCAGGAGATGGCTGTCACCTTTGACGTGAATCTTCACGTAGTTCCCTTCCGTTGTCACATAGTCGACATCCGCGACCTCGACAAACCTGAAGCGATCTCCTGTATTGATGACCAGGCGGTCATGATGGCGCCGTTCAGCCCGCAGGTCATTGATCAGACCGAGGAGATTGGTGTCGACGTTCTCATGATTCCTGCGAGCCACCTCTTTGCGCATGCGATCCACTGCCTGTGCGAATCGGGTCCGGTCGATCGGCTTGAGCACGTAATCGACCGCGTGGACCTGAAATGCCCGCACCGCAAACGTATCATAGGCCGTGACGAAAACGACCGCCGGGAGGTCTTCTGCCCTGAGGGAATCCAGGACCTCGAATCCGTCCATCTCCGGCATCTGCACGTCCAGGAAGATGGCGTCGATGTCTCGGCGCGACAGAACCTGAAGGGCGTCGAAGCCGTTCGGGCATTCAGCGACCACAGTGATGTCAGGTTCATCTTCCAGCAGCTGGCGGATCCGCTCGCGCGCAAGAGGCTCGTCGTCGACGATGAGTGAGCGGATCTTCTTTCGTGTCGAAGTCGCCTTCATGGTATCCTTCCCTCAGTGGGAAGACGATTGTTAGGCGTGCTCCAGGAGTCCGAGGGCGGCTATATCCGCGAGCGCGGCGAGGAAGAGTTCTCTTCGTTTCATCAAGAGCGGCCCTGGCGAATAGTGTAGCATTCCCTTTTTCGAGAGTCAAGAAGGCAATTTGGTTCAAGACACTCACCGGAGTGGCCGCTTGTGCAGGCGCCTGCACGGAAGGACCGGTTGGGCGGACGGCCTGAGGGATTCTTTGGCAGGCATTTGCGGTTGAAGTATTGGGGTAGTGAACCCGCCCGGCGGAATCGTTGTTGCCCGCGCTTCCCGGGTCGTTTGTGACGTCAGCACAACGAAGGCAAGGCATGCTCATGAAAGCCCTCCAGACAAAGACCCCACCGCGGGACGGCGGCACATTTGACGGAACGCCACCCACGCCTCCGCTGCTCACCCCCCTGACCATCCGCGGCGTGACGATGCGGAACCGCATAGGGGTCTCGCCCATGTGTCAGTACTGTGCCGAGGATGGGATGGCGGACGACTGGCACCTGGTCCACCTGGGGAGCCGGGCTGCAGGTGGGGCCGGGTTGGTGTTCACGGAAGCAACCGCGGTGACGGCCGAAGGAAGGATCTCTCCCGGAGATCTCGGCATCTGGGATCAGCGACAGGTCGAACCGCTTGCCCGTGTGGCCCGGCTCATCGCTCGTCTGGGAGCGGTGCCTGGTATTCAGCTTGCACACGCCGGCCGCAAGGCAAGCGTCGCCGCGCCCTTCAGGGGCGGAATCAGCCTTCACACTCCCAAGCAAGGGGGATGGCCGGTCGTAGGTTCCAGCGCCGTCCCATTTGCGGAGGGATACCAGGTCCCGGCCGAGCTGGACAGTCAAGGGATTGCCGGCGTGAAGCACGCGTTCCTTGCCGCTGCCCGGAGAGCAGTGGAGGCGGGGTTCAAAGTGATCGAGCTTCATGCCGCGCACGGCTACCTTGTCCACCAGTTCCTCTCGCCCATCAGTAACACGCGGAAAGACGAGTACGGCGGGAGCCTGGAGAACCGGATGCGGCTCGCCGTCGAGCTCGCCAGCGGGATCCGGCAGGTCATTCCTGATGACGTGCCGTTATTCGTCCGCATCTCAGCCACTGATTGGGTGGACGGTGGTGGATGGGATCTGGAGCAGTCGATTGAGCTGGCCCGCCTGCTGAAAGCCACTGGTGTCGACCTGATCGATACATCAAGCGGCGGGCTTGTCCCGGGGGCCAAGGTGCCGCTGTCTCCCGGCTATCAGGTTCCGTTTGCAGGCGCCATCAGGGAGAAGGCCGGCATCATGACCGCTGCCGTGGGTTTGATTACAGAGCCCGAGCAGGCCAATAGTATCATCAAGACGTGCGCCGCCGACATTGTCCTCCTTGCCAAACAGATGCTGAGGCAGCCATACTGGGCGCTGGACGCCGCCCAGGTCCTCGGGCAGGAAGCCCCCTGGCCGATCCAGTACGGCTACGCAGTCAGAAGGAGGCCTGCGGGCAAGTAGCGAAGGGCCCCTCTCTCCATATCTGAATCCTGTATCCGTCCTTTATGACTTCCCTCGCCTGAACAATCGCTTCCAGGGTTGGAACATCCCCCGGAATGTGGAAAAACCAAGCAGCATGAGGGCTATGTTAGGGTTTCATGAATGTCACCTATCTCTGGTCGGCATTTCCGGTACTCAAATATCCGGTACTCAAATCCGGATGCATGTTGATTTCCAGAGTTCCGCTTAGTAGTTTGCATTGACCAGAGTTCCCCGCAGTAGCTTAGGCTGAACAGAGTTCCCCGTACTAGCTTAGGTTCTGCATCCGCGCTGTGTCGTTCCGTTTTCGTTCAGTTCTCCCGCACCACCTCTCAAAGTCAGGGCCGCAAGTCCCTGGCAGAGTCCTCCGGAGCTGCCGTGAAGAAGCTCTCCCGAGTTCTTGTTCTGGCCATTCTTGGCTGCTCAATCTCGACGGGACAGTTGCTGGTCCCCAAGAAGAGCGGAATCTACTTTCGCGTTGATGACAATCACCCCGTGGCGCAGTGGAAGGCCTATGAGGCGGTCTTCAACAAGTATGGTCTGAAGACCTCCCTTGCGATCAACGTCTCCGACATTTCCGTTGACGCGGCCTCCATAGCCTATCTCAAGGAGGCGCAGGGGCGGGGGCACGAGATCATGGATCACACTCCTGACCACGCTCCCCAGTATTTCAGCCGGGTTGCCGACACGGCCTACTACTCAGGCCGAAGCGGGGTGGATCACATCAACCGAGACAAGATCTGTCTCAGGTACACTCCCGTCGATACCACGGCAACCCTCGGCTCAGGCTACCTCAACATCTCCGGCAACATCGTGACCACCGCGCAGCCCGGGGGGTTCGCAAACTTCGGTGAGGTGCGCCAGATCTACTTCCCGTCGCTCAACATCATTTGTGACATCGATCCCACATCCCTGAAGAACAGCGACGCCTCCAACACCGATACCCTGCGCATCCTGAGTGCATGGGATGAACCCATCTCGCTGGGCACAAGATCCGGCGTCCGGTACATGAGGATCGACAACATCGGCGGGAGACTGACCGACGATGCCCTGAGACTTCTCGCCTCCAGGTCGCTCTCCCTCTTCGGGCAATGCAATCTCGCCAGACCGGTCTCATGGATCCAGCCCGGTGGGTACTTGCCGGATCTTGACAGGAAGGATGTCAAGAGAATCCTCGGCCAGGAGTTTCAATACCGGTCAGCAGCGGTCTACCGGGAGAGGTCGCTGAAGGTCTTCAATGAATACGACCCCGACGCCGACCGGAGATTCGCCATGATGTGGGGAGACTTTGATGAAGAGAATCAGTCCGCAGGGTTCATCAAGAGCCTCATCGCCGATCAGGTGGCAAGGCACATTGTCCCTTGCGGATTGAGTCATTTCTCAAGCACCCTCGGGGGTTGGGATGCATACCTTGCCAGCATCGACAGCCTCCTCTCCTGGTGCGTGCAGTCCGGCATCCCGGTGAGGACGGAGGCAGAATGGGCGGAGATCCTGTATGGATCGACCCCCGATCCATTCCAGAATGTCATACCGCCGTTAAACGTGGATCTCGATGGCAACGGCGTCCCCGACGGATACTCCAAGTCGGTGGACGGGGTGCTCGACAGGACAGATGGAATACCGGACAGCAAGAGCTGCGCCTACGCATTATCCAGGAACGGCAGGCTCTGCAGCACCGGCAAGCTGGCGGGGGTGGAGAAGGGAGACAATGACTTCTCTCTCTGGCTCAAGGGAACGCCTGGGAGCAAAGTTATCGTCACATTCAGGTTTTACGGTGCCCCCGGCAGTTCCTACCCGAATGTTGCCCTGTCGTATACCGTGGCCGATACCGGATGGAAGAAGTATTCCCTCAAGAACTCCTCGACAGCGCCGCCGTCTCTGGTCATCCCTTTCGATGTCTCTCAAGTGGATCTCGGCGTGACGGCCTCGCCCGCTCCCGGCGGCCAGGTGAAAATCAGCGATATGGAAATGCAAAAGGCCGTACCGCCACCGCCGACTCCCGGCACAACCGTCCTCCTGCAGCCGCCGGATGGATCAACGGGTCTCCCTTCGCCCATCGTGCTGCAGTGGCAGGCCGCGGCAAATTCCGACAGTTACAGGTTGCAGGTTGCTGCGGATTCACTCTTCAGAACGGAGGCGTTGGACGATTCGTCGGTCACGGGAACATCCATAAAGGTCGACTCCCTGGCCGGCGGCACGAAGTATTTCTGGAGGGTGAGGGGGAGAAACGCCGGGGTGCCCGGAAGCTGGTCTGCACCCTGGGCATTCACCACCGTCCGGCGCCATCGTCCGCCTCGTGTAAGGTCTGCGATCCGCGATACCACGGTTCCCGACACGGCAGGATTCGTTTTCCTCTTGAGGCTGTCATCCGTCTTTGCAGATGACGACAGCCTTCCGTTGACGTATGTCGCCGCCAGTCAGAATCCTGCAGTAGGTGTCATGCTGTCCGGCGATTCCCTCTCTATCCGCCCCGGCATCAGGTCCGGGCCCGCCCAGATCCGCATCACGGCAAGAGATTCATTCGGAGGCTCGGCCTGCGATTCCATGCTGGTTCTTGTCGTGCATCTGAATCGCCCGCCCCGCGTCAGGAGCGCCATTCCCGACAGGAGTGTGCCGAGGAATCACGGATGGGTGCTGCTGGCGCGTGATCTCACCGCGAATTTCTTTGATCCGGACAGCGATGCCCTGTCATTTACAGCCGTGGCGGTGGATTCCCAAGTCACTGTCCTGGTGGTCAACGATTCCTTGCTGGCCGCCAGCGCATGCAACTTTGCCGGGAGGGTTGATATCATTGTGACCGCCTCCGACCCGGACCATGCATCCGTGAGGGATACCCTGCTGTTCCAGATTCAGACGGTGAACTCTCCGCCGGGACCCTTCTCCCAGCTGTGGCCTCATGACGGGGATACACTGCAGGCAGGCTTGGCGCCGGTGACATTCCGGTGGCACCGGTCGTTGGACCCTGATGGGGACACGGTGAGCTATTTCGTGAATATCACTGGTGGAGGGAAAGATACGACGCTCGCCGGCATTCAGGACACGGTCTGCAGAGTCGAGGAGTCCTGGTTCGGGGGGGAGAACAAATTGTACACCTGGAGTGTCACAGCAAAAGATCCATCAGGGAGTGCGGCATCGTCCAGGGGCTTTGTCTTCAGAATCCTGAAGACCACATCTGTGGTGGCGGGCAATGCGCTCCTTCCCACTTCTGTTGACCTGGCCCAGAATTTTCCAAACCCGTTCAATCCCTCCACGACGATCCGATATGCTCTCCCGCGCCGCTCGCACGTCATACTCGGCGTCTTCAATACTCTGGGCCAGGAAGTGGCGCAGCTTGTCAATGGCGACATGGAAGCGGGCTATCATGAAATCGTCTTCACCGGCTCGGGGCTCTCAAGCGGCACCTATTTCTGCAGGCTTCAGGTCCCCGCGGTGGACAAGGGACAGGGATACGCCCTGACCCGCAAGCTCTTGATTATCCGCTGAGCGCCACGGGAGACATGGAAGTGCAGAAGGCGACCATCAAAGCCAGGAGCGCCTTTGTCTTCGACCCAGGGAAGGGAAGCCCACGTGCGCATCGTCCCCCCCTGAAAAGTGCTCTCCTTGTGCCATGGGTGGTTGCTATTGGCTAAGAGCCTGCATTCAAGTCGCCTGCCAGTAGAGCTATGCACTATTTCAAGTCGCCTGCGAGGCGGGATGAGCCGCCTGTCTCCGAATTCTCCGACCCGCTGAATTCCAGGAGCTCCACCGGGGCGCCGTCGTCCAGTATCATGGCAACGCGCACTCCTGCTGAAGGTGAGGTGATCGGGCCGAGGAGGGTCTTCCCTTCGAGGGCGCCTTCCAGGTCGTCCACCTCAAAGGCGACGTGAGGAATGAGCCTGATGAGCTGGTGCACCGGGCACTCTTCGTCAAACCGCATCCATTGAATGCCATACGGACTGGTCTCGAAACCGCTGACGTAGACTTTGAGATGCGGGATGTACTGTTCGCCAGGCCGCGGGGTATTGGTGGGAATCCCCAAGTGATGGTAACGCCATCCGAATCGGGCGACTGCCTCGGGTTGCTCATGATCCATCCTTACCGGACGGTCTTTCCTGTCCGCCATGCGCTCCTCCTCTCGTAGTCTTCACCAGGTTCATGCCGTTCACCCGCCAGAACTCCCCCGCGCCCGCGGGAATCCGGAGGGGCTGCATCCGCCTGACCGGGGGTTGGGCGGATTGTTCACAGGCAGGGTCCTTAGTGCAGTATTTCCCCTCGGACGGCGTCTCCCGGGACGTCAAGCAACTGGATGCTCGAAATGGTCCGCATGGTCTTGTGGTCGGCAAAGGTCCAGACCACGTTCTTGTCCCTCGTGACCTCGATAATGTGCGGGGCGGTGCCGAACTGGTCGTGCCCCAGCCAGTTGGTCATCACCGTGTTGCCATTCCTCAACCGCTGAATGCCCGTCATGAACTTCAACTTCACCCCCGGCAGCTCGTTCGCCGAAACCTGCCAGACCGTGTTCCCCTCCCTGTCCACTTCGAAGACCTTTTGGTTCTGATCCTTGTCGGCGCAAGCGATAAGGGTGTTGCCGTCTGGAAGGCGGACGACACTGTGGGGGCCGCCCGGCGCAGGGATTTCCCTGACCAGGACTCCGGCCGGGCTGTATTCCCTTACCGCTTCAAGCCCGTAATGAGCCACAAGGTAATTCCCGTTCTCCAGTTTGCGCGCATTGCGCATATACGCGTGGCCACCGTCCGTGCCGGCCGGGAGGAGCCGAATTTCCCTTTCGATCGATCCGTCCGGGCGGATCTCGAGCAGACGCCCCGCGTTGCACTCGCCGATGAAAGTGTTCCCATTGGCGAGCCGCTGACAGGCGTAGATCTCGCTCGAAGATTCATAGGAGAAGACAACCTCTTTGCCGGGGGTGACCTCCTTCACTCCGTGACCGGTGTTGAACAGATAATTGCCGTTTGGGAGGGCCCACACATCATTGCACAACGGCGCGGGGTATTCCCACTCCACCTTTCCTTCCGCAGACACAATGAAGACTTTTCCCTGCGTGTAGTCCGTACAGATGAAGTGGTGCCCCGTTCCCTGCTGCAACGGGACGTCCTGCGCACTCAGCAGAGCCCCCAGGAGCAAAAGGGCGGGCACGGCCAGCGAGAGACACCTCAGGTTTCTCATGGTTGCGGTGCCTTCCGTCAACGTCTGGGTTGCTTTCATTTTCGCTCAGAAGGTACTGAATCAAAGGCACAAGTACCATGGGCCGCTCTTGACGATTGTATTTGTGAAGGCCCGATGGAACCTGGCTGAGGCGCGTCGTGCGATTGATGGCCGATAAAGGAGAAGCCCATCCCGCATGCGGCATGATTGCGTCCAGTTGGCTTTGCCGGTAAAATCGAGTAGATTCCGTAGCGGCAACGTGAAGGGAAGGCTCAGGAACGCGCCGGAGGCCCCGGCGCGGGGAACGGCGTGAACCACAAGGGAACGTGTCGCCATGAACAGATCAGGACTTCTCCTGGGGCTTGCGAGCCTGCTGATCCACGCCTCATTATCCGCTCAGCCTCCACAGTCGATCATTGTGGGGACGGTGTACAATATCTTTCATGATGAGTTCACCAGCGACGAGGCGTTTTTCAGACAGGTGGACAGGGATGTTGCGCTGATGAAAGCCTCGGCAATCACTCATGTGATGGTGTTCCCGATGAGCCAGTGGGATCCCGAAACCCGCACGCTGGAGTGGAAACGGACCGACTACCTCGTGAAGAAGTTCGAAGACCTGCAGTTGAAGTTCGTCCCCCTGATGTTAAAAGAGGAACAGTGCGGCCACTACTTGCCCATCTGGAAATTCAAGGAAATTGCGGGCTTGTGGGATGAATATGGTTTGCGCAACGGAAACCGCAACAACCGCGAGAATGTGGATTTTGCCGACCCCCGGGTCTATCCTCTTGTGGAGGCATATTTCAGGGCGGTGATCGAGCGATACGGGAAAAGTCCCGCACTGAGCTTCTACAACATATGGAACGAACCTCACTATGGCTCGAATGCCGAACACGTTCTGATACGCTTCCGGGAATGGCTTCGTCAGAAATACGGATCCTTGCCGGCCCTTCGAAGGGCATGGGGAGAGGCGTATACGTCCTGGGATGAAGTGAGCCCGTTTCTGAATGACAACTGGGATTCTTCCCTGCCCCAGATCGACTGGACCATGTTTAGGAGCGACCTGAACGGCATCCTGCTGGGAGAGCTCACCCGCTCACTTCGGCAATACGATTCCACGCACCCTGTCAACGCGAATCCAGTGGGAACTCCCTGGGCGAATTTCAACAGCTTCGGGTCGTACAACATCGACGATGTTCCGATTGCCGAGCGGAACGACATTCACGGCATTTCCTATTACCCCGATATCTGGGAGAGAGATCACAACCTCACCCCGTGCCCCTTTTGGCTCCACAACCTGGTCTTCAACACTGTCCGGTGCTCATCAGGGAAAAAGGACTACATTCTCACGGAGCTCTATACCAATGCCCAGAACGGTCTGGCCCTTAACGGATACCTGTCGAAAGAATTCGTGTCCCTGCTGGCCTGGACAGCCCTGGCGAACGACTGCAAAGGCCTGATCTACTGGAAGTGGCTTCCATTCAGGCGCGGGCGGCAATCGCTCGGCCGGGGCCTTTGCCAGGTCGATGGGAAGCTCGCCCCGCGCGGGGAGGCAGTGAGGGATCTCGGCATGGTGATGACAGAGTACGGGGAGATTCTGTACCACGCCCATCTCCGGAAACCGAAGGCCGCCATCCTGGTCGATATGGCAGGCCTCGTGAAGACGCTCGAGCAGTCCACCGAGCCCGCGACGACGAGGTTCATGTTCGAGAGCAACGCTGGAGTGTTCAGGGCCCTGTACGAAGGAGGTATCTCGGTCGACGTGCTCAGAATGGACCGCCATCTGGACGCCGAAGCACTGAAACCCTACAGGATCGTCTACCTTCCATTTCAGATCGTCATGCGCCGGGATGTGGCGGTGATCCTGAAGGACTACGTCAGACAAGGAGGGTGCGTCGTCGCCGACGCGCGCACCGCTACGCTCGATGAACTGGATGTCGCGTATGAGACGAGCCCCGGCGCGGGCCTCGATGAGCTTTTCGGGGCCGCCAGACCCGACTGGACCGCGGGGAAAACCTCGTTCAATGTCAGCATGAGCGGCAGGGAAGGGCAGCCGGCGTTTTCATTTGAGGGACGGTATTTCAAGGACCGGCTCCTGCCATTCGGAACAGTGGAGGTGCTCGGATCGTTTGCGGGGACAGATGAACCGGCGGTGATCCGGAACCGGTACGGCAAGGGGACCGCGATCCTGAGCGCCGTCCCGCTTGGGGCGACCTTTTATGATCGGCCCGAGGGCCGCGCCAAGAAGGTCCTGCTCGAATTTGCCAGGGAAGCCGGTGTCGTACCTGATGCGCTTTTTGCGTCGAGGGATGGCGGGTTCGTGAACCTGAAAGTCCATACTCTGGATAATGGGTACGTCGTCTATCTGATCAATGACGAGAACCGTTCCAAGTCCGGTTCGTTGGAAGTGACTGTGGGGGAGCGAAGCATCGGGAGCGTGAAGAACATACTACGTTCAGGGAAGGTCTCCTTTGTGCAGAAGGGTGGAACAATTGCGATCCCCCTGAGCGTCGGCCCAAAGCAGGTTATGGTCTTTCTCGTCCAATTCTGACCGGACACCGCAGGTCACCGTACAGGTGCCCGGGCGGCCGGCAGGTCGGCGGTGCGCAGAACCGGATGGCCATGGGCCTTGAACCGGTCCACTGGAAAAAGAGTGAAGCGGAAGTTACCTCAGCAGGATCATCCGCATCGTTGCCGTATACCCGGACGGGCTGGAGAATCGATAGAAGTATGTCCCGCTTCCGACCGGGCGTCCGCGGGAGTCGTTTCCGTCCCATTGCACGGTATGGCTGCCGGCGGCGACGTTCCCGCTCAACAGTGTACGCACGGGCTGGCCGAGTACGCTGTACACGGAGAGCTGCACGGGGCCGTTCACGGGGACAGAGAACGTGATGGCGGTGGCGGGGTTAAAGGGGTTGGGATAGTTCTGGAGGAGCGCGAACGTGTTTAGGAGTTCCTGCTGATGATTGACGCTTGTAACTGCCTTCTTGGGGAGCACGATTTCCCAGAGCTTCGGCGCCGGATTGAATGCCTCCAGCCCGGTCTCCATGACAAAGAGCTTGTTCCCGACCAGTTCAATGCCGAGCGGTGAGTTGAAGCCGGTCACAAGCTTCGTGACTTGTGCTTCGTAGTGATCCCCGACCTTGGTCAGTGCAACATGCAGCAGGTCCTGGCTGTCATCCCCGAGGGCGGTCAGGGGGACGCCGGTTGCCAGGCAGATCACGAACGCTCCGCCCATCAGGTCGCCCGCCAGTACGGAATCCCTGTCGAAGACAATTCCGTCCGGAGACCGGTGCGAAGTGAATGTCGGGATCGTGAGTCCGAGGTCGCTTGCGTCCTTGACGGTGCCGGTCAGCGTATCGCGGAATTTGTCGGCATCGGGTCCATGGCTCAGGACCGGATCCGTAAACGTGACGGAATCCGGGGGATGGGGATAGCCTGGGTCGTTGCTGAACGTGGCGTAGAGGTTTCCCCCGCCCCAGGCATGTGAGTTCAGCAGCGGATCTGATTTCGGGGCGTAGGGGGTGAACTGTTGAGGCGTGTTGTCCTGCCCCATGCGCCACGGAAACCCGTAGTGGTGTCCTTCCCTGATCCAGTTCATTTCATCGGGATCGTCGCGGTCTCCCGAGTTGTCGACACCGAACAGGTCGCCGTTCCCGGCATAGGCGAAGTCGAAGGTGTTGCGGTTTCCTTCCGCCAGAAGGTAGCCGAGCGAGCGGAGGGAATCACGATTGTCAGGCAGGGTGATGTTCTGCCCGTTCACCGGCAGCTTGAGGATGACCGAGGTCAGGCCGACCTCGCGGTTCCCGTCGCGCAATTCGCCGTGGTCAGTTGCAGCGCCGCTGTTCACATAGAGAGAGTCGCCGTGCAGGTTGACCACGATGCCGCTCATCCGGTGGTTGTAGACATTCCCGTAGGGGAAGGGGACCGTCTCCGCAAGGAGGCTCCAGGTGCGGTGGTCGCTCCCGGCGATGTCCCGGGCTCCTTTCACGATCCTGGCTGTTCCGATCACCCCGGTCGAGTCATTCCCGACGAGGTAGATCGTCCCGTCGAGGCCGAAGGCCATGCCGAGCGGCGCCCCAAGTCCATGATCAGAGGACTGATACACGGTGGTGAAACTTGCCGTGTCGGCAGTCCCGAGATCGACGCGCCTGATGATGCCGTTGTTTTGGAGGATGTAGAGATTTCCGGAGGAGGGGTCCCGCCTGATGCGGACGGAGGGGCCGTTGACTATGCCGATCTGCTTGATGGCAATGTCGGACCGGTTCGTCCTTGGTTGCGCGTGCCCGGTGCCCGGAACAAGGAGGCAGAACAGTACGGGAAGTACCTGGAGTGACCGGAACGGAAACCGCTCAGCCCTCCGGGATGCACTCGTGCACTTCATCATCGAAAACCCCTGCCCGTTCGCGGAACCATCCGATGTCAGGCCGCCAGATCCCTGTGGGCAACCTCCATCAGGATGAAGAACACCTGTCCTTCTGTAGCCGTTCCGGGATGGTCAAATTCAGGCGATCCGCACACACCTTGAACCAGACCGAGCCCGTCGACTTTCCCGTGAGCGGCTTCGCGCATTTTGTCGGCCTGTTCCCTGTACTGATTGCCGATCCATCCCCCCTTGATCCCCCGGTAGATGGAATACGCGAGCATCTGGGCGAGGTTTGTTTCCACGAACGAACGCGGATCATCGACGATGTTATGGAATAGGCCGTCCGGACGCATGTGCGCCAGGCATCCGTCGATGATCTCGGTGACGTAGCCGGTCAACCTCTTCTTCTCGGCCTGCATCGGGCCTGGCAGGGAGCGGATGACCCTCGTGATGCCTGCCGCCGACCAGCCGTTTCCCACACCCCAACAGTCTTTCCGCACGCGTTCCTTCTTGGCGTCGTCCCACATGTGGGACAGGAGTTTCTTGTCCTCGTTCCACAGGCACGCCCGGGCCCCCTCGATCTGCCTGACCGCTTCCGCATGCTTGCCGGCCGCGGCCAGGAACGGGGGGAGCATGTAGATGATGTCGCTCCAGATCTGGGGGATGTTCGTGAAATGGAAGATGATGCCTTCACTGGTCCTGGGAGCCCTGGTGAGAACGTAGTCGAGCATCTTGTTGAACCCGGCCATCAGGACGGCGTCGCCGGTCGATCTTGCCGCCCACAGGACGGCTTCGCCGGGCGATGCGGCATCGCTGAGCGCGAACTCCTCGCCGAGCATTGCCAGGCGCCCGTCGGCGGACTGGCGCAGTACTGCATCCTTGGCCATGAGGATGACCAGGTTGGACTCCCCCAGTTCGAGCATCGCCTGCATGGCAACGCCCTGTTCCCATGTGGCGCGCTGCATGGAGAGCATCGCCAGCTTTACTTTTTCCAAAATATTTGGCTTCTTCGTTTCAGCATCGCCGGGCTGGGGCGGCGAACCGCCTGCACTCAGCGATCCCGGGCTCCCGAGAGCCAGGCCCGCAAGCGGGGCCTGGAACAGAAAGTCTCGTCGTTTCATGGTTGTAGGCTTCGGCAGTGAGACGGCAGGGGGATTGAGGGAGGATGAACTGCTTCCCGGTGTGAGTATACTCATTCTTCTCCACCGGGTCAACAGTGTCGTTACGCTCTTGCAGCCGTTCAGGCTGCCGTCAATCACACCACTCGGATAGACTGACCCATGATCATTGCGAAGTTCGGCGGCACCTCTGTGGAAGATGCCGGGGCGATGAAGAATGTTCAGAAGATCGTAGCCGGGCTTCGGGATCGCCAGCCGGTCGTTGTCTCTTCTGCGTGTTCGGGAGTGACGAACACGCTTATCGGCCTGGCCCGGATGGCGCTGGTGGACTGCGCGAAGAGCCTCTGGATCGTCGAGGAGCTGCGCGCCAGGCACCAGGGGATCCTTAATGATCTGTTTCCCGGGGAGCCCGCCGCGTGCGAGACGGTCGGTGTGCAGATCGATGCCATGATGGACGAGCTGCGCGATCTGGCGAGGAGCATCTCCATTCTGGGTGAGCTCACTGACAGGTCTCTTGACACCTTCGCCTCGTTCGGCGAAAAGCTCTCCACGCTTATCCTGAGCGCGCTCTTCAGGAAGGAGGGGATGGAAGTCGTGCTTGTGAATGCGCAGGAGGTGGTGATCACGAGCGACGACTTCACACGAGCCGTCCCCCTGTTCGAAGAGATTGCGCCGCGCGCCAGGCGGTTGATCGGCGAGAAGGCCTCGGCGGGATACGTTGTAGTCACGCAGGGATTTCTCGGCGCGACCCGGGAGGGGGTCGCGACCACCATCGGCCGCGGGGGCTCGGACTATTCCGCGGCGATACTCGGCTCCGTGCTAGACGCCGAGGAGATTCAGATCTGGACTGATGTCGACGGCATAATGACCTCCGATCCTTCACGGATCCCCTCGGCGCGGCTTATCCCCGAGATGACGTTTCGCGAGGCGGCCGAGCTCGCCTACTTCGGGGCCAAGGTTCTTCACCCGTCCACCATCATACCGGCCGTTCAGAAGAACATTCCCGTGCGCATACTGAACTCCCGGCGCCCGCACGTGAAAGGCACCGTCATCCTGGGGTCGCCGAAGCTTCACACTGACGCGCCCGTCAAGTCGATTGCCAACAAACGCGGAATCACGCTTGTCACCATCACGTCGACGCGAATGCTGATGATGCACGGATTTCTTGCCCGGGTCTTCGAGATTTTCGCGAGGTACGAGAGAAGCGTCGACGTCATCGCGACGTCCGAGGTAAGCATTTCCCTCACTCTCGATTCTGAGGATGGGTTGGATGAGATTCTTGGAGAGTTGCGAAAAGTCGCAGATGTTGAGGTGGAGAGGGATAAGGCAATATTCTGTGTTGTCGGCGAAAACCTGCGGCGTTCAAAGGGGACATTGACGGCGATTTTCGGCGCTCTGGAACGTAATGATATACCGGTGAGCATGATATCTCTGGGCGCATCGGAGATCAACGTAACATTCGTGGTGAACGGCTCGGATGCCGAGAAAACGGCCCAATTACTGCATTCCACCTTCTTTTCCCCCTGAAATATAAGGTTTTGTCTGTGACCGGCGCTATTGTGCTTCTCTGAGGAGTTATGTATACTGATATGAGAGGATGCTGGAAAAGAAACCCGTAATCGCCGGCACGACCGGCGAGGGTGAGGAAATTTCACGCACACCGCTTTCAGCATCGCTTGACCACTGTGCTGTTGGGGTGCTGCTTTTTGGGCGCACCACTACGCCAGGTGCCCGCGCCGGGCGGGCCCGCATGCTCCATCAGCGAATACGAACTGTTCTCTCTGACCATGACGATCCGAGTGCGCCAAGCCACCGGTGACGGCGCATTGTCATGGCATGAAGAGGCAAATGGAGGGATTTCGAGGTGACTTGGATACAGCGATTCGTGTGCGGAAGCGTGATAGGAGCGGCTTCGCTGATTGCCGGTTGCTCATCACAGGAAACCACTGGCGGTGCCCCGGCCGGGCTCGTGCACCCGGGAGAATTGCCGCCGCAGGTTGTCGGGCCTTCGTCCATCGATTCGACGATGGACTTCGTGGACGACGCAAGCTCCCAGGATCCGGAGCCGGTGTTCAGCGACTCGCTGATCAGTGTGATGCTTGAGCAGGCTCGACAGCATTACATCTCGGCAATGGCAGCGCAGGAGGAAGGCGATTCGGTGCGGTCCGCCTCCCAGTTCGAAGAAGCAATCGGGCTCCTCAATGAACTGAGCTATGTCCCCGACATCGAATCCAACCGCGACTTCAATGATCTCAGTAAGGCGGTCATCGAAGACTACGAGCAATACATCGCAAAGATCGACAGCCTGGGACCGCAGACATCCATCTTTGCACTTCGCGAGAAACTGAATCAGGTGGTGGAGAGCGCCGATTCCACCGGAGCCGCCGCACCCACGAAGGTCGTCCGGACGACCGGCGTTCCGCTCGTGATCAACAGCCTCGTCGAGCAGAACATCGCCTTCTTTCAGGGACGCGGACGATATCACATGGAGAGGTGGCTGAGCGAGGCCGGCAAGTATTTTCCCCGCATGCGGGAGATCCTGAGGGAAGAAGGCGTGCCCGAAGACCTCGTCTATCTCTCGATGGTGGAAAGCGGAGTCAACCCGGTCGCTCAATCTTGGGCGAAGGCAGTGGGCATGTGGCAGTTCATCCGCGGAACCGGCCGTCTCTACGGGCTGACTGGCGACTTCTGGTTTGACGAGCGGCGGGATTATGAGAAGGCGACCCTCGCGGCCGCGCATCACATGAAGGACCTGTATTCGGAATTCGGAGACTGGTACCTCGTGCTTGCGTCATACAATGCCGGCGCGGGAAGGATCTACCGGGCCATCCGGAGGGGACGCGGTGAGACCGATTTCTGGCGCCTTCGCCGGTATCTCCCCCGCGAGACCCGCAACTACGTCCCTCAGTTCATCGCCGTGTCGCTGATTGCGATCCATCCCGAGGACTACGGGTTCAAGGGCATCACCCCCGCCGTTCCCCTGAAATACGACTACACGCTCGTCACCGATTGCGTGGACCTTGAGGTCCTGGCGAAATGCGCCTCGACGGATCCCGAGACTCTGCGCGAGCTCAATCCGGAGCTGGTCCAGACCTGCACGCCGCCCCGGAGCACCGGGTACCGGCTGCGCATTCCCACCGGCAAGGGAGAGGAATTCCAGAAGAAGTACGCCGCCATCCCCGACGACCAGAAACGGGACTGGATCATTCACAAGATCCGCCGGGGTGAAACGCTTGCCTCGATCTCCAAGCGGTACGGGATCCCCGCCTCGATCATCCGAGGGGCCAACAGGATGACGGTGTCGAAGAAGCGGCTCCCCGTCGGGAAGTCCCTGCTCATACCGGTCCAGAAGAGCTCCGAGCACCTCGCCTCGCTGGCCAGGGCGGAGAGTCCGCTTGGGCGCGCAGGGAGCGGGAATGCCATGCCCGCCGAGGCATCGGCCCGCGACCGCTCCAGGTTCGAGCGCGCGATCGCCGCCGGCCGGGCAGCAGGCCCCATGGCACAGGCTCAGGAAGAGAGGGCCGGGAAGTCGAAGGTCAGGTATAAGATCCGCAGAGGAGACACCATGGGGCGCATTGCCGAGCAGTTTGGTGTTCGGCAGGCGGATATCAGGAACTGGAACAACATTCCTTACGGCAGGATGATCGTGGCGGGCAAGACGCTCGTCATCTACCCCGGGAAAACTGGGTCGGACGAGGGAAGCGAGGCTCTGGCCGAAGGGAGCCGGGCTGCCGGAGGAAAGTCGAAGCGGATCGCGGACGACTCCGAAGAGCTGACGCATAGTGTTCGACGGGGAGAGAACCTGGACAAGATTGCACGGCTCAACGGCGTGACCGTGGAACAGTTGAAGGAGTGGAACAATCTCGCCGGTACTTCGATCAAGGCCGGTCAGAAACTCTCGCTCCACGCGCTTAATGGCGCCCTTGCCGAGGCGTCCCCGAAAAAGGAGAACCAGGACGTGGCGGATGCGCCGAAGTCGGCCGTCCCGGACCCCGCAGATGGGTTCATACGGTACGTCGTGAAGAAAGGGGAAACCCTCTGGAACATCGCCCGCCAGTACAATGTCGAGCCGGCTCGCATCAAGGCGCGCAACATGATTGCAAGGAACAAGATCTATGCAGGGCAGACGCTCCTCATCCCCATCAGCAAAGGCATGAGGCAGTAGAGTTGCAGAAGAGCGCCCGTGTCCAGGGGCGGACAAGGCCCTTTGGGTTTCGAGAGTTTTCACCGCGTCCCGCGCATCTCCTGTGCGGGACGCGCTGTTTTCACCAATCTGATGGAGCACAGCCCTGCGGGGAGGGTCCCGCAGGTCGTGCCGCGACAAGTGTTGCCCTTGGCGCAGGCCGGACGAAGGGGCACGACTGCGGATCCTGACTGAACTCCTGTCCATGGACACCCCCGTTTGCCGAGACATGCTGTTCGCAGGCGACTTGGTGCTTGATTTGACCGGGATCATTTTGTATCTTCAATCGCTGTATTCTTCTTTCGGTCGACAAACCATCTGCTCAGCAAGGAGGGGTGGGTGAGTGGCCGAAACCAACGGTTTGCTAAACCGTCGTAGGGTGTAAAACTCTACCGAGAGTTCGAATCTCTCCCCCTCCGCAACACCGTTACGCGTATAGGATTCTCCCTCGGCGGATGTTCCCCTGCTGTGACCCGTATCAGGCTCCGCACTTCGAGCAATCTCCCCTTTGATAAATTCCACCACCCGCTAATGCAACAGGGCTTGCTCTCCGAGTCGGTGAAATGCTGGTGGCGTCGGGGGGTGGAGAAACTCCTCTTCCCTAGCGGGCACGCCGCGGTTCAAGACGATCCAGGATCGATTCCGCGCACTCCGTGGCAGATCCGGCGGTCAGGACAAACCTGGTGCAGTCCGCAAGTCCCTCCCACGATAGCTCGTCCTTGAGGGTGCTGACGACGCCGTTCCAGAATGTCCCAACGGTGACGATCGGTTTTTCCGCCAGAATGCCCTTGTTCATGAACTCCCAAACGGCCGCCAGTTCCAGGAGCGTCCCCGTTCCCCCCTTGAGGATTACATAGGCGTCCCCGAGGGCGATGAGCTTATTCAGGCGGTCCAGGAGCGACGGCTCCGGCAGCTCGCGGTCGATCCAGTTGTTTGCCCCCCTGGAGCCGAAGGCCGGACAAGTGACACCGACTGTGGAGCCCCCCGCCTTTTTGGCACCCCGCGCGGATGCCTCCATGGTGCCGCCGAAGCCGCCATTGCACACGATGAATCCTGCGCGAGCCAGCTCCCACCCAACCTCGTACGCCAGCCGATACTCGGCGTCGGTTTCCCGGGGGCGGGAACTGCCGAAGACAGTCACTGTGAGAGCAGGTTTCATGCGCGGATCTGAGCGGTTGATCGACCGCAGGGGAACGCCATTCGGAAAGTAGCACATGGAAGACCTATTGTCAAAGGAAACCTCTCACCGCTGCGCACTGATGTCCCCCGAGGAGCGTGCGGATGTCCTCCAGCGTCTCGAGAAGCACATGGCCGCTGTCCTGAGGCGTTGAGCCTCCTCACGAAGGGGAGTATGTCCGCGGCGCTGCCCCGCTTGCCCCCTCGGTGTGCCTGTGCGGAGCAGCGGCCCTACCTCTCCCGGGGTCCTTTGGAATGCCGCGGTCCATCGGCCTGTCGTGAACCAATGCCCTGTCGTAGTTCATGACCGTCGTGGTTCAACACGGTTGTAGTTCATACGCCGGCCGATGATTGACATTTGCCTCTCTTCTGAGTATGTTATTGTCCTGGAGCATTTGCATTGCACTGTTTTGCCTAGCGTTTCCCCGCTCCACCTCACCATGTGATGACCGCAACTGACCCAAGACATCAGATCCCAGGGAGCCCAGCGTGAAACTCAGCGTAATTGGCACCGGCTACGTCGGCTTGGTGGCGGGAACGTGTTTTGCCGAAAGCGGTAATGATGTGATCTGCGTGGACATCGACGCCGAGAAGGTCGAGCGCCTCCGCAGGGGTGAGTGCCCGATCTATGAGCCGGGACTCACCGACCACCTCAAGAAGAATACCGCGGAAAAGCGGCTCACATTCACCACCGACTTGGGAGAAGCCGTCCGCGGCACAGAAGTCATTCTCCTGGCTCTTCCCACGCCTCAGTCGGAGGACGGGTCGGCCGACCTTCAGCACGTGCTCGGCGTCGCCCGCCAGGTCGGCAGGCTCATGAACGGATACAAGATCATCGTTAACAAGAGTACTGTCCCGGTCGGGACTGCCGACAGGGTTCGGGAGGTGGTGGACGCCGAGACGAAGCACGAGTTCGACGTCGTGTCCAATCCGGAGTTCCTGAAGGAAGGGGCCGCGGTCAACGATTTCATGAAGCCCGAACGGGTGGTGATTGGCACGCGCAGCCAGCGCGCCCTCGAGGTGATGCAGGACCTCTATGCCCCCTTCGTCCGCACCGGGAACCCTCTTATCGTGATGGACGAGCGAAGTGCGGAGATGACGAAGTACGCCTCCAACTCCTTCCTTGCCACCAAGATCACGTTCATGAACGAGATCGCGGGGCTGTGTGAACAGGTGGGGGCGGATATTGACATGATACGCAGGGGCATGGGCAGCGACGCCCGCATCGGATCGCAGTTCCTCTTTGCCGGGATCGGCTACGGCGGCTCGTGCTTCCCGAAAGACGTGGCGGCGCTCATCAAGACTTCTGAGGATCGCGGGCATCCCTTGCAGGTCCTCAAGGCTGTGGATGAGGCCAACAGACGACAAAAGGGGCGGATCGTCGAGAAGGTCAGGAAGCACTTCCATGGAGAGTTGAAAGGACGCACGTTTGCCATCTGGGGTCTGTCCTTCAAGCCGAACACCGACGATACCCGCGAAGCGCCGTCACTCACGGTCATCGACCTGCTACTCAAAGAGGGAAGTGTGCTTCGCGTCTTTGATCCCGAAGCGATGGAGGAGATGAAGAGACGGATCGGGAGCAGTGTGACCTATGCTGCCGGCAACTACGACGCGCTCCAGGGGGCTGAAGCCCTCCTGGTCCTGACGGAGTGGAATGAATTCAGGCGGCCCGATTTCGACAGGATGAAGACCCTTCTGAAGGCTCCTGTCATCTTCGACGGACGGAACATCTACGACCCGCGTATCATGCGCGAGAAGGGTTTCACCTATTACGGAATCGGGAGGGGTCTGATCCCCTGAACCGGGAGTTCCACGTCAAGGACGGCACATGGCTTTGAAATCACCACACTCCGTTGTGACGGGGGGGGCCGGCTTTCTCGGGTCGCACCTCTGCGACCGCCTTCTCCGGGAAGGGCATCGCGTCACGGCAATCGACAACCTAATCACCGGCGACACACGCAACATCGCCCATCTGATGGGGTCGCCGGAGTTTGTCTTTGTGAAGCATGACGTCACGAACTACATCTTCATCGACGGCCCCGTCGACTACATTCTGCATTTTGCATCACCCGCCAGCCCCATCGACTATCTGAAGCTTCCCATCCAGACGCTGAAGGTCGGTTCCCTCGGCACCCACAAGGCCCTCGGCCTGGCCAAGGAGAAGCACGCGAGGTTTCTCCTGGCCTCGACGTCGGAAGTGTACGGAGACCCCCTCATCCATCCGCAGCCGGAATCATACTGGGGCAACGTGAACCCTGTCGGCTCCCGAGGGGTCTACGATGAGGCGAAGAGGTTCGCCGAGGCGATGACCATGGCCTACCACCGGTACCACCGCGTGGACACGCGCATCGTCCGCATCTTCAACACCTACGGTCCGCGCATGAGGATCAACGACGGCCGTGCGATCCCGGCCTTCATCTCCCAGGCGCTGCGCGGGGAGGACATCACCGTTTTCGGCGCCGGCTCCCAGACCCGGAGCGTCTGCTATGTGGACGACCTGATCGAGGGCATCTACCGGCTCCTGATGTCGGATGAAGTGATGCCCACCAACGTCGGAAACCCCGAGGAGATCAGCATGCTCGACCTCGCGAAGGAGATTATCGCGCTGACGGGAAGCAAGAGCCAGATCGTCTTCACTGATCTTCCCGAAGACGATCCCAAAGTCAGAAAACCGGACACGACGAAGGCGGAGCAGGTTCTGAACTGGAAGGCCGCGGTGAACAGGAGGGAAGGGCTGATCAAGACCATAGAGTATATTGAGCGCCACCTCAACCGGCTGCGGAACTGAAGACGTGACCGCGCCCGAAGCGTCCGCCCGTATGCCCTGCCGGCTTGTCCTTGCCCTGATCCTGGCGTTGGTCTTCGTTTTTTCGGGAGGATCGGCCCAGTCACCCCCTGCCGGCGCCCGCCCGGCTCCGGAGGGGGACACCACAGTCTCGTGCGGAGCTCTCGCCGGTCCGGCCTCTGCCGACAGTACCCGGGTGTACCCGTGGCGGGTCGCCGTTGTCGGCGCCTCTCTTGCGGGCACCATTGCGGCGATTCATTTCTACCAGCAAAGCGGCTGGTGGAAGGACAACCGCACCTCGTTCCATTTCCAGGAAGACCTCAAGTACGGCCTGAACGTCGACAAGCTCGGACATGCGTACGGCGGGATCGCGGCCGCGTACGTCTTCCGGAAATCGTTCATCTGGGCGGGCATGGACCGGTCAGAGGCCCTCTGGTGGGGATCGGGATGCTCGCTCCTGTTCCAGACGTATGTGGAAATCGAGGACGGCTTTTCGACATGGGGGTTCGACCGCGTGGACTGGGCTTCGGACCTGGCAGGCGCCGCGTACCCGGTCGTGCAGCACTATTGGCCTCCCCTGCGAAACGTTGAGATGAAGTTCAGCTATCATCCCTCGCCTCTCCTCAACGAAGCCGGAGGATCGGGGTTCAAAGGGCAGAAGCACATCATGATCGACGACTATGAAGGTCAGACGATCTGGTTCAGCCTCAACGTGAAGAGCGTGCTGCCTGCTCCTGCAGACCGCTACTGGCCCGATTGGCTCTGGCTGGCCGCCGGGTATGGCGCCCGTGACATTGCGGCGAACCAGGCTTACCGCGTCTATTTTATCGCGCTGGATCTCGATGCGACCAAAATCATTCCCCAGGATACTCCGCTGTTGCGCACACTTTCGGAGGTGATCAATTTCTTTCACCTTCCGCTGCCTGCGGTAAGAATCGTTCCAGGCGCAGTCTGGTACGGGATGTACTTCTAGCCTCCGTGGGCTTGCCGGGGGATGACCTTCGGGTGCGCCCGGGAGGGTGAAAGCATTAGGACAGCGGAGGATCGGTACAACACGGAAATGGCAATCTTGAAGCACTACTTTCCCTCGCGCGTCTGCGGGAGTCCGGCCGCGCTTCTCGTGGCGTTCCTTCTCCTTGTGCCCTGCTCTGCCAGACCGCAGGCAGAAACTGTCCCCGCCACCCATCCTGTGTACACCTTCCTGAAGCGGATGGCCGTCAAGGGCCTGATCGAACGCTACAGCGAAACCGTCCTCCCGATGGGCAGGCGGGACGTTGCGGGGTATCTCACCACGATCGATTCCAAGCGCAAGGAGCTGTCCGGGGCCGAGCGGGGCTGGCTGGACGACTACCTTTCCGAATTCCATTTTGACATCACCGGGAGCACCGACGGCTTCTACCGCCTGATCGATCCCGACTCGTCAGCCCCCGGCGGCATCGCCGGCGAGTTCTCCAACCATGAAAAATACTTGTATCACTACCACGATTCGAGCATCAGCTTCTTCGTCAACGGCCTGGTGGACCTGGATGGCCGCGGCATACGAGGAGATGATCTCGGGACCCAGCACGCCGAGTACCTGCAGCTCGGAGGACGTGTCCGCGGCTCGATCTGGGGGAAGGTGGGCTACGAAGTCCAGCTCACCAACGCGGGGTTCCGGGGCAGCCGCGACCTTCTCGAACGCGATCCGCTTATCAGCCAGAGCCATGAGCTGACTGTGTCGAACGCGAGGAACTTCGATTTCGCCGAAGGCTATGTGCGGTATGACGGCGGCATCGTCACTGCGGAAGTGGGGCGCGAGCGCGTGCTCTGGGGAAGCGGCTACGGCGAGAAGCTGACACTCTCCGACAACCCGGGAGTGTTCGACTTTATCAGGGCCGACGTCCACTACAAGGCGATCCGCTACACGTTCATGCACGCATGGCTGTCAGGACCGATGCAGGACCTCGCTTTCAAGCTCCCCTTTGACACGAGTGCGACGTTCCATGAGCCGGTGGCTGCGGACAAATATTTCGCCTCCCACCGTCTCGAGTTCTCGTTCCCTAAAGCGCTGGACGTCGGCCTCCAGGAGATGGTGATCTACAGCAACCGTGCCCCCGACCTCGCCTACCTGAACCCCGTCACGGTCTTCGAGCCCGCACAGCGGGCCAGGGGAGATCGCGACAACATGTTCTGGCTGTTCGACGCACGCACGCACTTCATCCGGAATCTTGAGCTCAGCGGCACCATCCTGTACGACGATATCAACCTGCCTGACCTCTTCAGCAACAAGTGGACCGACAGGTACGGTTGGCAGGCGGGGATGTTCTATGCCGACATGTTCGAGATCCCGAATACGAGCCTGATGGTAGAATACACCCGGATCGAGCCGTATGTGTTCTCCCACGGCAGGTCCCGTGACGACAACTATACGTCGTTGGGCAGGATTCTGGGAACTCCCATCGGACCCAATGCGGACAACTGGTTCTTCCGGGTGGATTATCTGCCCGAGCGGAACCTGGCTTTTTCCGCACGTGTTAATCTTGAACGGAAGGGGCTCAATGTCACAGACAGCACAGGACGTCTTCTGCGCAATGTGGGAGGAGACGTCTTTGACCCGCACCGGGATTCCGATCCCGAATTGAAATCGTTCCTCGACGGGACCCTGGTGAAAACCCGCAGGGTGTTGCTGCTGGCCACCTGGGAATGTGTCAATCAATTCTGGATCGAGGGACGGTTCGAGTTCGACTCGAGCGAATGGCCCGCGACCGGATACCGCGACGAAAACTCCCTCTGGACCCTTCACCTCCGGTGGGAGCTCTGACCCGCCGCTCAGCCCGCTTCCGCATCACTTTCATCAAGGAGCACGGAGACTGCCATGGCATTGCACGTAGGACAACAAGCGCCCGAGTTCACTCTTCCAGACACGGAGAAGAAGCCGCGCTCGCTCGGGGATTTTCTGGGGAAGAAGACCATCCTTGTGTTCTTTCCCGGAGCCTTTACCGGCGTCTGCACGAAGGAGATGTGCGCCTTCCGGGACTCGCTTGCGACTTTCAACACCATGCAGGCGCAGGTCGTGGGAGTGAGCGTGGACGGGCCGTGGGTTGGCAAGGCTTTCGCCCAGATCAACCAGCTGGGCTTTCCCCTCCTGAGCGACTACCGGCGCACCGTCAGCAGGCAGTACGGAGGAATCCAACAGGATTTTTCGGGCTTGAAGGACTATGAGGCATCCAAGCGAGCGGTGTTTGTGCTCGACAGCGGCGGGATCGTCCGGTACGCCTGGGTGTCTGAGAATCCCGGCGTCGAACCCAACTATGAGGAAATCAGGAGCGCTCTCAGCGCCCTGTAGAGCGGAACGAGAATGCGGGCCCGCTGGAGGCCGGGAAGGCTGCTGAGGACCCTCTCCGGCGAGGGCCCGTCACCGAAAGGCCGGGTTATGGCATCATTGGAAGCGGGCGCACGGGCGCCCGATTTTGTCCTGCCGACCGCCGATGGCGGCTCGGCGGCGCTGAAGGATTTTCGGGGAAAGAAGGTTGTCCTGTATTTCTATCCCAGGGACAACACCTCGGGCTGCACGCGGGAAGCCTGCGCCTTCCGCGACAGCTTCAGCGCCGTGAAGAAGAAGGGAGCCGTCGTTGTGGGGGTAAGCGCCGACAGTCCTGCCTCGCACAAGTCGTTCGCGGAGAAGTTCGGCCTCCCGTTCATCCTTGCGAGCGACGAGAAAAAGCAGGTCCTGAAGGCCTATGGCGTCTGGAAGGAGAAAAGCATGTACGGGAGGAAGTTTCAGGGGATCGAGCGGACCACCTTCATCCTCGATGAAAAGGGGACGATCACGCACGTCTTCCCCAGGGTAAAGGTGGACGGACACGTAGACGCGGTCCTGTCGGCGCTCTGAGCCCGCGGCCCTGGCAGGACCTGTATTGCCATGCAAGGAGGTTGACGATGGTTCTCGTAACGCGCAAAGCAAGCTTCAGCGCATCGCACAGGCTGTACAATCCGGCGTGGCCGGATGCCAGGAACGCCGAGGTTTTCGGGAAATGCAACAACCCGAACGGCCACGGCCACAACTACGACATCGAAGTGACCGTGGGAGGCGATCCCCCGGAGGATACCGGCATGGTCATCGACCTGAAAAAACTGGCCGACATCATTGAGGCGGAGATCATCGAGAGGGTGGACCACAAGAACCTGAACGTGGATGTGGATTTCCTGCTGGGCACGATCCCGACGGCCGAGAACATGGCGATTGCCTTCTGGAATATCCTTGCACCGAAGATCACGGAGGGCACGCTCCGCTCGATCAAGCTGTATGAATCCGCGAACAACGTCGTGGAGTACAGGGGTTGACCGCGGACGGCCGCCGGAGCGGCCGTAATCTGTCCAATTGCCGGGCGTGAAGACGATGGAAGAAGAGCTCATCAACCTTACGGAGATGCAAGACCACGTGCGGGGCATTCTCGGTGCCATCGGGGAGGATCCGCAGAGGGAAGGGCTGATCAACACGCCCTACCGCGTGGCGAAGGCCATGGAATTCCTCACGAAGGGGTACCGCGAGGACGTGAGAGCCGTGCTGAACGGGGCCGTGTTCGAAGAACAGTACAGCGAGATGGTGATCGTCAAGGACATCGATCTCTTCAGCATGTGCGAGCATCACATGCTCCCTTTCTTCGGCAAAGCCCACATAGCATACATCCCGAACGGCAAGATCGTCGGTCTCTCGAAGATTCCCCGGATCGTGGATGTGTTCAGCAGGCGCCTCCAGGTCCAGGAACGGCTGACCCGGCAAATTGCGGATACGCTGTTTGAGGCCTTGGCCCCGGATGGTGTTGGGGTTGTCATCGAGGCGCGCCATATGTGTATGATGATGCGCGGGGTGGAAAAACAGAATTCCGTTGCGACCACAAGCGCGATGCTGGGGGTCTTCCGCGAGGAGGAGAAAACCAGGACGGAGTTTCTGAAACTGATCGACGACCGGATGAAGGCGTAGCTCGCGGGGTGGTGCGTCTCTCGGGCGACTTCCGGGAGGAATGTGGCGGAGATGGAAAGGGGGTCAGGATGAGTGCGGCGAAAGCGAAAGGCAAGGAGACATGAAAGCGCTGGAAGGGCGTGTCGGCATCGTCACCGGTGCCGGGCGGGGCATCGGCAGAGCGATCGCCGTGGCCCTGGCCGGAGAAGGGGCCCATGTCGTGCTGGCTGCCAGGACCAGGAGGGAGATTGAAGCGGCCGCCGCCGTGATTCGCGGCGCGGGAGGCAGTGCCTCTGCAATAGCAACGGATATCGGGGAACCGGATCAGGTAGAAGCCCTGGCGAAGACCACCCTTGACCGGTACGGACGCGCCGACATCCTTGTGAACAACGCCGGCATTGGCTTCTTGAAGCCGTTTTCAGAGCTCTCGCTGAGTGAGTTCGATGCGATGTGGCAGGTCAACGTCCGGGGAGTGTTCCTGGCCACGAAGGCCTTCCTCCCAGCCATGATCAGGGAGAACGAAGGAGCAATCATCAACATTGCTTCCCTGGCAGGAAAGAACAGCTTCAAGGGGGGGACTGGATACTCGGCGACGAAATGGGCTCTCAGGGGATTTGCAGGCTCCCTCATGCTTGAAGTCCGAGAGCATAACATCCGGGTAATCACCATCTTCCCGGGCTCCGTGGCAACGAATTTCTCCTCGATGGGAAAACAGGGGCCAGGGATACTGCTCCCGGAGGACGTCGCCGGGGCTGTGGTGTTCGCAGTGACCGCGCCGGGGAGGGCGATGTTCAGCGAGATCGACCTGAGGCCGACAAGGCCATGATTCTCCCGGCAGGCCCGGAGGCCCCCCACGCATGAGAGGCCCTGGGCCTTCCGTTCAATTCAAAACCCACCGCGGGCTGTCCAGCTCACAGCGCCGCGGCGGGAAGCCCGGACTCCACAGGAGCCTTCTCAACATCCGGACGGGATTTTTGGGAAGTCTCGCAAAGGCCGGGTCGCATCTCGCCGGGCCCGCTTACAGGGCCCCGTCATCAGCGGCCTCACCCAGCAATTCGGCGGGAATTTCCGGAGGACCATCGATGTCAAGTCTGTCTGAGGGTCCCTCCATGAACTCGCTGTAATTGCCGCCGGGTCCCCCGCCGGGAAGTTCGCTGCGCAGTCCGCGGTGCTCTATGATCCTCTCATGCACCCTTCGCCTCACCTCCATTCCGACGCTCATCATCTCCATTTTCCAGAGCTTCTGCTGTTCGGGAGTGAGGAGCGCCCTCACCGAGAAAAGGTGGTCGATGAGGTCCATCTTTGACTGACGCTGCACATCGGAGATACCGCTCACGATTTTCTCGATGGCGCCGCGGTCCGGGTTCTCGGCCATGGCGGCTTGCCTCAGATCCACGCGCAGCGAGCGGATTTTCGCCTGAGTGTTGATCTCCTTTTTCTGGAACGCGGCATGCAGCTTTTCAAGCTGGTCTTTCTGCTGGTCGGTGAGGTTGAGCTTCTGCATCATGCGGGCATGGCCCCCTCCCGGCCAGCCTCTCTCGGGGCCTCCTCCGGGAGACGACTTGTGTTCGGTCATGTGTTCAGGTTGAGCGGCGGCCAGGGAAACCGTGATTCCGATAGCTGCCAAGAGGAACAGAAAACGACGTGCCATGGGAAAAGCTCCTGCATTATGAGAACATCCGTGAAGAATCTTTCAGGGCCCGGAGTACTCCCTCCGGTCAAGGGGTCAGGTCTGGTACGGTGGTTTGACACCATTCCGGGTCGGGGGTTTAATTGATTTTTCCTCGAAAAGTTCATACGTTTCACCAACGTTAGTGATCGGAGTCTTCATTTGTCCAGAATCACCCCGCCGCACAGTACCCTCGCCGCCGCCGCTCTCCTCCTGCTCGCCGTGAGCCTCTCTTCCTGTGTTGTCACGGAGTTTGTGGGTGCGTATTTCAACACCTATTACAATGCCCGGAAACTCTTTGTCGAGGCGGAGGATGAGATCTGGTCTGCGCCTGAGACCAAGTCCTCGGGGAAAAACCTTCTGCTGACGCTCAACGTCTCCGCCACAGTCAAGCAGAAACTGACCTCGGTCATCGAGAAATGCTCGAAGCTCCTGCAATACCACCCCGATTCCAAGCTTGTCGATGACGCCCTGTCGATGGTGGGCAAGGCCTATTACTATGAGGCCGACTATCCCGCCGCGGAACGGAAATTCAAGGAGCTGATCGACACGTACCCGGAGAGCGGGCTGGTCCTGGAAGCGAGAGTGTTGCAGGCCTATTCCCAGTACAAGGGGGGCAACGTTGACGGTGCTCTCGCGCTCGGGAGCACCGTGCGCGATGCGGCAAAGGAATCCGGGGACGACGACGTGGAGGCCTACGCCGCGATGCTCGTCGGGCAGATCCAGCAGGACAGGAAGAACTTCACCGCCGCGCGCGAGCTGTACGAGGAGGCCGGCAAGAAGGCGGCCAACCCCGATCTCCGCGCAAACGCCTACCTCACATCCGCCGACATGTACTACAGGTCCGGCGACAGCTCGATGGCGCTCACGGCGTACCTCCTGGCCGCGGGCGAGGCGAGGAACTACGTCCACCGGTTCCGGGCAGAGCTGGGTCAGGCGCGGATGCTCTCCAAGCTGGGGAAGTCCGGAGAGGCACTGGACCTGCTCCAGCGCCTGAGGCGGAACGCAAACTACAAGGAGTTCTGGGGAGAGGTTGACCTGGAGATCGGGAACAACTACCAGGCGACGGAAGCGTTCGAGAGCGCGATCGACCAGTACGTCTACATTGACACAGCCTACGCGCGCACGGAGCCCGCGGCGAACGCGGACTATCAGCTCGGACTGATCTACGAAAAGCACTACGGAGACTATGATTCCGCCAGGGTGATGTACGGAAAGGGAAGGAGCGCCTCGCCGCAGTGGGCGGTCGCGCCGCTGATCCTCGAGCGGTCGGATCTGCTCAACAAATACCAGGTGGCGCGCTTCGCGATCCGTCTGAACGACAGCCTCCGCGCCGCCTGGTACGCCAGGAAAGATACTGGATCGGCAGGTCCGGGCCCGCGCATGGGACCGGACTCTGCTTCGGGGATCAAAGACCCGCTGGCCCGCTCCTCCGGGATGAGCATCGCTGATTCTCCAGGCATCCGTCAGCGGGAAGTGCTGGACTCCTCCCGCGCCTCCGACCGCCCCACCGAGCGTACGCGCATGACCCAGCATGTCAAGGATTCCCTGCAGGCAATGCTGCACCCGGCCAGCAATGATTCGATCATGCAGGCGATGATGCGCGCCGCCACGAAGCCGGTGCCGATCGACACCATCAAGGCCAGGCTTGCGGATGCGATGAATGAGCTTGCGGCTCTCTGGTACACCGGATTCGGGAACACCGATTCGGCGTTCTTCTGGTACAACAGGCTGCTCGTGGAAAACCCGGCGACTCCGCATACGCCGAGGGCGCTGTACACGATGGCGCAGATGCTGGCGGGCCGGGATTCGGTTTCCACCAGGTCGCGCGTGGATTCCCTGCACAGGATCATCGTCGAGCGCTATCCGCGTTCCGAGTTTGCCGTGGCAGCCAGGAGGCTCCTTCGCCTGCCTGCTGCTGCGATTGCCGTCGATTCGGCCGAGACGGCCTATCGCCGGGCGGAGCGCCTGCTCCTGAGTGAAAAGTATGCCGAGGCGGTCGATTCTATGCACAGCTTGAGCGCTGCCTACCCCTCCTCTCCCTATGCCTCACGGGCCGAATACGCCGCAGGGTGGATGTACGAGCAGAAACTGAACATGCCCGACAGCGCCATTTCCGTATACCGTCGGGTTGCGGTCCGTTATCCCTCATCTGCCTTTGCGGCCCTGGTGAAACCGAAGCTCGATGCGGTCGATCAGAAAAACGCCGCTCCTCCTCCGCAAACTGCCCCGGCTTCCCCCGGGACTCAGCCGGGGGCCGCCCCCGCCCCGGGCAAGCCCGGATCCCCTGTTCCGCCGCTCCTGCGGAACAGAGCCTCGCGGCGCCTTCTCGAGGATGATTCCACCGGCTTCACGTCACAGCTGCCGGCACATCCCGACACCTCAAGAATTCTCGGACCTCGCCGCACGCCGGGGACTGTGGACACGGCTGGTTCCGCTGTGCAGGCCCCCCCCGGCCAAGCCCCCGGAACCTCGCTGCTTCCCGGCCAGAAAGGTGTTCCTGGAAGCTCCGAAGCTGGAGACACCACGCACCTGGCGCAGCCACGGGACAGCACTGGCCGTCCCGGCTCACCAGGGCTGCATGCGCCGGTCCGCCCGGCGAATTCCGACACCACTGCAGCACCTGGCACCGACGGTGCTCCCGCCGGCAAAGACTCCGTCCGTTTGACGCCGCCGCGGGGACGCGACGCTCTCCCCGATACGTCGAGGACCGAATGATCCAGGAATTGTGCGTGGTTCTCGGCCACCGTCCCGCCGGCGAAAACATCTTCACGCTCGGATTCACTTCCCCCGCGATCGCCCGGATGACGCGGGCAGGACAATTCCTGAACATCAAGGTCGGCGGAGGGGCTGACCCCCTGCTTCGCCGTCCTTTCAGCGTGTACCACACCGACGGCGCCGTTGTGGAAATCGTCTTCAATGTGATAGGCCGCGGAACGGCGGCCTTGTGCCGCAAGCAGCCAGGCGAGACGATTGACGTGCTTGGTCCACTGGGAGTCCCGTTTGGCATCGAAACGCCGGACTTTGAGACCGGAGTCCTGGTTGCGGGTGGGCTGGGGGTGGCGCCCATGCCTCTTGCCACGCGCGCACTCCGCGCCTCGGGGAAACAGGTGGTGACGTTTCTGGGTGCGCACAACGCCGGCTCGATTGTGGCCGCCCATCTTCTCAATGTCAGGCTCTCAACCGATGATGGCAGCAGCGGGTTCCATGGGACGGTCGTCGATCTCGCGAGGCAGTCTCTGGCACGGCGCGAGTTCCGCCGTCCGAAGATCTTCGCTTGCGGACCGACGGCCATGCTGCGCGCCGTTGCGCGGCTCGCAGAAGAACTCGAGATTGCCTGCGAGGTTTCGCTCGAAGGACCGATGGCCTGCGGCTTCGGGATCTGCCAGGGATGCCCGGTTGAGCTCGCCGGGGGGGGGTATGCGCTGATGTGTAAGGACGGACCCGTGTTCGACATCCGCAGGATCATCTTGTGACTATAGTCCGGTCCTCATTCACCCTTGGCGGGGTGGTGTTCAAGAACCGCGTGCTCGTCGCGTCAGGCACGTTTGGATACGGCGATGAATGCGCGGACCTTGTCGATGTGAGCCGCATCGGCGGCCTGATCACGAAATCACTCTCGCTGAACCCGCGAGACGGCAATCCGCCCAGAAGAATCGCGGGGACGGCCAGCGGCATGCTGAACTCCATCGGACTGGCCAACATCGGTGCCCGGAGGTTCATCGCCGAGAAGCTCCCCTACCTGAGCAGGGTGGACACGGCAGTGGTCGCCAACATCGCCGCCGGCACTGTCGAGGAATACTGCGAGGTGCTCTCTCTGCTCGAGCAGCACGAGGGAGTGGACGGCTACGAGATCAACGTCTCCTGTCCCAACGTCAGGGAGGGAGGGCTGAGCTTCGGAACGAGCTGTCCCGCCACGGCGGACATCACCCGGCGGCTCCGGGCGCTTACCCGCAAGCCCCTGATCATCAAGCTGACACCAAACGTCACGCATATCTCGGAGATCGCCCGTGCGGCAGAGGCGGAAGGAGCGGACGCCCTCTCGGTGATGAACACCGTGATCGGCATGGCCGTGGATGTGAAGACGCGGAAACCCGTCCTCTCGACCGTGACGGGAGGCCTCTCCGGACCGGCGGTCAAACCGATAGCCCTGGCGAAAGTCTTCGAAGTGGTCCGTGCCGTCAAGATACCGGTGATCGGGATCGGCGGCATCTGCACGCCGACCGATGCGCTGGAGTTTCTCATCACCGGCGCCTCGGCGGTTCAGGTGGGAACACAGAACTTCATCGACCCGGCGGCGGCTGTCACTATCGCAGAGGGGATTTCAAAGTTCTGTGACGAGCAGGGCATCAGGGACGTCGGCGAACTCGTGGGCACGCTTGACGCGAAGACCGGGGTCTCGGTCCTGGAAAGCTGGCTCTGACGCCTCTCACCCCTCCGAAGAGGAATGACATCCTTGCCGAACTACCTGGAAACCCTCCGCTATCTCTACGATCTCCAGTGGCGCGGCATGAAGTTCGGACTGCGTAACACCCGCGCCATCCTGAAGCAGATCGGCAATCCGCACCGCCGGTTTTCCTCGGTCCACCTGGCCGGAACCAACGGCAAGGGCTCCACGTCGGCATACCTCGCCTCGATCGCGCTTGAAGGGGGGCTGAAAACCGGACTCTACACGTCCCCTCACCTCCTTCGCTTCACTGAACGAATTCGGGTGAACGGGACGGAACTTTCGGAAGATCGTTTGGTTTATTATGTCAATGACCTGAGACGGGCCATAGAATCCGTCCACGCGACCTTCTTCGAGGCCACGACATGTGTCGCGTTCCGGTATTTCGCGGACGAAAACGTCGAGCTGGCTGTCGTAGAAACCGGGTTAGGCGGCAGGTTTGATGCCACCAATGTTCTCCTCCCCCTTGCCAGTGTCATCACTTCCATCGGTTTGGACCATACACAATATCTGGGCTCATCTCCAGCCAGGATCGCCTTCGAAAAGGGGGGGATCATCAAGCGCGGGATACCAGTGGTTACCGGTGCTCTTGGAAGGGAGGCATCCGGGGTCCTGAGGCGGATTGCCGAAAAGAGGGAAGCTCCGTTCGTCCTCGCTTCAAGAAGGGCGCCCTGCGCGATCGGAAGAACCCGGGCTGGATACAGGATGACGTTCAAGGGGGGACTTGCGAAGGGCCTGGCGGTCACCCCGGGGCTGCGAGGGATCCATCAGGTAAGAAACGCTCAGCTTGCGGTGGCGACACTGTCTGTTCTTACAGGGAGGGGAGACCTCCTGCCGCTTTCCCGGAAAGTCATCCGTGAGGGGCTGATGAGGGTGCGCCGCAATTCGGGGCTCCGGGGGCGGATGGAGATCGTGGAATCCGGGGGGGGAAGATATATCCTTGACGTGGGGCACAACCCCGATGGAATCAGGACACTGGTCCAGGCGCTGGAAGCTGAGCGACTCGTGCCTGCGGTGGTGGTGTTCGGGGTCATGGAGGACAAGGACTCCATTTCCATGCTCGCCGCATTGCGCCCTCTCACCGGCCGGCTGATTGCCGTGGCACCCCACATGCCCAGGTCTCTCAGTGCGGTGGAGACAGGCCGTCGGGCGAAGGATGCAGGGTTTACGGCGGACAGAGCATCCTCTGTGGCCGCAGGCCTGCATGCCGCCCGCGCAATCGCGGGGAGGAGTGACGTCCTGGTCACAGGCTCCCACTATGTGGTGGCGGAGGCATTGAAGACGCTCGAGGAAAGCTCCGGATGAAAGAGGGAGTTGGTAAAGAGCGGGTGGGACCACAACTTTCTTGACATTCTCCAATGATATGCATACATTCTGAAGGCTGTTATCCGACTGTTGGTCCCGGTGTTTGACCGGGGCCATCCAACCAACCACCTCTTCTCTTCATTCGTCTCCCATCGATCGTGAAACCCTGCCCGTGAAGCGGGCACTTCCTGGCGGCGTTTAGAAGAGAATGTTTTCTTCCCTTGGTTCTAGTGAAAGGCACTTCTTCCATGCCCATGGACATAGCCGAGCTCAAGTCCAAGAAGATTGCAGAGCTCAACCAGATTGCAAAGGATCTCAATATCTCCGGCTACAGCGATCTGAGGAAACAGGAGTTGATTTTCAAGATCCTGGAGGCCCAGACCGAGCAGGGGGGGTTGACGTTCAGCCGGGGAGTCCTCGAGGTGCTGCCTGACGGGTACGGTTTCCTGCGGTCCGTCGACTACAACTACCTCCCTTCCCCGGACGACATCTACGTCTCCCCGTCGCAGATCAAGAAATTCAACCTGCGCACCGGCGACACCGTGAGCGGCCAGGTTCGCCCCCCGAAGGAAGGCGAGCGCTTCTTCGCCCTTCTCAGGGTGGAGGCCGTCAACGACGAGAACCCGGAAATGATCCGGGAGCGCGTGCTGTTCGACAACCTCACGCCGCTCTACCCGAACGTGCCAATACGTCTCGAGACGGCGCCGGGAGAGTACGCCATGCGGATCATGGACCTGCTCGCACCCATCGGCAAAGGGCAGCGCGGCATGGTCGTGTCGCCCCCGAAGGCAGGGAAGACCATCCTGCTGCAGAAGATCGCCAACAGCATCACGCGCAATCATCCTGAGGTCAAGCTGATCGTCCTCCTGATCGACGAACGTCCGGAGGAGGTGACGGACATGGAGCGGTCCGTGAACGCCGAGGTCGTCAGTTCGACGTTCGACGAGCCGCCCGAGCGCCACGTGCAGGTTTCCGACATGGTGCTAGAAAAGGCAAAGCGGCTTGTGGAGTCGAAGAAGGACGTGGTGATCCTTCTGGACAGCATTACACGCCTTGCGAGGGCGCACAACACGGTGGTGCCCCACTCCGGGAAAATCCTCTCGGGCGGCGTGGACGCCAATGCCCTGCACAAGCCGAAGAGGTTCTTCGGCGCGGCCCGAAACCTCGAGGAGGGGGGAAGCCTGACCATCGTTGCCACGGCGCTGGTGGAGACGGGGAGCCGCATGGATGAGGTGATCTTCGAGGAGTTCAAAGGAACGGGCAACATGGAGATCGTGCTCGACAGGAAACTGTCGGACCGGCGTGTCTTCCCTGCGATGGACATCAACCGCTCAGGCACGCGCAAAGAAGAGCTTCTCATCGACGCCGACGACCTCAACAGGATCTGGATTCTCCGCAAGCTCTTCTCGGATTTCAACACCGTGGAGGCGATGGAGTTCATGCTGGAGAAAATGCGCGGAACAAAGTCGAACAAAGAATTCCTCAAGATGATGAGCAGCTGACCGGGTAAGCCCGGCGCTGGTGCGGTCATGAATGACGTCGTACTTGTGAACGGTTGCCGCACCCCCATTGGAGGATTCCGCGGGTCGCTCAGCAGCATTCCGGCCCCGCGGCTCGGAGCCATCGTGGTGCGCGAGGCGCTCCGCAGGGCTGGGGTGGAGGGAAACCGGGTCGATGAAGTGATCATGGGGAATGTGATCTCCGCCGGCCTGGGGCAGGCGCCGGCCCGCCAGGCTGCCATCTTCGCGGGGCTGCCGGACTCGGTCCAGTGTCTGACCGTCAACAAGGTGTGCGGATCGGGTCTGAAGGCCGTGATGCTTGCCGCCCAGGCCGTCGCTCTGGGCGATGCCGGGGTCGTCGTGGCGGGAGGGATGGAAAGCATGTCGAACGCCCCCTATCTGCTCGAGAAGGCCCGCGAAGGGTACCGGATGGGAAATGCCGAGCTGGTCGACGCCATGGTCAAGGACGGCCTGTTCGACGTCTACAATAGATACCCGATGGGGAACGCGGCCGAAATCTGCGCTGCGGAATGCGGAATTCCGCGCGAGGCGCAGGACGAGTTCGCGGTTATGAGCTACCGGAGGGCACAGGAGGCGCAAAGTGCCGGAAGGTTCGACCGTGAGATCGTCCCTGTGGAAGTCCTCTCGCACGGAGGTGCGACGACGCTGGTCACGCTTGACGAGGATGTGACGCGAACGGACTTCGAAAAGATCCCCCGCCTGAAGCCGGCATTCCTCAAGGATGGCACCGTGACCGTCGCGAACGCCTCCAAAATCAGCGACGGGGCGGCCGCGCTGGTTGTGACCTCGGCGCAGCAGGCCCGCGAGCTTGGCGTGATCCCGCTCGCAACGCTCGTCGCCCAGGCATCGTGTGCGAAGGACCCCGCGCACTTCACCACCGCCCCGGTCGACGTCATTCGCAAGGTGCTTGCCAGGGCGGGACTTGACCTTGCGGAGATCGACCTGTTCGAGATCAACGAGGCGTTTGCCGTCGTGGCGCTCGCCGCGCAGAAGCTGCTCGGGCTGGACCTCGACCGGGTGAACGTGAACGGAGGCGCCATCGCCCTCGGACACCCCATAGGGGCGAGCGGCGCGCGTCTGCTGGTAACTCTGCTGCACGCCATGGAGCAGCGCAATGTACGCCGCGGACTCGCGACCCTCTGCATCGGCGGAGGGGAAGCCAGCGCCGTGATCGTGGAACGGAATCGGTAACTACCGGAGCCCGCGCCGCATGGAGATAACCCGTGTCGCCGTGATCGGGGCCGGCACGATGGGAAACGGCATCGCCCACGTGTTCGCCGCCGCCGGCGTTCAGGTCGTGCTGCAGGATATTTCGCTCGACAGCGCCCGGAACGGCCTCGGGGCGGTCCGGGGCAACATGGAGCGCCAGGTGAAAAAAGGAACGCTCTCTCCCGGGGAGCTGACCGCCGCGCTCGAACGGATCACCCTCACCACGGGGATCGGCAAGGCCGTCCAGGACTCCGAGCTCGTGGTGGAAGCCGCGACAGAAGATCAGGGGATCAAGGAGGAGATCTTCCGCGCCGTCGACTCCGCAGCCCCTCCCGAAGCCATCCTCGCCTCCAACACCTCATCCATCTCCATCACCAGCCTTGCCGCAGTCACCGGCCGCCCCGACAGGGTGATCGGCATGCACTTCATGAACCCCGTGCCGGTGATGAAACTCGTTGAAGTGATCCGTGGGCTCGCGACGTCGAACGAGACTGCATCGACGATTGCGGCCATCTGCGCACGCCTTGGCAAGACCTCCGTCGAAGTCAACGACTACCCGGGCTTCGTCTCCAACAGGATCCTTCTCCCGATGCTGAATGAAGCTTTCTTCTGCGTCATGGAGGGGGTCGCCACGCCGGAAGCGATCGACACCGTGATGAAGCTCGGGATGAACCACCCCATGGGACCCCTTGCGCTGGCCGATTTCATCGGCCTTGACGTCTGCCTGGCTATCCTCACCGTCCTCCATGAAGGGCTCGGAGACCCGAAGTACAGGCCATGTCCGCTTCTGAAGAAGATGGTCGCGGCCGGCCGTCTGGGCCGGAAGACCAGCCACGGGTTCTACGATTACGGGGATGGGCGGACATGACCTTCGCCCTCTCGGAAACCCACAGGATGGTCCGCCAGGCGGCAAGAGAATTCGCCGAGGAACAGCTTGCCCCGGGTGCGGTGGAGCGGGACGAACAGGCGGTGTTCCCTTACGAACAGATCAAGGCCCTGGGCGGTCTCGGGTTCATGGGCATGATGGTCCCCGAGGAATGGGGAGGAGCCGGACTCGACACGGTCAGCTACGCGCTTGCGGTCGAGGAGATCTCACGCGTGGACGCTTCGGCCGGCGTGATCATGTCGGTCAACAACTCGCTGGTCTGCTTCGGCATCAACACCTACGGGACTGCCGACCAGAAGGAGCGGTACCTCAGGGACCTCGCCACCGGCCGGAAACTCGGGGCCTTCGCACTTTCCGAGCCGGAAGCCGGAAGCGATGCCTCCAACCAGAGGACCGCCGCGGCTGCCGCGGGCGGGGAATACGTGTTGAACGGAGTCAAAAACTGGATCACGAACGGATCCACCGCTGATATCGTTCTGGTGATGGCTGCCACTGACAGAACGAGAGGTCCTAAAGGCATCAGCACCTTCATTGTGGAAAAAGGGACGCCGGGATTCAGCGTTGCGAGGAAGGAGAAAAAACTCGGCATCCGGAGCTCGGACACCGTTTCGCTCTCCTTCCAGGACTGCAGGGTCCCACTCGCAAACCGCATCGGGGCCGAAGGGGAAGGGTTCAGGTTCGCGATGTCGACGCTCGAAGGGGGAAGGGTGGGGATAGCCGCACAGGCTCTGGGGATCGCCCAGGCCTCCCTCGACGCCTCGCTCCGCTATGCCAGGCAGAGAAAGGCATTCGGGAAACCGATTGCCGAGCTCCAGGCGATACAATTCAAGCTTGCCGACATGGCGACAACGATCGAGGCGGCCAGGATGTTAACCCTGCAGGCGGCGTGGCTGAAGGACCAGGGGCGGTCGTTCGGACAGGCCGCGTCCATGGCGAAGCTCTACGCCTCGAAGACGGCCGTTCAGGCCGCCCTGGATGCGATACAGATCCATGGAGGGTACGGCTACGTGCAGGAATACCTGGTCGAGCGGTACCTCCGCGACGCCAAGATCACGGAGATCTACGAAGGAACCTCGGAGATCCAGCGGGTTGTCATCGCCAGGTCCCTCCTGAAAGAGGAACACCCCGATTGATATGGGCCGTCGTTCAGGCGGCGGTGACACTATTGTAGCCTTTGTTTGGTCATTCACGCACATCATCTCATGATTAAGGAGGTCTCATGCGACGAACAATTCCCGGTATGATGGCAATTCTCCTGGTCCTTTCGGCCAGCCTGGCGGAGGCGCAGTCGGCCCGATGGGTCGTAGGCGGCCGCCTCGGCCTGTCCATCTCCACAGGCGGCGGCACTGGAGGGGGCGTGCCGCAATTCAATGCGGCGACAGGAAGGTTTGAGACTGCCAGCTCCACCCAGGCGGGATTGCAGATCGGACCGACGGCGGAGGTGATCTTCGCCAAGCAGTTTGCTATCGTCACCGAATTCAACATCAACACGCAGGCAGGGACTCCCATCGAATGGGCGAACATGTTCAAGGCGTACTTTGCCATCAGCGGCTCCAAGATCCTTCCGTATGCCGACGGCGGCTTCAGCCTCCTGTTTGTGACCGGCGGCCCCTGGTTCGGCATCCGGGCGGGAGGGGGTGCGTTGTTCCCCATTGCAAAGGACCTGTATATCCCCGCAGACCTTCAGCTGGGTCCGATTTTCGTTACCGGGTCGACGATCTTCTTCATCGAGGCGACCACCGGGATCCGGTATATCATCTGAGTCGGCTAGCCCGGCCCGGACGGCAAGGTATAATGCGCCCTGTCCTATAGGATTGTTCGAGTGTTACCGAACATCCGCATTTCCTTGCGAAGGCGCGGGTTCGCCGAGAGAGTTGAGTCCCGGAATTCCCCGGGGACGCATGGTGTTGGATGGCATATTCCCATGATGAGGAAGCTGCCTGGCGGCTTCCTGACACTCAGGGGGGCCTTACGCAGGCACCGTGCAGCGGCCGGGAATGGAATTCCTCCGGACTGCTGCTTGTTGAATGGGATAGTACTCACTTTCTAAAGGCTCTCCTATGAAACGTGTGGTTCTACTCTTCGCGCTCGCCGGAGGACTCCTCCTCTCGGCCTTCAGCACAGTGGACGCTCAAGTGAAGTTCGGATTCGGTCCTCGCATCGGCTTCAACCTTGGAGGCATGTCGTTCGATCCGGACCAAAGCGCGAACATTCCTAGCGTCTCCAAGACCGGTCGTTTCGGGATGATGTTCGGCGGCGTGGGGGAGGTCGAGTTCGGCGGTATGTTCGCCGGCGAGCTGGGTATCATTTACGTGATGAAGGGGGGAGGGTACAGCCAGAGCGGACAGGCCGCCGCCACTGTCACGCTCGACGAAAAGTTCAGCGAGCTCTGCTTCCCGATCCTGTTCAAGGTGAAGTTCCTGCGCGGCCCGTTCCACCCGTACGGGTTCGTCGGTCCCAATCTCGGCATCATTCTCAGCGCGACCGAGACCCTTACGAACGCGCAGGGCACCAAAGACACAGACCTGAAAAACCTTCCGAACGTAGGATCGGTGATCTCGGGCATGGACTTCTCACTCGACTTCGGGGGCGGCGCCGAGTATATGCTCTCGAAGAATATGGGGGTGCAGGTCGACATGCGTTACAGCCTCGGCCTGTCGAACATCTGGAACGAGCCGGCCCAGCAGCAACAGCAACAGCAGCAGCAGCAGCCAGCCCAGACCACCACATGGCATACGCACGGATTTCAGATCATGCTCGGAACGATGTTCTATCTGTAACCGCGGGAAACGTTGCGTGCCGGATCGCGATCCCGTTCCTTTCTTGTTCCGGGCATCTCCCGGCTGTTGAGCAGGCAGGCTTGTGGGCTCCGTTTCTCAATGCCGCTTCCATGGGACCCAGGGTTCCGGGGAGGCGGCATTGCTGTTTCCTTCCGGCGCTCTTCCGATTCGAAGAGGCATGGAGGGAGGCAATCCCTCGGAACCTGCAAGTTCGCAGGCCGGCAGATCATGCACCTGGGTGCTGGCTTCCTTAGGGAAGCGGGCTTTTCATCGAAGAATCGTTCTCGAAAAAAGGCGTCCATACGAAACGAGGGGAGGCCGATGGCCCCCCCTCGCTTTCCGAAGACGAAAATCTCTTGAGGCCCCGGTGCCGGAGAGTCAATCCCTCAATCGCTGGCTCCGGAGTTCAGCCTCGCCGCTTCCATACTATTTCAGCAGGACCATACGGCGGGTCTCAACGAATCCACCCGACTCTATCCTGTACATGTAGAACCCGCTCGAGAGGCGTGATCCGTCGAACCGGATCTCATGCGGGCCGGCCGTGAGCTCTCCATCCACAAGGCGCATCACCTCCTGTCCGAGGATGTCATACACCTCGAGTGTCGCGTGGCCGGTCTTGGCGAGCGTGAACGGAATCATTGTCGAAGGATTGAAGGGATTCGGGTAGTTCTGAGACAGACTGTATGTGAACGGGGTTCCGGGCTCCGAGGCCACACTGTTTGTCCCTGAGAAAGCGATGTCGTCGAGGACGTAGAAGGACCCCGGGACTACGGTCGCCGTCGATGACGTGTCAACGATGGTGAACTCGATGAATGCCGTATCCGGAACAAGGTTGCTCACGTATTGAAAGGGAATGCTGAACTGTGTAAATGACGAAACGGCGGTCCTGGAGATCGTCGCCGCCACAGCTACAGCAGTGCCTGATATCCCACCCTTGTAGAGCACCACATCCACGAAAAACACGTCGGCGCTCCCTGCCATCGGTACGAATTTATACCAGCCGGTGAATGCGGCGGGACGCGTCGCAATGGGTATCCCCACGCCATCGACCCCGGAGAAGAGCGTAGGAGGCAGCGGGAAACTGAAAGGCGGTGTACCGAATGCTGCCGCAGTGCCCTGAACGGCGAAGTTTCCGGAATGTGCAGGCGTGGCCTTTGTTATTACCCTGGCCAGCGCACTGTTGGCGCTCGTCCACCCAACGAGCACAGAATCCCCAATCCAGGTTTCGAAGTCCCCGTTCGGGATCACCTGGGATTCGGACTGCGCAGCGAATAACAGAAGGGACACTGCCAGGAGAAAAACAGACCGTAGAGATGTCATGTGCGTGGCCTCTCGAAAGTGTGAGGGATTGGAGTTTACATTTACTACGCCAAAAACCCGTCACAAGTTCCCGAATGAACCGCGGAAGATCGAGGCCCTGGCGGGCCCGCCCATGATGGGTGCCTTGCCGGAGAGCCCGCCGAATGAATCCAGCGTGAGGGCCTCTCATGGCACCCCTTCCTCCTGTCAGAATGTCGCCATAAATCTAAGAATAGTCCCATGTTAGCGCGAGCCCGTTCCTGCTGCCAGATTGTGGACATCAGCGGCGCAGGGCGCTTATCACGCCGCGGCCTGCCTCCACCGTGTCTTGATGGCGGGCAAATGAAGTGGAACGGGGCTTACGAGATTCCCTTCGGCAGTGCAATGCACTGGACCCGGAAACACCCGGGAGGGCAAGACAGGGTTGTGAAATTCAGTCGATTATCATTATGTTCTTCAACATAGGGAAACCGGAGAATCCAAGAACTAGGGGTATTGCATGAGTGAAAGGCCTGATGTCGACCGGGGAAGACAAGGTGAAAGGGCGGCAGCGCCTGAGCAGGCCCGTTCTGACGGAGCAGAGAACGAAGATATCGATGGCCTCCCTCTCTATCGAAGAATGCGGGTGCTCATTCCGCTCGCGCTGATGCTCGCCGCCTGCGCAGCAGGCTACTGGTATTACGTGACGAACATCCGCGGGTACAACTCCACCGACGACGCATTCATTGACGGCGACCGCGCCGCGATCAGCGCGAAGATCCTGGGTCGGATCGTCGAGATGGCTGCCGAAGAAGGGGACACCGTCAGGAAGGGCGAGGTGCTGGTCCGCCTCGACGATGCGGATCTCCGTGCCCAGGAGGGTCTGGCGCAGGCTGGTCTGGATGATGCCCGGCAAAACATCGGCCTGGCCCAGGTCAATGAGTTGCGGGCCGAAGATGACTTCACCCGGGCGGAGACCCAGTTCAAAACAAAGGTGATTCCCCAGGAGCAGTATGAGCATGCCAGGTCGGCGCTTGCGGCCGCCCGGATGCAGCTTAAGATGGCTCAGACGCGGGTAGCCACCGCCGAAGCACAGCTGGCAACGGTACGCACGTCGCTGAGCAATACCGTGATCAGCGCGCCAATGGGAGGTGTCGTCGCGAAGCGGTATGCGCTTGCCGGCGATGTCGTCCAGGCCGGGCAGCCGATTCTCTCGGTCTACGATCTGTCGTCTGTCTGGATCACCGCGAATTTCGAGGAAACAAAACTCTCATCGTTGCGTCTGAACGATCCGGTGGAGATCAGTGTCGATGCCTATCCTGACCGGTCGTTCACCGGGCGTCTCGTGCAGTTCGGCGCCAGCACAGCGTCGCAGTATTCCCTCATTCCTCCAAACAATGCCTCCGGGAATTATACCAAGGTGACACAGCGTGTTCCTGTCAAGATCGCCTTTGGGAACTACGGCGGGGGAACCGATCCTCAACACCCCCTGCTGCCCGGCATGTCGGTTGAGGTCCGTGTGAAGGTGAGATGAGCGCGCTCTTCCACAGGGAAGTGCGGACGGCACTGACCGGCCGCTTCGAGTCACTGCACCATGAGCATGTCTCCTACCGCTGGTGGGTTCTTGCCAACGTCATGATCGGGACATTCATGGCGGTTCTGGATGCGACCATCGTCAACGTGGGCCTCCCCAAGATCATGGCTGCATTCGGCGCCGACGTGGACAAGGTGGAATGGATCATGACCGCGTATCTCCTCGTGTTTGCGGTCATGCTTCCCACCTCCGGCTGGGTTGCCGACCACTGGGGGTATAAACGGACCTACATCGGGGCGCTCTTCGTTTTCACGCTGGGCTCCTTCCTGTGCGGATTGTCGTGGGACGAGGACGTCTTGATCGCCTTCCGCGTGCTCCAGGGAGTGGGTGCCGGATTCCTGATGCCCGTGGGCATGGCGATCGTGACGCGGGAGTTCCCGCCCGAGAAACGCGGCATCGCGCTCGGATTCTGGTCCATCTCAGCGGCTGCGTCAGTCTCGCTCGGTCCCCTGATCGGCGGGTACCTGATCGATAACCTGAACTGGCAGGCGATCTTCGACGTTAATGTGCCCGTCGGGATTCTTGGGATCTTCGCCACGCTGGTGATCCAGCGGGAATACAGAACTGCGCGGACGCGTTCGTTCGACGTCGTCGGTTTCGTTTCGATGGCCGTGTTCCTCTCCTTCCTCTTGCTTGCGCTCTCGAGCGGGAACTCCGGGTGGAACACCGGAGGTTGGACCTCCGGCTTCATCCTGACCTGCCTTTCGATCGCTCTTGCCGGTTTCGTGGTCTTCATAATCACTGAGCTGACGGTCCGTCATCCGCTGATAGAGCTGAGACTCCTGCGGGAGTTCAATTTCGGAGTCTCGAACGCCGTGCTCTTTATCTTCGGCCTTGGCATGTTCGGCAGCACCTTCCTTCTGCCTCTCTACCTGCAGAACTCGCTGGGGTACACGGCGCTTCAGGCGGGATCGGTGTTTCTGCCGGTGGGGATCCTCCAGGGGATCATGTCACCCGTCTCCGGCATCATGTCCGACAGGCTCAACCCCAAGGTTCCGGCCGTTATCGGGATTGTCCTCCTCGCCTTCAGCCTCTATCTCAACAGTTTTCTCTCCCTGTACTCAGAGCACGCGCAGATCATGATGTCACTGTATGTGCGCGGGTTCGCCCTCGGTCTGGTCTTCACCCCGCTGAGCACTATTGCGCTGTCGGGGATTTCCCGAGACAGGATGGCTCAGGCATCGGGGTTATTCAACGTCATTCGCCAGGTCGGAGGCAGTTTCGGCGTTGCACTGATCGGGACCATGCTGACACGGCGGGTCATCTTTCACAGCTCGATGTACGGCCAGGCGGTCGATCGGTACTCGCCGGCCTTCGCCCGGATGCTGGCCGCCGTGCAGCATCAGGCCGTGACGGTGGTGGGGGGAACCATGGCCGAAGGCGCTGCCCGCGCGCGGGCGGTGTTCGGAGCTTACATCGGACGGCAGGCATTCGTCGAGGCGATCAATGACGATTTTCTCATTGCCGCAGGCATAACCATCCTGGGAGTCGTTCCTATCCTCGCCCTGCGGACGCGCAGGAAAAAAAGAGCTGTACCCCCGGCAATGGACTAATGTGAGAATACCCTTGGACTTCTCCATGCACCAAGTACCGATCATTGTGGCGGGCCTTCTGTTCAGTTGGTTGTCACCTGCGGTGCGGGCTCAGACTGCGGACTCGCTGACGCTTCCGGATGCGGTCCGCCTTGCTTTGACCAGCAGCATTGCGTTACGCCAGGCTGCCGCGCAGGTGAGCGCCGCGGAGGCCAGGGTTTCACAAAGTGAGAGCGAGTACTACCCCTCGGTGAGGGCGAACGCCGAGTACATGCGCATCGGACCGATCCCCGCGATAGATTTCCCGGGCTTCGGCTCTCTTCTCCTGGCACCTGCCGATAACGTCGATGCCCACCTCGGCCTGCGCCAGACGATCTTCGATTTCGGGCGGCGTGCGGCCGGAGTGGAGGCGGGCAGGGCAGTCGTCCAGTCTGCTTCCGATGCGATGAAAACGATCCGGTCGGCCACGAGCGTCCAGGCAATGCAGACATTTTATACGGTGATGCTCCTTCACCGGAGTATTGAGGTGCAACAGCAACAGGTCGATGCGCTGAACGAGCACCTCCGCATCACGCAGCGGCGCGTGGAGAGCGGCAGCTCGACGGAATTCGATGCGCTCAGCACGACGGTCCGAGTCGCCCAGTCGAACAACATGATGCTGGACCTCCGGAAAGCCCTGCTGGACCAGGAACTGAACCTCCGCCGGCTGCTGGGCCTCGGCTGGGATTCTCCGCTGCTGCTTTCGGGATCCCTGGAACGTTTGGAAGATGAACCAGGCCTTGACACATTGCTGCAACGGGCAGCAACGGACCGTCCCGACATTGTCAATGCCCGCGATGCAGTGGAAAGCGCCAAACGCCAGGCCCAGCTTGCGTCACTCGATGATTCCCCCGTCCTCCGGCTGAGTGCGGCCTACGGTTTGAGGAATGGCTATGAGCCAAACCTGAATGCCATCCGCGGAAATTGGACGGCAGGCGTCCAGCTGGAAGTCCCTGTCTTCAATGGATTCCGCGCCCGCGCGCATTCAGAGGAGACGGAAGCGGTCAGGCTCGCAGCCGAAGAACGCCTGCGCGATATACGCAGAACCGCCGAGGCTGAAGTACGGAAGGCGAGTGCCGCACTCCGCTTTGCCCGCGAAAAAATCGCGGCAACCCTTCTCCAGGTCACTGAAGCCGAACGCGCAGTGGAAATCGCAGTGATTCGGTACGACAGCGGCGCCGGCACAAACCTCGACCTCCTCGATGCAGAAACCAGCGTTTCGTCAGCCCGCCTCCAATTGCTCCAGGCTCGCTACCTGGCCGTTATCGCAAGAATCCAGCTGGATGCGGCGGCCGGATTCTATGCGCAATGAAGCAGCCCCCCGGGCTTCCCCTCACGGACATTCAGATGCGCTTTCGGACCCCCGGGGGTTGCCCCGTTGCGCAGATTGGCGTATATTCTTTCACCACTTCGTCCTCGGATGCCATGCCCCGGTGTATCCTCATATGCCTCCTTCTGGCGGTTGTGAGCCCTCTGCAGACTGCTCTTGCCGATGCGTTCACCGAAAGCCTGACCCCGGTGCGAAAGGACTGCGAGCTTGGGCCTGCCGATCTGGCTCAGGAAGACCTGATTCTTCCGGGAGGACCGGGAGACAACTCCTGGCCGATTCGCTTGCAAGGATGCTCGCGCCTGGTATTGCGCGAGGCCTGTTCCGCAGGCAGGGGGCGATCTGTGGGGATCCGGATGACGGGCTGTTCATCGCCCTTCCGAACCCATGGAATCCCTCGCGCCTGAGGTCTGGTGGATGGTGAAACGGCCGACGGGACACCCCGGTTGGGTCCGTGGCAAGCGAGAAGAGGTCGTCGCCAGGGGGTACGCCCTGGAGTGAACAACAATGTGGAATATTGCATCACCGCGATTTTTTCACTATACAGTAGGTCGTGAATGCGGCGCGGATTCAAGGACTCTGTTGTTATCATCACGGGTGCTTCGGGAGGCATAGGCCGGGCCTGTGCGTTGAGGTTTGCCGCCCTTGGCGCGCGGCTCATGCTGTGCGGAAGAAACAAGGAGAGGCTCGAGCGGGTAGTCTGCGAAGCGGTGAAGCTTGGAGGAAAGGCGCGGCTGAGCTGCGGTGATGTCACGGACCCGGCCGCCGTCTGCCGCATGGTTGCCGAAGCGGAGGGGGCGTTCGGGCCGGTCGACGCGGCGGTTGCCTCGGCAGGGCAGTACATCCGGGGGCGGCCTCCGGCCCTTCGCGTTGAAGCCGTCCGGGCATCGATGGAAGTGAATTTCTTTGGAACAGTAAATCTGGTGTTGGCGGTTCTGCCCGGCATGCTGAGCCGCCGGCAGGGCCATATCGTGGCGGTCTCATCCGTGGATGGGAAGAAAGGGCTTCCCTGTGACGCACCGTACGTTGCCGCCAAAAGCGCGGTGACCGGCTTCTTCGACAGTCTCAGACAGGATTTGAGGGAGTCGGGAGTAAGGTTCAGCACCGTGCTCCCGGGGAGGGTTGACACTCCCATGCTCAACGGTCTCTCCTTCCCCTGGGTATCGCCCAAGATTCCTCCGGGACGTGTTGCGCGCGCAATCGAGCGGGCGATCAGGGGAAACAGGCTCGAGGTGATTGTGCCCTTCGCGGGCCCGAAGGCGCTTATCGTTGCCGGGGCCATTTCACCGCGTCTGGCGGACGGCCTGATCCGCTTGTTTCATCTGGAAGGAGCGCATACGGACAACGAAGGATCATCACGAGTATGAAGGACTCACAACGGCGCGACACCATGCCCCAGTTCAACACGGTCGACGAGTCCGCGGCACTGAGGCTCCTCGGCATCGAGGGGAGTATCCCCCTCACCCATGAGACCATGGCGCGGGGACTCCGCGTCACGTTTTTTCCCTGGGGTTCGCCCACGCCGGAGGTTGCCGCGTTTGCCGCCAGGCTTGAGCGGTCGATGGCTGCCTGCGGAGTGGAGATCGTTCCGTTCGAACGGGCGCTGGAGGGGGGGCGCCGCGGCAAGGTTCAGGAGGGCATCATCATCATAGCGCCTGGACGTCTGGAGAACGGGAAGCTGCCGGTCGATTTTGTCCCGAACCTCAGGTCGAACACCGTGGTGGGCATCATCGACGGCGCGTGCCCTGCCGAAGCCAAGACGGATTTGCAGGAAAAGCTGAACACGATCGTCGAAACGCTCGCCTGGAGCATCACACAGGTATTGGTCTACGTGGACGATCCGGCATGGACGATATGCACGATGAATGGGGCGATCATCCGTTGCGACGATCCCTCGCGGTTCAGCGAGGATGTCTATGGCACGCTCATTCCGAAACTCGCAGCGCCCGTTGTTCCGCCGCATGCCTCGGACTTTGCCGTGGAGGAGGGAGGCCTTGACCTTCACGCTCCTGCCTGGGAGCCGTACGTCAGGGATTATGAGGTGAGTTCCCCGCTCTGGGCAGAGACGGGTCTCATGCTCTTCCACACGTCACTGAATTCGCTCACGTTCAGAAACACCTACTACAAGCGGGTGGCGGCAGCGTACCTGGACAGGCGGTCGGGAATGAGCTACGGGTTTCTCTCTCGCCAGCCCGCAAGCACGGTGCCCGCCGCATACCTTGACGACGAGGCAGCCGTCGTGCCCGGTTGGAAGTCATGGCGTGCAGCCGGCGGCGGAAGTGTGGACGGCATTCAGTACCTGGTTCTTCGCATCGCAGGTCACTGGCTCACCCTGGCCTCGCCGGAGGTGAGCGTGCTGGCGACCCGCTCCGGCTGCGACAAGTCGCACATTGACGGCCGGCGCGACCTCGTGCTGCTGGGGATGGCTCGCGGGTCCGTGTTCATGAAGACCCCCAGGGGGCTGAAACCCGGCATCGACGCCCGGCCTTCGTACGACACGCTGACCATCCTGGCCCACGCCCAGGCCAACAGGATCATCGCATCCGTGCTGAAACGACTCCAGCCCGGATCAGAGTTTGTGCGAATGGTGGAATCAGGCGGCGTGGCCCTCGCGCACTGGCACGGGGAGCTGAACCACGCAGTCATCCCCGAGGGGTACGTGATCTTCGGTGAGAACAATCCGCCGGTTTCCTGTTCAACGCACCAGGCGGCGCTCTATACCCTGGTGGGGAAACTTCGCGCTTTCGGCGAAGCCCTTGAAGGAGGACGAATCTACCGGGGGGATGTGCACATCGAGCCGCATCACGGGGTCAACGTTACCTGGTCCTCGCTTGCCGGACTCGCCACAGCGATCCTCTCGCATGCGGATGTCGGCGCACCGGCCGAGCAGAGCGCAACTGCTTGACAAACCCGGTGGTTTTACGTATGTTGGGGCAGTTCGCAGCGGACCTGAGGCGCTTGCCTCTTCTGGCTGGAGTATTTATGATCACTAACCGGAGGGATGCAGCAATGTCCCGATTTGCGTATCTCGCTGTCATGGTGTTCGCTGCGGCGCTCTCCCGGCTGCTGCCGCATCCCGCAAATGTCACACCAGTGACGGCGATCGCACTATTCGGCGCCGTCTACTTCGACCGGAAGCTGGCCTTTGTGCTGCCCCTTGCGGCGATGCTCTTGAGCGATGCGGTCATCGGGTTTCACAGCGGCATGATCTGGGTCTACGGCAGCTTCGTCGCCATCACGTTCATCGGGCTCTGGCTTCGCGAGCACCGAGGCGTGGCCCAGACGGCCGGCGCAACAATCGCCGGCTCGGTCCTGTTCTACCTGGTAACGAATTTCGGCGCGTGGCTGGGTGAACTTGCCCTGTATCCCCGCACGCTTGCCGGACTGGTCGAGTGCTACGTGGCCGCGATCCCGTTCTTCCGGAACTCCCTTGCCGGCGACCTCGGTTATGTGACGTTGCTCTTCGGCGCCTTCGAGTTGAGCAGGCGCTTGATCCCCGCCCTCAATGAGGGGCCCGCCCCCGCCCGGTAGGGGAAAGTCAGAGCGGCAATCAACATTGCGGTATTGCCCATTCGCCCCGGCGGATGGGCTTTTTTTTGGCAATTGAGCGGCCGTTTCAGTACATTACCACGTCTCCATCCTATCGCGAACTCGAGGAACGTTGCCGACCGTACGCGTGCGCTTTGCACCAAGCCCGACCGGATTCCTCCATGTGGGAGGCCTTCGGACCGCCCTCTACAACTACCTGTTCGCAAGGAAGAACGGTGGGACTTTCCTCTTGCGCATTGAAGATACGGACCGGAGCCGGTATGTTCAGGGTGCCGTCGAGGGCCTGACGGAGATGCTGCGATGGGCCGGACTTCAGGTCGATGAGGGCCCCGGAAGGGGAGGACCCTCCGCTCCATACGTGCAATCGGAGAGACTGGAAATCTACTGCAGGTACGCCGAGGGGCTCCTCGCGACAGGAAAGGCCTACTACGCCTTCGATACGCCCGAGGAGCTCGAGGAGATGCGGAAGGACCAGGAAAAATCCGGCGCTCCTTCTCGGTACGACCGGCGGGCCCTCCGACTCTCTCCGGATGAGGTCCGGAAGAAACTTGATGCGGGGATTCCCCGCGTGGTCAGGATGAGGATTCCCGACAGCGTCACGGTCTCGTTCGAGGACGTGATCCGGGGACACGTGGAATTCTCGAGCGACCAGCTCGATGACCAGGTCATCCTCAAATCTGACGGCTACCCGACCTACCATCTGGCGAACGTCGTCGACGACCATCTGATGGGGATCTCGCACGTGATCCGCGGCGAGGAGTGGCTCTCCAGCACCCCCAAGCACGTGCTTCTGTACGAGTATTTCGGCTGGCCAAAGCCGGTCTTTGCGCATCTCCCGCTTCTCCTGAACCCGGACCGATCGAAGCTGAGCAAACGTCAGGGTGACGTTGCGGTGGAAGACTACCGGAAGAAGGGATACCTTCCGGAGGCGCTCGTGAACTTTGTGGCGTTCCTTGGATGGAATCCCGGCGACGAACGGGAAGTCCTCTCGATGGAAGAGCTGACCAGGGACTTTACACTGGAGCGTGTTGGGAAAGCGGGCGCGGTGTTCAACATCGAGAAACTGGACTGGCTGAACGAGCAGTACCTCAGGAAGAAACCCGACGGCGAGCTGCTCGCCATGCTCAGGGAGGCGCTTGCCGGCTCCGCGCTCGGCCCGGTCGAATGCGACGACGCCTATCTGCTGCGCGTCATTGCCCTCATGCGGGAGAGGGTGACATTCATCGGCGACATTCTGGAAAAGAGCCCGTATTTTTTTCTTCCTCCCGGCGCCTATGATCCTGAGGCCGTCCGGAAGCGTTGGAAACAGGAAACGCCGGACCGCCTGAAGGCCCTGGCAGCGGAATTCTCCCGGCTCCAGGACTCCCGGCAGGAGAGCTGCGAAGCGGCTCTCGAGCGAACGGCCGGGGCATTACGGATCAGCAAGAGCGACCTGATTCATCCGTTGCGCCTTGCAGTCTCCGGGACCGGTGCCGGCCCCGGCATATACGACATCCTTGCCATCCTGGGAAAGGATGAGACGATCCGAAGGATTACATCAGCAATTGAGAGGATACAGTGACGAAACCTGGAGCGGAACATGCCGCCGCCGGCGGCGCGCCGGAATCACCGGACCGTTCTGAGCATAAGAACTTTATCCGTGATATCATCGACCAGGACCTGAAGACGGGAAAATTCGCCGGGCGGGTGCACACGCGCTTTCCCCCGGAGCCGAACGGCTATCTTCATATCGGGCACGCCAAATCCATCTGCCTCAATTTCGGGCTCGCGCGGGATTACAACGGCCTCTGCAACCTGCGCTTCGACGACACGAATCCTGCCAGGGAGGAAGTGGAGTACGTCGAATCGATCATGAACGATGTGCGCTGGCTGGGGTTCGACTGGGGTGACAGGCTGTTCTATGCGTCGGACTATTTCGAGCAGCTCTTCCAGTTCGCCCTCCGGCTGATCGGGACGGGGAAGGCCTATGTATGCGACCTGGACGCCGACCAGGTGCGCGAGTTCCGGGGGACGCTCACCGAGCCGGGGAAGGACAGTCCCTTCAGGGGCAGGCCAGTGGAGGAGAACCTGGATCTGTTCCGTCGAATGCGCAACGGCGAATTCCCCGACGGTTCCAGGACATTGCGCGCGAAGATCGACATGGCCTCCCCGAACCTCAACATGCGGGACCCCGTTATGTACCGCATTCTGAGGGCAACCCATCACCGGACGGGCGACACATGGTGCATCTATCCAATGTATGACTGGGCGCACGGGCAGTGTGATTCGATCGAGACAGTCACCCATTCGATCTGCACGCTGGAATTCACCGATCACCGCCCGCTCTACGACTGGTTCCTCGACGCGCTGGGGATCTATCGCTCGCAGCAGATCGAATTCGCCCGGCTCAACCTGACGTACACGGTGATGAGCAAGCGAAAGCTTCTGCAGCTTGTGCAGGACGGCCGGGTCACCGGGTGGGACGATGCCCGGATGCCGACCATCTCCGGGTTGAGGCGCCGTGGCTACACGCCGGAGGCGATCAGGAATTTTGCCGACCGCATCGGCGTGGCACGGAACGAGAGCACCTCCGACGTCGCGCTCCTCGAAGACTGCCTGCGCGATGATCTGAACAAGCGCGCGCCGCGCGTCATGGCGGTTCTACGGCCGCTCAGGCTGGTGATCGAGAACTACGATGAAGCGGGACTTGAAGAGCTCGACGCGGTGAACAACCCTGAGGATCACTCGAAGGGCGTTCGCAAGGTCCCGTTCTCCAGGGTGCTGTATATCGAGCGGGATGATTTCCGGGAAAACCCTCCCAAGAAGTACTTCAGGCTCTCACCGGGAGGGGAGGTCCGCCTGCGCTACGCGTATATCATCAAGTGCGTCAGGGTCGTGAAGGACAAGGCCACCGGCGAGGTCATCGAGGTCCGGTGCACCTACGACCCGGGATCGAAGAGCGGCATGCAGCAGAGCGGACGCCGGGTCAAGGGGACCATTCACTGGGTCTCCGCGGCGCACGCCCTGGAGGCGGAGGTCAGGCTGTACGACAGACTGTTCACCGTCGAGGATCCAGGCGGGGAAAACTGGAAAGAGCTCGTCAGCCCGCACTCTCTCGAGGTGCTGAAGGGATGCAAGGTCGAGCCGGGGCTTGCCCGGGTGCAGGCACAGGACCGCATGCAGTTCGAGCGGCTCGGATATTTCTGCGTTGACGACGAGTCACGTGAAGGGGCGCTGGTGTTCAACCGGGCGGTTACGCTGAGGGACTCCTGGGCAAAAATCGAGAGACAGTGACCGATGGCCGATCTTGATGTGATCCGCCTCAGGAACGCCACGTTCTACGCGTATCACGGCGCGGGGGCGGACGAGCAGAACCTGGGCGGCAAGTTCGAAGTGGATCTGGAGATGCGATGCGATCTTTCGGTCGCCGCGGAATCCGATTCACTGAAAAAGACTCTGGACTACGAGAAGGTCTACGGCGTCGTCCAGCGCATCGTGCTTGCCAAGAAGTACCACCTCCTGGAGGCCCTTGCCGGGACCATTGCCAAGGGGCTGCTGAAGGAATTCTACAACCTGGAAGTGGTGACGGTGCGGATCAGGAAGCCGCATCCCCCCGTGAAGGGGGTCGTTGACTTTGTCGAAGTGGAGCTCACGCAGAAGCGATGAAGACGTACCGCGCATTCCTCGGACTGGGCTCGAACATGGGCGACCGCCACCGGATGCTGCAGCGTGCGGCCGACGCCATCCGGATGCTTCCCGGCGTCAGGATTGTCTGGTATTCGTCGGTGTACGAAACCGATCCGTTCGGGAAGGCCGGGCAGCCGAAATTCCTCAACGCGGTGGGCGAGATCGAAACGACCTCGGACCCGGCGGAGCTGCTGCGGGAAGTGAAGGGGATCGAGGAGCGCCTCGGACGGATCTCGCGCGAGCCCTGGGGTCCGAGGGAAATCGACGTCGATGTCCTGCTGTACGAAGGCCTGGTACAGAACGATGAGCAGGTGAAGGTCCCCCATCCCGGGCTCGCTGAGCGGCGGTTCGTCCTCGTGCCGTTCCGGGAGATCGCGCCCGATGTCGTGCATCCGGTCAGCGGCCTGACGATCGAGGACTTGGCGCGGCGGTGCAGTGACGAGGGGAGAGTGGTGAAAACGTCGTACCGCATCATTCCATAACTTCTCGCACGCAGACACGGGAGCCGGTGTGGCCACGCAAGAACCGCTCAGTTCGCTCATCGCCCAGTCCAACCTCAAATATATCGCGGTCGAGGGGTGCATCGGCGCCGGGAAGACCACGCTGTGCCGCATGCTCGGTGAATCGCTGGGAGCCCAGGTCGTTCTGGAGAAGTTCGAGGAAAACCCCTTCCTGAAGGACTTCTACCGCGATCCGGAACGGTACGCGTTTCAGACCCAGATCTTCTTCCTCCTCACACGGTACCGGCAGCAGCAGGAGCTCCTCCAGGCGGATTTGTTCCATCAATTCCTGATCACGGACTACATCTTCGAGAAGGACAAGATCTTTGCATACCTTAATCTCCAGGACGACGAGCTCAAGCTGTATGAAACTCTCGTCAGCAGCATCCAGCATGCAATCGTGGCTCCGGACCTGGTGATCTACCTCCAATCCGCGGTCCCCCGGCTCCTCCAGAACATCAAACGGCGGGGGAGGGACTACGAGGCGCAGATTTCGAAAGAGTATATCCGCGATCTGAACGAGGCCTATAATTACTTCTTCTTCCGGTACCGCGCAACCCCCCTGTTGATCGTGAACGGCGCGGAGATGGATTTTGTCGCCAACGCAGACCAGTACGCGGATCTGCTGCGAGCGGTCTTCAGGCCCACCCGGGCGGCGGTGGAATACTACAACCCTCTCGTCCAGGAGAAGGGACGTCCGTAGAAACTGTTGCCCTTCATGGAAGGGAAGCCGGGCGCACAAAAGACGCTGCAGAAGAGGGGAGACCAGGCCTTGACGATACCATGGGGCATCGGCACGGCCGGAGGGGGGGTGAACGATTGGAGCGAGAGTGTGTTGAGAGAGGATGGGCAGGAGGGCGATCGGTGGGGCTGAAGAAAGGGTTTGTTAGGAGAGGCTGCGTTCATGGAGAGATGAAATGCGAGTGCTGATTTTTCTGGTGACGATGTACATATTCTATCGGATTCTGAAATCGGTCCTGCTGGCTCCGCCCCGCCGCCGCTCCGCAAACCAGGCCCCCAGGCGCGGCCGGCATGCCTCCGATTTCTCCGACGTGCAGGAGGCCGAGTATGAGGATATCACGCCCCCTCCCGCGCCGAATCCACCGAAACCCGGGCATTGAGAACTCCTTGGCCGCCTCGCTCGAACGGGCGCTGAAACGCGCCGCTGCCCTCCTCCTGCGCGCGATGGCCCCCCGCGGCCGGGCGTTCGATCCCGCTTCGCCTGACGCCCCGAAGATCCGGTCCATCCTGGTCATCCGGCAGCATAACCAGCTGGGCGACATGCTGTGTGTCGTCCCCCTTCTCCGTGCGCTCCGCGCGGCGTATTCTGGTGCCCGGCTCACACTGATGAGCAGCCCGGTGAATTTCGAGGTCATGCGGGGCAACCGGTATCTCGACGAGACCCTGAACTACGACAAGAGAGCGTTCCTGGGGCGCGCATGGATCAGGATCGCACCCCTCATGAGATTCATGCGCATGCTCAGGAAACGGTCATTTGACATGGTCCTCGTTCCGGCAACGGTATCGTCTTCATTCACAAGCGATCTTCTGGCGGTCGTGACTGGCGCACCGGTCCGAATCGGGACTAAGAGCCTGGATGGTGTCCAGAATCCCACTGGATTCGTCTACACTCATCCCGTCGTGCTCGACTGGAGAAATGAACCCTCCCGCCACCAGACCTTGCGAAACCTGGATATTGCCGCCGGACTGAACCTCCCCCCTCAGGAGCTTTCCCTGGATATCACGCTAACGGAAGAGGAGAAATCCCACGGGCGGAGCGTCGTTGCCGGACTCAGGAAAGAGGGTGGACCGGTGGTCGCCATCCACCCCGGTGCCGGGAAACTCCCGAACCGTTGGCCCCCAACATGCTTCGCACAGCTCTGCAAAGCACTGTCGGACAGCGCTGGGGCTGGAATCATCGTTACAGCCGGACCGATGGACGACGAGACGATAATGAGCCTATGCAAAGTACTCGAAATCAAACCTTATCTACTTCAGGATCAACCAATTAGACTGGTGGCTTCAATCCTATCCGAGGTTGATCTTCTGGTTTCGAACGATACAGGGATCATGCACGTGGGAGCGGCCGTTGGGACTCCGGTACTCTCATTGTTCGGTCCCACAGATCCTGGCCAGTGGGCTCCTCCGGGTCTTCAGCATCGGTTCTTCAGGGGAAAAGGGGGGAATATCGAAGCTATTCCTCTGGATGAGGTGGTTGGAGCCGCCCTTGCCATGCTTGGGACCAATGCGGGAACAATAGCCCACCAACAACGGTATGAGAAGTAAGCGGGAGGATGACATGCTGCCGACGCCGATTGAAGCCAGGCAACCCGATGTCCCGATGACGAGAGAAGAACTCCGGTCCGGGATCCTGGATCTGAAACGGGATTTGAATGCCTTAATCCTGGCTCATTACTACCAGGAATCGGACATTCAGGATATCGCGGATTTCATAGGAGACAGCCTCGACCTCTCCCGCCGGGCGGCCTCGGCCACAGCCGATGTCATCGTCTTTGCGGGCGTGCATTTCATGGCGGAAACAGCCAAGATCCTGAACCCGAAGAAGCAAGTTCTCCTGCCGGATCTGAAAGCCGGGTGCTCGCTGGCCGAAGGGTGCCCTGCGCCGCAGTTCAGGGCCTTGCGGGCCGCCCATCCGGACCACATTGCCATCACCTATATCAACTGCTCGGCCGAGGTGAAGGCGGAAACAGACATCATCTGCACATCGAGCAACGCTGAGAAAATTATCAGGCAGATTCCCCCGGGCCGGAAGATTCTCTTCGCCCCCGACCGGAATCTGGGCAGATACCTGATCAAGAAGACGGGACGGGATATGTTGCTGTGGGAAGGGTCCTGCATCGTTCATGAGACATTCAGCATGAGGAAACTCGCAGCTCTCCAGCTCGAACACCCCGGGGCGGAGCTGATCGCACACCCGGAGTGCGAAGAGCCCCTCCTGGAACGGGCCGCGTTCATTGGCTCGACCAGCGCCCTGCTCAATCACGTGAGGACCTCTCCGGGCCGGAGCTTCATAGTTGCCACGGAACCGGGGATCCTCCACCAGATGGAGAAGCAGGCGCCCGGGAAAGAATTCATCCCCGCGCCTCCCGAGGCGAACTGCGCCTGCAACGAATGCCCCTACATGAAGCTCAACACGCTGGAGAAGGTCTATCGTTGCATGAAGTATAGGGAGCCTGAGGTGGTTCTCGACTCCGAGCTCATGGCCAGGGCGCTCGTCCCCATTCAGCGGATGCTGGCAATGAGCTGACGTCCTGCACTTCCGCCCGCCGCAGGGTAGAACGCTGCCATGCGGCAACCCCGCGTTGCGGGACTTCGGGGAGTGACCGCCCATCACGAAGCTCCCGGCAATCTCAAACCACGAGGAAAACGCGCTTCTTCCCCCCATGAGCCGGTTTCCAATCCCCTCTTTTGATAATTCGCTCCTTCTTTCGTACATTCCTGCTTCCCATCCAAGCCGCTCCTCTTCTTTTTCACGGATAGCAATGGCCAGAACATATATCGAGGATTTGTCCGCCCACGCCGGACAGGAAGCAACCATCCGGGGCTGGGTGTATAACAAGCGCTCCAGCGGCAAGATCCGGTTCATCGTGATGCGAGACGGGACCGGCCTCTGCCAGGGAGTGATAGTGAAAGGCACCGCGACAGACGATGTCTTCACGCGGTTTGACACTCTCACGCAGGAGTCGTCCTTCGCGATGACCGGCCTGGTCCGGAAGGAAGAGCGCGCGCCGGGAGGCTATGAAATGGATGTGACGGGCATTCAGATCATCCAGATTGCCCAGGAATACCCGATCACGCCCAAAGAGCACGGAGTAGAGTTCCTGATGGACAGGAGGCATCTCTGGCTCAGGTCGAGCCGGCAGCATGCCATTCTCCGGATACGCCACCAGATCGTAAAGGCCATCCGTGACTTTTTCGACGACCGCGGCTTCGTCCTGATGGATGCGCCGATCTTCACCCCGGCAGCTTGCGAGGGGACAAGCACCCTCTTCGGTACGGACTATTTCGATCTGGGGAAGGCCTTCCTGACCCAGTCGGGACAGCTCTACGGAGAAGCTGGCGCGATGGCATTCGGGAAGGTGTACGTCTTTGGGCCGACTTTCCGCGCCGAAAAATCGAAGACCCGCCGCCACCTCACGGAGTTCTGGATGGTGGAGCCGGAAGTCGCATTCAACGACCTGAACGACAACATGGACCTTGCCGAGGAGTTTCTGGAGCATATCGTGCAGTCGGTGCTGAAGAACCGCCTGCCGGAACTCCAGCACCTCGGGAGGAACGTGAAGTTCCTGGAGAATGTGAAGAGACCGCTTCCCAGAATTACCTACGATGAGGCGGTCGAGATCCTCAGGAAGAACAATATCCCCTTCGAATGGGGGAACGATCTGGGGGGAACCGACGAGACCGTGGTCTCCGAACAGTTCGACCGCCCGGTGATGGTGCACCGGTATCCGGCAGTGGTGAAGGCCTTTTACATGAAACGGGACCCCGAACGACCCGACCTTGCCCTGGCTGTCGATGTGCTGGCGCCGGAGGGATACGGAGAGATCATCGGCGGAAGCCAGCGGGAAGACGATCTGGACTTGCTCCTCGCCCGTCTGAAGGAACAGTCGCTGCCGCAGGAAGCCTTCGAGTGGTACCTGGACCTTCGCAGGTTCGGAAGCGTCCCCCATTCGGGCTTCGGTCTCGGGGTCGAACGGACTGTGGGGTGGATCTGCGGTCTTGACCATGTCCGCGAGACCATTCCGTTCCCCCGGATGATCTACCGTCTCACTCCCTAGCGCGGGTTCCCTATGCTGACCGTTTCCCATCTTCGCAAGGAGTTCGATACCGTCGTGGCTGTTGACGACGTCTCGTTTGAGGTTCGCCGCGGGCAGATCTTCGGCCTCCTGGGACCCAACGGGGCGGGGAAGACCACGACCATCAGGGTCGTCCTCAACATCCTCGAGGCGGACGGTGGGCAGGTGCTGTTTGACGGCAAGCCCTTTTCAAAGACGCTGAGGGGCGGAGTGGGTTACCTGCCCGAGGAACGGGGCCTCTACAAGAAGAGCAAGCTTCTGGATACGGTGGTCTACCTGGGCGAGCTGCGGGGGATGTCCCGCCCGAAGGCGCGGGATGCCGCACTTCGCTGGCTGACACGCTTGGAATTGGCCGACCAGGCCGGGCGCAGGCTCCAGGAGTTCTCCAAAGGCAATCAACAGAAGATCCAGTTCGTCGCGGCCGTTATGCACGACCCGGACCTGGTGATATTGGATGAGCCGTTCTCCGGCCTGGACCCGGTGAACCAGGAGCTGTTCAAGGGGATTCTCCTCGAGTTGAAGCAGGGAGGGAAGGCGGTTATTTTCTCAACCCACCAGATGGAGCAGGCAGAAAAACTGAGCGACGACCTCTGCCTCATCAACCGCGGCCGTGTGGTGCTTCAGGGTTCGGTCCGCGACGTGAAACGCCGGCATGGCTCCAACACGCTCGCGGTGGAATTCGAGGGTGACGGCGCCTTTCTTGAGACCCTCCCCGGCGTGCGGCGCGCAATCCTCTACGGGAACCAGGCCGAACTTCAACTCGACGACCATCCTCGCCTGAGGGAACTCGTGGCCGTCATCAACGAGCGCGTGGAGCTCCGCAGCTTCGAGTTGCGCGAGCCCTCGCTCCAGTCGATTTTTCTCGAAGTCGTCGGGGGTGTGCGGGCGGGACAGCAGGAGGCCGCGGTATGAAAAAAATGCTCGCCATTGCGCGCTGGGAATACATCGAAAAGGTCAAAAGCAAAGCGTTCCTGATCGGACTGCTGGTCACTCCGCTGCTGATGGCGGGAATGGGGTTCCTGCCAATGCTGTTCGTCAGCCAGGAGGACAAGAACACCAAGCGCATCGGGATCGTCGACGAGAGTGGAGAAGTGGCGGCGGCATTCTCCCAGCGCATGGGGGGGTATACACTGGCCGATGGGCGGCCGAACTTCAGCGTGCGCGTGATCGGCTCGGGAGCCGACGTCAACGACGACACCTTCAAGCGGGCGAACCGGATGGTGGTCGAAGACGAGATCGAAGGGTATGTCGTTATCGGCGAAACACTCTCTGCAGGCAACATCCTGTGCGAATACCGCTCGAAGGCCGGAGGGGACGTCTGGGTGGGGTCGCGCGCCGAGGAGACCCTCCGCCAGCTCGTCACCGAACGCCGGGTGATCGCACTCGGCCTGGACACAAGGCTGCTGAAAGAACTGGACGTGAAGGTGGACCTCAGGACGGTGAAGGTGTCACAGACCGGCGAGAAAGAGGAGGCCGGGTTCATGAAGGTGTTTTTCTCCTCGTTCGCCTTCATGATGATGATGTTCTTCCTGATCGCCACTTCCGGCCAGCTCCTGGTCAGGAGCGTCATCGAGGAGAAATCGAACCGGATCATCGAGGTGCTGGTCTCCTCGTGCACGCCGACCGAGCTGATGGCCGGAAAGGTGCTGGGGCTCAGCGGGCTTGGCTTCACCCAGCTCGGGTTCTGGGGGCTCATCGGCCTGGCGATCACGTTCCAGACCGGAACGGCGATCATCACTCCCGGCAATGCGCTGCTGCTCGTCGTCTACTTCATCCTCGGCTACCTCTTCTATTCCGCGATCTTCATCGCGGCGGGTTCCGCGCTGAACACGGAGCAGGAGGCCCAGCAGGTCAACTCGTATCTTATCATCCTTCTGGTCATCCCCATCATGCTGGCCCTTCCGGCCATGAAGGACCCCAACGCCGTCTGGCTCCGCGTACTCACCTTCATCCCGGTCTTTACGCCCACCATGATGGCGCTCCGGATCCCTATTCAGTCCCCGGCCGGATGGGAGATCGCATCGACCATCGGGCTCATGATCCTGGCGATCTACGGGGCCATGGTCATGGCGGGGAGGATATTCAGAATCGGCATCCTTGCGACCGGAAAGACTCCCGGCATCGCCGTACTGGTGCGGTGGGTGCGGACCGGCTAGCTGGGGCCTTGGCGGCCGAAAGTCACATCATAAGAATACTGGCATGAGCACACATTCGCATAAACCTGCTGGCAGGCCCGGGATACGCTGGAGAACCGTGGCGCTTCTCTTGGCCGCATGCATCATTGCCGGGCCTGCTCCGGCGCAAGTGGTCGTGCCGGACCGCGGGCAGGGCACGTCGATGAGGACCAGCGTCTTCGGCCTGGGCTTCGCCGGAGGCCCTGCAACCGGCCTGGGCCTCAGTTTCCGGCATCACCTCCCGTCGCCGTTCAGCTACCAGATCATCGGAGGCGTCCTCAAGGCCACCGACCGGCTCTTGTACTCGGTGGGGGGGGAAGTGCAGTATGACCTCTCCCGCACCCCCGTGATGCGCTTCTATGCCGCCGGAGGCATGTCGTATTTCTTTGCAGGAGTCTCGGGGAACAACGAGATGAAGGGACCGGGACGGGTCGGGGTGGGTGTCGGCATCGAGTCCGGGCTCCCGTCCGGGTTCAACGTCAACGCGGATGTCCTGTTCACCTACTTCACCGACGGGACCGTGCTGCCGCTTCCTCAGCTTGGACTGCATTACTACTTCTATTGAGCGGCGCGGTTTGTATCTCGGCCTTTTTCGTCGTATGTTCTCCATCACTCCAAGCGCGAAGAGCTCGCTGAACACGTGACCCTAGAGTTCCTCCTATTCTGGTTCCTGGCCGCCATGGCCGTCACCACGGCCGTGCTCATGATCCTGCAGCGCAACCCGGTCATGAGCGCCATCAGCCTGATCGGCAATTTCTTCGCTCTCGCGGCCCTTTACCTCCTGCTTCGCGCACAATTCCTGGCCGTCCTCCAGATTATCGTGTACACCGGCGCCATCATGGTGCTCGTGGTCTTTGTGATCATGCTCCTGAACCTTGGGGACGAGCGGGGACTCGCCGAACGGCCGAGCCTGCGGTCGTCTGTAGGAACCGCGCTTGCGGCAGGCCTGCTCCTGGAACTGGTGGCGATCCTCTTCCTCCGGACGGGTCCGGGACTGCCTCCGGCTATGCATCCGTCCAGCGGTTCGCAAGGGACCGTGGAGGCGGTGGGTACCGCAATGTTCGGGAAATTCCTGTTTCCATTTGAAATCACCTCGCTACTCCTGCTGGTGGCAATCGTCGGCGCGGTGATCCTCGCAAAGAAACGTCTTTGAACGCTCCCAACCTTCAACGGGCCGTGCTCCCATGACCGTGCCGCTTTCGTGGTATCTCGTCCTCAGCGCGATCCTTTTTGTGACCGGCGTCGCAGGCGTGCTCACGCGCCGCAATGCCATCGTCGTCTTCATGTGCATCGAATTGATGTTGAACGCCGTGAACCTCACGCTTGTCGCCTTCTCGTCGTTCCTCGGCGACGGCACAGGACAGGTGTTCGTGATCTTTGTGATGGCGGTTGCGGCGGCGGAGGCCGCCGTCGGGCTGGCCATCGTCATCGCCCTCTTTCGCAACAAGCAGACCGTCGATCTCGACAGTATCAACATCCTGAAATGGTAGACCCGCTGGCCATGGCGCATGAAGTGATCGGCATCGCTGTTGCTCTTCCCCTCGTCGGGTTCCTCGTGAACGGGCTCCTGGGGCGCTGGGTCAGGCGCGAGTCCGCCAGCGGCGTGCTCGGCAGTGCTGCGGTCGGAGGGGCGTTCCTGATCGCGCTTGCACTGTTCGTCGAGCTCCTGGGTCAGCCGGCCGGTGAGCGCGTGCACGTCGTGCAGCTCTACCAATGGATCGGCGCGGGAGCGCTCCGGGTCAATGTCGCCTTCCAGGTGGACCAGCTCTCGGTCCTGATGATGCTGATCGTCACGGGGGTGGGGTTCCTCATCCACGTCTATTCCATGGGGTACATGCACGGCGATCCCGGGTACCGGCGCTTCTTCGCCTACCTGAACCTGTTCATCTTCGCCATGCTGATCCTGGTCCTGGCCGACAACTTTCTCCTCCTGTTCCTCGGGTGGGAGGGGGTCGGGCTCTGCTCCTACCTCCTAATCGGCTTCTGGTACGACCGGAAATTCGAAAAGGGGACTACCGCCGACGCGGCGAAGAAGGCATTCATCATGAACCGGATCGGCGACTTCGGGTTCCTGACCGGGATGTTCCTGATCTTCGCCACTTTCGGCTCGCTGGATTTCCAGACCGTCTTCGCCCGTGCCTCCGGCTTGGGCGCGGGGACCCCCGTCATCTTCTGGATCACCCTCGCGCTGTTCCTGGGGGCGACGGGGAAGTCCGCCCAGATTCCGCTGTTCGTCTGGCTGCCCGACGCCATGGCCGGACCCACCCCGGTCAGCGCGCTCATTCATGCCGCCACCATGGTCACCGCGGGACTCTACATGGTGGCCCGGTGTTCGGTGCTCTTTGCTCTCGCGCCTATGACGCTCTCCATTGTTGCGGCCGTGGGTGCGGCGACCGCCCTGGTGGCTGCCAGCATCGGTCTTGTGCAGAACGACATCAAAAAGGTCCTGGCCTACTCCACCGTGAGCCAGCTCGGGTACATGTTCCTTGCCATGGGCGTGGGCGCCTTCGGCGCGGGCATGTTCCACGTCACGATGCATGCCTTCTTCAAGGCGCTCCTCTTTCTCGGTTCCGGCGCCGTGATCCATGCCATGCACGACGAACAGGACATCCGGAAAATGGGCGGACTCGGCCCCGAGCTGCCCCTGACCTCCAAAACGTTCCTTCTCGGAACATGCGCCATCGCAGGCATCCCGCCCCTCTCCGGTTTCTTCAGCAAGGATGAAATCCTCTGGAAGACTTTTTCGGGAGGCCACACTCTCCTCTGGCTGGCCGGACTTGCCGGAGCGGCCATGACCGCCCTCTATATGTTCCGGCTCTACACGCTGACCTTCAGCGGGGCGAAGCGCTGGGAGGCAGGCAAGCATCCGCACGAGGCTCCCCGGACGATGACCGCCCCGCTCGTGGTGCTGGCTGTGCTGTCGGCGATCGGCGGGTTTGTCTGGCTTCCGGAAAACATTCTCTGGGGCAACGCGATGGAACGCTGGCTCGAGCCGGTGTTCGAACGCGCCCGCGCCGTTATGCCCCTTCCCGGGGACGGCGGCGGGACCGCTGAAGCCGTGCTGATGGCGCTGTCCGTGACGGTTGCCGGAACCGGGATATGGCTCGGCCGCCGGTGGTATCTCTCACGCCCGGACGTTCCGGAAGCGCTGAGCCGCCGCTTCGCGTGGGCCTATCGCCTCCTGCTGAACAAGTACTACGTCGATGAAGCCTACGACGCAGCCTTCGTCAGGCCGCTCGTCGGGGGCTCCGAGAAGCTGCTCTGGCGGGGCATCGATGCCGGGGTGATCGACTGGTGCATCGACAACGGAGCGCGCCTCATAGGGTGGGTGAGCGGCGCACTCCGCATGGTGCAGACCGGCATCGCCCGCAGCTATGTTCTGGTATTCATGATTGGAGTGGTGGTGATCCTGGGATGGATGCTGGCGCGGTAGCTTCGGTATCCCCCCTGTCAGTTCCCAATGGACCGGCGGTTTCATGACTTCTTCATGGCTTCTGACGATTCTGGTGGCAATCCCCGTTGGGGGCGCGCTGGCGGTCTCGCTGATCCCTGACTCATCCCCCAGGGCGACCAGGCTGACCGGCATCGGCGCGTCGCTCGCGGCCTTTATCGTCTCGCTTGTCCTCTGGTTCCGGTTCGATGCGGCCGATGCCGGGATGCAGTTCGTCCAGCGCATCCCGTGGATTCCGGGGGCCGACATCTCCTACTTCGTCGGCATCGACGGCATCTCGCTCCTTCTGGTCGTGTTGACGACGTTCCTCATCCCGATCGCGCTCCTGGCCTCCTGGGAATCGGTCACCAGGCGTCTGAAGGGCTTTGTCGCCCTCATGCTGCTCCTTGAAGCGGGAACGCTCGGTGTGTTCGTGTCGCTCGACCTGGTGCTCTTCTACGTCTTCTGGGAGTTCATGCTCGTGCCGATGTACTTCATCATCGGGATCTGGGGCGGCGCCGAGCGTGTCTATGCGGCTACGAAGTTCTTCCTCTACACGATGGCCGGGAGCCTGCTGATGCTCGTGGCGATCATCTGGCTCGGCACCTACGCCGGCTCGATGCCCGGCGGCGTGTTCACCACCGACCTCCTGAAGCTCTACCAGATTGCCCCGGCCATCCCGTTCCAGATCCAAGCATGGATCTTCCTCGCCTTCACGCTCAGCTTCGCGATCAAGATCCCGCTCTTCCCGCTCCATACCTGGCTCCCGGATGCCCATGTGCAGGCGCCTACGGCGGGTTCGGTGATCCTGGCGGGGGTGCTCCTGAAGATGGGTACCTATGGGCTCGTGCGCTTCTGCCTCCCCCTCTTTCCGTCGGCGACGTTTACGTTCCTGCCGTACATTGCGGGCCTGGCGGTGGTCGGCATCATCTATGGCGCCCTGGTCTCCATGGTCCAGCCCGACCTGAAAAAGCTCGTCGCCTACTCGTCGGTGAGCCACCTCGGGTTCGTCGTCCTCGGCATCTTCGCCCTCAACGAGGAGGGGATGCAGGGGAGCGTCCTTCAGATGATCAACCACGGTCTCTCCACCGGAGCGCTCTTCCTGCTCGTCGGGATGATCTACGACAGGCGGCATACCCGGATGATCGGCGATTTTGGCGGGATCGCTCGCATCATGCCCGTCTTTGCCACGTTCTTCATGATCGTCATGCTGTCGTCGGCCGGTCTCCCCGGACTCAACGGGTTCGTAGGCGAGTTCCTGATCCTGGCTGGCGCCTTTACCTCGAAGCTTCTTGGCACCCCATGGTATGCCATTGCGGCCGCAACGGGAGTGATCTTTGCCGCAGTCTACCTCCTCTGGAGCTATCAGCGCGTCTTCTTCGGCAAGGTGGTACATCGCGAGAACGACACCCTGAAAGATCTGGACAGCCGCGAGTGGCTCGTGCTGATCCCCATTGTCGTTTTCATAGTCTGGATCGGCGTCTACCCCTCGACATTCATGGACAAAACCGCACTGGCTTCGAAACAGCTGATCCAGCGGATCGAATTTGCACGCCACGGGATTGCGCCTCCGCAGGCCCGCACGATGCCCGAACCTCTGGAGAAGCCCTACGACATGCCGGCCGGACTGCCGGGATCCGGACTGCAGGGGCAGGGAGGGGCTGAACAAGGCGCGAAGGCGCAGGATCCCGGACAGGTTCGGGGGTCCGGCGAGCGGGGCATTCGGGTCATTCCCGCAGCAGAGCGAAAGGCCGTGCCCGCCCGATGAGAAGAATGTTCCTGGCAGTCGTGCCGGTCTTCGTTGTGCCGGTCCTGGCGGCAGCCCGGGACGGCGTGCAGGAGGGCGTCATGGCTCCTCCGGCGCCGTCACCCTGGATGATCGCGCCGTTCCTGCTGCTCCTCCTGGCTATAGCGGTCGCGCCCTTCATCAACAAGCACTGGTGGGAGCGATGGTATCCTGCCGTTTCCTGCGCCCTGGGGGGTGTCACCGCGGCCTATTACCTGCTCGTCCTCCGGAACCCGGAGCGCATGCTCGACACGGCGCTGGAGTACCTCAGTTTCATCGCGCTGATCGGTTCGCTCTTCGTGGTGGCGGGAGGGATCCACATCCGCATCAAGGGGAGGTCGACCCCCCTGCGCAACCTCTTCTTCCTGGCCGTCGGGGCCGTGGTGTCGAACATCCTCGGGACCACCGGCGCTTCGGTGATCATGATCCGGCCGTTCATCAGGGTGAACAGGTACAGGATCCGTCCGTTTCACATCGTATTCTTCATCTTCATCGTGAGCAATATGGGAGGCGCCCTGACCCCTATCGGCGACCCCCCGTTGTTCCTCGGATATCTCAAAGGGGTCCCGTTTTTCTGGGTGGCGGAGCACCTCTGGTACAAGTGGGCGATCGGCGTGGCGTTCGTTCTTGCGGTCTTCTACGTGATGGACAGGAGGGATTTTCGACGCCTTCCGCCTGCGGTGCGCCACGGCGCCGAAGGGGCGGAGGAGGAAGGCGAGGCTTCGGGCATTCACAATGTCCTCTTCCTGATGCTGATCCTGGTGGCGGTATTCATCACCGACCCTCCCTTTCTGCGCGAAGCGCTCATGTTCCTCGCGGCGGCGGGGTCGTACTACACCACGAAGGCCGACATCCACCGGAAGAACGAATTCAATTTCGGTCCCGTCAGGGAGGTGGCCGTCCTTTTCGTCGGCATCTTCGCGACGATGGTGCCCGCTCTCGACTGGCTTCAACTCAACGCGACGGCGATCGGGCTCCGCACACCGGGCCAGTTCTACTGGTCAACGGGGTCCTTGTCGGCGTTCCTCGACAACGCCCCAACATACCTGAATTTCCTGAGCGCGTCGTTCGGGCTGTTTGTGGACCGGGATATCGTGCAGCAGGTCGGGCTGATCGTCCGCGACCACGGTGCGTCGCTCCCGGCCCTGGCCGGCGTCCATGCGGAGGAGGTAAGGGCGACGATGGGAACCCTGATGAAATACCATGCGGACATGGTGGCCTCGGGCTTCGTGCCGTATGACGAAATTGCGACGGCGTACATGATTGCCAACCACAATATCTATCTTCAGGCAATCTCCATAGCCGCGGTGATGTTCGGCGCATGCTCGTACATCGGCAACGGGCCGAATTTCATGGTGAAGTCCATTGCCGAGCAGTCCGGCGTCCGGACTCCGAGTTTCTTCGGCTATATTGTCCGGTACACCCTGCCGGTGCTGCTGCCGGCCTTCCTTCTTGTGTGGCTCTTGTTTTTCTTTTGAATCGTAGAGGACCGACCATGCAGGACCTGTTTGGCGGGGCACCACTGGTGATCGTGACGGCGGCAGGGCTGCTGACCCTCCTATCGGAGTCGGTGTCCCCGAAGTCTCTCTCGGTCCAGTGGTGGATCGCTCTTGCCGGGCTTGCGGCTGCAGGGACCGCCGGTTGGGCATCCGTCACGGGCCGCACGGAGGTGTTCTCGGGAATGCTCACCTCCGGCGGTTCCGCCGGCTACTGGTCAATCGTCTTCTGCGCGGCCGGGCTGCTCTGCGTCATGCTATCGAAGGGCTACCTGAAGCGCCAGCAGATTGCACAGGGCGAATACTATACGCTCGTGCTCTTCGGGGTCGCAGGGATGATGCTGATGGCCGCGGCGGCCGACCTGATCGTTTTCTTCCTCGGGCTCGAGCTGATGTCCCTCTGTTTCTACGTTCTCGCCGGATTCGCACGGACCCGGATGGCGAGCAACGAGGCGGCCCTCAAATATTTCCTGCTAGGGGCATTCTCCACGGGATTCCTGCTCTACGGAATCGCGCTGCTCTACGGTGCGACCGGCACAACCCATATCGCCTCCCTCGCGCTGACGGCCGCATCGCCGCCGCCTCTCTTCACAGTGGGCCTCGCCCTGGTGCTTATCGGCCTCTCCTTCAAGGTGGCCGCAGTCCCCTTCCACATGTGGGTGCCGGATGTCTACGAGGGGTCGCCGACGACGGTGAGCGCCTTCATGTCGACAGGGGGGAAGGCCGCGGCGTTCTCCGGACTCCTCCTCATCTTTACACCCGCCCTCGTGTCGGTCGTGCAGCCGCTGCGGGATGTCCTGGCGGTCGTGGCGGCGCTGTCGATGGTGGCCGGTAATATCCTCGCCGTGTCGCAGGCGAGCATCAAGAGGATGCTGGCGTATTCGAGCATCGCCCATGCCGGCTACATCCTCTCCGGCGTGGTCGCCGCCAACGCGACGGGGAGCTCGGGAGTCATGTACTATCTCCTCGCCTACACGATGATGAATGCGGGCGCATTCGGCGTCCTCGCTCTCGAGGAGTCGGAGCAGGGGGGCAACCTCACCTACGACGAGTACGCCGGGTTCGGACTTCGCAGGCCGCTGCTTGCGGCCCTCATGGCGGTCTTTATGTTCTCGCTGGCCGGCGTTCCTCCCTTCGCCGGGTTCTTCGGAAAGTACTATGTCTTCGCCGGCGCCATCCAGGCGGGATACACGTGGCTGGCGATCCTCGGGGTGGTCATGAGCGTCGTGTCGGCCTACTACTATCTCCGTCTTGTGGTCATGATGTACTTCAAGGAAGGATCCAGGACCGCCGGGACTCCCGCGCCCGTCGCGGGGGTCTTTGCGCTCGTGCTTGCCGCGCTGGCGCTCCTTGGGCTTGGAGTCCTGCCTTCGACGGTGCTGAACATCACGCGGGTTCTGTTTTAAGGAGAAGACCGGCAAGCTTTCACAATCAGCGGATGACCAGTGCAACTTCTTGCCACAGCGGATCAAATGAAGGAGCTCGACCGGGCAGCAATGGAGCAGCACGGCGTCCCCGGACTCCTCCTGATGGAAAATGCCGGACGTGCGTTTGTCGATGCGCTGGAACGGCATCATCCCATCGCTCCCGGCTCGAGAGTTGCCGTCGTTGCCGGGAAGGGAAACAACGGGGGCGACGGGTTCGTCATCGCGCGCCATCTCCTGACCAGAGGGTACGCAGTCGATCTTCTCGAAACTGTTCCGGTGCAGGAACTCCACGGCGACGCGAGGACCAACCGGGAGATCCTCGGCACGTTCTTCGGCGGCCGTTTCCGTGCAGCCATCGTCGGGAAAGCGCCGGAGGCCGCCGCAGGGTCGCCGCCCGGCGTGATCGTGGACGCGCTGCTGGGCACGGGGTTCACGGGCGCGCTGAGCGGCGTCTACGCCTTGATTGCGGAATGGGTGAACGGCTCGGGGGCGTTTGTCGCATCGGTGGACGTGCCATCGGGCGTTGATGCCACTTCGGGCGCCGTGCAGGGCACTGCGGTGAGGGCCGACCTCACGGTGACCCTCGGCCTCGCCAAACCCGGACTCTACCTGCGGGCCGGAAGGGAGCATTCGGGCGAGGTCGTGGTCGTTGACATCGGCATCCCGCTGGATCTGGCAAAGGCCGGAGGGGGAGCGGTCCGGAGAATCACTGCCTCAGACGCGGCCAGGTGGCTTCCCCGCAGGCGCTGGGACGCCCACAAATACAGTGTCGGCAAAGTGTACGTCCTTGGCGGCTCCCTCTCCTTCACGGGGGCTCCCTGCCTTGCGGCCGAATCCGCGCTGGTGGGCGGCGCGGGAGCTGTCGTGCTGGGCGTCCCTTCTGCAATCCACCAGACAGTCGCCGGAAAACTTGCGGAAGTAATCGTTCAGCCTCTCCCCGGAACCCCGGCGGGTACAGTTGCATCGGGCGCACGCGCCATGATCGAGGAACGGTGTGCGTGGGCTGATGTCGTGGTCATCGGGCCCGGACTGGGCCGCCATCCCGAGACCGATGCGCTGATCCGCGAGCTTGCGTTGAAGGTGGACCGCCCGCTCGTGCTGGATGCCGATGCATTGAATGCGCTCGCAGGGCAGGGGGAGAGCCTGAGAGGACGGTCGAAGGGGACGGTGCTGACCCCCCACACGGGGGAGCTGGCGAGATGGACCGGCGAGAAGTCTCCGGCAATAGAGGCGCGGCGCGTGGAGGCGGCGCGCGAAGCCGCGCAGAAGTTCGGGTCGATCGTGGTCCTGAAGGGGGCACCGACGGCGACCGCCTGGCCCGACGGCACGGTGGTGCTGAATGCAAGCGGAAACCCCGGAATGGCGACTATCGGGTCGGGCGATGTGCTTACAGGCCTGCTGGCGGGCATGTGGGCACAGGGAATGAGGGCGGAGGAGGCAGCGGCGGCCGCCGTCTTTGTGCACGGGTGTGCCGGAGACGAGGCACGACGAATCCTGGGCGAGCGCTCAGTTCGGGCGTCTGACATTCTGCGAGCCCTGCCGGGAGTTTTTCTGTCTTTGGAAGGAGCATAGCCGCGTGCCGATGCGCCGAGGGTTTGCCGCGTACCAGCTCCCAGCCATCGTCTGGGCCGCATTGATCTTCGTTGCATCGTCCATTCCCGGAACGGAGTATCCTGAAATCAACATCGTTGGCATCGACAAAGTGGTGCATTTCGCGATCTATGCTATACTGTGCCTTCTCACCTACAATGCGGTCAAGCATCAGGACCTTTTCCCGCGTCTGGCGCGCCGCGCCATGAGCATCAGTATGCTGCTGACCACCCTCTACGGGCTGACCGACGAGCTGCATCAGCTCGAGGTGCCCGGACGATCCTGTGACGTCTGGGACCTGGCGGCTGACATCCTCGGATGCCTGCTCTGTCTCCTGATCGTCTGGGGCCGCGACCGCTTCGTGAGCCGCAGCGAAACCGCCGGCGGCAGCTGACGGCGATCCCCCCATGAAAATTGCATTTTCCCGCGGAAGTTGATATTTTACCTTCCTTGAGCTTCGCCCTTGAACATACCGACGGCCGGGCCCGGGCCGGGAGAATCCTGACGTCCAGAGGAGAAATTCCCACGCCCGTGTTCATGCCCGTGGGGACGCAGGGCACCGTGAAGGCCATGGAGCAACGGGAGCTCGAAGGAGCCGATGCGCGAATCATCCTGGGCAATGCGTATCACCTGTATCTTCGCCCAGGGGCGGCCCTGATCGAAACGGCGGGGGGACTCCATGGATTCATGGCGTGGAAGGGCCATATCCTGACCGACAGCGGGGGCTATCAGGTGTTCAGCCTCTCAGGGCTTCGCGGCATTTCCGAAGAGGGTGTGAGGTTCAAATCGCACCTGGACGGTTCGATGCACGAGTTCACCGCCGAGCGGGTTGTGGACTTTCAGCGGAGTCTCGGGTCGGACATCATGATGGCCCTGGACGAATGTCCGGCATACCCCTGCGAGGAACAATACGCCGGGCGCGCGAACGAGATGACCCTGCGGTGGGCCGCGCGGTGCCGGGAGCGCTTCCTGGGGAGCTCTCCGCTCTACGGGCACGATCAGGCTCTGTTCGGCATCGTGCAGGGGAGCGTCTTTCCCGCCCTCCGCGAGCGCGCTGCGCAAATGCTGGCCGGCATGGACTTCGAAGGCTATGCCATCGGCGGCCTGTCGGTGGGGGAGCCGGTCGAGGAGATGTACCGGATCATTGCCGTGTGTACCGGCATCCTCCCTGAAGAGAAACCCCGCTATCTGATGGGGGTGGGGACGCCCGAGAACATCCTGCAGGGGGTGGAACTCGGGGTCGACATGTTCGATTGCGTCATGCCCACCCGCAACGCCAGAAATGCCGTTGTGTTCACTTCTCGTGGCAGGCTGAATCTGCGGAACGCCCGCCACGGGGACGATCTCACGGCGGTGGATCCTGAATGCGCATGTTATGCCTGCAGGACGTTCTCCCGGGCCTACCTCCGGCACCTGTTCAAGGCAGGGGAAATCCTGGCGCTGCAGCTCGCAACGATTCACAATATTACATTTTACCTGACGCTGATGAGAAGCGCCCGGAAGGCCATTGTGGAAGGGCGGTTCGCCTCCTGGAAGACTGCAACGCTGGCCGCAATGGCGCCGGCCGAACACCTGATTACCACATCATAGACAGAGGACGACAGCATGATGCATCTCATAGCAATGGCTCCGTCAGGTCAGGATGGACAGAGCGGCATGTTCACCTTGATCATGTTCACGCTGATGATCCTGATCTTCTGGTTCATGATTATCCGGCCTCAGAGCAAGCAGCGGAAGGAGCGGGAGAAGATGCTCAGCGCCGTCAAGAAGGGCGACAAGGTGGTGACGGCCGGAGGCCTCCACGGCACGGTGGCGGGGACGGACGACAAGACGCTGTTGATCCAGGTGGCCGACAACGTGAAGTTGAAATTCGACCGCTCGGCGGTGACCGCCGTCATCCGCGAAGGCGAGCCGGAGACAAAGCAGCTCAAATGAGAAAGGCGTTCCAGTGGATGCCGGTGACAACACGGGCGTGCGGTTCAACACCATCGAGGAGGCTGTAGAGGAGTTCAGGCGAGGGAAGGTGTTGATCGTCGTCGATGACGAGGAGCGCGAGAACGAGGGAGACCTCGTGTGTGCGGCTGAATTTGTGACCGCCGGGGTGGTGAATCTCATGGCGACGCACGGCAGGGGCATCATCTGCGCCCCGGTCGACGGCGTGCGCGCAGACCGGCTCGGGCTCTCACTCATGGTTGAAAGCAACACCTCGCTGCATGAGACTCCGTTCACCGTGTCGGTGGACTACATCCATGGAACCACGACGGGTGTGTCTGCGGCAGACAGGGCCGCGACCATAAGGGCGCTCGCCGACCCGGCAACCGAGGCTGGGGAACTTGCGCGCCCGGGCCATATCTTTCCGCTCCGAGCAATGGAGGGAGGCGTCCTCCGCCGCGCCGGCCATACGGAGGCCGTGATCGACCTCTGCCGGCTCGCGGGACTCAGGGAAGCAGGAGTCCTCTGCGAGATTTTGAATCCCGACGGCTCGATGGCGCGTGTAACGGAGCTCGCCGCAACAGCCGGCCGGTTCGGCCTGCAGATCATCACCGTCCGCGACCTCATTGCCTACCGGATGACACGGGACAAGCTGGTCCACCGGCTTGTGTCGACGCATCTTCCGACGAAGTACGGCGACTTCCAGCTCCACCTCTACCGGAGCGAAACCGACAACAAGGAACATATCGCCCTGGTGAAGGGCTCGATCGACGCAACAGTCCCTCTGCTGGTCCGCGTGCATTCGGAGTGTCTGACCGGCGACGTCTTCGGTTCGCTCCGCTGCGACTGCAATGAGCAGCTGACATCCGCCATGCAGATGGTGGAAAACGCCGGAGCAGGCGTGATCGTGTACATGAGACAGGAAGGCCGGGGGATCGGATTGGCCAACAAGCTTCAGGCCTATCGCCTGCAGGATGAGGGTCTTGATACCGTCGAAGCCAATGAAAAACTCGGGTTTCGACCCGACCTGCGTGATTACGGCATTGGGGCCCAAATCCTGCGCGACCTCGGCGTGTGCCGGATCAAGCTCCTGACCAACAACCCCAAGAAAGTGGTCGGATTGCGGGGATACGGCCTGGAAATCACGGAACGGGTCCCGCTGGAAATGAACCCGAATATCGTGAACGAGCGGTATCTGAAGACAAAGCGGGACAAGCTGGGCCACCTCATCCTGGTAGACGGATCTGGGGGCGGTTCTCCCTGACGAATTGCCGGTAAAAACACTCCCCGCTCCCTGCAGGGCTGTCTCGCCTTCGGCCACGGCGATCCTCTGATATCGATGCGAAACCCGCTATGACCTGCTTTCATGGCAGTCAAATCTGTCATGCCCCGCATTTATGGCACCCCATTGCACCAATTGAGCGCACTCTCGAGGGCCGAAACCAGGAGGAGCTGCCGCATGCCCCATGCGCTCCCCGGCAGCCCCGTGAGACCCGATTCCCCCCCCTCATGACTCCGGGGACTTGATTTTCTCCTTCCGGTTTCCTTTATTTCCCATGGAATTATGAGAGTAGCCATTATTCGTGCTGCCGAATGATGGCTATTCTTTTTCTTTTCAATAACCGGATGTCACTATGGCTGGAACGAGTGAAACGGTCTACCTCACGCGCGAGCGTCTCGTGCAGATGGAGCATGAGTTGCGGGAACTCAAGACCAACGGGCGGAAATCGGTGGCGATGAAAATCGCCGATGCCCGCGGGTATGGCGATCTCACGGAGAACGCCGAGTATGAGGCGGCTAAGGAGGAGCAGCAGCATCTCGAGCTGAAGATCTCGAAGCTGGAGCAGGTTCTCTCCCGTGCAAAGATGATCGAGGCAAAAGACCTGCCAAATGACAAGATCTATATTCTCAGCAGGGTAAAGCTGAAGGATCTCAAGACGGGACGGGAATTCGAGTACCTTCTCGTCTCCCCGGAAGAGTCGAATTTTGAGGCGAACAAAGTCTCCGTGACATCTCCCATTGGCAAGGCCCTCCTGGGCAAGACCAAGGGAGAATCTCTGGAAATTCTGGTCCCGGCAGGAAAGCTGCACTACGAAATCCTGGACGTGAACCGGTAATCCGCACGGGCCTGCGGCGCCCGCAGAGACTTCCGCACCGGCTTCCAGCGAAGCCGGGAGAATGATCCAGTCATCCTGCGCCGCGCTTCCCGCGGCGCAGCTGTTTGTATGAGGAGGGCAGATGCCGCTGAATCTGGAACTGAAGGCCCGGGTGGAATCGCTTGGGAGGATCAGGGAGATCGCTCAGCGGGCCGGGGCCGAGGAACGCGTCACCGTGAGGCAGACCGATACCTACTTCAAAGTGAATCGCGGCCGTCTGAAGCTCCGCGAGATCGACGGGAGAGAGGCGGAGTTGATATCGTACGAGAGAGGGGAGGAAGAACAGGCGAGGTGGAGCAGGTATGAGAAGACACCTGCGGCCGAACCGTCGCGTCTCCGCACGATGCTCTGCGCTGCGATCGGCGAGCTCGTCACGGTGCGCAAGACGAGAGAGTTGCTCCTTCTGGAAGGGAACAGGATTCATCTCGACACGGTCGAAGGGCTCGGCACGTTCATTGAATTCGAGATCCCTGCGGAGGAGGAGGAGCCCGCGCGCATCCACATGGACCGGTTGCGTTCCCTTTTTGGGATTTCACCCAGCGATGTGCTCCTTCACTCATACTCGGATATGCTTCTGGGTGCGTTGAAGGGATCATCGAAGGTGGGATCGCCGAAGGGAGAGGGCGCTTGACTTTTTCCCGGTGCGCTTGTATATTGACCGCATCAGACTGGTCCTTGCATCGGGCGCCGTTCTCCGGGCTTGCGTCGAGTTGATTGCTTTTGTATATTGATGCACCCGATGCGGGAATAGCTCAGTTGGTAGAGCGCAACCTTGCCAAGGTTGATGTCGCGGGTTCGAATCCCGTTTCCCGCTCTGTCCCGGATCTCCGGGACGCCGGGGACGGACGGCAATCGCGCTGAACGTCCCTTGTTGCTACGCCTCCTCTTTTCATAACCCCGCCACCCCCAATCCCACCAGGTGGCGGGGTTTTTTTTGCCAGACCCCCCCGTCGAGTTCCCATTCCACCTCTTCTCCTTGAAATGGGAAATCCCTCTCGTTCGTCCTGTAAACGCCTTCCTTTACATTGATGAGTAAATTCGTGGTTGAACTTCGGGATTACTTGTCGTAGTTTCCCCAAAACGGTTACGATAGCACCCACCAGGAGGGCTCGCGCCATGATTGACGAAAAAGCCATCCGGCAGCCTGCCGGTGCACTTGGACGGAGGGATTTCCTGAAACTGGGTCTCACCGGAGGGATCGCCGCCGCTGCCATTCCCGCACTGGGAGAGGTGAAAGAGCCGGTCCTCTCGACCGAATTGCCTGCTCAGGTCAAGCCTGCGGAACTTGACGACATGAGCATAGGCGAACTGGCCGAAGGGATGAATTCGGGCAAGTATACGGCCCGCTCGATAGCGGATCTGTATCTTGCACGGATCGAGGAGCTGGACAGGAATGGTCCCCGTCTCTCGGCCGTCATAGAGCTGAATCCGGATGCGCTCTCGATCGCGGATGCGCTCGACAGGGAGCGGAAGGCAAAAGGATCGCGCGGCCCCATGCATGGGATCCCCGTCCTGTTGAAGGACAACATTGACACTGCAGACCGCATGGCGACCACGGCAGGCTCGCTGGCTCTGGTCGGGGGAAAACCTCCCGCAGACGCTTTCCTGATAAGGCGACTGCGCGAGGCGGGCGCGCTGATTCTGGGGAAGACCAACCTGAGCGAGTGGGCCAATATCCGTTCGAGCCACTCCACCAGCGGATGGAGCGGTCGCGGAGGTCTGACGAAAAACCCCTATGCGCTGGACCGCAATACCTCCGGGTCAAGCTCAGGGTCTGCTGTGGCCGTCGCGGCCAGCCTGACTGCCGTCGCCGTCGGCACCGAGACCGACGGCTCAATCGTCAGCCCTTCATCCATCAACGGCATCGTTGGGATCAAACCGACCGTCGGACTGGTGAGCAGGACAGGGGTGATCCCCATCTCCCACTCCCAGGACACCCCCGGGCCGATGGCAAGAACGGTCAGGGATGCGGCCATCCTGCTTGGCGTGCTTGCGGGCGCAGATCCGGAGGACAAGGCCACCGAAGCCAGCCGCCTTCCTGCGGATTACACGAAACACCTGGACCCCGGCGGACTCCGGGGAGCGAGGATCGGAGTGGTCCGAAAGTACTTCGGTTTTCACGATGGCGTGGAACGCCTCATGACGGCGGCCCTCGAAGTCCTGAAAGCCCAGGGGGCAATCCTTGTTGACCCGGTCGAGATCGAGACGCTGGGCAAGTTCGATGATTCGGAGCTTACCGTTCTGCTGTATGAGCTGAAAGCGGACATCGGGGCGTATCTCACCCGCCTCGGGCCGGGGGCCCCGGTCCATTCCCTGAAGGAAATCATCGAATTCAACGAGCGTAACGCCGCGACCGAGATGCCCTATTTCGCTCAGGATCTGTTTATCAAAGCGGAGGCGAAGGGACCGCTCACCGAGAAGGCATACATCGACGCTCTCGAGAATGACAGAAAGCTCTCTCGGAAGGAAGGGATAGATGCCGTCATGGAGAAGCACCGGCTTGACGCGCTTGCGGCGCCGACCGATGGTCCCGCCTGGCTGACCGACCTTGTTTGCGGCGACCACTTCATCGGCAGCAGTTCCAGCGCCGCCGCTGTGGCAGGCTATCCGAGCATCACCGTCCCCGCGGGAGATGTGTTCGGCCTTCCGGTGGGGATCTCCTTCTTCGGCCGCCAGTGGAGCGAGCCGACTCTCCTCAGAATCGCGTACGCCTTCGAGCAGGCCACAAGGCTCAGGAAGCCGCCGAAGTTCTTGAGCACCGCCAGGCTCCGATAGGACGCATGGCGCCAACCCCGGGGCAGACTCGCCGGGCCTGGCGGCAAACGCCGACACGGTCTAAAGTCGCAATGCACTCATGCGCTCTTGCATTCATGCGCTGCTGCTCTGTTGCAATTTGAATTCCCTTTTTTTATACTTCACCACTGTCTTGACCCGGCGACGTACCCAAGTGGTAAGGGAGAGGTCTGCAAAACCTTTATGCGGCGGTTCGAATCCGCCCGTCGCCTCTTGATTTGGTTACTCTCTTCCAGCGGCCTTCCCATGAGACGCATGTGCGGGAAGGCTTCGTCGTTCCAAGGCCCCCGACGTTTCCGCCCCCAATGGGGCGGCTCCCCCATCCGCTTGTTTTTGCCACAGGATCGCCCTTTTAAATCAGCCTTTGTCTCCGGAGGCTCCTCCCCGGATTGCTGCGGAACACAGGAGTCAATCTCCCGTGCACTCAGGACGTCCGTCTCTGATCAACTTCGCCGAACTCCGCCGAATTCTCGTACAGGCCTGAAAGTCACCTCAGCATTGTGCAGTTGAAGGTAGAAGGGCACGAGCCCACGGTAGACCTGTGGAAAAAAGGGGACCTCTCTGGGGGAAAGGGGGGGTGCTCGTCTGAGGCGCCCTTGACACGGCCCGGCAGGACAATGTTTGTTGCCGGGGCCTGAGTAAGCGAGGGGCCCCCTTCAACCCTTCATATTCCTCTCCCACACGAGATTCTCCACTGGGGCGCCCTCGTTTACACGCCCCATCACATCATTCCAGGTTGGAGGGGGTTACCCTACGCTTTGACGATGCAATCCATTTGGATGGAATTGCGCGAACGACTCTCCGTCTCCTTCTCAAGGACCGACTCGCTGATCGTGCCGGTCAGAACAATATGGAAATGTCCGAGCGACTCTGACATCGAACAATGGTAGCCAGACAGAGAGAAGTTGAAATCATTTACGGTCAGAAATCAGCCGAAGAGCCGACGGTCAAAGGACTTACAGTCAAGGCCTCGGCGCTTCATTGGACACTGCTGATGTCAACATGAAAATGACGCCTGGATTCATCGTAGCGCCGCTGCCAGAGTATTGAGCAAATTCTCCGCAGTGTACGGCTTTGTCAGGAATGCCTGCACGTTGGGATCTGACGGAGTTGTGATTTTCCCCTTGGCAGTCAGTCCGCTGGCCGCTATGATCTTCACAGTTGGATTTATCCTTTTCAGCGCGCGAATTGCGGCCATCCCATCCATGACAGGCATCATGATGTCAGTGATCACAGCCTTGATTTGCTTCTTGTTTTCAACAAAGACCGCAACTCCCTCCGCACCGTCGCTAGCCGCCAAGGCATTGTAGCCATGGGCTAGCAGAGTTTCCTTTGTAATCTCTCGGATGGCTGCTTCATCATCAATGATGAGGATCAGCTCACCATTTCCCATCGGCAGATCCGCTGCCTCACTTTCTCCCACGACAGGTGAAGCCGTTCTTGTCGCTGGGATATATACTCTAAACGTCGTCCCTTTCCCCACTTCACTTTCCAGGATCATGAACCCCCCATGGCTCTTCACGATGGCAAGCGTCGTTGAGAGGCCAAGGCCAGTTCCTTTTCCGATCTCCTTCGTTGTAAAAAAGGGCTCAAAGATCTTCTCCCGGATATCTGTGGGAATTCCCGTTCCCGTATCAGTGATCACAATGGATACATACGCCCCTGGTTTCGCCTCGACATGCACGCGTGCGCAATTCTCGTCCAGATTGACGTTCTCCGCCGAAATCGTAAGACTCCCTCCTAAGGGCATGGCATCCCGCGCATTCACCATGATGTTCAGGAGTACCTGGTGCATCTGTGTCGGGTCGGCCGAGACCGTCCATAAATCCCGTGGAATAGCTGCCGAGACCTCGATCGATTTTGGGAATGTCTCACCGGCGATCTTGACAACTTCGTTGACGACATGTTTCAGTTGAACGAGGATGCGGTCACCTCCAACTCCCCGTCCGAATGCCAGAACCTGCTTGACAATGTCTGCGCCGCGCTTTGCCGATATCTCAATCGTATTGAGGATTTTCTGCCCGCCCGGATCGTGTGTTGTCC
>Ga0182021_10000061_pt1 | contig 93384 bp, 96 predicted proteins | sample 612E3MmetaG_FD_120493 | JGI IMG/M metagenome (GOLD analysis project Ga0182021, IMG submission 120493) | Permafrost microbial communities from Stordalen Mire, Sweden - 612E3M metaG (Illumina Assembly) | ecosystem: Environmental > Terrestrial > Soil > Wetlands > Permafrost | place: Sweden... | reverse complement strand
ATTGGGGCTGGTTTCTTTGCAGAGGTATATCCACATCTAAAAAATCGTATTCTTGTGTGGGGGAAGTTTCCTGCAGTCACGGTCCCGGAGTTCCTGAAACTGAATCTATGGATAGTTATTATTCTGATGGAAATGTTTATGATCGGTTTTTTGGTAGTGCTCGAACACTTCGGCTTATGAATGAACCAATACCTGGATACATTTTTCCGGAGTTCAGGTTATTCTTATACCGCAAAATCTCCTGAACTAATAATACGTATGTGGGAACTCTTTTTTGCAACATTCACTATATTTAAATAATTCCTGTCACATGGTTGATCCATTCAAACATAAAGATCATGAGGTCAGCAAAATGTCACCTGATTTGAAAATCCCGATTAAATATGCCGAGGCATCCGAGACTTTGAAAAAATACCTGAACCTCTCCGGATCCCCGGTTGCCTTCAGGTTTGCCTCGAAGAAAGAGGAAATTCCTGAGGGAATGAAGGAGCTCGAAAAGACTATCCGGCACTGCTCTATGGTTGGTCTTGCGCGCAAAGAAGGACAGATCTTTTACTCAACCGCCGGAAAACATGAATGTAACGGTGGCGCCTGGGCGCTGGGTCTCCGCGAAATCACCGAGAGCCTCAAGTCCGGGGATTTCTATTATAAGCTGGGAAAATTTGAAAGTTCAGCCGCGTGCAAGCGGACCATCGACCGTGTCCCGCACCTCCAGACCCTTGCAACTTATGCAACACTTTACGCCCCCCTCGAAAAAACACCCTTTGATCCGCAGGTTGTCCTTATAGTTGCGAGTCCCTGGGTGATGCTAAAACTCGCGCAGAGTGTGATGTTCCGGATCGGGGGACGAATTAACGCAGAATTTGCCGGGATCCAGTCGGTATGCTCTGATGTATGCGCCCAGACCTACTTAAACGGTCATGTAAATTTTTCCTTGGGATGTGACGGTTCACGGAAGTTTTCTGGCATTGAGGACGGGGAGATGGTAATAGGGATACCGGCTGAATTACTTCCAGAAATTATTGAATCGCTCAAAGTGGTGGCAGCTGCTCCGGGTTCGAAGCCGGGCTCAAAATAAAATCTGGTAATTTGCTATCTTTTTTTTAGTTGTTATATCAGGGTTCGAGCTATTATCCCTCAGCTAACATGTCAAGAGAATCACTTGAACTTTCGGATTTGTTGAGAAATAAAAGAATCAGAGAATTTTTACTCCCGCTGTCGGGCCGGGTTTGCACTCGAAAATCTCTGTAATTTTCACAATTACCAGGGAACGGGCAGGCAATGCCGGGTTTTTTAAGTTGATCTTTGCCTTCATCTCATCATATTCATTCCCGCTGGTCTTTATCGCAGCAACCCCTTTGACCTGGTAACAGCCCTTAATATCCGGTCCCCAGATGTAAAATGCAATTTTGGGATTCACCCTGATGTTGGAAAGCGTTTTATTCATGAAATTGTCCACAAACCAGACCGTATCGTCGCTCACCAGCTCGGCAATTCCGAGAGGAATAACATTCGGCGTCCCATCCTTTGTTGCCGTGGCAACCGGGAAAACCTTCATCTTCCCGAATGCCTCTTTTATCTCCGCGGTTAACTTCACCATGGTGCCTTCACCAATGTTCATTCAGATTCCTTTTGTATATACTTTGGCGTTGAAGATTTTATAAAAAACATTTAGTTCGGTTTTATTCCGGAAGTGTGGGAAGACTTTGATCTTGATTTTCCCCGATCGTTTCTCTTATCTTCTGAAGCGCGCAATCAATGTACGTGTTACGCGAACCACCGGTAAAAAAGATTCTCTACTGGTGCGAAAACTGCAACATCCCGCTGATTGCACAGAGCTGTGCATGTGGCAGGGTAGGGAAAAAGATCGAGCTCCTCCAACCCTACGATGTCCGCCCCGCACTTTCTGCTGACATTACTCTTATCAAAAAACTCGTGTCCGAACGCTTTGGCCCGGTTCCCATTCCAAAAATTATCCTTCTCAACAAAACAGGGGGTATCGACCGGGCCGATCTGATTATTATAAACGGCGAAAGATTCGGCTGGCTTACCTTTGATCCGGTGACAAGGAAATTCGGGTTTGATCTCGCACCCGAAGCACTCTCCTATATCCTGCCCTTGGTAAATCGAGGGGTGGTTGATCTCGATGTTCAGACAGATGCCAGAAAAGAACAGGGTCGGATCGGGGGAAAACGGATCCCTTTGAAAACACCGGCACCTGAAGGTACGGTAATTGTGAAATATAAAAACAGATTCGGTACCGGGATGGTAAAAGACGGGTCTGTGAAAGTCAGAGAACTTATTTCTGTCATTTCCAGCACCCCACCGGATCCAGGCTGGGATGAGGCCGTCGAAAAGAACCGGTATCACCTTAAAAACCTCGAACGTAATGCGATCCGGGCAATTAAACAGCATGTCAATGACCGCCCGACAGTAAATGTTTCCTTCTCCGGTGGAAAGGACAGTACTGCAGTGCTTCATCTCGCACGAAAAGCTGGAGTGACAAAAGCTTTTTTCATAGACACGGGTCTCGAATTTCCCGAAACGGTCGACTTTGTCCGGTCACAGGGTATCGAGATCGTCCAGAAGGCAGGCGACTTCTGGCAGGCGGTCGAGAAAGCAGGTCCACCGGGTAAGGATAACCGCTGGTGTTGCAAACTGCTCAAATTGCACCCGCTCAAACTTTATCTTGCCGGGGTTGGACCCTGTGTTACTATCCAGGGAAACCGTTGGTATGAGTCATGGAACCGGGCTGATCTGGACGAAACAAGTCAGAACCCGGCAAATCCCCTTCAGCTTAATATCTCCCCGGTAAGGAACTGGCGGGCGCTTGAGGTTTTTCTTTACCTGTGGTGGCAGAAAGCGGAAATTAACCCTCTCTATGATAAAGGACTCGAACGAATCGGATGTTACCTGTGCCCGGCGATGCTTGAGAGTGAGTATGAAGAACTCCGGAATATTCAGCCCGAATATCACCGGCGCTGGGATGTATTCCTGGAAAAATGGGCCGATAAAAAAGGACTGCCCCCTGCTTATCATAGCTTTGGACTCTGGCGGTGGCGTGCACTTCCGCCAAAGATGAGGGAATTGTGTAGAGCGAAAGGGATCCCGGTGAATGACGATTATACCCTGCGGGATGTACCCCCCCGGATGAACCAGGTGACAATTGATAAGAATGCAGGGATAACAATGGAATCGAAAATGGCAGAACTACCGGTTGCGGGATTTGCAGTCAGCGAGATACGGAAGGATTTCCCGATTGTCGGGGATATTATTTACCTTGATAACGCTGCAACAAGTTTTTCTCCTGAGCCTGTTATTGACGCAATGGTCGAATTCGAACACCATTACCGTGCAAACGTCGGGCGTGGTATACACCGTTTCACCCAGATCGCTTCGCAACGGTACTGGCACGCCCACGATAAAGTGGCTCAGTTCATTGGAGGTAGTGATGGAGTCACTGTCTTTACTAAAAATACTACTGAAGCGATCAACATGGTTGCGCAGGGACTCGCCTGGAAATCCGGAGATCGTGTGATCACCACGATTCTTGAACATCACTCAAACCTCCTGCCATGGAGAAACCTAACAAGACTTGGTGTCGGAGTCGATATCATTGATATTAATGTGAATTATTCGCTTGATCTTGAAGGGCTGAAAAAAGCAATCACACCGTCAACAAGGCTCGTTACTGTCAGCCAGGCTTCGAATGTTATCGGTATCGTTACGCCAGTTTCCGAAATTGCAGAGATCTGCCAGGACCACGGTATCCTGTTGCTCGTTGATGGTGCACAGTCCGTTCCCCATATGCCGGTAAATGTTGGCCGTCTTGGTTGTGATTTTTTCGCCTTTTCCGGACATAAGATGCTGGGACCCACCGGAACAGGGGTCCTCTGGATGAAGAAACCCCTGCTTGAGCCGGTGATGCTTGGTGGCGGTATGGTTGAGACCGTGACCAGCACTGGTTTTACTACCGCAGAAGGGTACCAGAAATATGAGGCAGGAACTCCCGCCATTGCCGGGGGTATTGGTCTTGGAGTTGCAGCTGAATATCTTCAGAAGATTGGCATGGAAAATATCCAGCTTCACGAAGAACGGCTTATGAAACGGCTGACAGAAGGACTATTACAGATTAAACAGGTACATGTCTTGGCACCTGAACACCTTCCCCGGATCGGTGTTGTCTCTTTTACTCTGGATGGCTTCCATCCTCATGAAGTTGCCCAGTATCTTGATGAGTCCGCTGACATTCTGGTGCGATCCGGACATCACTGCTGCCAGCCGCTTATGGAACGGCTTACCTTGCCGGAAGGGACAGTACGGGCAAGCCTTGCGTTATATACAACGGAGCACGAAATAGATCTGCTCCTCGCAACGGTTGAGGAACTCGCACGTTGAGGGCAGAAATGTCCGCTTTATGTCCTTTGAATCCTGTAATGGTACGATGTAACAACTATCCCGAATCATAAAATCCTTCCAGAATAACCAAATTCAGAAGATCGGAGAATCGTGATGAAAAGAGAAAAATTATCAGATTTGTTCGGCCGCCTGAGGGAGAAACGTCCTCTTGTCCATCATATCACCAATTATGTCACGGCAAATGATTGCGCCAATATCACAATCGCCGCCGGTGCGGCGCCAGTTATGGCGGACGCGCCTGAGGAGGTCTGTGAGATGGTTACATTTGCCGGCTCCCTTGTCCTGAATATCGGGACCCTCAACCAGGGACAGATAGAATCCATGATACTTGCCGGAGGGGTGGCAAATGATCGGGGAATACCGGTCATTCTCGATCCTGTGGGGGCTGGTGCAACCCGGTTCAGGACAGCTAGTGCACAGCGTTTGCTCGATGAACTTCAGATCACCATTCTCAAAGGCAATGCTGGCGAGGTGGGGATTCTTGCCGGCGCGGAAGCAAAAGTCCTGGGAGTGGATTCTCTCGGGATTACCGGAGATGCAGTAAAGATTGCCCGGGACTTTGCCAAAGAAACAGGCATAACGGTAGTTGTGAGCGGAATTGTCGACATCGTGACTGATGGCAGACGTGTTCTTCTGATTGATAATGGTCACCCGATGATGGGAAGCATATCAGGTACCGGGTGCATGGCAGCATCAGTGACCGGGGCATTTGCGGCGGTATCTGATGATCCCGTCATTGCATCCGCAGCAGCCCTTGCATCATTCGGGATAGCGGGTGAAAGAGCCGCATCAGGAGCAAAGGCTCCCTATTCATTTAAAGTCGCGTTATTTGATGAACTCTCCACATTACGACCCGCAGATCTTGCATCCGGTGCAAAAATAAGAGTCCAATAATCGTTCCATCATGAAACTCGACCTATATGTTATTACCGATGAAGTGATTGCACGAGGTCTGTCCCATGCAGAGATTGCCGGAAGGGCAATTGCCGGCAAGGCAGATGTCATACAGTTACGAGATAAGGTGTGTGGTTGTGTTGAATTTTGTCAGGTTGCCCGGACAATCCGGGAAATGACGAGGAAAACCGGAACTTTGTTCATAGTCAATGATCGTCTTGACGTCGCAATTGCCTGCGGTGCAGATGGCGTTCATCTGGGCCAGGACGACATGCGTGTTGATACTGCCCGCCAGATTGCTCCGGAAGGGTTTATTATCGGGGCTTCGGTAGGAAGTGTAGGTGAAGCGGTTATCGCTGAAAAAGAGGGGGCAGATTACGTGGCGATAAGCCCGATCTTTTCTACAAATTCTAAAAATAATGCAGGACCCGGTCATGGTCTTGGTTTATTGAGAGAAATAAGGAGGAATGTTACGATACCGGTAATTGCAATCGGAGGTATCAGTAGGAATAACGTGCACGATGTTATAGCTGCAGGTGCAGATGGGGTCGCAGTGATTTCTGCCGTGGTTGGAAATCAGGACATCGTAAGAGCAGCAAGGGAACTCAGACATCTTGTTTCTGAAAACAAAAAAATAAGAACATTCCCTCTGTGAAAATACTTGAATCAGACGATGAAAATTGATACAGTGATTTAAAATTAAACCTGTATAAGCCGCCGGAGGGAATTGAACCCTCGACCTGCTGATTACGAATCAGCCGCTATGCCGCTAAGCCACGGCGGCGCAATACCTCACAATATCGACCTGTGCTTTAATAAAATATTTGTTTCATGAATAGCCGCTCAATGTTGTAACTTTCTCGGTCCCGTGCGGCTCTTTTGCAGCAGATATTGTTCCAAATTTTGCTTCGTAATCAGCGATGGTTTTTGTGAGTACCAGGAGAAGATTTTTCGCATGTGACGGTGTAATTGAGACAATTGCCTTCGCCCGTGCCTGGTTCACCTGCGGCAGCTGATGAAGAAACATGAATGTAAACTCGTCATCCTTATAGGCAATCTGGATCATGTTACTGTACACCGGATCGAGAGTTGGAGGAATATTAACTGATATTTCCTGTCCTGTCATGATGTTATGGTTTGCTTTAGAACCATGAAATACGTTGGCTAATAATTGTCTTTTTCGGATTTTTGGTAAGCTAAAGATTATTGTCAATAAGTATAATCTGCCGGGTTCTCCAATCCTGTAATGAGGAATCAGTCTGAAGGAACCAGGCAATCATGTGACGATTTCTGATTTGATACGAGTACATGCCTGCCCTGTCAGGTTTTATTACGAAAGAAATGATCCATTCACTGAATCCGATCGGTACACCGTCTGCAAGCAGGTGTCGTACCATCTCGGCACTCCTCTGGATTCAGAGTCTATCTGGGAGGAGATTGTATCAGTCCGGCCTGGAATTGAGCCCGAATTTCGATCGTTTCTGGAGTCCTGTATTACATCCTGTAACAAATCCGAATGGAAACCCGCGATGCAGTCAGATATTCCTGTGAAATCTGATAAGCATGGTATAATTGGAATGGCAGACCGTATTGACGCTGATGGAACATTTTCAATTATTCGGGCTGCTGGTGCCATGCCTTTTGGTACCTATTCAGCGGATCGGATGAGGACTGCATGCATTGCTTTCTGTCTTGAAGAGATGACGGGAAACGAAATCACCGGTGGATATGTGGAATATATTCCTGATGGGGTCTCACGTTTTCATGCCGTCCAGCCAAGGGATCGCAGGCAGGTTATAGCAACCTTGCACAAAATCCGGTTAATCCTTAAAGGTGACCTGCCCCATCAGCCGCTCAATGCTCCCTGCAACAGATGCCATTACAAAGATCGTTGTGAGACTATCAGTGGGCGGCGGTTATCGGATTTGCTTTAGTCACTGGTCCAGCAAAGTTCGGGAGACAATATATTCCCCCTTTGCCTCGCGTGTTGTGCCCACAACCAACCACTGCTCATTACCGTGCTGTTCACAGGTGCCTTTTACCTCTATACGCTCACCTTCAAGCGCCTGGCCGCTATAGGTATGGGTGAATGAGAGAACCCTGCTGACCGACTCATGCTCAACTTCATATATAGCCGGACTGTCAAAAGCAAGAGAAGCATCAGTAACCAGGGCCTCGATATCCATCTTACCTATTACCCTTCCCCCTCCGGTTGACGCATTTTTCAGATCATCGTATGACCGTGTATAGAGGATATCAAAATAAGTACCCTCTATCTGTCCCCGGTTCCATTTCCGTTTCTCATGGAGGACAAACTGATCATAAGAGATCTCCGGGTTACGCTTCTCGTAGACCTTTTGCCACATTTCCTCAGAAAGCCCCTCTATTTTCCCTTCGTCTGTTCTTTTTTTTACAAGTTCTTGGGCGATAAACCAGTGCTTTCCATATACGACCAGGTCAATATCCGAAGACTGGTTCTCAAGCCCACACAGGAGTGAACCGGTGCAACCGACCGATCCAGGGGGAAGCCTGAAAATATCCAGTAATTTTTGGACACGAGGGTGATTTCCGGCTATTTGCTGAATTTCGAGATCAGGGCGGAATATTTTTTTAACATCATTGACCGGGACGCGTTGGACGAGATCGGAATAATGGGGTTTGTGTCGTTCGATGAACGCGAAAGCATCTTCGAAATCAAATTTTTTATATCGCTTTCCCGTAGAATTCTGGCGTTCTCCGTTCTCATCGGGAACATATCTGAGAACGCAGCCTATACTCTCATCATTATCGTATGTCGATACCGCATAAAGCCAGCCGTCGGAATCCTCAATAAAATCTCGGAGTCGGACAGGTATCATAAAAAATTCAGATTTTTTCCAGGAACGATCGGATTGCTTCAGCCTGTGCTCCCATTCGAAGTATTTTGTTATTTTTAAGATCAACAACAGTACTTGGAATGCCCGACAATCTGCCCCCGTCTATAAGAAACTCACGTGGTACTGTACATTCGTCCGGAGTCCGTGGATCTTTTGACCCATGGAGATTGGCGCTCGTGGCAGTAATCGGTGCATCGAATCGTTCAATAATCTGCAATGCAATGTTGTGCGCAGGCATCCTGATTCCAATCATTCCGGTGCCCCCGGTAAGGACATCCGGTACCAGCTTGCGGGAAGTGAGAATTATCGTTACGGGACCCGGGAGAAATGTCTCGATAAATGGATACATGTGTGGCTCGACCTGTGCCACTGTAGCAAGCATATCAAAATCAGAAACAGCAATAGAAATCGGCATTGACAATGGACGTTCCTTTGCTTCATAGACTTTTAATATTGCCTCATCAGAAAAAGCATCTGCACCAAGACCATAGACCGTTTCTGTAGGATAAACAATAGTCCCGTCATGTCTCAGCACAGATACAGCTTTATCGATGATGTCCATCAGAACTCCCGCCCGCGAACGCGGTTGATATCAAATACTGCCTTGCTGCTGATATGCATTACTGCAAAAACACCAGCCTGGATGGGATCGGTGACAACAAGGTCGGCATGATCGGGGACTGTTCCAGCCATTCTGAGCGCAATAACCGGAATCCCTGCTTCACGAACCCTGTCAACTGCTCTTGAAATCTCGCCCCCCATGATCGATCCGGCAAGAACCAGAATTGAGGCCCGGGGCAGCCTTGCAACCGCGTCAACGGCGAGTGCAAGTGTCCGTTCACCGACGAGAGGAATGGTGTCTACCGAAATCCGTTCACCACGGATATTGTGGCGGTCGGCTTCATTTACAGCACCCATTGCAACCTGTGCAACCTGTGCCCCGCCTCCGATAATAATTACCCGTGACCCGAAAATATGACCAAAAGGCTGGTATGTTCTCACGTTGTGGATCGAAGCAATATTGTTTAAGTCGTTGATGAGCTTATCATGGTCACTCCCCTCGCACGTATCGTATTCAAAATAGAGCTCAGCCATTCCCATAAAAGGACCGGAATCAAACACTTCCTGGTTGATCATTACGATGTTTGCATCATGCTCAGCTACTACAGTAGCAATGTCCCTAAGGACACCCCTTCGGTTCTCCGCAATGATTCGCAGTGCACAGCGTTCCGGTTCATTTTCCATATAACTGATGCGATAACCGGGGATCGAACCCGGGTTAGAAGCTTGGGAAGCTCCTGTCCTACCGCTAGACTATTATCGCTTACTACTTTTATGCTGTCTAATATTGCGTGATTTTAAGATAAATATAGTGATTACTCATTATTTCGAATGTATCAATTAATTTAAAAAAACCTTCCAAACCCAAATGGTATTAAAAAGGTATTAAAAAAAATGAAATTTTTAACAATTAATTTTTTTATTTTATAATCAGACACAAAAAAGACCTCGAGGTTCCCGGAAATTGAAATAATAATACTTACCCTTACTGATAAGCTCTACTGATGTTGTTAAACCACCAGATATTTTTAAGAAATGCTGGACCGTATATATACAATATATTTATGCCGGCATTTCAGCAGTTCAATTAGTTAATTGATGAATGTTTCCGAGAATGCGGAATCTGAATGTCAGATCGGGCATAAAACCAAATACCTAAAATATGGAGAAAATCTATGATAATACGCAAAGATTCCATACTCATCATCATAGCCGTCTGTCTGCTTGCCTTAATTCCTTCCATGCAGGCGCTTTCCGAAGATAACCCGGTTAATGTAATTTATCAGACTTCATTTGCTTCAGATCCTCATTGGATCACAAACAACCCTTCGACCAATTTCTGGAACCCGAATTTGGGAACATACAATTTTTCAATTGAACCCAGTACCGGCGGATATGACTACACCATAGTCAATTATGAAAGAGGTTCCTTTACTCTTGATTATGATATCTTTTTCTCCAGGATTGACGATGGTGCAACATTCAGGTTTGGCCTTACCGGAAATGAGATGGATTTATCGAAAGCTCCGAATGTTCTTTCGGAATTCAACAACGGGAAATTCGGTCAGATTATGTGGCTCCATCTGGTTACTCCCGGCAGTAAGCTGATGGAAGTGAACAGCCAGAACGGAGACACTTTATCAAGTGGTCCATCAGCATATAGCGGACCAACCGTTAAGTATGATTTAAATAAAATCTACCATGTAACGGTAAATTACGCTGACGATCACAAGACACTCAGTATGACGGTTCAGGAAAAGATAACCGGAAAAGAGATCTGGGGTTACTATCTGAACACTGCTGAGAGCCTGAACGGGATGACCCGACTTTACCTCGGATCCGTTGGTGATTATGGTATAATGAATAAATACGCAGTAGGCTATATTGACAATATCCGGCTAACTGCACCCGCTGAAGTTACCACCGCACCAACCACGACTCCCGGTATGACGAAGGTTACAATAAACAAGACACAATTATCGACCCCGCAACAAACGACCGCTGTTCCAACACAGACTGCTTCCACGACTCCCGCATCACCATCAGCTGGTGTCCTTGCAATCGCCGCACTCGGGATTTCCTACGTTTTCGTTGCTCTGGCCGGGAAGAAAAAAGAGTAAATTTTTTAAAAAACATACATTAATAGTGTACATTATGAAGTTCCAACCTCGACGCATGGGACATAAAAAACTTCATGCAAATTTGTGATTTATACTGTTATTTTATCAAAAAAAGATTGTATCTGGCTAAGATGTATGATTTTTGGGGATAAATCCCCTTCTCTGGAGTTAGATTTTCCTTGAACGTTCCTGTGTTGTCTGAAAGTATGGGTCTTGATCTGGTTCAATGTGCATTGGATGGGTCGGTGACACCCCGAGATTATATCGTGCATCACCTAATATATAGAATACTGGCATTTGATTATAAATTCCCAAAATCACGAAGGTTGATATATTGAACCTACTGGTTAAACCAAGGAACAAACAGGGACAATACAACAGGGAGAGAATATAAACCGTCACGACCTTATAATCTGTTTAACCATAGGGTTATTGAAAAGTAAAGCCTGATATAGCCCAGGAGAAGTTTTATGAATCCCGCGGACAAATCCCCGACAATTATTGTTCATGAAGATTCAGACTCACTTGAAGAACTATCGGAGTATCTTGATGTGCTTTCAAGTAGCGCGCGGCTCAGGATACTAAAATTTCTCGAAAAGAAGCCCAGGGACGCTCGAGCCATCTCGAAGGAGATCGAGACCAGTTATGAAAATACAAAAAAACATCTTGATAAACTCCTGAGCGTTGGTGTAATCAAAAAAGAGGCCGGTCTTGGTGCACCCACGTCCAAAGGAATTCACCCGGTATGGGAATATTCTGTCGTCCCCGGGGGTCTTGAAGCCATCATCAGAAATCTCGGACTCTTTTCCAATACACGCGTGCAGATTGTGGGAAGTGAGATCTCCCGCCGTCTCGAAGAAGTCAAGAACACCCTGTCAAAAGAGGTGCTGGGAAATACACCGTCGGCCATCGTTCTTGGTGGACCTGATGATGGAAAAGTTTTCATGCTGAAACATGAACAAGTCCGCATAGGGAGGATCGATCCTGAGAACCCGGTTGCATTCTCATCAGAAAATGATGTCGTCTTGTCCGATGGTTATACAGCGGTAACCCGGGTATCAAAGCCGCATGGCAGGTTCCTGCACAACAAAGATGGATGGCAAATTGAGGACTGCGGGAGCACGGGAGGTACCAAACTTAACAACAAACACATTGAAAAAAATTCCCGAGTTGCCCTCCACGATGGAGATCTGATCGAGTTTTCGAAAGGAGTATCCGGTGTTAAACTTCTTATCATTATCCCGCAGAGTAATCAATGAGCAAGTAATCCGGCCTTATAATAAAAATCTAACGCGTATAACTCCAGTACAAAAATTCAACACCCATGATACCAATTTACCGCCTTGTCTGCTATCTTGTAATCCTGGCAAATATTTGTATTATAATCATACCCGGAGCAACTGCGGCTGAATTTTCCGTTGCTCCTCAGGGAGCTGAATTTACTAGTATCCAGGCGGCGATAAACCACGCTTCCCCCGGGGATACCATTCTTGTGCGAACCGGGACTTACCAGGAAAATATCGTAATAGATAAAAAAATCGGTCTTATGGGTTTTGACAACGGAAGTGGAGCACCAATTCTGGAACCCGTAAATAAAGGAATCGGAATAGATATTATTTCCGATGGATGCAGGGTGGAAGGTTTCACTATCCAGAACATTAAGTCTCTTGAAGCCATCCGAATCAGATCAAATGGCAATATCATCAAAGGCAATTCTATTCTGAACAGTATACAAGGTATCCTGCTCGAGTCGGCAATGAAGAATTCTATAGCCTCGAATACTATTTCAAATAACAGTCAAGCGGGAATTGCCATTGAAGCATCAACCGACAACGTTGTTGAAGAGAATTTTTTAACTCAGAATTCTGTTGGGATTGAGCTTAATGAATATTCCCTATCGAATCATATTTACCGCAATAATTTTGAAAACTCACAGAACGTCGTTTCCAAGAGTGCAACATCAATATGGGATTCTCCTTCCAATTATTCATATACGTACCTTGGCCTTAATGAACAGAGTAAAATGGGTAATTTCTGGAGCGATTACCGCGGGAAGGATAAAAATATTGACGGTATCGGGGATGCGCCATATGGCATCATGATTGGTGCAAACCCCAAAGCAGTCCTGGAGTCCAATCAGAATATCGTTGATGCCTTTCCCCTGATGGATCCAATAGAGTATTATTATGAAGCAGTTCCCGTAAACGAATCAGCATCCAATGTTCAGACGAACGTTTCTCCAGAGGGTCCGACCCTAACGACAATGCCGACAACTGCTGCTCTCAATGAGGCTCCGACGTCCTATCCGACTACTCCCGGACCTTCAGAAAACACGGTGAATGGACAACCTACCGGCTTCCTTATGATAGAACTCGTTTTTCTGTTGCTTGCGGGTGTGATAGTTCTGATCATTTTCAGGCAGCTGAAACACAAAGAAAGCAAGCAAGAGATCATATCCACGGATATTGAAACAGCTTCCCAGCCGGATCTGTCCGGGATGTCCAATACCAGGATCACCCCAGGAACATCTCCCAAGGGTACCACCCAGCAAAAAAAATCCAGAACCTCCAATAACCGTTCGCCCGTCCGAAGAACAAACCCCCAGACAGAGACAACCGTTCCTGCCATATCCCGACCCTTTTCCTCTTCTGCAGAGCAAATGAATATTTTTCCCAATGAGTTGGAGAGCAAATATTCAGATATCAAGTATATAGGCAGAGGTGGAATTGCATGGGTTTTTTCTGCCCGTCGGAAAACAGATGATATGACGGTTGCAGTCAAAATCCCGATAAGCTTTGATGAAATGACCGGGAAATCGTTTTTAAACGAGATTGCGGCGTGGGAAACCCTTCGTCATCCGAATATTGTGAAAGTTACCGCGGTTAATATACTTCCTGTTCCGTTTGTTGAGATGGAATTTGTTCCTGATTCGCTGGAGACTATCGAGAAACCAATCCCTGTTTGGAAAGCTGTTCACCTTGTCAGAGGGATTGCTGATGGCCTGAAATATGCTCATTCTCAGGGGTTTATCCACAGGGATATCAAGCCTCACAATATTCTGCTCGATAAAGATTTCATCCCTAAAATTACGGACTGGGGGATGAGCAAGGTACTTGCCAACGAGGTAAAAAAATCCAGTATCGCCGGTTTCTCCCTTTCCTACGCCGCACCGGAACAGGTTTCTCCTTCGGAGTTTGGAAGGACCGATGAACGAACCGATATTTACCAGTTAGGTGTGGTCTTTTATGAACTGGTTACCGGCTCAGTTCCCTTTGGGGGAGAAAGTATTGTTGAAGTCGGAAATGCTATCTTAAGAGAGCAGCCAATTCCTCCCTCGGAGTTTAATTCAGATGCCGCTGTAGTCGAAAAAATTATCCTGAAGTGCCTTGAAAAAGATCCGGCACAACGTTACCAGTCGTCAGGCGAGTTGCTTGATGCACTTATTGGATACCTTAATGAAGAATAAAAATTGTGGTAATTTTGCATATTTATCCTGATGGTTCAAAGGAATTGGACTATGACTGATGAGAAAATAATCTACGAATCAGCGACTTGTGGACATTGTGGGGGCATGGGGTGTCTGTATTGCAACAAAACGGGTGTTGTCGCCGTTGCCAGACCTAAACGGCATTGTCATCATTGCGATGGTATCGGGTGCATATATTGCGGGTTTACCGGTTGGGCCGGCCTGAAAGGAAAGTATGACTAAAAAAAAAGCTATAATTCATAATTAAAAAAATTTTCCCTCAACCCGGTGGGGAATAACACAATCCTCGTATCGTTTTGCAAAATACCGGTCGGTCATACCTGCGATAAAATCCCTGACTAATTCAGCACCCGAAGCCGTCTCAAGATAAGTCCGGCTAATCCAATTGGTGTCGATAAAATCTGTAAATATTTTTGCATTTCTTTTATTTCCTTCCAGATCATCAAGATAACTAACGAACAATGTCTCATACATCTTTTTGACTTTATCCCTTTCAGAAGTGAGTTTTTTATTTTCATAAATATGGTCCCTTGAAAATGTACGAAGATCGATGAGGGCTGATTCTACATCCTGACTATATGAGATATACCCCCTCTCTTCGGTATCGCTGCTTTCAAGGAGATCGTAGATGAGCGTGTTGATGATTTCCTGGTTGGAGGCTCCAAGTATTTCACTGCATTTTTTTGGGAGAGTGGTTGAATCGGCGATTAAACCAACTTCACGAGCATCCTGCAGATCCCTACCAATGTATGCTATCGTATCGGCAAATTTGACAACACATCCTTCCAAAGTCATGGGGGATTTTGAGCGTCTACCGTCGGCATTGTCCTGAACTTTTTCATCGAATAATGACCAGGTTTGGCATGGTACCGGGGAAATTTTCACATCGTCACCTTCCCCATTATGGCAAAGGATACCGTCAAGTACCTGCATGGTGAGGTCACAGTCCTCGATTCTATCAAGAAACTGTATGCTCTGAACATTATGGAAAAAGCCCCCAATTCCAAACTTCTCGCAAAGTTCTGAAAGACACGCCTCTCCAAAATGACCATAGGGAATATGACCGATATCATGACCAAGGGCGATTGCCTCAATAAGATCCTCATTCAGGCGAAAGCAGCGTCCTATTGTTCTTGCGATCTTGGAAACAAGCTGGACGTGAATAACACGGTGAGTGATATGGTCGTTCTCAACAAGGGAAAAGACCTGGGTCTTATCAATATATCTCGTGTACGCCCGGGTATGAATGATCCTGTCTGTATCCCTGGAATATGGTGAACGGATATCTTTGGGTTTTCTGTTATGTCTTCGCACTGCATCTGCACTGATTGATGCCCGGGGTGAGAGGAGTGATTCACGCTTATCCGTTACCGTGCGAATAGAGGAATCCAGCCCTTTACCGCATGAGTATTTAATCCTCCGCCCGCTCATATCGCACGACAATTTTGTGCCCGGGGGTATTAACCCTGATGGAAGAAATCCGGAAAAGGAATGGTTAAAAAAAATCAGGTCTGATACTCGCGATGGAAACACACAGGTGTAATGCCTTTTAGCACGGAATATACCAGTTGATCAATTTCATACCGGCATTTTTAATTTTTTTTGTTTATCTCCAGTTCCGGGCCATTTCATCTTCATTGTTGCAGATATTCCGGAACATGGATACGTCCTGAACCGCCTTCCTTAATCTCAATATTCTCCGTTGACCTGATTTCTTTTAATAATATACCCCTCAGGGAAACTGGACCCTGAACAGTATCCAGATGTTTCGAGATCCGGGTATGCAATCTTGTTTGGTCGAATCGACACTCGCAGGATCCGACAACTCTTCAATGTCACGTGTATTGTTCGTTCCGGGAAATTCACAAACCCATAATATAAAACTGTGATAAAGCCGCGGGATTACGAAATAATGACAAAAAAGACGACGAAAGAAAGCTGATAAAAAGTCCAGATTATTTTCTGACATCCTGAAAATTGATAAAAATTCAAAACGGGTTGATGTATTGATAATTTTTTTCACCTTAAAATTTTTCCCGGATTGATAAAGAAATCCAAATGAGTAAAAAAGGATCTTTATCTGCCATAAGTCACGAAAGTTTCGCCGTATTGGACAACATGCCCTTCCATCGCTCTGACGAGCTGATCCTTTGTTGACCCTTCTTCAAGATTGAGCTCAGTATCCAGACCATAGACCTTAAAGAAGTACCTGTGAGTCTGTCCCCTGGGTGGGCAGGGCCCGCTATATCCCGTTTTTCCAAAGCTGTTTTTTCCCTGGATCGCTTTGAGAGGAAAAGTAACCAATGCTGTCTTTGGGATTTTTTCAGGGATCATCCTGACCAATTCGATGTTCCATGCTATCCAGTGGACAAAACCCCCGCCGCCAGGTGCATCCGGATCATTTACGATTATGGCGAGAGATTTTGAGATCTTGGTGTTTACCCCCCCCACATCGATTTCCGGTGAAATATCCTGCCCATCGCAAGTATAATCGCTCGGAAGAATTTTGACGGAAATTTTTATTTTCAGATCTTCCATTGTGGTTAAACCTCCTGCAATGGGATGATACACCGTAAGCATAATAAAATTTATGTATTGGCATTTTTTTTAATCCCACTATCTTATCTCGAGCAGATTGCAAGCGTTTCTCCGAATTGCACAACATGTCCTTTCATTGCTGTAATGAGCTCGTGTTTATCGGCCCCGGAACTGAGGTCAAGCATCCGGTCGAGTCCGTATACCTTGAACTGATACCGTATCATGTTTCCAGGAGGGGGGCAGGGGCCTTTATACCCTATGATTCCATAGTCTGTGATACCCTGTACTGCAGGAATAGGAAGGGTAACCACTCCTTCCGGAGGGATACCTGGTGGGATTTGCGGGACAGGAGGGATATTCCAGATGATCCATGGGGTGAATGAACAACAGGATTTCTCGAATGGGTTGAAGACCATCACGGCAACCGATGATGCGTCCAACCCTTTGAGAACGAGACGGGGAGATCGGTTTCCACCATCACATGTGTAGGCAGGAGGGAATTCAAGAAAGTCCAATGAGACAATGAGACGTTCCATTATTACAAAAACGGGCATAAAAATATTAATCTTTCGCTATCAGTGACCATATATAAATCCAATATCCGGTTTTTAGAAGCAAAAGGTGATGTTTCAAATAGTGGCAATTCCATCTCACATCTTAATTGACTCTTTTTTGGGATATTCAATTGGTTTCCAAGAGTAGATGAGAGAATTCCTTTAAGTATTTGGATTTTTTAAGGTATCATTTATTGGGGAAATCCCGAAATTTTACTTAAGTGAATTATAACCGGTGACTTTGCTACCGTATAATATGTTCAGCTTATGACTGCGCTGATATCACCGAAGTCAGAGTTCACCGCTATACCGGGTCAGGATCAATTTTCATAGAAGCATTTTTGGAACCAAATGATCGGCATGGAATGTCATTTTTCATCGGCGAGAGATGTACAATTTTAATGAGATCTTAAAGCGTAGATCCGATGACTGTTCCCGATCTCAAAACATATTGTACCAACGGGGAGTATGTGAAAATTAGGGGCCCTCTCCACATCTTTATTGCATCCGAAGGATAACTGGTGAGAGTATAGAACCGCATTTTTCAAGAGGCAGACGATGACAAAAAAAGATCCCGGAAAGACGACTACAGACGAGGAATGCAAAAGTGAGTGTTCAAGTTGCGCGACTGCAACTACCTGTTCATCAGCAAAGGGTGCACCAGCCGGCCTTCCTCCGAAAGCAAATGTTGACGTCAGACATGTGATTATGGTTCTCTCAGGAAAAGGTGGCGTGGGTAAATCCACCGTATCGGTGAACCTTGCCTATGCCCTTTCCAATCACGGTTTCAAGGTCGGGCTTTTAGATCTTGATATGCATGGACCCAATATTCCTATGATGCTGGGAATTGAAGACCACAAACTCGCAATGATGGGTGAAAAGATCGAACCAGTTCATGTCACCGGCATGCTTTCGGTTATATCGATGGCCTTCCTATTGCCTGATACGAACACACCAATCATATGGCGGGGCCCGATGAAGATGGCCGCAATCCAGCAATTTCTTACCGAAGTAAACTGGGGAAATCTGGACTATTTAGTTGTCGATCTTCCCCCAGGAACCGGAGATGAAGCCCTCACTATCGCCCAGCTCTCCCCGAATCTCAGTGGTGCAGTCATCGTCACTACCCCCCAGGACGTCGCAACGCTTGATGCGCGGAAATCGGTAAAATTTATCCAGAAACTTGAAATCCCGGTGCTGGGGATAATTGAAAATATGAGTGGAATGGTTTGTCCCCATTGCGGAGAGGAAATTGACCTCTTTGGCAAAGGGGGCGGTAAAAAGATCGCTGAAGAATTCAATATCCCGTTTCTCGGATCGATTCCTCTTGATATTGAAATGCGTAAAGCCGGGGACGAAGGACGTCCTTTTATTATTCGTCGAGGAGAAAGTCCTACTTGGGCGAGTGTAGATAAAGTGATGGAAACCCTCATCAAGGTTGTCGAGGGATAAGAGATGGACTACCAGCGGATTCTATCCGGAAAGGAAGTACCTCTCCCGATTTATAGTGGTGTTATTACCTGTCTTGAAAATCCGCTTGCCTTTCCCGATCTGCTTGAACCGATTTATCGTGAGGCGATGAAACTTGACGACGATACCCTTGACCGGTTCCGGTTTTCACTCATGCGACTACAACTATATGCCGATGTCCACCGGAATGAAGATCTGGAAAAAGCAATGCATATCAAGTATGTCGCACAGGTTCTTGAGAAAGTTATCTTCGGTACCTTGGTAATGGAACATGAAGAACTGAACGCTGACTGACGTTTGTCTGGTAAAAAATTACCGGAGTTTATGTTACTGGTGATATCTATATGTGCAGACCCGTACAATAATAAAAACAAGCAAAGTCAACCCGACGGTTTTTTTAAAACCCATTTTATCGAATATCAATACCCAAGCTCTGGAGATACAATGACATCACGCATGCAATCCCCTCACACCACTTGCCCGGGGTGCCAAGAGGAGGTTTTTCTCGACGAACTCGTTGGCGGAAAATGCCCGCTCTGCGGATGTTCTCTTGAGGATTTTGATGAGTCATTCGGTGAATATGAGGGGATCCTCGATCGCTCGGATCTCTCGTGGCTGATTTTTAATTATTTTGTATTTAAAAAATTTGTCGACCTTGGTGTCCCTCCTCATCAGATTATGGAATTTGTCACGACCTATGAACAGAACACAGATAAACCTCCAGAGGAATGGACAAAAACAGAATTTGTACTTGAAATCCCTATGAGTGCCTGGGATAAAATCAAGCCCAAGCACTGTATGAAATGTAAAAAATTATTCTTCCGTGGTGGGAAGAAATCAATCCGCGGGGATATGCGGCGGACAAATCTCACCGTTTTGTATAGCTGCGACCAGTGCTAATCTTTCAATCGTTCCGATTTTTTATTAATCAACCCACAATTGCTGTTTTTTTGAAGCTTAAAAAAGAGTATACAATTTTCAGTTAGCAAAATGTGTTTTTCGCTTTCCGTTCAGTTCCTGATTTACTAACTGCTCAAAGCCCGTTATTCTGATACTAACTGAGATGAGGGAAATCGGGCTAAATCTCAAACAGGGTAAAATAACTGTATGGTCAAATTCCATAAAACAATCAAAGCTCCAGACAAAAAAAGCTAATGATGATAATAAAAGTCCAGAACTGCTCCCGTCTGTGCATCAACCCAACCGACTGCGGGAACGGGATCCTGTTCTGCAAGGATGGTAGCGTCAGTAAACTGCAGTTTCCATGCTATCGGGATACTTCCAGGACGGGGAATACTCCCGGGCTGGTGCTGGTCTTTCCACCTTATTTCTTCAGACACAATTGCGATACTGGCACCAGATGAAGGATAGATTTCCTGAGCTTTTTTCAATACTGCATAAGTTGCCTCGTATCGTGTAACGAGCGGGTCAGTTGCAACAGAAAACGCACTGTCGGGGGATGTCCAGCGCCGATCATATCCCGTGATATCCCCGTTCAAAGAATCAACCGAAATTGTAACTCCATCGTTATCACAGGGTATGTCCTGAACGATTCGGTTGTAAAGAAACAGGTATTGTCCGGCAACAGGTTTTTGAGATGATCCCATTGAGATGTAGCTGGCTGCGCTCATATTGAGCGGAAGTGGAACACTGTTCTTATCGAAAATATACCGTTCGGCTATTTTTTGAGCTGCACTAATATCAAGTAGCGGATCCGCCTGTCTTCCTTCTATCTGAATATTTCTGGTGAATGAAACAATCTCACCAGTGTCAGGGTCCATCGATCCGGAGAGAATATCTGTATTATCACGGAACAACCTGAAAATCCATGCACGCACAGAACCCGGACTATTATTAAAGAGTAATCTGATGTTATCGGGATGAAGAGTGAGGAACGATTCCTTAATTATCGTTTTTGCCTGTGCGGGAGTTATTCTGGCATTCTCCTGGCCTGGTGTAAATGGGTCACCATTACTGGCATCAATAAATACCAAAAAACCTGTATCAACTGCACTCTTATCCCCGGATTTGATCCTGAACTCATACAGGGTCCGGCCTGGATATCGATCGGTCACATTAACGCTTATGAGGGAATATGCGGGTGCCGGGTAGTCTTTGCGAAGAGATAATGTTGCATTCTCAAGCGAGATCAGATCTAAAGTTGGCAGAACAATGGTATCATTTCCGATGATTACGGCGGGATTATCAGTGGCTGACGTATTGTTCAAAATTCCCGAAGGGTAGTCCACTGGAGTAATGAGTGATGTTTTTTCTGATGGGACCGATCCGGGAAGGAAAAGGGGGGACTTGCCGAGACCTGCTTGTTGTCCTCCGCCCATTATAAGATAAATGATTGCAACAGCTGCGAGTATTGCACTGAACACGGCAATTTTTTTTACGAGACGCTTTCGCTTTTTTGCTTCAATCTGTCGTTTATATCTTTCCGGAATGTAAGCAATGCCAGATTCCTGAGAACTCTTATTCAATGTGCAACCTCAAACGATTTTTTTAAATATTTGTCTTAAGAGTAAAAAAAGAACCGGACGAAAATGAGAGAAATCAAATATGAGCTTTCATAATGAAATGTCTACCAGGCTTATTTTTGGGAAAAAAAAAGTAAAACGATAGTCGATGAAGGAAAATTTTTTTAATAGGCTCTTCCGACAATTGTTGGTTTCCCTGGCTTTTTGCAGGCAATGCATATTCCTTCGACTGCAGGTACATAGGGTGAACGAACATCGGTACCAAGAATACTCCCGTTTGTTTGCTCTTCGATCGATTCACCACATCCTCGATCCTGACACCAGTGGATGACCGCAACGTTTCCCTTATCGAGAGTATTTTTCAGAAAATCAATTGAATTTGCAGGACAAAGATGGGTTCTGGTGTGATCTTCAGCACGAGCACGAAGATTTTCGGTGATCTCACAAAGCATATGGGTTATTTCTTCTGGGGCTGTCGCGAGATCGACTGCTGTCTTTCCTCCGGTACGTTTCACTGCCATTACTTTTCCGGCATCCAGATCTCTCGGTCCCAGTTCCAGCCTCAGCGGTACCCCCCGAATCTCCCACCAGTAGTATTTTGCTCCAGGGCGCATCTCACGGGTGTCAAGTTTTACACGGATCCCGGCTGCGGAGAGAATTGAAGAGAGTTTCTGTGCAGCGGCAATCACATCCTCATGGCGGGTCCCTATAGTTATTGGGACAATTACAACCTGAAACGTTGCAACGGCAGGAGGGAGAACAAGTCCCTTGTCATCCCCATGAATGCTGATAAGTGCCGCAATTGAGCGCTCTGAAATACCATAACACGTCTGGTATGCGAATTTTCGTTCTCCATTTTTATCTTCAAATGTGATGTTAAATGTTCGTGAAAAGTGATCACCCAGATGATGTACGGTGCCAATCTGAAGTGTTTTACCGTTGGGCATTATTGTGTCAACCGCGATGGTATAATCAGCACCAGGGAATTTGTCCCAATCGGGACGTTTTGAAACAATAGTCGGGATGCAAAGCCCGTCATAAAATTCGGAATAAATGCGGATAGCTTCTTCGACCTGCTCACCGGCTTCCTCCCAGGTTGCATGAACGGTATGTGCTTCCTTAAATGATGTAATTTCTCTTAACCGGATCAAAGGCCGGGTTTGCTTGGTTTCGTACCGGAATGTGTTTACAATCTGGTAATATTTTATTGGCAAATCTGCATGTGACCGGACCCAGAGGGCATACATGGGATAGATTGCAGTCTCGCTTGTCGGACGTAACGCCAGTTTGACATCAAGCGGGGTTTTTCCGCCATGCGTGACCCAGTAGACTTCATCCTCGAATCCCTTTATGTGTTCTGCCTCTTTCATGAATTCCTGTTCAGGAATCAGAAGAGGAAACAGTGTCTCCTGATGGTCACGGTCAAGGAGGTCCCGAAGTCTCTGATATACGAATTTCCGTATCGCGAAACCGTAAGGGTACCAGACATATAATCCCTTGACCGGATAGCGGACATCCATAATCTCGGCCCGCCACAAGAGATCATTATACCAAGCGGAAAAATCTTCTTTTAACGGCAGGGCGCCTGCGTCATCGTCCATGAATCAGATCCTTTAAGCTACTAATTGTATGATAATTGGTGTAATAAAAGCCTCGACGAACGCTGCAATTGCAACGAGTGGCAGGGCATAGATAACAAAAAGCCGGGCGAATTTCCGTGCATCTTCATCGGTGTCTGTTCCGTAGTACCACTCTGATATAAGCGACTGGGCGAGCATGATGCCCAAGGCACCCGACAGAATGAATGCAGGAATCTCGAAAATACCATGAGGCAGAATTGCGGCAGCGACAAAAATGAGGGGATGATCCTTGCTGACGATCTCCATAATCGCTCCAATAAGGATACCATTCAGGCTCATGATAAATATCGTGAGGATGCCAAAAGATGCTCCTCCTAAGAATAACAGGAGACATGCCTCAAGATTGTTGAAAAAAAGTTTCACAAAGATCTCCGGGGAATCTTTTCCTTTGATCTGATCTGCAACCTCTTTTTCAAAGGTTTTCATAAGATCTTCGCCAAATGACGGATTTTGCATAGTTACGACCCAGCCAACCGTGATAGTAGCGCAAAAAAGAAGGAAAATAATAATGACCGCTTTTGTAAATGAAGAATTAGACATACAGTACCATCCGCGTCATATCCCGGATTCCCGGAGCAAAACCTACTACTATCATGGCAAGGAGAACAAGATGCCAGAATGCAGGATTTGCCTCTTTCCGGTACTGTTCCATAATATAGATTGCAGGGAAAAGCACGACCAGCTTTAACGGGAACATAACAAATGCCGTATGGGTCATCTCAATCAGGCTTGAACCTACTACATGCTGTTCAATATAATGGATTGACGGGTGGAGGTCAATACCATAACTCGTTGCACTTGCATCAAGCAGCTGGCCGAAAAGGAGTGTAAGATAAAGAGGATCAGTAACATACTTCCATTTGAGTACATACCTCATAAAGCTCCAGACCAGAATGGTTGCAGTAACTGCCATAAGGGGGATGACAGCCAGGACAAAAAGATCGAGATGAGCATGAGTCATCCCCCATCCAACAAGAACCAGTGACACGCAAAATACTGAGAAGATACCGGCCCCGGCATACAATGTGAGATAATTACCCCACATTCCCTGCTTTGTCAGATATCGTGAAATAATGAGAATACTGATCGTGTAAAAAAATATTATAAAATATATGAAAGGTGTCACAATCAGGAACTGGATATCAGACTGAATCATATGGGTATCCTGGATAACCCTCAGTACTCCGCCAAATATCACATAAGGTATCGTGGCAAGGACAAACGGACCATCGATTGCGATATCAGATTTTTTAAACCAGCGATAGATGAGAAAAACAGCAGCTACAAGAATAACGGCATACGTGAGCGTCTCGACGATATTATATGGTTGCTCGTACCGGATGGGATCGATGTAGTATTTGTATATGAAATCACTAATCATCCATGATCAGAATGAGCGCAGATGCAATAAAATTACTCAAACCAAAGATATTCGACAAGTCCAAGTGGATGCAGCTGCCACGTGATGTTGTTATCGGCCATGACGTGTTTGAGCAGATCCCCTCTGTTTGCGAAGATCTTAAACTCGGTAAGTCTGCGCTGCTGATATCCGGTAAAGGAACAATGAATATTGCGGGTCACAAAGTTTGTGAAATTCTCAGCAAAGACTATTGCGTAAAACCTTTCATTGCCGAAGATATTAGCGTTTCAATAATTAAAAAGGCGCAAAAAGCTGCTTCCGGCATGGATTTTGTTATTGGTATCGGAGGGGGTCGGGTTATCGATACTGCAAAGATAGTTTCCTTCAACCTCGATCTCCAGTTTATTTCCATCCCAACGGCCGCATCGCATGATGGTATTGCATCATCACGGGCATCAGTACCTACCGTTGAGGGTCATGCGTCACTTGATGCCCAACCCCCCATCGCTATTGTTGCAGATACAGGCATTATCGCTTCAGCTCCTCACCGGCTCCTGGCAGCAGGGTGTGCAGACGTAATCTCCAATTATACTGCAATCCTCGACTGGGAGCTTGCCCACAGGGTCAAAGGTGAGCCCCTGAGTGAGTACGCGATAGCGCTCTCCAGAATGACAGCTGAGATCCTGGTAAAAAATGCCCACCTAATCAAACCACATCAGGAACAGTCTGCTTGGTTCGTCACAAAAGCGCTTGTATCCAGTGGGGTTGCAATGAGTATTGCAGGCTCATCGCGGCCGGCAAGTGGAGGTGAGCATAAATTCTCCCATGCACTTGACAAACTAGCGCCGGGCAAGGCACTCCATGGCGAGAGTTGCGGGATCGGGACTATCATCTCCATGTACCTTCATGGTGGTGACTGGAGAAGCATACGCACCTCACTAAAAAGTATAGGTGCGCCTGTTACTCCTGCGGAGGTCGGGATAGATGATGCCGTAGCAGTTGATGCGCTTCTCCTCGCAAAGACTATCCGTCCGGAACGCTTTACAATATTCGATATGGGGCTGACACGCGAATCAGCTCAGAACCTCGTGCATATACTCTATTCGGAATGAAGAGGAAAATCGAATGGCAGATTCAAAAACAAAAGTAACCCTTATCGGCACAATGATGGCTAAAGAAGGGATTGAATTCATCTATGAAGGAGAAGTTGCCGGTTGCGATTCCTGTAAAGTAAAAAAAACGTGCAATAATCTACTGGCAGGAAGAAAATACCGCATCGTTTCAGTGAGGACAACCCATCATGAATGCACAGTCCATCTCGATAGTGCAACCGCTGTGGAGGTGATGGAGGCACCGATCACCGCCCTTATCAATGCTGAAATGGCAATGGTAAATTCCAAGATCAGACTTGAACTCTCATGCAACCGGGACGAATGCCGGAGTTATCCCCTTTGTCGTCCTGACGGCATTGTTAATGGAGAGAAATACATTGTTTCCGAAGTGCTGGGAAATGCTTCTGATATCTGCGAAAAGGGTCGGGCACTGAAAATGGTGGAGATCAGGCCAGCGTAAATTTCTCTATCAGAAACCCCCCGACACCCTATGATGATCCCTGATACGTCGAAATGCCGGAAACATACTCTGAGGGGTAGCTCGCGGAGATAGTCTCGCCAAATTGCCCGGGATCATTCTTTCCTCTTAGTTCATTGCATATATCATATCAATATTCAGGGGAGATCGCGGGAAAACTTCTGACCAATTAAAAAAGGAGTCGTGGATTTCATCGACAGCAGGCAAAATTCTCCTCGCTCTCGAATACACAACATAAAAGAGAAGGAGAGGCTAACCCTGGATTCCTTGTCCGAAGACAATTTCGTTGCCAATTTCCCTTTTCGTGGCCCATTCGATGAAAAATTTTCAGGTGTTGCGAGTATTGTTGTTTTCAGCATAAAACCGGAAGATACTGTGGATACCTTCTCTGTACGTTGGGTGAATGAAAAATATTTTCGCTGTTTTTCCGACTGTTTATTCCATATAGAACCGTCTCTCACATTTGTAAATGGAGATACTATCTGCTCCGGGCTCTATCCTTTCTCATCACCCACACCCGCTCCGCCAGTTTCACCAGCTCATCATATCCCTCCAGTTCCCTCCCCCAGCGTTTGGGAGTAGCATCCAGTCCCCAATAAGCACCTGCCATCGCCCCGGTGCATGCCCCCACTGTATCTGCATCACCGCCTAAGTTAATAGCGGACAGAACCGCGCTCTCAAATGTGCAAGTACTCATGAAACAGTACAGGGCTGCATGTGAACAGAGCACGGAATCTAAGGAAGGTTCCAGATCATAATGATCATAATTACCGAGCACTGCATGCACTTCCGGATGAGAACAGAGCGAGCGTGCATGACGAAACGCAGCGGTTCGGGAAGCCCCCCGGCACATATCGCTGACCATTGTGTTCAGGAATCCTGAACAGTGGCCGGCGACCGGATCGTGATGGGTCAGCTTCGAACATTCGAGGCTGACCGAATAAACCTCCGGGGCCGGGTAGAAGATCCCGAGAGGAAAGCCCCGCATCACACTGCCGTTGCTCCGGCTACCCAGATTTTTTTTGTGCACGAGAATTGCGGCCCGGTGCGGCAGGGTGCCTTTTTTGATCATTTCAAAAAATGCAGAAGATGTCGGACCATACCATTCCGGACGCTTTTCGTACCCGGAAAATAAACGGGATATAAGGTCTTTTTGGTTAAACTCCCCGCAGTTGACCAGCGATTCTGCAATTGCTATTGCCTGCAAAGTGTCGTCCGTAATCTGGCCTTTTTTCCGGAAATGCCGCCCTCCGGGAAGCATTTCAGTCACCCACGAATCAGGTTGGGCAGATCCTTCAAGGGGCGCACCCAACGCATCCCCAATTGCCAGCCCAATGAGCGATCCGGTAGCCCGCATCTTTCCTGTTATAAATCTCACCAAAAAGGTATATGTGTATCACAGGAAATAGAATCAGCTTGCAGAAGGTGATAGTGTGCAAAAGGAAGAATTGCTGCATTTACACATGTTAATGATTCACATAAAGAAGTACTACGAAGGCGTCACCAACGAAGATATTCAGACCGAACGTTATAATTCTCTTGAAATTTCACCTGTCCATATACATAAAGACAAAAAAGCTCACAAAGATGCTCTTCTCACCCTTGGTGATGAGATTGTTAACCATATCCACGGACATCGTATTCCTGTGGCGACCTATTCTTCAGAGACTGCATCCACTAAAGTTGCGGCCGAACATTAAAAGTCATGGATGAGGCGCTGGCGTTACGGGAAATGATCTCCCGCATCCTCTTCTTTGAGCCCGGTGATGAGAGGGTTGTAGCGGTAAAGATCGATATTTGTCGGAAGTATCGGTTAACCGCAGTTCCGAAAAATTCAGCAATCCTTGCGTGCGCTTTTCCGGAAGAGCGGGAAACTCTGAGGAAAATACTCTTGGTTAAACCCACGCGGACGCTGTCCGGTGTAGCTCCCGTCGCAGTGATGACGTCGCCATTTTCCTGCCCTCATGGAAAATGTCTGCCATGTCCCGGAGGACCAGATCACCCGTTCAAATCTCCTCAAAGCTACACGGGAGAAGAGCCGGCGGCTTTGCGTGCCCGGGAGCATTCCTATGACCCGTTTACTCAGGTGCATGCCCGGCTCGAACAATTTGAACTCCTTGGGCACCGTGTGGACAAAGTGGAGCTTATCGTGATGGGAGGTACTATGACAGCGCGAACACCGGAATATCAGGAACATTTTGTGACGCGCTGCATACAATCCATGAATGACTACCCGGGAGGTGCAGCATCGGTGGAATTACCGTGTGATGAAGCCATTCCGACAGAAAATGAGACCTCAGCTGTCCGCTGCGTGGCTATAACATTTGAAACCCGACCTGACTGGTGCCGCCGTGAACATATTGACCGCATGCTGAACCTCGGTGTTACCAAAGTGGAACTTGGCGTACAGCATGTCAATGATGATATACTGTCCTATAACCGGCGTGGGTGCACGGTTGCAGACTCCGTTGAAGCCAACACACTTCTCCGTGATGCTGGTATGAAAGTGGGGTTTCATCTGATGCCAAATCTCCCCGGGTCATCAATTGAACAAGATAAAAAGATGTTTGAGAAAATTTTTTCCGATCCTCGCTTCATGCCTGATTTTCTAAAAATTTATCCTACCCTTGTCACTCCGGGTTCAGAAATTGAAGAACACTGGAGACGTGGCGCATATATGCCCTATAACGAGGAGGACATGATCGATCTTGTTGCTTATGCAAAATCGCTTATCCCCGAGTATACCCGTCTCCAGCGGGTTCAGCGGGATATTCCGGCGAAACTGATAATTGCCGGCTCCCGCCACTCCAATTTCCGCCAGCTCGCCCAGAACCGGCTGAAGTCAGAAGGAAGACGTTGTCGCTGCATACGGTGCCGGGAAATTGGCAGACTGCCTTCGCTTGCAGAATCAGAAATAAAGTTATTGAAGTATGAGTGCTGCGGGGGAAAAGAGCACTTTATCTCAGCAGTTTCTGAAGATTCGTTAATCGGGTTCAGCCGGCTTCGGATACCATTTTGTGCATACAGGACAGAACTCGAAAATGCGGCAATCCTTCGGGAGCTTCACGTGTACGGGAGTCTTGTCCCGGTCGGAAAAGAAGCTGATTCTGATGAATGGCAGCACAGGAGTTTCGGAAAGGTGCTTATTGCCCGTGCAGAAGAGATCGCTCTTGATGAAGGCTTACCAAGATTGGCTATTATGAGCGGTATAGGAGTCCGTCCCTATTACCGTAGAATGGGATATGAACGCAGAGGGCCCTATATGATTAAGGATCTGAAATGAACCCGGCAACAACCGAATTTCTCCGACAGCGGTTCACTGATTATTACAAAAAAAATGTTCTTGTAGCGCCTTCATCACTTGAGCAGCGTGAATGGGGCTTTGTTATGTTCAATCCCGGTTCATCTGTTCTCAATATGCGGCGGCATATAGGTTTTTCCGGTAAGGAAGAGCTTTTTCAGTTTATTAAAAACCTTGTACCAAGGCATTCCTATTACTCAACGGCGTATTATGAAAAACCTGATGCCGGGACTATGGCAGAAAAAGGCTGGTGCGGTGCAGATCTTATTTTCGATCTTGACGCAGACCACATTGTACGGGGACCCTATGACCAGATGCTGGTAAGAGTGAAAGAGGAAACTGAGAAGCTCATGTTGATGCTCATTGAGGAATTTGGGATGAATCCCAAAACCATTGAACTCGTCTTTTCCGGTGGTCGTGGATATCATGTTCACATCAAAGATATTGCGTTTCGTGGTTGGGGAAGTGCAGAACGCAGGGAGCTGATTGATTATGTCTGTGGTATCGGAATTGACCCGGCATTAATGCTTTCTGGAAGAAACCCCGTTTCTCCCGGCTGGCAGATACGGTACCGCGAAACGCTTGTAGAATATATCCGTTGGGTGAGTTCCCTTAATGAAGCAGAAGCAATTGCGCACCTTACGGGAATAGAGGGAATTGGAAAGGATTCGGCAACATCATTTCTGAAAAACCAGACCGAAATTATTGCGGAGGCAGAACATCATCCAACGAGTATACTGTTAAAGAACCGTGTGCTGCATTCAGTTCTTTCCGAGCAGGAAGGGGAATTTAAAAAACGACTCCTCACCCGGGCTGCTCTCGCAGATGAACCTGTCACAACTGATATAAAACGTCTTATCCGAATGCCAACTTCACTGCATGGCGGGAGCGGTATGCGTGTTCAGAGGCTTGAACTCCGTGATTTGCCCGATTTTGAACCACTTGTTGATGCGGTTGTTTTTTCAATGCGCGACGTAAAAATTAATGCCGTCTGTCCGGTAACGATGCCAATGATGGGAAGTAATTATGAACTCGGAAAAGGTATCACTACAGTACCAGAAGCGGTAGCTGTATTCCTCTGCTGCCGTGGGATGGCAGAAATTTCTTAGCAGAGGAAACGTATGGGATCAATCGGGCTTGACGATCTCCGCAGCATCCTGCTGTCAGAACGGGAAACGGGAAGGCTTACTGCAATAGCACCGGATCTGTTCGATCGAGGGTATCTGAACCTTGCCTCTCTTATCAGTAAGGTCTACGCGCTTGAGGATCCTCTCTCTGATGAAGCACGTTCCCTCATCGAAGAGACGCTGGCGATAAAAGAGACATTGCGAGAGCTTTTTTCAATACGCTCACGCAAGATTCTTGCGCTTACCGTTATGCATGCGGAAGATAATTATTATGACCGCGAAGAAGTCAAGCGGATGGTGCCTTCTGAGAAAGAGATGTTCGATACGGTTACGGTCAGTATTGAACAATGTAAAGGTAACCTGTTACACACTATTGTCCCCGTTCAGCACTCCCCGTTCCTGGTCGCAGTAATTGATGAATCGGCAGACTCGGGAGCGGATATCGAGGAGGAAAACATAACAGTCCCGCCAGAATCACAAAAAGGAGATTTGCCCCTCTCATCTCCTTGCGCCCTCGTTCGGGTTCTCGAAGATATGGAATCTTTCATGGGAATTGATGGGAGGATTTATACTCTCTCAAAAGGAGATATATTGACGCTTCCTGAAAGGAATGCTGCGGTATTAAGTGAACGCAACATAGTCTTAAATATGAATCTTTGTAAATAATATTGGTATTCTGTATTCGAATTTATCGGTGAAAATTTTATGAAAATGCCAGCAAAATTTAACACCTATTGTCCTCACTGCAGAAATCATCAGATGCACGAGGTCGAGAAGGTAAAGAAAGGCAAGACAACCGGCCTGCACTGGATTGACCGCCAGAAGGCACGCAGAGGAAAAGTAGGTAACATGGGAAAATTCTCAAAAGTGCCCGGAGGCGACAAGCCAACGAAAAAAATAAATGTCCGCTACCGCTGTATTACCTGCGGAAAGGCACATCTGCGCAAAGGTTACCGGGTCGCGAAATTTGAGTTGACGGAGTGAGCGCAAAATGGTACGAGAGATTCGGGAAAACCGGAGTAAATTTTTCAAGGTTAAATGTCCTGATTGTGAGAATGAGCAGACGATATTTGAAAAAGCAAGCACTATTGTGAAATGTGTCGTCTGCGGGCATGACCTTGCAACCCCTACCGGGGGAAAGGCAAGTATTAAAGCCGAAATTATCGCTGAGCTTACGTGATACTTCCCATGCTGGACAGAGAATGGCCGCAGGAATCGGAACTGGTTGTCTGCACTGTACAGAATGTGAAGGATTTTGTAGCCTTCGTATCGCTGGATGAGTATGGTGGTCGTCAGGGGCTTATTCCCATCTCCGAAATCGCAACAGGCTGGATTAAGTACATCCGGGATCACATACGGGAAGGACAAAAAATTGTCTGCAAGGTTCTTAATGTTGACAGAACCCGCGGGCATATTGATCTTTCCTTAAAAGATGTCAACGAACACCAGCGCCGGGAAAAGATTCGCGAGTGGAAGAACGAAAGCAAAGCCCAGAAATGGTTGGGTTTTGTTGCTGAACAGACCGGTGAATCTGTCCCTGTCCTTGAAAATGAGATTTTCAGTAAATACGGGGCATTCTATCCAGTTTTCGAAGATCTGGTGATAGACAGTGAAACAACCCTTAAAAAACTTGGCCTCTCAAAAAAAGTTGCCGATACACTCCTTCATGTAGCCCAGGAGAATGTGAAGGTTCCAAAAGTCGAGGTAACCGGGCATCTTTACCTCACTTCAACGTTACCTGACGGGATATCCGTAATAAAAAAAGCATTGAAAAGTGCGGAACCAAAAATTGCCGGGGTGGACATTGAGCTCCTGTATCTTGGGGCACCTACCTACCGGATTAAAGTGACTGCTCCCGATTATAAAAAAGCTGAAAAAGCAATTGAAAAAGCTGCAAATGCAGCGATAGCGGTCATGGAGAAATCAGGTGGCGAGGGCAAACTCGTCAAAAAACCAAAGTCCGGGAAAAGTCAATGAGGGGTCGCATCCGTAAGTGTACGGAAGATTATTCATATACCCTTTCTACCCTGTGCCCGGTATGTGGTAAGCCCACAACAACCGCGCATCCTGCTCGTTTTTCTCCTGAAGATCCCTATGGAAAATATCGGAGGCTGGCAAAAAAATGATCGAGGAGATCTCTGTCACGTATTTTGAAAGTTTCCAGGAGAAAAAACCTGTTGATCCTATTCTGATTGAAGGGTTACCCGGAATCGGACAGGTTGGGAAACTTGTTGCCGAGTATATGATCCACATGCTTGGCGCAGAAAAAATCGGAGAGATCCATTCGATCTATTTTCCTCCTCAGGTTATCCTTGAAGAGAATGGCCTTGCCCGTCTGGCAAGAAATGAAATTTATTGTTATCACTCTTGCAGTAGAGATCTTATTTTTCTTGTCGGAGATCACCAGAGCACTTCTAACGAGGGGCATTATTTGCTTGCTGATTGTTATTGTGAGATTGCTGAAGGTTTCAAAGTTAAGCGTATCTACACACTGGGTGGATTCGGCGTCGGACACCTGGTTAATGAACCCCGGGTGTTGGGTGCTGTAAATCGGGCAGAGCTCCGGTCAGAAATTGAGACTGCTGGTGTTATGTTCAACCGGGATGAACCAGGTGGAGGTATCATTGGTGCTGCCGGGCTTATACTGGGACTATCAGCACTTCGTGGAATTGACGCGGTGTGCCTGATGGGTGAAACGAGTGGGTATCTGGTCGATCCGATGAGTGCAGCAAACGTCCTCGCAGTTCTCTCTAAACTAATTGACGTTCCAATCGATCCGACCAAACTTAATGACCGGGCATCAGAAATGGAAAAAGTAATTGAAGGTCTGGTCGAAGGAAACAAGCTAAAAGAAGAAGAGCTGAGTTATATCGGGTAATCATGCGCGTTAACGCTGACCTCCACATCCACTCCCCCTACTCAATGGCGGTCTCACGCTTCATGAAACCGGAGCAATTACTCGCGAGCTGCGTAAATAAGGGTATCGACGTTCTCGGAACCGGCGATGCGCTCCAACCCGACTGGCAGAAATGCTGGCAGTTGTATATGGAGAACAATGACGGGGTTATCATCGTTCCCCAATGCGAGATTGAAGACAAGAAACGAGTCCACCATCTTGTTCTCGCAGAAGACTTCGCCCAGTTCGACCAGCTCCGCGACCTGATGGCCGGCAAGTGCAAAAGTTTTGAGACCAGTGGCCGCCCCCATGTCTACCTTAACGGGGAGGAGATTGCGGCATTTGCCCACGAAGTTGGTGCGATGATTGGCCCGGCACATGCCTTTACCCCGTGGACCGCGTTGTATGCTTATTTTGACAGTGTTCCCGCTTGTTATGGGAATGAGAAGATCGATTTTCTCGAGCTGGGGCTCTCTGCGGACAGCTCTTACGGCGAGGCAATTCCAGATTTATGTGATGTTCCGTTTCTCACAAACTCTGATGCTCACAGCCCCAACCCGGATAAGCTGGGCCGCGAGTTCAACCGCATCCGTATCAGGCACCGCAGAGCCAAGGATGTTCTAAACGCAATCAAGAAAACCGATATCGAGATGAATGTCGGGTTTTTTCCGGAGGAAGGGAAGTACAACCGGACCGCCTGCACCCGTTGCTTCACCCAATATAACATGGACCAGGCAGTTCAGTACAGATGGCGGTGCCCATCTGACGGGGGAATAATAAAGAAGGGTGTCTTCGATCGTTCTGGAGAACTGTCTAAGGGTGGTACATCCTGCCCCCGGCCCCCCTACATTCATGCGCTCCCTCTGGGTCAGATCATCCAGTCTGTTGTAGGGGCATCATCTCCCTACACGAAGAAATGTGACGCGATCTATCAATCTCTCATCAACGCTTTCAATAACGAGATCGCGGTACTCCTCGATGTACCCGTTCATGAAATACTGGTAATTAACCCGAAGGTTGCAGAAGTAATATCTGCGTTTCGCAGCGGTACGCTGAATCTGAACTCTGGCGGTGGCGGCAAGTACGGAACGTTTTCAATCAGATGAAATATCCGGGTGCGGAAATCGCTCCTGGTCTTTAAAAAAAAATGAGATTTTTTTACATATCGAAGTACAGGTGGAACTTCCACGGATGGGGACGAAGCCTGACACCTTCCATCTCAGACCGTTTGTATTCAATCCAGACATCTATAACATCCGGTGTGAAAACGCTGCCCTCAAGCAGGAATTTATGATCCGCTTCGAGTGCATCGATAGCCTGTTCAAGTGAGCCGGGAACGGTCGGGATCTTCTTTGCGGATTTTCCTTCAAGTTCGTAAGTATTTCCTTCGAAAGGTTGGCCGGGATCAATTTTCTTTTTAATTCCATCTATCCCTGCCATAAGCAGTGCCGAGAACGAGAGATATGGGTTGCACATTGGGTCCGGAGGCCGGAACTCAATACGTTTCGAATTGGGGTTTTCTGAGTACATCGGAATTCTGACGGCTGCAGAGCGGTTCCGAAGGGAGTACACCAGATTAACCGGGGCTTCGTATCCCGGTACAAGTCGCTTGTAGGAGTTTGTAGATGGTGCGCAGAACGCCATAAGCGCATTGGCGTGTTTTAAGAGACCGCCAATATAATACTTCGCTGTCTGGCTAATCAAACCATACCCCTGTGCGTCAAAGAATAGGTTCTTGCCATCTTTCCAGAGTGACTGGTGGGTGTGCATACCAGACCCATTATCTCCGAAGAGTGGCTTGGGCATGAAGGTTGCAACCATCCCGAACTCACGGGCCATGTTCTTTACGATATATTTGTACATCATGCAGTGATCTGCCATCTTTACAAGGGAGCCGTACCTCATATCGATCTCGTTTTGCCCGGCGGTAGCGACTTCATGGTGATGAACCTCGACAGGGATCCCCGTTTCCATCATTTTTAGGATCATCTGGCTTCGGACATCCTGGAGCGAGTCGTGAGGGGGAACCGGAAAATATCCTTCTTTGTATCTTGGTTTGTACCCAAGGTTTGGTTTCTCGTCACGACCAGAATTCCAGCTGCCCTCGATCGAATCTACAGAATAGGAAGCCTGATTGACACTTTGCGAATACCTTACGTCATCGAACAGGAAGAACTCGTACTCCGGTCCCCAGAAACTCTCATCAGCAATTCCGGTGGATTTGAGGTAATCTTCGGCTTTTTGGGCAATAAACCGGGGATCACGGGTGTATGCATGTTTGGTGAGGGGATCGAAAACATCGCAGATAATTGAAAGAGTGGGTATTTCGCATACCGGGTCGACGACTGCGGTGGAAGTGTCCAGGTACAGGAGCATGTCAGACTCCTGGATCTTCTGGAATCCTCGTATGGAGGAGCCGTCAAACCCGATCCCTTCCGACCAGATACCGGACTTGGGATCGGTAGACCCGTCCAGCTCCGATGCGGGAATAGAGAAATGCTGCCAGAGGCCCGGCAAATCATTGAATTTTAAGTCAATTATCTTGATATTTTTCTTTTTAATTAAAGAATGAACCCCGCTGATCTGCTCTTTTGTCATTTCTGTCTTTTTTTTTGGGTTATTCGCTTGTGCCATTCTAACACCATCCAACATAGATGCACTGAAACAGTGCGCAATGCCTGTGCAACAAAAACCGGCATTCAGATACGCCGCTCTGCACTAGGAAGTATATTTCTATGTATCTTTATTTAAATTTATCTATTTTTAGGGCCAGGTTTCAACGGTTCTTCGAAAAAAATAAAAAGCAAAAAAAATTCTATTTTCAGAAGTAAAATCAAGTCTTCCTAAGTGGACAATTATACAAAAAAATCAATTTACGAATGGCTTCAGAGAGAATTATCATTCCTTCCTTTATTATAAGAATTTTCCTTTACATTTGTAGTGAATGAGACATAAAGACGTTACGTCTTGAAAACGTTATGCCTTGAAAAAAATTTACGAACCGTTCAACATCAGGATCATAAGCGGCCACTCAAAGGTTTCCGTAAATATTAATGAAACAAGACACCAATATGTTTAGTCAATGCTCAAAGTACATCGGGATATCTGTGGATACTGCGGATGTTGTGTATCAGTCTGCCCGGAAGGTGCCCTTGAACTGATAGATGCATACCTCTGTATCGAAAAGAGTTGCACGAGTTGTGGAATCTGTGCAAAAGTTTGCCCACTCGGAGCTCTGGAGGTGGTCAATGAAAAATAAATATGACGTCCTGGTTATAGGGGGAGGACCAGCGGGTGCATTGGCAGCAAAGACTGCAGTTGATAAGGGACTTTCTGCATGTATTGTTGAGAAGCGTCCCGCAATCGGTGCCCCGGTACGCTGCGCGGAAGGTATCGGGAAAGAAGCTCTTCAGGAATTCATCGACCCAAATCCTCGCTGGATTTCAGCTGAAATGACTGGAGCAGGAATCGTTGCACCGGATGGCTTTTTAATGAAACTTGAATCCAACCTCGCGGGGAACAAGGTAGGATATATTCTTGACAGAAAAATCTTCGATCGGGAACTGGTCTGGAGAGCAGCAGAAGCCGGTGCGGATGTCGCCGTAAAGACTCGTGCCTCATCACCAATTATCGAAAATGGATACGTTATTGGGGCAAAGGTTGAAAGCTGTGGAAATGTGATGAATGTTACTGCGGATGTAGTCATTGCTGCCGACGGTGTGGAATCAAAGTTCTCACGATGGTGTGGTATTGATACCACCGTACCCGTCCGGGAGATCATGAGTTCTGTCCAATATGTACTGACTGACATCGATATCGATCCCCATTCGACCGTGTTTTTCCTCGGGAATGACGTTGCACCCGAAGGATATCTGTGGATATTTCCCAAAGGTGAACGTTCTGCAAATGTGGGAATAGGTATTTCCGGTAAGAAGAGTGGTGAAGGGCACCGTGCAAAGGATTACCTGGACAGGTTTGTTAAAAAGACGTTCCCTCAGGGAAAACTGATCGAACATATTGCGGGCGGTGTATCTGTATGTCGTCCTCTTGACTGCACTGTAGGGGATGGTCTGATTATTACCGGCGATGCAGCCCGTGTTGTTGATCCCCTGACGGGCGGAGGTATCTACAACAGCATGTATACCGGAAGGCTTGCTGCTGAGGTTGCGGTGGAATCTATCGGAAGTGGTGAAGTATCGAAAAAAGCTCTTATGGTTTATGACCGGACGTGGAGAGCATCAAAGATGGGAAAAGCCATCGAACGCAATTACCATATCAAGGAATATCTTATCCGTTTACCCGATACTAAACTTAACGAGATTATTCACTCTGTTTCGAAAATTAATCTCAAGGAGTTCACGACAATGTCATTAATCAAAGAAATTATTTGTATTAATCCAAAACTGATGATCGAGCTTGGGGCACTTGCTGCGTCAATCAGATGATTTTTTCAGTTGCTTGTTGAGGAGACGGAGACAATCGTCTTCTGCTTCTTTTTTCGTAAACACGGTAAAAATATCATCAGGCTGGATTTTGACATTACCGCTTGGTATGATCAATTCTCCCCCGGATCTTCGTATTGCAATGAACACAAAATCTTTTACTTTGAGCTCGCGAATTTCGTGACCTACAATGGGTGCCCCCTGTTCGGCAATGATCTCAAAAATGGTCCCCCCGGGTATCGAGGCAAGCTGCTTGAGTTGAGGGTTCTGGGTCCAGTAGTAGAGGCGGGAAGCAACGAGTTCGTCAGGGTTTTCACTGATCCGAACGCCTACTTCCTTGAAAAAATCCGAGTGCGAGTACTGGTTGACGATCGAAACGACATTGGGAACCCTGAATTTTTTTGCAAGCCAGCAGGTCATAAGGTTAACTGAGTCATCACTTGTGGTAGCGATAAGAGCATCTGCACGATCAATTCCTGCTTCCTCAAGTGTCGATTTATCGGTTGCGTTTCCCGTAACTGCCAGGACATCATAGTGCTCAAGGACTTCACTGCAACGGGCTTCTTCCTGGTCGATGACCACAACATTGTTTGCGTGTTCGACCGCCTGTTTTGCCAGGTTTTTCCCAATGCCTCCGAGCCCAACTATGATAATATACATGAGTACCGGTTACCATCAATGGCATTGAAATAATTTGTGCATCAACCTCTTGGTGTGATTTGCGGGGTTGACGAAGCGGGAAAGGGATCGGTACTTGGCCCCCTGGTGATCGCTGCCGTGGGCGTGACAGCGGAAAGCATTGTTGCCGATCTCGGAGTTAAGGATTCAAAACTCCTCTCGCCCCAGGAGCGCGAGAGGTTGTATATCCTGATCCGCAAATCCTGCCATGTGGCAACGGTCTCTATTGAAGCAGCGGAGATCGATATCATCCGGCGGGAAATGACTATGAATGCCTGCGTCGCCCGGGCCCATGCTCAAGCCATCGGTAAACTGTCACCCTCCCGTGCAATTGTAGATGCGTGCGATGTCAATGCCTTCCGTTACGCTGAGATGGTAAAAAATCATCTTTTTAAACCCTGCGAGATACTCTCTGAGCATCATGCCGATGAAAATTATCCAGTGGTGTCAGCGGCAAGCATCGTTGCAAAAGTGACCCGTGATCGCTCCATAAAAAGACTTACAAAAAATTATGGGAAGATTGGCAGCGGGTATCCTTCCGATCCGGTAACTATCACTTGGCTGACGGGTTATATCGATGAGCATTCGACTCCACCACCGATCGCCCGGAAGAGCTGGAAGACTGTGAGTGTAATCCTGGCCAATAAAAGCCAGACCCGGCTGGCAGATTTTTAAGCCATGCTTCCGGGAAAAATACCGATGCCCTCTTTGTGCAGCGGGACATGGGTTTATCATTCCTCCAATGCCATAAATGTTGATGAATTGGATCTTTCTGATCGTCATAACTGTAGTGGTATACACTCTCATAGCGTTCTATATCCATAACAAAAAAATCTGGCCGGAGTATATCACCTTCTATGGTCCGCTCATGGCAGTAAAGACCGAAAATGTCAGCATTTTTGACAAATTCACGCCGTTTAGTAAATTTCTCCGTCTTTATGGAACCCTTGGGGTGGTTATGGTCGTCATCGTATCGGTGGCAATGACCTATATGCTCTTTTTCGCTATGCAATTTATCATCGTCCAGCACCCCCCGCTGACGATGGCAAACGATCCAAAGAATGTGCTGGCCATCCCCGGCGTCAATGATTTTATACCATTCACCTTCGCCGTCTGGTTCGGGCTTCTTATGACGATGATCATCCATGAGTTCGGGCATGCCGTCTTGTGCCGTGTCGAAGGTATCCGGGTAAAGGCAATGGGTGTTCTTCTCGCAGTCATTCCGATAGGAGCATTCGTGGAGCCAGATGAGGAAGACCAGGAAAAGACAAAAGGCCTCCCGAAGATGCGGATGTTCGGGGCAGGAATCACTAATAATATCCTCATCGGCCTGGCCTGTTTTTTACTCATGGCAATCCTCCTTACGTTTGCCATCCCTATTTCAACGCCTTTGATTCATGGAGTCTATCTCAATTCCCCCGCAGATGCTGTGGGTATCACTCCTAACACCCTGATTAAAGAGGTCAATGGCATCAGTGTCGGGAGCAGGGAGGACGTTGCACGGATTCTCAATACCACAAAACCAGGGGATTCAATCACCCTGCTGACTGAGAACAAGGGAAGTTCATCCCTCAAAACCCTGGTGCTTACTTACTGGCCCGAGGGACTTGGAGCCCGGAGCAGCGGTTTCATGGGCGTGACCTATTACGATGCTCCTTCGGTGAAGGAGCAGTTCAGTATCTTTTTCCAGCCGATCGGCATCCTCATTCTCCTCGGGATCCCGATTTACAGCATCATGGAACCGGCATTATGGGGACATTTCAGTATCCTGACAATCGATACTGTCGACACGATGATGTGGCAGGTGCCATTCCCCCAGTTCTGGCTGGTCATCCAACTCCTCTTTTGGTGCGGGTGGTTCAATCTTGTGGTCGGGACCTTCAATGCCCTCCCCCTTGTCCCGCTTGACGGCGGCTATATCTTGAAGGAAGGCGTTGACAGGCTTCTCGACCGCCGGGGGCTGATCAGGTATTCAGGCTATATTGTCAGTGCTATAAGTTACGTAATGCTGGGAGTGCTCCTAGCTGTGACGCTTCTGCCTCTCATTCTGAATCAGCTGAAATAACTCCTACTATACTATTTTGAGGTGAGGCGTTCAATTGAATCACCTCCCGGTTCTCCGGCTTGAATGTAATCAGGAATATTTCGTGCTTCAGTGTCCTTCTATTGTCCGGGCGAGCTGATGGAAGGAGGTATCGGGGGTTTTTACCTTTACGAGCGATCTCCCTTAACGGGACTGTTCTGATTCCAGATCCCTGATATGGCATACATTTTGTAGTCCCGGCTAGCAAGAAAGAACGGATGGCGGTATCGAGGCCGGGGCAGTCTCCCCCGCTGGTCAGGACCCTGATTGTTCTGGGCTTGGTAGCACAATGGTCATAGATCAGCTCGTTATGATCTCTTTTATTCCAATAAGGTTATGATATTTCTCCCGGGGGCCAATCTGCGACCTAGCCTTTCCGTTCTACGAAAATCCGCTGGTGAATGATCCTCCAGCAGAGGATAAGCTGTACAAGGTCTCCGGCGGTAACATAGTGACGGTCCCTGAAGAGCGCGATGGGATGCACCCGCGTCTGTTCTTCGATGCTCTGTTCCAGCTTTTTGACTACGTGTGCACTCAGTTCCCCGTCTATAATAAGTTCCCCCAGCCGCTGACCGGCAGATCTGCTGGTATGAAACTTCAGCGAAAAATTGCATTCGGATAGCGAGAGGATTGAGTACAGGTCGAGCGAGAGATCAATATTTTCCACCGCATGCTTCATGCAGTGCTGGGAGAGCCCAATGCGGTACACGTTGCGTTCCCCCCCAAGGTCTCTCCCATACTCTGAATACTCGATTCCGATGACGGCATCCGCATACTCGCGTTGCGGGGCGATATACTTGTCGTAATCCGGCTCCCGCTCTTCAATTTCATTCAGTACGGTCTCCCGTGAATATCCGCGGCCAGCCATGTCCCGGCGGATCTTCCAGTCATACTTCACCTCGCGGGCCGGGTCAACAAAGAGGGTAAAATCCAGGTACTTCCGCAATGTGGGAGTGGAGAGCGTATGCAGTCCTTCGAGGATCAGGATCTTTGAAGGGTGGAAAATCACCGGTGGATCAAATCGCCCGGTAGCATGGTTGTATACCGGTTTTTCGATGGGCACTCCGCGCCGGAGCGTGATGAGGTCCTGCTCAATCTGGTCAATCCGGTTGGCCTCCGGGTTGAGCGCTGTCAGGCTCTCCCGTTTCCTCCCCTCACGGTTGAGACGGTGGTAGTCATCAAGCGTGATTGTGGAGACAAGATCGCGCCCGAAAATGGTACGGATGCCTTCAGTAAAGGTAGTTTTTCCCGAACCGCTGTCCCCTGCGACACCGATGGTGAATATATAGGGGGATGCCGCGATCGTGTCCTTGAAGTTCGGATGATACATGGGTGATCTCGATGTTGTTGCCTATCATGTAAAAACCATCCTGAAGGAATGGGAGATATCCACAACGCTCATTGCCTCTCCCTCTCCATCCTAGTGAGTGGTGGATGCATCGCGATAGAAAATCTTCCGGAAGGTAGTTTTGTTTGGCCTGGCGGATAATCTAGTAATGTATCCCCTGGATATGACTCCGCCTTGGCAATTGCACTGGAAATAAAAAAAAGAAGATGGACGATCCGGGAACAGGATTACGTTCCGGTTGGAGCTGTAACCGTTTCTTCGTGCTCTTTTTCCAGGGGCAACCTGCGCTTGCTCGTATCCCTGAGTTCATCCTCTGATACCTTCGGGATCGCGTCCTGGATCTCCTTGAGGATGGCATCAACCTCCTCCCGACGGGGAATGTTGCCAAGTATGCTTTCATCGAGGACAATCTTTGACGGTTCTTCAAGGGTCTCATCCGACGCACCAAGGAATTTTGCGCCCTGTTTAATCAACTGTGATATTTCGTAAGGGAATATGATCTTGGTTGCCTGGCCGTTCGCCATTACTTTCAGTGCATCGAGCGAGAGGACCGTGATCGCACGTTTGTCAAGGGGAGCTGCGCCGACCGAGAGAATGCGCAGCCCCTGGGCTTCTCCCTGAGCGGTAAGAATCCTTGACAGTCGGTCCCCCTCTGCCCTAAGAACCCGGCTCTGACGTTCACCTTCGGCTTCGAGGATCATACTCTGCCGGAGACCTTCTGCTTTCAGGATCGCGGAACGCTTCTCCCCATCGGCACGGAGGATAGCAGCACGGCGGGCACGTTCGGCTGCCGTCTGCTCGGTCATCGCATTCTTGACCGCTTCGATCGGGTCCACCTCCTTGATCTCCACGCGTTCGACTTTGACTCCCCACTGGTCTGTCTCACGGTCAAGTATGTCCCGGAGCTTCGTATTGATGACATCCCGGTTATAGAGCACTTCATCGAGCTCCATATCGCCGATGATGCCACGCAGGGTTGTCTGGGCAAGAGCAACCGTTGCCATCCGGTAATTAGCCACTTCGAAGTAGGCCTTCTCCGGGTCGATGACGCGGATGTAGACGATTGCATCGACGTTCGTCGGAGAATTATCCTTAGTGATAACCTCCTGCGACGGGATCTCCATTACCGTGGTCCTGAGGTCGAGTTTGATCGAATGGCTCACAAACGGGACGATCCAGCGGAATCCCGGGTTCATTCTCCCAACGTATTGTCCAAGCCGGACCTGGAGGCCCTGTTCGTACGGCTGGACGATGACGACGCCACTTGCAAAGATGGCGACAATTACCAGGATCAGAAAAATGACGATAAGTGTCTCAATGAGTGCCATGTTATTCTACCTCTTCAACTACGATATGAACCCCTTCAGAATCTATAATCTTCACTTTTTTACCGGCAGCGATCTCAGCCCCCGTTGAATAGGCGCTCCATTCCGTGGTACCGATAAGGACTTTCCCCGAGAGAGTGGCTGAATCTACCTTCTTCTTCACACGTCCCTCCAGACCAACAACTGAATCGCGGCTGATAGTAGTCGGACTTGCGTTCGGTGTGATCTTCCCGTACATCCAAACGGTGAAACCGGCTGCACAGAGGGCGATAATTACACCGACGATCACGCCCCATCCTGAGTTGAAGATATTGACCCCGAGGAGGAGCAGAATACCGATAAAGATCATGACCGTAGCGGGAACCGTAGCAAAAAAGCCCGGGCTGTGTAACTCGATGAGGAGGAGGGCAGCTCCAATAACGATGAGCAGCCATCCAAGAGAAAGCCCGAGATCCGGAAGAACCATGATCATGTGTTCGTCAGTGAACGGATAAAATCCTATGGTGATGGACACGGATCCTGGAAACCCGGTTAAACTGGATCATTGGTATTGTTCCCTGACCTTTATCTGCAGAATCGGGAGAAAAGCGGATTTCGAAATTTTCCGCCAAAGACCGGATCGATTCAGGATATGGAGAGGCTCTGTTATCTTCGCATCAGGGCGATTTTCGATCCCCGGGGAAAGCCAGTGTCCCCGGCGATCATGTCGCACTTCACGCACATCAGGTACGCAACCGGCGGGAGATTATCGTAACAGCTGAGCGATTCGTAGTTTGCCATCCCTTTGGAGATGATTAAGGTGCATGTATCGATTGCCGCGGCAAGGTCTGGTGGAATCTTCGCAAGGTCAAGGCCTATCTCCGCCCCGCCACCGGTTGTGGTCAGGCAGTCCGCTACCCGGTCGAACTTAAGGGAAAGAGCGTCTTCCATTGTAGCATCATTAAGGATGGGAGCGTCACGAACGGCCACAGTGACATGCGATCCGCGTGCTTTCAGGAATCCGACAAGGAGGCGGTCGAAGACGATCTCCCCGCAGTTATCGGTAAGGTAAACTATCCGTCCGGCGAGATCCAGGATCCCTGCCGTGTCATCGTGATCGAGTCCCTTTGTAAATTCGGCACGGAAGAAGGAGGAAAAATCAGCAGTTACATCATGGTCCTTCACTGCATAATCGAACGTATTGCCGATAATGCTTGCCAGGACGAAATCATGAAACGAGTTCAGTTCCCCCCGAACCTGCCTGCAGACTGCCAACGCCTGCTCGTTCCCCTCAGTCTTGAGATCCAGGAATGGGTCAGCGTTTCCGATCTGCCGGCAGGCCTCTCGGTGAACGGCGCTTGCGATCTGCGGGTGGAGGAGCGTGGATCCTTTCATGGATTCCAGGAGTTCCCGACAGGCATCCAGGGTCCTATCCGAACATTCCTTATCGGCGGATGCAATCTGGCATTCAAAAACTACCCGGGATAACAGGCAATCGATGCAGGTATCGGTGAGGTTCATGGTAATCCATGGTGTAATAAAAACAACAAATGGGGCCACTGAGATTTGAACTCAGGTCAGAAGACCCCCAGTCTCCTAGGATGGCCAGGCTACCCTATGGCCCCGCTTTCTTACTATTGGATCATTTCATTTATTTATCTTGTTATAACAAAATGGGACGCGCAGAATAAGAAAAAATTCTTCGCATGCCTTAGATCCTTTGAAGATCATGATTATGTTTTACATCCTGAACTGATAGGATACTGGATTCCGGCACCGGGATAATTTTCCGGTTTGTGCCCACGACTTTTTATTCGAAGCAAAAAAAAAGATATGTATATATGGTTCAATCAGGTATTATGAATTGCAAAGGGGAGCGCAGTTAGGTGCCGGACTATGGAAAAAGAAAGAATTTCAGTAGCCTTCGAAAATTATATCGTTTTATTTTTACTTGATACTCAGGTTGGCGCGTCTGTAAAAAGAATGGAGTGGTGAGTAATGTATACTATCCTTGTTGTTGATGATAGTCCGTTTATCGTTGACGTGTTTGTCACTATGCTTGAAAGAGGCGGTTATCGTACTGTAGCAGCATATGGCGGAACGGAATGTCTTGAAATTTTAAAGACAGTAACCCCTGATTTGATCCTGCTAGATATTATGATGGAGCCTGTTGACGGTTGGGAAACCCTGGAACAGATCAAGGAAAATCCCCAGACAAAGGATATTCCCGTGCTTATGCTGACCGCAAAACAGCTGTCTCCGGCAGAGGCACAGGAATATGGGATTTTTATCGAGGATTATGTTTTAAAACCAATTACCCATCGCGAATTGTACGATGCAATTGAGCATGTCCTCAAGAGGCGACAGGCAATAAGATCTGATATGGACATGGCCAAACAATCCGGTTTTGATGCAGAAATTATCACAGAATATGCCCGGTTAAGTAAGACCATTGATGTGAACAAACGCCTTATGAAAATTCTCGAAACTACCTATAATTTCGATGATTCAAAAGTAAGGGTCAGTGAAGAAATTTCAAATGCAATTAAAAATATGGAGATGAATATAAAGATGCAGGAGAATCGCCTCCAGCAGATAAAAGGCCAACTTTCGGGAGCTTCCGAGTAACGGTCGATATCATTTTTTCATGAATTCAAAACCTGAGCATTTCGTAATTTCTTACTATAGAGCGTAAATCAAATTTCAAGTCTATTTATCGATAGTTATGATATACTCAATTTCACAAGGTATTGAAATCGTTAGAATAAAAGAATTGATTCGTGGAGAATCTTTAAATAGTTTTTTGGCATTGTTATAATGCTGTACATCTTAGACTATCTTGGGTTCGTAGCTCAGTTAGGTAGAGCGCCTGGCTTTTAACCAGGTGGTCGGGGGTTCAAATCCCTCCGGGCCCGCTACCACGAAATCTCGTGGGTTTTTTGCGGTGATGTATCTGAGAGGAGATTTATTTGTCTGTGAGGGGGTTTTTCATTGAGCACCAAACTGAATGTATTGATGCACGTGATGGTGCCAGATCATAAAATCATGAGTGAGGAGGAGGTATCTGCGCTTCTCTCCCACTATAACATTACTACGGAACAATTACCTAAAATTTTCCATGACGATCCAGCAGTCAAAACGATTGGCGCAAATGTCGATGATGTTATCCGAATTGTTCGGTTGAGTCATACGGCGGGCAGAGCGGAAGCATATCGTCTCGTAGTCAAGAGACCGAAGAAATAATTTTTGGGGTGGTCAGTCTGATTGACAGAAGTATTTTATCGAAGGCGTATTTTTCACGGGAGCATGTTGCGCGACACCAGCTTGATTCCTTTAATTATTTTTTAAAGCACAATCTTCAGAAAGTGGTCAACGAGCAGCGGGTTATCGAGACTGATATCGAGAACCGGGGAAAGAACAATGATCCGGTTTGGGTGGAACTGGGAACAATTTCAGTGAAACGGCCGCTTGTCAGGGAAGCAGATGGTTCTCAGGGAGAGTTATATCCTTGTGAGGCACGATTGCGCAATCTTACCTATGCAGCGCCGATACAACTCGGGCTTACTCTCGTTCATGGTAATGAACGCCAGGAACCGATAATCACAACAATCGGTCAGTTACCAATCATGGTGGGATCACTAGCCTGTAACTTGTATGGTATGGACGATTTACAGCGTGTTTCGCACGGGGAGGATGCATTTGATCCGGGCGGATATTTTATTGTAAATGGTACCGAACGTGTGCTCATGACGCTTGAAGACCTTGCGTCGAACAAAATCATGACCGAATTCACGGAGCGGTATAGTGAACGTATTTATGTTGCAAAAGTTTTCTCCCAGTTCCGTGGTTATCGGGCACTTGTTGTTGTCGAGCGGAATAAGAAGAACCTGCTTGAAGTATCATTTCCATCCGTTGCCGGACATCTGAAATTTGTTGACCTGATGCGGGCACTCGGGATGACTAACGATCAGGAAGTTGTGAACGCCGTTTCTCCGGATGAAGACATCCTTACGTTCATGATGCAGAACCTGGAAGAGAGTGAATGTGATTCTGTTGAAGGGGGTATCATGTATGTTGGTAAGAAGCTCGCTCCCAACCAGACAAAAGATTACCAGCGCAAAAGAGCTGAGTTCGTTCTGGACAATTATCTCCTACCACATCTCAACTATTCAATGCCTGCAAACTTAAAGGAAGGCGAAGATGGTTATCAGGAAGCAGTGCTATCCGTGCGACTTGCAAAGGGTCATTTTCTGGGACGAATGGCAGAAGCATGTTTCGATCTTGTGTTGAACAAACGACGGATTGATGATAAGGACCACTATTCCAACAAGCGACTGAAACTTGCCGGTGATCTGATGGAGGATCTCTTCCGGATTTCTCTCAACCGTCTTACAAGAGATATCAAATACCAGCTTGAAAGGGCAAGTATGCGACACCGTGATCTTTCGATTGCAACAGCCGTACGAGCTGATGTACTTACTGAACGTCTCTTACACCCGCTCGCAACAGGTAACTGGGTTGGCGGGAGAACTGGTGTTTCCCAGCTTCTTGACCGTGTCGACCATATGGCTGTTCTCTCACATCTGCGTCGCGTGATCTCACCACTTTCACGTTCTCAGCCTCATTTCGAAGCTCGCGATCTTCACCCGACCCAGTGGGGACGGATCTGCCCGAGCGAGACTCCTGAAGGGCCGAATTGTGGTCTGGTGAAAAATTTTGCACAGATGGTTGAAATATCCAAAGGCGTTGATGATGAAGCGGAAGTTATGCGGCTTCTGCATAGTCTTGGTGTGGAGCATATCCGGGGTGAAACATGATAAAAAAATCTCGCGTGTTTGTTGATGGAGCCCTTATTGGGCTTGACGATGATGCAAAAGCGCTCGTGGCCAATATCCGGAGCATGCGGCGTCAGGGTGCAATCTCCTCGGAACTGAATGTTTCACATAAGGAATACAACGGAGATGTCGTGATTCTCACCGATCGTGGCCGGGCACGACGACCGCTGATCGTACTGAAAAATGGTGATCCCCTTATTACTCATGAGGATCTTGCAAAAATGGCAAAAAAGGAAGTAGACGTCAATTCTTTTGTCCAGCGTGGATTTATTGAGTTTATTGACGCAGAAGAGGAGGAGGATCTTCTTATCGCAATGAACCCGGAGAATATTACCCCGAATCATACTCACCTTGAGATCGATCCCTCCCTTATACTTGGTATTGGTGCGGCGCATGTCCCATTCCCCGAACATAATGCCAGCCCGCGTGTAACAATGGGTGCAGGCATGGTTAAACAAGCTCTGGGTTTTGGTGCGGCCAATATGAAATTGCGCCCAGACACCCGTGGTCATCTCCTCCATTATGTGCAAAAACCTCTTACCCACACCCAGACCTCCGAATTAATCGGTTCCGATGACCGTCCGGCAGGCCAAAACTTTGTTGTGGCTATTCTTTCCTATGAGGGTTACAATATTGAAGATGCCCTGATCTTCAACAAGGCATCGATTGAGCGAGGGTTGGGTCGTTCCCATTTCTTCCGGACATATGAGGGTGAAGAACGCCGTTACCCTGGAGGGCAGATAGACAGGATTGAAGTTCCCGAAGAGGATGTTGCAGGAGCTCACGGTGCTGACTCATATAAGAACCTTGACGAAGATGGTGTGATTAATCCAGAAACGGTTGTTGCGGAAAAGGATGTTCTGATCGGAAAGACATCTCCTCCCCGTTTCCTCGAAGAGCCTTCAGGAGAGCTTATAGCTGTTGAGAAACGTCGGGATACTTCAGTCACTATGCGTAGCAACGAGCATGGTATTGTCGATACCGTGATTATCACTGAGGGGGAGAACAGCTCCCGGCTCGTGAAGGTCAGAACCCGTGATCTCCGCATTCCTGAAGTCGGTGACAAGTTTGCGTCCCGCCATGGTCAGAAAGGTGTTGTTGGGTTAATTACCCACCAGGAAGATATGCCCTTTACTGAAAACGGATTGTGTCCAGATCTTGTCATCAATCCCCATGCGATCCCAAGCCGTATGACCGTTGGGCATATGCTTGAAATGATCGGAGGAAAAGTCGGAGCTCTCGAAGGCAGGCGTATTAACGGAACTGCATTCCGTGGAGAAAGTGAAGCCGATATCAGGTCCTCGCTCAAGAAGCTGGGATTCTCTCATAATGGACGCGAAATTATGTACGATGGTCTCACCGGCAAACAATTCAAGGCCGACGTGTATGTTGGTGTAATCTATTATCAAAAACTCTACCACATGGTATCATCAAAGATGCATGCCCGGTCACGCGGACCTGTGCAGGTACTCACTCGACAGCCGACTGAAGGAAGGGCTCGGGAGGGAGGCCTCCGGTTTGGTGAAATGGAACGAGACGTTATGATAGGTCATGGGGCAGCAATGGCACTCAAAGAACGATTACTCGATGAATCTGATAAGGTTCAGGAGTATGTCTGTGCACACTGCGGTATGGTTGCGATGCTGGATCGCAAACGAAATATGACCCGCTGCCTTGCATGTGGTAATGAGACCGACATATATTCTGTCGAGATGAGTTATGCGTTTAAACTCCTGCTGGATGAGATGAAAAGTATGGGGATTGCCCCAAGGTTGAGACTGCAAGACGTGGTCTGAAGAGGTGCACCATGCCAAGCCCAAAGAGAATTGGACAAATTGAATTTGGATTGTTATCCCCAAAAGAAATCCGCGAGATGAGTGTCAGAAAGATCATCTGGGCGGATACATACGATGATGACGGGTTTCCTTACCCTCAGGGTCTGATGGATCTGAACCTCGGTGTCATTGATCCGGGTCTCAGGTGTAAAACCTGTGACCAGAAAGCAAGTGAGTGCCCGGGGCATTTTGGTCATATTGAACTTGCCAAACCTGTCATCCATGTCGGCTATACTCGTCTGATCAGGAAGCTCCTCCGTGTCACCTGTCGTTCTTGCGGACGTGTCCTACTGAGTCCTGACGAAATAGAAAAGGTTGTCGGAACGGAAGACGATCAGACTGGTGATCTGCTTTCGGAAAAAGATGTAAAAAAAGAGCGTATCTGCCCGCACTGTGGCGACCAGCAGCTCAAGATTAACTTCGAGAAACCAACAACTTTTTCAGAAGTGATGGTTGAGGACGGCAAGAAAGTAGAGCATAAACTCACCCCTGCAGACATAAGGGCTAGGATGGAAAAGATTCCTAATGAAGATCTGACACCTCTTGGCATCAACCCGGATGTTGCCCGCCCAGAATGGACGATCCTCACTGTGCTACCCGTCCCGCCCGTTACAATGCGCCCTTCAATTATTCTGGAGAACGGCCAGCGGTCGGAAGATGATCTGACGCATAAGCTTGTGGATATCATCCGAATTAATCAGCGGTTCAAAGAAAACCAGGATGCGGGGGCGCCCCAGTTGATTATTGAAGATCTCTGGGAACTTTTGCAGTACCATGTGACCACATATCTCGATAATGAAGTGGCAGGTTGTCCTCCCGCCCGTCACCGAAGTGGACGACCGTTAAAGACGCTTTCCCAGCGCCTGAAAGGTAAAGACGGCCGTTTCCGGGGATCACTTTCCGGTAAACGTGTGAATTTCTCGTCCCGTACGGTCATTTCTCCGGATCCGAATCTTTCGGTATCGCAGGTTGGTGTCCCACGTGCTGTTGCAAACGAGATGACTATTCCTGTTAGAGTTACGACCCATAACATTAATGAGCTCAAGGAAGTTGTGCGGAACGGCCCTCTACGCCCGGATGTCAATGCACCCTGCGGTGCTAATTATGTAATCCGACCTGATAATCGCAGACTTCGGCTTGCTGACGGTAATCTCGATACTGTTGCAGACATGATTGAACCCGGGTATACAGTTGAACGTCAGCTCCGTGATGGAGATGTTGTTCTTTTCAACCGTCAGCCGTCACTTCACAGGATGAGTATTATGGCACACCGTGTCAAGGTGATGGAAGGCAGAACGTTCCGGCTCAACCCGGCTGTCTGTCCCCCCTACAATGCAGACTTTGACGGTGATGAAATGAACATGCATGTACCGCAGACCGAAGAGGCCAGGGCTGAGGCGACGATTCTTCTTTCAGTTCATGAAAACATTCTGTCCCCTCGTTTCGGTGGTCCAATCATTGGCGGTATCCATGATCATGTATCCGGTATTTTCATGCTTACGCATGGCATGCGCTGGTTCACCAAGGAAGAATCTCTCTACCTGCTCCGGTATGCACACGTTGAACACATGCCCCCGCCCGGAAAAGAAGAGGAAGGTATCCAGTACTGGAGCAACAAGCAGATCTTTTCAATCATCCTTCCTGACCAGTTAAACATGGTCTTTCATGCAAGCTCATGCCAGAACTGCGATACCTGCAAAAAAGAGATGTGTGAGCGTGATGCCTATGTCCGAATCATTGATGGTATATTAGAATTCGGTACTATCGACAAAAAGGCAATCGGCGCATTCGATGGCCAGATCGTCAATCGGATTATCCGCCATTACAGCATGCGCCGCGCTGCTGATTTCATTGATGATCTGACGAAACTCTCAATCCGTGCAATCATGTTCGACGGTTTCTCGTTTGGTATTGATGATGAGGATCTGTCCAAGACCGAATACGGTCAGATTGACGAAGTACTTAAGGGTGCTGCATCAGACGTTACGCGCCGTATCAAGATATACGAAGACGGCCAACTCGAACCAATGCCCGGTCGAACAATTGAAGAGACGCTTGAGATGCAGATTATGCAGGTTCTCGGAAAAGCCCGGGACCAGACTGGTCAGATAGCCGGGCGGCATCTCGGCCTCGGAAACAGTGCAGTCGTAATGGCTGTCTCAGGAGCTCGAGGTTCAATGCTGAACCTGACCCAGATGGCTGGCTGTATTGGACAGCAGTCCGTTCGTGGGGAGCGTATAGTCCGTGGCTATGATGACCGAACACTGCCGCATTTCAAGAAAGGTGACCGGGGTTCTGATGCCCATGGATTCATCGCCCATAGCTATAAGGGTGGGCTTAACCCGACTGAATTCTTTTTCCACGCTATTGGAGGCCGGGAAGGACTTGTCGATACTGCAGTACGAACTTCACAGAGTGGCTATCTTCAGCGAAGAATGATCAACGCATTGCAGGATCTCAAAGTAGCTTATGATGGTACCGTAAGATCAACCGGTGGAAGAATCATCCAGTTCCAGTATGGCGAAGATAGCACGGATCCAACAAAGAGCGCATTTGGTGATCCGGTAGATGTCAAAGGGATTGTCGAGAGTATTCTTAAGGAGGAAGTCTGATGGCGATTTCAGAAAAATACGAAAAGAAGATTGAGTCGGCAGCCCTCCCGCAAAAGACTAAAGATCAACTGCGTAAATTTCTGGATGGTAAAGATATTAGTGATACCCAGTTCAAGCAAATACTGGATCGTGTCCTCAAAGAATATCTTTCTACACGGATAGAAGCCTGCGAGGCGGTGGGGGTCATTGCCGCCCAATCCATTGGAGAACCAGGTACCCAGATGACGATGCGAACATTCCACTATGCGGGTGTTGCTGAAATCAACGTTACTCTTGGGCTTCCCCGCTTGATCGAAATCATGGATGCGAGGAAAGAGCCTAGTACTCCGACTATGACTGTCTATCTCGAGCTTGAGTATGGTAATGACCGTGACCGAGCGCGTGAAGTCAGCTGGCAGATTGAAGCAGCCCCCCTCCACGAATTTGGGGATATTACTACGGATATGGAGAATATGCACGTAATTGTGCACCTTAATACAAAAGTCTGCGAAAAGCGAAAAATCACACCGGCGGAGATCATGGAGACCGGTCCCAAAAAAATTCGTGACCGACGACACTACCGTGACTTCGAGCATGAAATTAATGACGAGACAGCGACCATTACCTTTTCTCCGAAAAACAAGGAAAGTTACCAAAATCTCTTCCAGCTCGCTGAACACGTAAGAAACGTGATTGTGCAGGGTATCGATGATATCCTGCGTGTTGTTGTCAGAAAGGAAACGGGAGAGTATATACTTTATACTGAAGGTTCCAACATAAAAGATGTATTTGATGTCGTTGGGGTGGACACTACGCGAACCCGAACCAATAACATCAGTGAAATTGCATCAGTGCTTGGTATCGAAGCAGCAAGGAATGCGATAATACACGAAGCAGTTTCCACGCTTAATGAGCAGGGGATTCTCGTTGATGTCCGTCATATCATGCTTGTATCTGATATGATGTGCATGGAAGGGGAGGTCAAGCAGATTGGGCGACATGGGATTGCGGGTGAAAAGGAAAGCGTTCTTTCGCGTGCCGCGTTTGAAGTAACCGTTAATCACCTGCTTGATGCAGCTGTTGCAAACGAGATCGATGAACTGAGCGGTGTCACAGAAAATGTCATTGTCGGCCAGCCAATCCAGCTCGGCACCGGTGATGTGAAACTTATCGCTGTCAGACAACAAGACAATTAACATGAAAAAATCTTAAAAACCAGAGGAATTGTACATGGATTTTAATGCTTCACTCAGAAGAGCAATCAAGACCGGAAATGTAATTCTTGGCCAGAACAACACGGAAAAATGCATCAAAGAGGGCAAAGCACAGATGGTTGTCGTCGCGGGAAATTGTCCGGCGACATTCAAATCCAAACTTTCTGGCTATGAAAATCTTTTCATCCACACATTTGAGGGTTCGAGCGTTGCCCTCGGGAAAGCCTGCGGTAAACCCTTCATGGTGAGCACGCTTGCTATCGTTACCCCCGGCGAGTCAGACATTCTCTCTCTTAAGAGGGCATGATATGGTTGAAGTCAAACTGACTGAAGACTGTATGCGCCTGATTTCCCAGTTCGAAAGCCTTACAGGGGCTGGAAGTCGTGACTGTATTGTCGATGAACGCAACGCACGCCTTATTTTTGTGATAAATCCCGGGGATATGGGATTAGCAATCGGAAAGAAGGGTGCCTCGATCAAAAAAGCATCAGAAGTAATGGGTAAGAAGATTGAGGTCGTGGAATACAACAGTAATCCTGAACAGTTTATCAGAAACTGTTTTTTGCCTGCACAGGTGACATCAATCCTTTTCGAAGGAGAGCCAGATGAACAGACAGTTCAGGTTGAAGTAAGGGACGAAGACCGTGGGATTGCTATCGGGAAAGACGGGAAGAATATTTTCAAAGCAAAAAAACTTTCACAGCGTCAACACAACATCGCGGACGTCCAGATTCTCCAGAAACCGATTGACGGTCAGATGGCGGATCAGCCCGTGCAGGAATAATTTTCATTGTTTTTTCTAATCAACGCCATATTCGCCAATTTTAAATAAATATCTTTAATCCCATGCGTCGACCACTACTCTTGTATAGTCAGAGTTCATGAATTGGCGTTACTTCGTAAGATTTAATACTTCTCTTCTGCATATTTCCTGAATAATTTATGAATAATTTGCCTGAAATGGCACTTTCAAGTATTTTTTGCGGAAACTCTCGCAAAAGTGAATGATCATAACTTCGATAATTACGGGCTTTTTGAGTGCCTGACAATTTTTTTAAGGGTGGTAGTCAATGGTTCTGAATAATATCTTCAAAAGCACCTCTGGGAAAATTTTTCTTGGGCTGATTGCTTACATATCCCTTGCGGTTGTCATTGCCGTTATTATGTTATCACTTCAGGTACACTCCAGCGCGTGGACCTCAGTAGACGCTGACCGCTTCCACCAGATGGCAAAGATGATCATTAATGGTTCTGAACCTTATGTCAGCTATATTGATCCAAAACCCCCCCTCCTTTTCTTTACGGTAGCCCTGATGGATATTATCTCTCCAGCAGGATCGATTGACATCCCACTCATGACGATTCTCAACATTATCTGTGCAGTCCTTATCTGGAAGATCGGATGGGAAGATTACGGCTCCTTTTCCGGATATACCGCCGGCCTTCTTTACCTCGTTTCGTCCATTTTTACCGAGGGCTATTTCCTTTTTTCCGAACAGTTCACCGTGTTATTCCTTCTGATCTCCCTGATCTTTGCGAGGAAAGAGCAGTTTGTCTTTGCTGGTCTGGTTCTCGGTGTTGCCTGTGGGTTTAAGCAGTACGCAATTCTTGCAATCATTCCTCTGTTGTACCTGATGTGGGCAAGTAATGAACGACGTTATCACCGTCTTCTGGTTCCGGTAAGTCTTATTGTAGTTGGCATGTTTGCGACACTCTATTGGGTCTATGGTTCTTTAACAGGAGATAGTGCAGTATACTACACGTTCATTATAGCCCCTGTCTACAATTCAGGTAATGTGACTACATTTTCGACGTATGTTCCAAAATCCCCGATTGCTTATGCGGCAAATATTCTCTTCAGTGTTGCAATGGTCATTCCAACACTTCTGTTTGCGGCTGCGAGTGTTGTAAACAAAGGACTCCGCTTCGAAAAGGAAAAAGCTCTGGGGATAATGGTAATGGTCCTTTTATCGACCCTCCTTATACGTCAGTATCTCCATTACTGGATCCTGCTTATGCCGTTCCTTGCTTTGCTTGCCTGCCGGGAATTCGCAGATTCTAAAAAATAGGGACAACTTCATCAAATAATAGTTTTTGCCATTGTTTTCTGTGAATGGTGAAAAAGCAACTAAACGATGATTGGGTGCCCATTTCCGAATGGGGTACTATCTGGATAAACGTGGATCCTGGTCCAGATCGCGATTAGAAATAATAAAACAAGAACGGGCCTGGGGGGATTTGAACCCCCGACGTCCGGGTTAGAAGCCCGGCGCTATGTCCAAGCTAAGCCACAAGCCCATTGATGCCAATAATCTTGGCGTTCCGTGATAATTAATCTGTGTAAGGACTTGGATTCAACTTAGAATCAAAACAGTTATGTGGACAAAATATATCTGGTGCCAATAGCAAGTTCCTTCAAATCCGGATAAACAGGGGAATTACCATTATGAAAAAAATAGTTTTTCTTGTATATCTTCTATCTGTTGTGTTGATTTACCCGGCTGTCGTATCAGCAGTGGGCAATATTTCGGTGAGTTCCACTCCTTCAGGTGCTTTGGTCTTATTGGATGGCACCAGCACAGGAACAACAACCCCCATAATAATTGAAAGTGTAACAAGTGGGTCCCATGTTATTTCATTGCGACTTACAGGACACCAGGACTACTCCAAAAGTGTAACAGTCTTTGACAATACAACCAGTACGGCCAGCGCCGTTCTGATACCAATAACACCCACAATAACTCCCGCAATCACCAATGGCAGTATTTCCATTGAGTCTAATCCCTCAGAAGCATCCGTTTTTTTAAATACTGAGTACCAGGGAAAGACACCCATAACCCTCTATAATATTTCCCACGGATATTACCGGATTGTAGTACAAAAAACGGGTTACCAGGATTGGTCAAACCGTATATCAGTTTCAACAGGTATATTGACTGATGTATATGCAGCACTAACTGCTGAAGAACCAAAAACCACTTTTCTGACAACGGTTCCCACAACAACCGTGCTCAAAACACTCACTACCAAAAAGTCCACGGCTATAGTTCCAACCTCGTGGCCAGTTCCTGCAACAACAACTACACCAGTCGAAATAATTGTGATACCCGGTGCGACCGTACTGGCTTATTTGGTGATTAGAAAAAGATAAAATGTCGATTTTCGAAATTGCTTTGAATAAAAATCTTATTAAAAAAAATATTCTCAGGATAGGCAGGTAATTTTTCTACCATACCTTGCTTCGTTGATAATGAAACCGTTAATGTTCAACGCCACTCGCTTTCATCAAAGCGTGAAAGAATGGATAGAATTCCTTTGTTATGGATATAATCAGAATTAAAAAACTATGTAATCTGATGTCCCCTCAACCTGCATGATAACAGGATGATTTGAGCACTTCGACCATTGTCGGCCCGAATGGTCCCTCGCGATAGACCTGCCTGACGATTGATGATGCACAATACTTTACCTGAATGCGGGCAGACATACGCTCCCGCTCCTCGTAATAAAGGCCATGCGAGAATTCCACCATCCGTTTCATGGATAGCGAAATAGCGAGCACAACGACACAGATACCATGATCACCCGGGTCAAGATCCTCGATATCCACCGAAGTTATGAAGATATGGGAATCAGGACCGGGTTTCACCCCGTCAAGGCTCACAATATTATGCGTACTCTGCAGCTCGATCGTGCGGGTCTTTCCGGCTTTGAGATCCTTAATTACCTCAGGGGAAATTCCGGTTAATGCTGCGCATTTCATGATCCCTCACCCATACATGGGAAGATCTTTTTTCGGAGATTGTTCAGCTGATTGTTGCACTTCATCAGAGATTTTTTGCATGCTCTGTTCGATCTCAACCGCTTGTTCAATCAGTGGTTTGACATCCAGTCCAAGATTATACATCTTGTTAAGGACCTCGATGGTTGCCGCTGATGAACGGGGATCAGGAGCATTCACGGTCTCCCCGAGGAGCCCGTACCCGGGGATGCCACGTGCTTTACATTCCGTCAGGAGGCTGGATGCGATTCCTGATATACTCCCGATCGGTAAGAGGAGAGTGAAATCCTCCAGACGCTTGAGTGCTTCTCCGGTTGTAGCCACACCAAATACCCTTTTCTCGGGTTCGTTGGTGATGATACCTGCGATTGTGACAACCTCTTTTGGTCTGAACTGTGCGAGCCAGTCGATAATGTCACGTGAGGTCTCATAACAAATCATGGGATGGATCGGAATATCAGCAACGATAGCGGCGATATTATTTTTTATATAAATTCTAACCGGGTCATTGATAACGCCTTTGTTCATCATCGCCAATGGGGGGAAAAACTTCGAAGTCATGGTGCCGATCTGCTCAAACTCGAGCTGATCGACCATGTACTGAAGTGCAATCGTACCGACGAGCCCACTTCCCGGAAATCCGATCAGCATTGAAGCACCATTCATAGGAAGCGGTTTTGAGATGACATTGATGTCTTTTTTAGGCTTTATCTCGACAAGGTCGTTATGGATTGTATCGAGACGTGAAACCATATCAGTATATGACTCAGGGGATTCAGCGGTCATTAGATTAACATACACCCACTACTAAAAAAGTATTATGCAAGAATATCCCATAAAACGAGGGTTGACAAAAGACCTTGATACGAGAATCGTAACTGAGCTGAAGAACTGTTTTGGGGTTGAGCCGGAGAAAGTCGGAAAAGGATACCAGATAAAGCATGGAGCCCTCAAACGGCTCGATGTGGTAGTCGGGAAGGATGGAAAATCCATTATTATCGATACCGAATCTGATCTGACCGCAGCTGATGACGTTATCATTGATACAAATAAGCGATTCCGTAAATATCTTGATGCTCTTACTGGTTTTTCCACTAAAGAAAGAGTCAAGCGGGCAAAAAGCGTCGGTGATGAGCAAAAAGCCTGACACAAAAGGTAAGCTTTTCTTGGCGAGGTATCAGTATTGATTTTTCAAAAAAAGTATTTACCTTTGTTTCTTCTCCGGAGAGGATAAACCAGGATCAGATTTTACGTCTGATGACGATATACAGGGCCGCTAATGCAGCGATTGTAATAGCAGGGGTGAGCGCCGATTTTTGAGTACCGGTCGTCCCTGGAATGGTTGTAGCCGTCGTTGACCGAACTGTTTTTTGCACGGTTGTGGTGAAAGGGACCGATGTTGAAGTACTTGTGGTATACTGGAGTGTCTGGACGGGTGTTTCCGAAGTTGTCACTTCCGGAATTCCTACAAGATCAATGCCATAAAGCGCAAGTTGGTCCACTACAACAATCCGCTTTCCATCTCCGCTGATTGCGACCGACCGCTGCTGGATGAAAGAATCCGTTTTTGTTTTTCCCAGCAAATGTCCATCTTTATCAAGTGCATAGATAGTTCCGTCAAGGGCTGTCGCTGCAATAACAGAGCCGTCGCGGGAAACCCCGACGCCATTGACCCACGAACCAACAGGATATTTCCATTGTACCAGTCCATCTTTATTGAGAACCCACACATTTCCATCCTGGCTCCCCAGTACGATGGTAGATCCGTCGGCAGAATAGGCCATGTCTATAATAGCATCATTCGTAATTTCCTTTTCCCAGTTCAGCGAACCGGTATTTGTATAGGATAATACGCGGTTTTCTCCTGATAGGATCAGGGTAGAACTGTCAGCTGAGAACGCGAAGAACGAATCAAGGTTTCCGAACGTATCATTTTCCCAGATGAGGTTCATTGACGGCGAAAAAACCTTAAACTTATCTTCAGAAGAAACAACCACAAAGGATTGTGAGGGAGAAATTTCAATTCGTTTCACCTGATCGGTATCGTTGTGAACCCCGAGGTTTGTGCCATCAGTTGTCCAGGACCGGGTGTATCCTCTGTCATCTGCAGCAATCACCAGGGAACCATCCTCAGAAACGGCGACTGCACGGAATGGGCTTCCGGTCATCCTGTTCCATATTTCAGTGCCGGTCCTGTTTATCTTCCGTACGTTATCGTAGATCGATGAGACGAAATAATTACCATTTGTGCTCATCGTAGCTACATTTCCCGACAAGCCCCCCCAGCGGGTGTCTCCATCCCATGATCGGACTAATAACTGATTGCCCCCGGCAAAAACCATTGAACCGTCTGTTGATATCATTACACCAGAAAATGTCGTATCTCCCGGTGGATGTTCTCGCCAGCTGGTTACAAGGCTGCCTGCCGTAGCGCTGCTCACAATACAGATCATGAGAAGAAATCCTGCAATTAGCAGATTGATCCGGAATCGTCTGTGCATGATATTACCGTGAAGAGTGTGCAATCCTTCGGTATAACTTGTTTGTGGATGAAGGATCGTATTGCGATGATACAATGATTAATGTAAATTGAAAATCCGGTGCTAAAGATGCTGGGTTTTCCCATAGCGAGTTGCATTTTCTAATGCGAGTACCTGTCGAACTGAAGCAAAAGCAGGGAAGGAAAATGTGACAAATTTCCCATTTTTAACCAAAGAGCTAGGATCTATCGTCAGTTTCGATGCGCTTGGAACAACTCTCAAGGCCTTATAAGAAAATTTATCGACTCTGCTGAACCTGCTCATAAAATGGATTTCCTTTCAGCCGTCGTTATCCGGAAGGTTCCAAAGCAATCCAAACTATTTTTTTGTGCGTTCTTTCTTTTTATCGGACTTACTAATTCCCGTTGAATAAAAATAGCCATTTACTCGACGGAATGTCTAAAAAAAATATTTCCCTTGCTTCACTCTATAATTATCGCCGGTTTAAAGGGCAGGGCTGTTGCAGCTTTGGGATGTTCACTCGAATCAGCATTCGTAATATGGACGGGTACTCCGAACTCTTTTTCCAGAAATCCCCTTGCGGCCTCAAAGACTGCTGCTTCGTTGATGGGCTCGCGCGAAAGAGGTTCGACAACACTGGGGGGCAATCGATGGATAAGAGTAGTACACTGCTTTATTGCATCCGTGGCTTCTTTTCCCCGCTTACGCATTATTTCATCCTTCATGATATTCCTGATAACCGAGTTCCGGTCGCTTGAGGTTGCGATTATGCGGAAAATATCGTGCTTCCAGACGGGTGCAAGGGATATCGTTATTGATTTAGGAGTGATCTTGATTAGTTTTTTAATCGATTCAATATCCTCAACAGTACGGGCCAAGAGCTCTTCTGCAAGCTCAATCCTGGTATTGACCAGTGTTTTGTCCTCCACAGGCCAGGGTGAAAACGAGACAAGTCCTTCACCGGCAACTTCCTTCCAGAGATGTTCAGCCGTAAATGGGATGAACGGTGCGAGGAGCCGTATCCAGACTGAACATAGTGTGTGCAACTCCCTGCTTCCGTCAATAGTCGACGGGAGTCGCCGGCGATACCATTTAAGATCAGTCTCAATCCCGAAATATGCTTCCTGCAATGCCTGTCTGGTCTGGAAGTTGGCGAGCGCTTCAGTCGTACTTCCGATATGAGATTGTAAGCGGCTAAGCAACCAGCGATCGATGTCATGCGGCTCGCCGTCGGCATCTTTGAATTCATTCACCGTGTTGAAGAACCGTTCAATTTGCTTTTTCGTTGAAATAACCAGCTCATTTCTCCAGTCAAAGTCCTGCCAGGGTTCAGCACTCCCCATCAGGAACATCCGCACCGTATCGGCGCCAAAATCATGTACAGCGTCTTCAAGCAGGAAGACATTACCTTTCGAAGATGACATTTTTGCTCCGTTGAGAAGTCCCATGCCAAAAACAACCATGCCCAATGGGAGCTTATCTTTTGGGAATATTGTGACATGGTGGAAAAGCTGGAATGTGAGATGGTTTGAAATCAGGTCCTTTGCAGAGAACCGGTAATTATAGGGATACCAGTACAGAAACTCTTTCCTCATCACATCCAGTTTTTTCTTCTCGGGTAGTTCTGACGACATTTTCCCAAGGAAAATATAATCGAAGACCTCCGGGGTGAGGAGTTTTGCGTCGATTTCACGAATTTTATGGGCAATTGTGTAATAAGCCATGTAGATGGTTGAATCAGAGAGGGGCTCTATAAGTTGTGTGGTGTCCCACGGAAATCGGGTTCCAAGGCCAACACGTCGGGTACAGGCCCAGTCTTTGAGCCAGTCTATGGTACGCTCAAACTCAAGTCTCACCTCGGGTGGAACGAGTGCCATATTCAAAAGATGGTCGCTGACCTGCTGTTTCCAAACCGGGTCACTGTATTTCAGGAACCATTGGTCATGAAGAATCTTCACCTTAACTCGGTTGCCGCAGCGACATATGACCGGTCGTGTATCAAATTCGTACATAACCTCCGAGCCATACTTCTCAATCATGAGTGCAGCAACATCGTCGCGCGCAATACGGACTGGTTTTCCACCATACCTATCAAAAAGTTTACCCTTTGAAAACTCCGCTGAGTAAACCTCCTGGGTGATTGCATCCATGCGGCTGTCCATCTGGTGGATGATACCCGCTCTCTCAATAGCGTCCTGCGCCGGAATATCCCCATATCCTTCGACCTTTATCAACGGCACGGGTTTTATTACAGTATATTTTCCTGCGTTCTGGAGATCGCGAAGAGCAACAAAATCAAAAGGTGCGTGGGCAGGGACACTCATAACGAGTCCGGTTGCCATATCGGGATCAACAAAATCGGCCGGGAGAATCGGGACCTCTCCACAAAGTGGGTGAACTACCCTCTTGTCGATGAGATCTCTGCCGGCAATCTCTTCTTTGATTTCTATTGTATGGTCCTGTAATTCGAGCTTTTCCGCGGCTTCCTTGGAGATAATCCAGGCATTTCCGTCAACCAGAGCCTTTACGTAAGTAACGCTCGGGTTCACCCAGAGATTCGTGACTCCATGGATCGTTTCAGGGCGAAGCGTTGCCGTTGGGATTTGTGCATCCCCATACTGGAACATAACGAGGGTGAACCTTATTACTTCAGCCTTATCCCCTTCAAGCAGGTCGTGATCTCCGACTGGATTATCATCTACCGTGCAGTATCGGACCGGGTGGACTCCCTTGATCACGTGGCCTGCTTCGTAGAGATGCTTCCATTGCCACTCAATAAACTTACTGTAACAGGGATCGACAGTTGTAAACCTGCGCCGCCAGTCAATCGAAATTCCGCAGGCAGTCATAACTCTCTGATATTCGCTCGCGAAATGGTGGACAATGGTCAGCGGATCGGTAAATTCATCAAGGACGTTTTGGGGAACTCGGTAAAGATCGCGGTAGAGATGAATGGTCTTGGGATCCTTCTTTGTGATTCTTTTTGAAATGCCGATTACAGGAGCTCCTGTGACATGAAATGCCATAGGATAAAGGACCTGTTTCCCCCTCATCCGCCAGAATCGTGCAATGACATCAGGTACGATATAGGTCCTTCCATGACCAACATGCATTGCACCACTTGGATATGGGTAAGCAACGTTCAGATAACATTTCTCAAGTTTCGACGGGTTGGACTCAAATGCATGCAACCACTGTTCCTGTGCTTCTGTTTCAAATTTGCCCAGATCAAATGCGTTCAAAATGATTTCACCTTCATATATCAGGAAAAATAATCATTTTCTGGATTATACCGGACGTAGTTTAATGATCTCGCTGTTCTGGTGTCGCCGGATCATTTCCTGTGCTATACTGGAATTTTTAGCAAGATGAATTTCTCCGGAGTCATTTACCGTGGCAGTAAACAGGTATTCTTTGCCTGCAAATACATCTACTATCTTACCGCTCTGTTCAGAGGCTACTATGGTGAGCTGTTTTTTATCGGTCAGGATTTTAATGCCCCCTCCCAGATTGAGCTCCATATCGCTTTTCTGTGGTAGCACCTGCTGCCGTTCAAATTCGGAGCGGGGTTTGATGTCAATCCCGATGCCGATTTTGTTTACGATAGCTGATACATTTTTGCCACCCTTACCAATCGCGGCAGGCACGTCTTTGTCGTCAATGTAGACAATAGCTTTTGTATCGCTGATCATCTGCACATCGACGAAGCCTTCTGTATATCGACCGATTTCCCGCTGAATATCCTTCTCCATCAGTTTCCAGCCGGGTCGGTCATCACTTTCCTTTCTTTGGCCCGCCTCGGGGGGGGTAACGGGTGAACGGATATTACTGGCAGATCCGACTGGAATTCCAACATTCTGAACCACAGGAGCCTGGGGGACTTTTTTTGATGCACTGGTCACTGCGCTCATAGGCATGACAATTGTTTCACCATCATACCGGAAGACATCGATGACGAGTTCGCCAGTTTCGTGATCGGTCACGACGGTTACCGGTCGGATATGCATTTCACCTGCCATTCCTTCAGGAACCTTGATCGTGAAATCAAGATCGTAAATTCTGGTTATTACCCCTTGGCTGACAAAGATAATTGTATTGACTATCTGTGACAGAACCGAAAAGTCCACCCGGTCGGAAAACCGCTGGACTGCATCCTGAACGCCATTTGCATGAATAACGCCGACCATACCAAGCCCGGCAAGCCGCATATCGGCAAAGACATTGAAATCCTCATTCTTTCTCAGTTCATCGAAGATGACATAGTCCGGCCTGACAAGAAGGAGAACATCTGCTGTATTGGACATACTGCCATCCAGCGTAGTATACTGCGTAATCTGGTCCGGCACCTGCAACTCCCGGGGTGCCTCCATCGTCTTGACGACATAACCACTGTCTGACAGGTACGTTGCAACACTCTGGGCGAGAGTAGTCTTTCCTGAACCTGGCGCTCCGACTATAATCAACCCTCGTTTATCGCTGGTGATCTTTTTTGTGATGAGATCTGCCTTTGCATAATCTTTCAGTGTTACGTCAACAATCGGGCGGACAGCAGTGATCTCCATCCCGTCGGAAAACGGGCGACGTGCAATCGCAATGCGCATGGAACCAATCTGGACGATAGTAATGCCACGTTTTTCGACTTCAATGAACCCGTCTGGATCGCGCTTTGCCCGCTCGAGTATTTCCTGTGCGAGTGCACGGAGCTCATACTCACTCGTCGGCTGATCGCGGATCCTGACGAGTTTCATATCATTGATGGTGCCCTTCTTTGCCGAGGGACAGACCCGCTCCTTAAGGTATACCGCTATCGTGTGTTCATCGAAGAACTGATCAATGCCGAGGGGAACAAAATCACTGACTTGGGCCTTTAAGTAAATGACGTCAAGTCCTTTTGCCCGGGCTACTTCAGCCTGCACAAAATCACTGGTGATAAACCGCGCAGAATTCTCAATTGCTATACCCCGTATCATTGCATCGATTTCGCCACCGCTCGCGAGCTTTACCTGCTCGAGGGAGGGTCGGATCCCGGAGAATTTAAGTTCTATTGTTTTCTCTTCTGCCATCCTGCATAACGACTGAAGCTCATTCAGGCCTGAAAATCCTATTTCACGACCGTTATTTGCCTGGGCTTCAAGTTCTGCAATCACTGCTTCGGGAACGATTATTGTTGCACCTTTATATTCTCCGGCTTTAATCATCGAGGTTATGCGCCCATCGATAAGGACGCTCGTATCTGGTACCAGTATCATAAAATATTCACCCTATCGTGTCCTATGGTATGCTCTTGTATGCTATGCTATTCTCTTGGATTTTTTAAAAGGAGTCGTGCAAGCGCTAGGACGCTCCTTTAACTGCACGAGCGCCTATCAAGTCGCTCACGCCGGTTATCAGGTTCAACGACCGGATGATCGTTGATACGGTAGATATTACCCCGCAGTGTTAATAAGGGGTTCGAAGGTGAGACGGGTCGAAGCAGAGATTCGATTGTAGCGCATCACTTCCCCAGATTTATTTTTCCATAAATGCGTCAGACTGTGTTCCTCCTCATCTGCGCTTCAGAAACCATGTTATACTATTATCGGACTTTTAACTTCTTTTTTAAATTCAATATATGAATAGACGACGGAAAATACAGCCACTGTCAGTACCGGCACAAGGATGAACCAGATTGCAAAATTCTGGAACAGCAGTCCGGCAAAAGCGATAATCCCGGCAATTTTGAACAATTTTCCGCCCACCTCATGGGTCTTTTTCCATACTGTCGTACTACTCATTGTCCAAGGGGTACGGATACCCACAAACCAGTTCTGCTCCGCATGTTCGAGAAGAAACCCAAGATAGATAAAAAGAATCCCGAAAAGGACAGGAAATGTGCGGTTCGGGCTGATTTGGTACCCGACACTCCAGAGGATAATCTGGACCTGGATAGCCAGCAGGTAAAGGACAAACAGGAGTATGAACCCCTCGTAATAGTTCCTGAACTTCTCATAATTCTGTTTGAGCGGGTCGATACGCGGGATCATAGCAAAGAGGGCCACACATGATGCCATGATGAGAGGGATCAGACCCAGTCCCAAGATCTTCGACATATATCCATCAGCCTGCCCGGCAGCGTTCCAGTGCGAGACGATACGATCCGGAAGAGGCTGGTAAAAAGCGAAGGTGATAATGAAAGTAATAATGAGACCAGCAAATATTGCATAGCGAACAAGCTTCATTTGTTGGTTATTGAGAATCGATAAAATAAAAAATGTTCCCTGGATTTCATATTCGTAAGGCACCAGACCGATAAAGGGTAGGCAATCATGGAAATATAATCAAAGGATGATAAGCTGTTTAGATCGGAATTGAGTCAGAAGTGGGATTTTACAACCTTTTCCCATCGGAAGTTTATGCAGTAAAGCTAACTTTATTAACTCATGGTATGCATCCTACCGCGAGATGATTTGAAATGCCGGGAACTTATTTATCGAAATTGAATTATGGTGCAATCCATGAGCACATCCTGCCGGAAAAGGGAGGTATCTGAAATGGATGGATATGCAGGAACAATATTGTATGCAGACCTGACCAACGGGACACTGATCAAAAAACCGTTTCCGCAGGAACTGAAACAACAATATCTCGGGGGAAGGGGGCTTGGTGTCAAGCTGGTAAGTGATATGGTCCCTCGCAATGCTGACGCCCTTGGAGAGCAGAATGTGATCGTGTTTGCCACCGGACCGCTAACGGGTTCCGGTGTTCCTCTTGGGGCGCGTCACCAGGTGGTGTCCAAATCTCCTCTGAATAACACCTTATGCAGTTCAGACAGCGGGGCGTTCTTCGGCCACGAACTGAAGCTTGCCGGAGTAGATGCAGTAGTTGTTTCGGGAAAAGCACAGAAGCCGGTTTTCATCTGGCTCAACCGGGGGGAAGCGGAGCTTCGAGATGCTTCATCATACTGGGGTATGACTGTGAACGAAACCACGGCCGGTATCAAAAAAGACCTTAATGATGAGCATATCCGGATTGCCTGTATCGGCCCGGCAGGGGAGAAACTCAGCCGGATTGCGTGTGTAATGAGTGACCAGTTCCGGGCAGCCGGCCGGGGCGGGCTTGGGGCAGTAATGGGCTCGAAAAATTTAAAGGCAATTGCAGCCCGGGGAGAAGGAAAGATAGCTGTTGCAGAGCCTGAGAAACTAAAAGAGGTGCTCGTGGGGGTACGAAAGAAACTGACCGAAGGTCCAGTGACAAGCCAGAGTCTCTCCAACTACGGGACACCGGTTCTCATGAACGTGATTAATAACCATTACATCCTGCCGACCAGAAACCATCAGACTGCATACTTTGCGAATGCAGAGAATATATCCGGTGAAAAAATGGCCGCAACAACGCTTGTGCGCAAGAAACCGTGTTATGCCTGTTTTATTGCCTGCGGGCGGGGTACAAAAGTGGATGGAATCGAAGCAGAAGGCCCCGAATACGAGAATGCGTGGGCAATGGGTGCCGATTGCGGCATCGATGATCTGGTCTGGGTTACGCGTGCGAATAATCTCTGTAATGATCTTGGCCTGGATGCGATGTCGGCAGGTGTCACGATCGCATGTGCCATGGAAATGTCGCAGAAGGGCTACATCGAACAAAAAATTGCATGGGGCGATGGAGCTGCCATGTGCGATCTTGTAAGAAAGATGGGTTATCGCGAAGGATTCGGCGACGAGCTGGCTGACGGATCATACCGGTTTTCGCAGAAATACAACCACCCCGAGCTCTCCATGAGTGTGAAGAAGATGGAGCTTGCTGCGTACGACCCTCGGGGCCTTCAAGGGATGGGACTCAGTTATGCAACCGGAGTTCGTGGAGGAGATCATATCAATGGTTATATGATCTCTCCCGAAGTTCTCGGAGTCCCGCAGAAACTTGACCCCTTCACCAATGACGGCAAGGCAGTGTGGACAAAGGCGTTTCAGGACCTGACGGCTGCGATAGATGCGGCAGGAATCTGCCTGTTCACCTCGCTTGCACCGATGGGTGCACCAGATTACGCAGCAATGATCTCTGCGGTTACCGGTATGACGGTGGACGAACACGAACTGATGCGCATCGGGGAACGAATCTGGACCGTTCAGAAACTGTTCAATATGAAGGAAGGGTACGGGAAAGCTGACGATACACTTCCTTTACGACTTCTTACTGAACCGTTGAAGGAAGGTGAACCGGCGGGCAGAGTCTGGCAGAGGGATCCTCTTCTCGACGAGTATTATGCTGTAAGAGGCTGGGATAATCTGGGTGTTCCCACTCCCGTGAAACTCAAGGAACTCGGACTGGCCTGATCTGCAATTCCCAAAAGAACCTTGCGTATACCTTTATCCCAATACCTCCAATCTGTTTTTTATAAGGTTATGGAATATCGGAATGATTGTTACCATTGATCGGATGGGCTGCGTAAGTTGTGGGGCATGCTGGAACATCTGCCCGGAGCTTTTCGACCAAAACCATTGCGATTCTTTCTCGGAAATTATAGAAGAGTATCGTTATAGTGGTAACCTTGCAGAGGGGGTTATACCGGATACTCTTTGCAGTAGTGCAGAGGAAGCTGCATTTCTCTGTCCGGTGAACATAATCCGCATCTGCTTATAAGATCTTCATATTCTCATTTTTTGTCGATGAGGGAATAAAAAAATCCAAATACCGGGAATATCCCGCTGAATGATGTTTCAATAAAAAATGAATTAGCGACCATTCTTTCCGTACACTTTTTCCGGATCAAAGATTTTTGTTCCTACGATGTCTTCTGAAAGTGTACGGTAGAAGCATGAAACATATCCTGTATGGCAGGCTGCACCCTTCTGCTCGACAAGATATAGCAGGCAGTCCTCGTCGCAGTCTGTTAAGACCTGCCCGACTTTCTGGAAATGCCCGCTCTCTTCTCCTTTCTTCCAGAGTTTTTTCCGGCTCCGGCTGTAATAATGTGCATATCCGGTTTTCAGCGTGAGCTGGATTGCCTCCTCGTTGGCATATGCCATCATCAGAACCTGTCCGCTCTTTTTGTCCTGCACAATGACCGGAATCAGTCCGTCAACAAATTTAAGATTCAACATGGTCAGGCCCCTGGCACAAATATTTTCATTATTGCCAGAAGGAAATCACCAAAGATTATCGCGGTTATGAATCCTGCTGTGATCGGGATTATAAATGGAACTGCATAGGATATCCAGACCGTGCCGGCTTTTTTGTATATTGCCAGCTCTTCGGTGAATTCTTCGGGATGTTCCCGGAGATCCTTTGTGTAGACCCGGCCTTCGCCGCCGTACATTCTTCCGATGGAGTCAAAAAACCCGATGAATTTCCGGCTTACCTTCCCTTGATTTTCTTCGAAGTCTTCCATTATAAATCCCCATTCCTGCTGTATATTTTCACCTTTGACGGGAAACCCAAAGAACATATACATCAGCGGGGCACGGTTTCTTCGGACAATATTGATGGCGAAGATCGCAAGCGGGGCAACAAGATTGAGGAGCAGTGCATTAATCAGGACTGAAAATGCGAGAAATCCAAGGGGTGTATCTCCAAGCAACGGTGTGAATGGAAATGTTGGGATGCAGAATGAGATGAAGATAAGAGCCCATGCATCCGCTCCCCCGAATAGGTGCATCCGGCCAAAAAGATAGAATACTCCGCAGAAAACTGCCGGTAACAGAACAAAGAGAGCAGGATTACCCCAGCCGCCGGAAAAGAGGAGCAGAACGGAAGTGATTGCAAAGATAATGACAATCAGGATAAAGTACCATCGGTTGAGTGCCTCTTCAACATTCGATTCTTGAACTTTGCGTTTTGGCTTAATCTTTCCCTCCGGTTTCTGTTTCCAGGTAATATACGATATGTATGCAAAAATCCCGGCAAACATTGCATACCAGGGAACGAGTGTCAATGCGAATGGAGTGGGCAGAACCAGCCAAGCCAGTGCGGGCAGGAGCAGAGTGATCACAAGGAATTCAAACCTAATAGGTTCACCTGGTTTATGAGTGTCGAGATAGTTACTGTAAAAGAAACTCGCTATTAGTGATAAGAATCCTGCAATGAGACTGAAATTGCCTGTTTTTATGTACAGGAGCCACACGGATGCGGGAATCCCGACAAACAGCATTGGGTACCATGTCTTAAACGGAACCCGTCGGTCCTTGATGTCGAGGAAAGAAGCGTAGATCAGAGTAGCGAGGACTGCAACTGCTGAGATTACCATTGGGTAGAGAATTTCCATAAATCCATATACCTTTTTTCTTACCAACACTTATGTATGGCGATGAAGTGGAACTCCAAAAATATATCCGCAAATGTAAAATACACATGTTACAAATAACTCCTCCAGATAAAGAAGAGAGATACGCGTAAATTCTTTCTCGAATATCACGCCCGATGAGATGAGTTTCCCCATGAAGATACAGGACATGATAAAAAATATTCATAAAGGCTCGAAGCATCTGGGAAACTTCTCGCTTAATGAACTGTTCCAATATGCCTCATCAAGAAGCTTCAATGGAATTGCAGTTGCAAGAGAGGACGCACGGGAATATTATCTTGCATTCATTGCTGGCGAAGCGGAGGGTGCTATCTACATCGATGAAAAGGAAACTGAGTACGGTGATAAAGCCGCGAAATTGATCTCCGGCAACGAAAAATTTGATTTCTATGAAATTACTCCGGACATCGTAGAAACAATTGTTATGAGGTGTCGGATTTTTGAAAAGACCCATTTGAAAAGGACTATCCCCAATGTGATACACGATCTTCTGGAAAATATCATCCGGGGGTCAAAATTTGTAAATATTTTTACACTTCATGAACTTTTCCAATACGCCTTATCCCGGAAATCCAATGGACTGGCTGCAGCAAAAGAGAATGATCGTGAATATTATCTTGCTTTTATTGATGGAGAGGCTGAAGGAGCGATCTACATCGACGATAAAGGGTCACTCTATAGCGATAAAGCTGTGTTGATGATTTCAGGACATGAAAAATTTGAGTTTTATGATGTTATTTCGGATATTGTCGATGCTGTTGTAATGGGGTCAAGGATCTTTGAAAAAACACACTTAAAAAAGAGCATCCCAACTTTAATACCCGAAATCGGCAAAAAAAGTGAGGGTATGGGGGTTCTTGTTATTACGGTACAGAAAGACACAATCCCCCAAAATGGTGTCACCGTGTCAATCCGGAGCAAGGGCAAGATATTAGGGAATGATATAACTACTGATGAAGGAACTGCCGGGTTCAAACTAATGCATGGGAAATATGATTGTATTGTAATGGACCGATCGCAAAATATTACCACTTTTCCTATAACTTTTGATGACTCTCAATCAAAAATTGTTCTGGATCTTAACGTAAAAGCACTTCTGGAAATTTAATATTCTATTAATACCGTTTTTTAAAATTCTCCAATCGAGCCGGAATTGTTACTGAACCAAATATATCGAAATCATATAATCAGAGAGTTCCAGACTTCTCATCCATGAAGATTGGGTGGGAAAATACGATATCGTACCATTGGGCCAGACATTGTATCTTTACATTGACAAATAAATCCAAATAGTGTATTTTTCCTTATATCAGCCGGATCCTTCATTATTCCGATTAATCCAAAAGTGCAACTCCACTCCACAACGATAAAGAATTCTGGTGCCTGCGGATAACAAATTTTTAAAATATTTCGGCAATGCCGAGCAGCAAAAGGTGGTAAGTCATTGGTAAAAAATATCGCAGGATAAAAGTGATGGTGGAAACAACGGTGCTGGCTGAGTATTCCTTAATGGATTGGGAAAAAACAAATCTGGCTGTAAGTAATAGGGAATTGGAATTACTCTTCAATTCCCTTTCTTTTTGGCGAAAACGGCTTTCGTAAATCTTTCGAGAAACCCTTCTTTCTGCTCTTTATCTTCCTCATCTTTATAACTTACCCCAATAAGGCCCGACGCAATGCGGCGGATGGCTTTTGATGCAGGTGATGTCGGGTACTTAATCACGAGGGGTGTTCTTGCAGAAGCCGCACGACGGACATTAGTGTCTTCCGGTATATACCCGATTACCTTGACCCCGAGCACTTTCTCCATCTTTTTTATCATGATATCGGGTTTATCCTGATCAACACGGTTGATGATTGAACCAAGAACATGACCCCCGACAAGTTCGGTGAGAATTCTCGTCTTAAGCGCATCAACGATGGAAGAGAGTTCAGGATTGACAACAAGGATAACTTCATCGGCGACCGCGAGAGGAACGATGCCATCCTTGCTTATTCCGGCCGGGGCGTCAATTAATAAAAATTCACAGCGTTTAATAATTTCACCCATAACGTCACGGATTTTCTCCGGATCTGCCTGTTGGAAACCTTGAAGAGAGATACCCGCGGGAATAACCTTAAGCCCTGCCGGGCACTCGTAAATCGCATCATTAATATTGGCTTTGCCAGCGAGAATTTCATGAAGGGTTACTGGGGCATCCTGTAGTCCAAGAAGCAGGCCGACATTTGCCATGCCGATATCAGCATCCATCAGGAAGGTCTCTTTACCGAGTTGGGCAAGCATCGTTCCGAGATTAACAGAAACAGTTGTCTTCCCAGTCCCACCTTTTCCGGAAGCGATTGTGTAAACCTTGACCATTGAACACCCTGTTGTGTGAATATTTCTATTTGATTTATATAAGATTACCCAATTTTCACATTACATTCATTTGTTTTATCAAAACCTGTGTTTCCGCAATCATTTTTTTAACCATCACCTCTGAAACAGGTTTTTTATCCTGATTATTCAGACAAGTTTTGAATCCTTAAGGTTCGGCCCTAAGATAATATTGCCGCAAATTTCCCGGATTTGATCAGATGATCTTATCTTGTTATAGTTTGCGGTGTCTGATAGTGCCTGCTTCCCTCAGACGTGTCTACTACAGATCTGTATGAGGTCTCGAGAGATGAATCGGAAGAATATTTCCGGATGAGATTTTTTTAGTAAAAGTGTTAAATCAGTTCTTTTCCCAATAAATGTTATCCCAAGAATAGAGAGCGAGTTTTTCAGTGAGGTACTTAAGGGTAATAATGTGAAGAATCCTTTGCAGCATTTTTTTAGGATAGATAATCCGTTTGCAGATGTGAAAAAATACGTTACTTCTTCTCCTGTTGAAGGTTGTTTTTTTTATTGTTATCCTTCTGAACTGTATACCGGAACAACACTACTTCGAAGATATCGAAAAGAATTACCATTATATTATAGATGTGAGTTGGCTGAGGTTGATGGCAAAACCGATACCTTATATTCTTCCCTGTTTAGTCATCGGTCAGATGTTCAAGTTGAAGTTGTTTAATTAAAGTCTCACATTCGCCGCGAATTTTATTCGTAATGGATTCCACATCCATGGTTTCAAAAGTGTTGATATCTGTCTCAAAACTACTGGGATCAGTATCCTTTATGCATGGAATAGAATCGTCCGATTTCGACTCCTCGTCCTGACTGTGCGAATTAATTGGAGATTTCTGGGGGATTGGTCCGGCTGGTTGTTGACCAGCTCTCCTGAACTGGGCATCACTTAGTATTTTTGGTATTTCAGCGGAACGGAATTTTTCATTTATGCCAGATTTATTAAAGGAAGCAGTATCTGGAATAACTGGTTTAGGATGATTTTTTATCAAATCAATAAATGGCTTTGTTGGAGGATTCACTGGGAATTTTTTCATCATCGGGCTTTGAAGTTCCGGGTTTTTTTCAGGTGGAGAAATAACTTTCTTCCTCACATTACCTATCCGGCAATTTTTATTGAATTCGAGGGAGAGCTGAATCTGAGCTTCATCCAGGGTGGATAATGCAGCATCTACATACTCAGCCAATATTTTCTGAAGTTGATCCCATGCAGCCTCTCCCACCATTTCCTGGAACTGGGCAAGAATACATTTGCCTGATTTGAATACAACAGAACAGTTTTCAGTTTTAAAAGAGATAGTACAAATCCCGGTATATTTCACCTCATGGAGTTCACCAAGAAGTGCACCAACTTTAGTGTGCCTTTTTATATTGAGAAATGTTCCCCTGGGGAGTTGCATTATGATGTATTGTTTCGGTTTCCTACTATATAGATTCCTATTTACCGGGGAAACCGGATAAATATACGGTCATAAAAAATGTAAAGATTGAGGATTCTTTTCGACTATAAAAAAGGGTGGAACAAGAGCCCTTATTATTTTTAACACTTTTACGAAATCTGTCATTTTCTTCACGATTCCCAGAGAAAGACCAACATTTAATAGCCAAAAAAAAGAAAGAATCATTTATCTGGTGATATTGAAATGCTGAAGCCATTATTGGAGGAATTTTTAAAAATCGAAGGTGTATCAGCGGCAGTCGTGATAGGAAGAGATGGATTCGTTATTGAAAGTGCGATGTCGGGGAAAGTCGATATCGAAGCATTGGGTGCCATGGCTTCCACGGGTCTGGGAACGTCCGAAGCAATGGGAAATACGTTGGGAAAAGGCGAACTCTCTCAAATGATTGTCGAGCTGGAGAAAGGGCCTATCATCCTGTCTCCACTTTCCGTTGATGAACTTATTGCGATTATTGCCGATACTTCAGCCAATATAGGAAGGATCAGATATGAATTAAAGAAGAACAAGGAACGGCTCGTTGCTGCACTCTGACCTTTCAGCTTTATGAGATTACCTGCAGGAACCGTGGAGGGAACATTTACCAATCCCTTGAAAGAAGGTTTACTGCAGTATCTTATAAATTTCAGTGGCTTAATTGAAGTTGAAAGTCCCAATGGTCATGGATTTATTCTCACCGACAATGGGAACATCTCCGGGGCATACTTCAACAATAATAACAGATTTTTCCGCGGAAACTCTGCCCTTTTACACATGCCTTTTAATGGTACGGGCCTAAGTGAATCCCCTCAGACACTTAACGTCAGAAAATATACCGATGCAGAATTTTCCCGCGCGATCCAGATATCACAAGAAGAAGGGTTACTCACTGAAGGGACTCAGTCTCTTATATCCCCCTCCGGGGCATTTCTGAAGACTGGCGATACCGGAGACTTACTCAAAAGAGAGTTTCCCGAGCCTCTCGACGAAGCAAAATTAAGGAAAATAAAAAGCCTGACAGGAGTTATTGCGGTTGCTACATTCTTTGAAGGATTCCCCCTTCAGTGGTTAGGGAGCGCGGATTTTGAGCATCTGGCCGCTTCTGCTGAAGATCTCATGCGGGCCGGAAGGAAAACAGCCAGGGATCTGAAAATTGGCTCACTTGACCAGCTGATTCTTGAGACCGATGAAAACAAATTCATCATTGCTCCCTGTGGGGATCTGTTCCTGTGCGTTTTTACAACAGCGGATGCGCACCTTGGTCTTATCCGGGTTGTAATAAAAAATATCCAATCAGAGATTTCATGATAATGCATCAGTGAATTAGCAGTGATGATGGATTTTATTAATAAAAACTCGGTTTTTTTGCCATTATTAAAATAGCAATAGTATAAATATAGTTAAAGTAAAAAAAAACATTGAAGGTCTTAGATACAGGTAAACGTGGGGATGTCTGGTTTGAACAAAGATGATGAAGATGAATCACTGGATGATGTAAACTCCCTGATCGGTCTGATTAAGGGAACCAAAAAGAATGAGGATGCCAAGAAAACGAAAGATATTTCTGACATCCAGAAAACTCCGACTCCCGGGGGTGAATCACTAACTGGCATCGGAGATTTTGCTGCCCTCAGAAAAAAAATGGAACTTTCTCATGAGGAGGACCAGCATCTCTCTGCCAGGCAAACAACAACCCGATCTACGGAACATGAAGATCTTGACTTTTCTGAATCAATGGACCAGTCAGACCAAATCCAAAAAAAGCCGGATCGCGAGATTGCCGGAAAAGATATTCATGAGACACTCGGTAAAATCATGGCCAGTCCTGGAACCCCTCAACCTGCTGCTTCCCCCCCCAGCTGGGAACCCTCCGGAGAGAAAAACGAGATAGAAATTATTGATGAGGATCCCAAGGCGGCGATAAGGGCTAAATCCATAAGGAAAAGCAGCGAATCACATTCGGTCGATAGTGAGCCGGTAACTGATGCTGACAAAAAGATTGTTAATGTTGACCAGATCTCTGACATATCAGGTCTCATCCTTCCCAAAGGTGCGTCCTTCAAAATTGATGAACTCAAACTTCATGGACGTATCAGCGCGTTTGAAGGGACCGGTACCCTGCCGCCGGATTTCAATGAAATCTGGAAGAAAAATTTTTCTACCGCAGGTTTTAAGGATCTGGATATAGGAGCTGATACCGGATTGGGGAAAACAAAAACCAAGACAGAACCTAAAAAATCCAGCCTGATTTCACTTTTTAAAGCGATTCATACAACAATAGAAGACTATGATCCCAAGATCCATGGCCCTCTTGTTGATATAACTTTCAGGCCACAGCCCGGTGTTGAGGAAGTGGAAATATATCCGGTGAACCCCCCTTACGCTTACATTCGTATCATCTATGATCACACTACCCACGAATATACTTATATGGTCCTTGAACCGGTCCTCACTGATCCCGAAAAAGAACTATTAAAAGAGTTGAAGGAACGGTTGTTTGAAACGCTCGATATCAACACAAAAGACATCTCAAAAGAGGAAGCTGGAAGTAAACTTCGGGCTGCAGCGACAGACGTAATTCTTGATTTTGGCATTAAACTCACTCCTGTGCAGCGGGAAATTATTCTCTACAATATGCACAAGGAGTTCCTTGGCGATGGCCTCATCGACGGGATTATGCATGATAAATACATTGAGGATATTTCGTGTGACGGAGTTCATACCTCGCTGTTCGTCTATCATTCTAACTATGAATCAATGAAGACGACTCTTTCATACACGAATGCTGAAGATCTTGATTCGTTTGTTACGAAACTTGCCCAGCGATCAGGTAAATACATCTCAATTGCACAACCGATTCTGGATTCCACCATGCAGGATGGCTCCCGTATCCAGATGACACTGGGTCAGGAAGTAACTGCCCACGGTTCCACTTTCACAATCCGTAAATTCAAGGATGAACCCATTACGCCGACTGATCTGATTGAATGGCGGACCTTCGCACCGCTTTCAATCGCATACATCTGGCTCTGTGTCGAAAACGGAAAATCTGCAATTTTTGCTGGCGGCACAGCGTCGGGAAAGACGACCGCTCTTAACGCGATTTCATTGTTTATCCCCCCGTTATCAAAAATTGTTTCCCTTGAAGATACGCGAGAATTAAAACTCCCTCATCCAAATTGGATCCCAAGTATTACCCGTGACTCGTTCGACACTTCGGGTAGGGGTGAGATTAATATGTATGAGCTTCTGCGGGCTGCGATGCGACAGCGTCCGGAATACATCATTGTTGGTGAGGTTCGTGGAAAAGAATGCCAGACCCTGTTTCAGGCGATGAGCACTGGCCATACCACCTATTCTACCACTCACGCGGATTCGGTGGCAAGCGTAGTTCACCGTATAGAAAACCCTCCCATGGATGTGCCACGGAATATGCTTTCCGCGCTGGATTTTATCTGTGTCCAGGTCCAGGGGCGTGTCGGAGGCAAACGCATCCGGAGAAACAAGCAGATCGTTGAAATCCTGGATATTGATCCAAGGACCAATGAGCTCATAACCAACGAAGTCTTTAAGTGGCGGTCAGCTACTGACGAAATTACCTACTCCGGCAAGTCCTACCTTCTTGAAGAGATCATGGAGGCAAAGGGCTGGAGCGAAAACCGCATGCGCGAGGAACTGAAACGCCGCCAGGAAGTTCTTGAGTGGATGCGTATCAAGAAGATCCGTCACTACAAAGATGTTGCGAAAATTCTTATCTCATATCACCGGGATCCTGAAGCAGTGATTGAAAAAGTGAGGAAGGAGCTGTATGAATAGTTTTGAACGGCTCTGCTTCAATCTTCTCGGCAAAAGGATGAAGGCAAAAAGAGAAGATTACGCGGCTTTGAGAAACGACCTTGTGTCAGCGAGGTTCAAAACCCCGTTTGAGGTCTATCTCTCAACGGCATATATAAGCGCGATTATTGCCGGCCTTTCCGGTGCCGTATTGCTTGGAATTGTCAGCTGGGTTTTCCAGGTCCCAAATATGATCAAGTATAAAGGGGAGGTACCGGAAATACTTGTCGGACTTTCAGCACATACACTTCTTATCGGGACGATAATTATCACGATATTCTCTCTTCTTGTATTTGGTGGAATTACTTATCTGATTTTTTTGCTGTACCCGGGCCTTGAAGCAGGGAACCGGCGCAGGAACATCGATGCAAGTCTGCCCTACGCAATCAATTATATCACTTCTATGTCCACAGCCGGTATTACACCAGCAGAAGTGTTCCGGCTCCTCGGCAGCAGTTCGATTTATGGCCAGAGTGCAGTTGAGGCACGATACATATCACGTGAGATTGACATTTTTGGAAGGGACTTAATCGATTCTCTCCGTCTTGTTTCGGCAAGTACTCCAAGCAGAAGGATGAAGGAATTTTTACAGGGAACCATCGCAAGTGTTGCGAGCGGAGGAAACATTACTGAATATTTCCGGACAAAAGCCGAACAATATGCGCTGGAAAACCGGCAAACCCAGAAATTATTTTTAGAAACACTTGCTCTTGTGTCTGAGTCATATGTGACCGCCATGGTTGCGGGTACGCTTTTTCTGATTATCCTCCAGTCGATCATGTCTGTTCTCTCCGGAGATAACCACCCTTTGTTTCTGTACGCGGTTATCTATGCAATGATCCCGTTAGGCAGTGTTATGTTTGTGATCATGATCAGTTCCATGACACCGGAGACCTGAGATGACCATAAAGGATCAATTCAAAAATATGATCAACCGGGGTGACCAATCCCCGTCTCCGCTTAAATCCGCCGAATTAAGCGCTGCAGAATCTGAAATTGACGCGATTACAACAAATCTTGAGCGGGATCGTCAGACACGGGAAGGATTGGGAAAATTCTTAAAACACCCCTTTAAGGTTTTGACGGAAAAACCTGTCAATATACTTATCCTCAGTTTACCTCTCGGTCTTATCCTGTTTGTTGGCGGTTTTGCCATGATGGTTGCTTCAAACGGAATACAGGTGATTTTTACCTCCACGGTGATTGATGATTTCGTTATTTTTGCTGTTCTGATTGCTGTTGTTCCGGTAGCAATCCTTGATTTCAGGGAACAATGGCGTATTAAGAACCTGGAAAATTCCCTCCCGAACTTTTTCCGTGATCTTGCAGGTATGAATGATTCTGGCATGACGCTTCCGAATGCTGTTCACATTGTTGCCAGTGCTGAATATTCGACACTAACGCCTCATATCAGGAAGCTTGATACCGATATGTCGTGGGGTGCCGGATTTGTTGAAGCAATGTACCGTTTTGGCAAAGATCTCGGTACCCCTCTTGCGGACCGTAGCGTGGATCTTATTGCAAAAGCAAGCAAAGCCGGTGGAGATATCAGTGAGGTACTCAGGGCAGCCGCAAAAGACACCTTTGAAGTGGTAAACCTGTCCCAGGAACGGAGCAACAATATGTTGATCTACGTTATCATTGTCCTTGTATCGTTTGCTGTATTCCTGTTCGTGATTGCCATCCTCGTTTCAACATTCCTGACAACGATGGCGACAGCTGGTGCTTCGGCAGCAGCAGCAGGTGCGAGGGGTTTTATGGGACAAATTGATCTTTTTGCGTATAAACGCCTGTTCTCCCATGCTGCGATGCTTCAGGGTTTTTTTTCCGGGCTTGTTGCAGGTCAGATGGGTGAGGGCCGGGTTATTGCGGGCCTGAAGTATTCCGCCGTAATGCTGTTTATTGCCTGGGTGACCTTCAGGTTCTTCATCTGATTTTTATAAATCGAAGAATAAATTACTCCACGCCAAAATTTTTGTTTCACTCTGCATTTGGAAGTTTTTTATAATAATTAAAAAAATCCGATAGCAAAAAAAGGGTCAGGAAATATTTTCTATGCTATAACCTTTCAACGACAACAGTTCTTTGACCCTGTCGCGGTGGTTGCCTTGTAACTCAATTGAGTTTCCTTTTACTGTCCCCCCGCAGGCAAGTTTACTTTTCATATATTTTGAAAGGTCTTCAAGATCGATATCGGTTGGATCAAGTCCTTCAATGACGGTTACTTCTTTTCCGTATCGGCGTTTGTTCACTTTGACATTGATCCTTTGCTGTTCTTTTGCTACCTCTTCACAGATACACAGTTCTTTAGGTAGTCCACACGTCGGGCAAATCCCACCAATCATTACATGTATTTTTACGGTTCTGGTTATTTATTACTTGGCATTACCTGAAGGAAATAATGACGTATCTGACCCGGAACAGGTATTTTAAAGGAACCTTTTCCTCGAACCCGCGTGATGAAAGAGATGTTGTTTTTTATGATCTGAAAGTCTACAAAGTAATACCGGCATGTCCTTATTCATTGTGGGTTCGGCATCGCATGTAGGAAAGAGTGTCACTGTTGCAGCACTCTGCCGTTGCCTTGTCCGACGCGGGATAATGGTAGCTCCTTTCAAATCCCAGAATATGAGCCTGAATTCCTTCGTTACACCTGATGGCGGAGAGATCGGCATGGCACAGGCTATGCAGGCGATCGCTGCAAAAGTGCCTCCTCATACTGATATGAATCCTATTCTTCTTAAACCAAAAGGGGACAGCATTTCTCAAGTTGTGCTTTATGGACACCCTTATAAGGATATCCATATTGCGGATTATTACCGGGAAACTCCGGAACTCCTGATAAAAGCCCTCGAATCATTTAAACGGCTGGAAGCAGAGTACGGGCAGGTTGTGGTGGAAGGCGCAGGTGGTGCTGCTGAACTGAACCTTTACGACCGGGATATCGCAAACACCCAGCTCGCAAAAGCTCTCCGCCTGCCAATGATTCTTGTCGCTGATATTGAGCGGGGAGGGGTTTTTGCACAGATCATTGGAACGATTGAACTCCTGCCACCGGAAATACAACCTCTTGTGAAAGGAATTATCATCAACAAGTTCCGCGGAGACATCAGCATTTTTGAACCGGGCGTCAAAATCCTTGAGGATCTTACCGGGATAAAAGTGCTCGGGATCGTCCCCTATTTCTCCCTCCCTCTACCGAGTGAGGATTCACTTTCTCTTGGAGATAAAAAAACAAAAAATTCAGAAGTCAGGATAGGAATTTTAAAACTTCCCAAAATTTCCAATTTTACCGATTTTGAGCTGCTTGAACAACACGCTGCGGTCGACTACATATCCTGCGGTCAACCTCTTGATATTTATGACTGCGTAATAATACCGGGAACAAAAAACACGATTGCTGACCTTAACGCTATAATCGGGACTGGTACGGATCTGGAAATTCGATCAGCAAGGCTAAGGGGGATCCCGATAATCGGGATTTGCGGGGGATATCAGATACTCGGAAAAACACTCATTGATTCCGGTTTTGAATCCGATGCCGGAACATACGAAGGCCTGGGATTGCTTGATTGTGTGACCCGGTTTACCTCGTATGAAAAGAATACGTTCCAGATCAGGCGGAGCGCATGTCCAGTGCCCCCTATTCTCTCCGCGATGGGTGAGGTTACTGGTTACGAGATTCATATGGGAATTACTGAATCTGGCTGTGACCGGGAGGCGCTTGAAGGAGATGGCAGGGTAAGTGATGATGGTCTCGTATTTGGTACCTACCTGCACGGGCTTTTTTCGAATCCTTCGGCAGCAAATGCCCTTCTCTCTTACCTGTATTCGCAAAAGGGATTGCCCTTTATACCAATAACGGACGATGAGGGTGATCCCTATGAACATCTGGCAGATATTTTTGAAGAATATGTTGATATGGATACTATTGTACACCTGGTTACCGGATAAGGAGTATCAAATATATCATTTTAAAAATCAACTGATAATGCTGGTGAAGGAATGGAACCCCTCGCCCTGGCGATCCGCACATTTCACTGCTTCAGCTTTTGACAGATCTACCCGATCTGTTGTCCGGCATTTCGTGCAGTAAGCGAGGGAAGGTGACTTTACAAATTTCCCTTTTACTGAAAACTCACGGCAGTGAATGCAGAAACTGCAGTTCTCAACCGGCTCTTTTTTTTCCTGGAGGCATTGTACGCGTCCATTTTGCACCGGGAGAACCCGGTAATCCTCTTCAGCCATTGTCACACAATCCTGCAAAGATCACGTATATTCCTGAATATATTAAAAGGAGCACTAAAATCACTATGATTAAAACGATCCAGCACGAAAACTATACGCATGAAGGTGTGCATAATGTGCGGGGGTGAGGGGACCCGGCTCCGTCCACTCACGTTCGAACGACCTAAACCCTGTATTCCTATTGTCAACCGACCCTCCGTCCAGCACCTGGTGTCGCATCTTTCGAACATGGGTTTTCGTGAAGTCGTGCTCACTCTTGGTTATATGGGTGATTCTATTGAGGAGGCACTCGGTGATGGTTCCCTCTTCGGTGTTGAGATCATCTATGTACACGAGAAAGCCAAGCTTGGTACAGCCGGAAGCGTCAAAAACGCCCAGCGATATCTTGACGGACAGGATTTTTTGGTTGTTGGCGGCGATCACGTTACTGATTTGAATGTTCTAGAGTTTTACCGGACACATCAGAAAGAGAAGGCTACTGCCACCATCGGTCTGATATCTATTGATGATCCCGGCGAATATGGTATTGCTGAAATAGATGTCAATTACGAAATTAAGCGGTTCAAGGAAAAGCCGGCCCCCGGTGAAATTTTTTCCAATCTTGCAAGCACTGGAATGTACGTGTGCAGCCCGGAAATTTTTGACCATATCCCCCAGGGTACAAAATACGATTTTGCCCGTGACCTGTTCCCGAAAATGATGGAGGAAAAACATGTGCTGAAAGGCTGGCTTGCAAGGGGTAACTGGACTGATGTGGGAAGCCCGCACTCCCTGCGCCAGGCAGAACGGTGGAAGCTGCAGGATATTGCATTTACGGATATTATCGGGAACCTGTCAATGCACGGGGCACAGATCCAGGGCCCGGTCCAGCTGGGGGATTCCATTACCCTGGGAAAAAATACCAAAGTAATCGGTCCCGTGGCGATAGGTCCGGGAACAACGATTGGGGACAATGTTCTGATTGGGCCATATACCAGCATCGGTGATAAATGTATTCTCAGGAATAATGTGAAAGTATTTTCCTCTTCTCTTTACAACAGGGTCGTTGTTGGTACCAGCAGCACTATTTCAGGGTGTATTATGGATAATGACACCCATATTGGTGAATTCTGCAGTATTGAAAACGATACTGTCATCGGTCCTCGTGTGGTACTTCGTGACCGGGTTGTCGTGCATTCCAAGACCCGTCTCTGGCCTGAAGTCGTCGTAGCAGATGGAACAATAGTAAAAGAGCACGTACTCAACGAAAAGTTTGACCTGAGGTATGCCGGGTCTTAAGCGTTTAATCCGGTCAAAACAGTCACGAGTTAAGTGTTAATTTTTAATAGAGGATATTTTTTCCCAAATCCGGAATATCAGACTCTCCTTACAAGACGGTGGGTTATTGCTACAAGCGGGTGACGGGCGTAATCAAGAACCTGGACATCGTCCAGTGTTTTTAAATTCATTGCATGTGCGGTCCGTTCCATCCCCAGTTCTATTTCTTCTTTTATTTCGATAATATATGCATCGAGTGCCATAATTCCGAGCCGTTTTGCTGCGATCGCGCGATGATGTCCGTCGACAAGGATAATTTTTCCTGGTCGCTTTACAACAATAATCGGTTCAGCAAGCCCTTTTTTAATCTCGTACATCCGTCCTTCAAGTTCATCCTCATAAATCTTTGACTGGGTTGGCAGGAGATCATTGACCGGTACTGTGCCGCGATTCAGTGAAGGATCAACACCATAAAGCTTTTTGAGCGTACTGATAAAATTAAAAACTTTTTCAGGTGAAACGTGTTCAATCTGGGAGCGTATGACATCAGAATTCGAAATGATTCCCAGGAGGTGATTTTTTTCATCTACAACCGGCAGCTTCTGGATACCGCTCCGGAAGATCACCCGGGCTGCATCATTGATATCCATGTCCGGGTCAGCAACAATCAGATTTTTTGACATTACCTGCTCGATTGGCGTTGTTAACTGTACAAACAGAAGATCCCGTGCAGAGATATAACCGACAACTTCTTCCCCATCTACTACCGGGAAACCGTCATGATGTGTTTTTTGAATTTTTTCAATAACGTCTTTTACCGAACCGTGGAAATCAATACTGACGACATCATAGGTCATATAATCCCTGACCTTTTTTTTATCCATCATTACTGATTTTAGTATGAGGAGTACTAAAAGTCATCGGAGATAAAGGGGATAGAAACTCATTATTATTTCACATTAACTGCGAGGTCGGGAAGTTTTCTTACGCATTTTACCCATTTCATAAATACTGTGCTATTTCAATTAATTCTCATTTCCCAGATGTTTTATCGATGATCACCTGCATCTTCGTTGGATCGGGATTTCGCTTCAATCAGCGGACTTCAATAACCTCGATTAACCCCAAGTTTGTATTTATTATAAATAAAAATTTAAGGGTAACGTGTTAATACAGCCCCTAAATCTTTTAATTTCTACGACGATATTTTTCGAAAATTTTTTGTAACCAAAACTGAAATGAAAAAAGTAATAGTGATTTTACCGGTAACTTTTTCGTGTTGTGAGAAGTGTATGCGGATCTATCGCTGTGTGGGGGTCTCCGCAGCGGCGGGGGCGGAGGCATTGCTGAAGCCCCCTGGAGCGTCAAAATAATTGATCCGAGCGATATTATCGAAAGATTTCATTAAAAAATTGGGGTTAAAATAACACTTTACCCAAATTTAATATGGTGAGAAAGAGCGGAATAGTTTATGACCGTTGGAAAATGATGTAGTAAGGAGGAAAAAAAAGCATGGGTGAAAAGAAAAAGAAAGAGGAATCGACGAAAATGGTAAAAAAGGTCCTTATCGTGGGGGCCTGTGTCCTTTTTGTCGTTCTCATGATCATCTCGGGAATGGGTTCCAGCTGGCTGGTCATGTTTACCTCAGTTAAGCCGGGGGATTCAGTTGTTATCGACTATACTTTCTTTGATGCTGCGGGTAGTCCGATCCTGACTACTGACCAGCAGTTGTACGCTCAGACGTCTGCGAATACAAGCGGATTGGTCCTTGCCCGGCAAATTTCGGTTACATCCAACCAGACGTTAACCGGATCAGTCTATCCCGTTCAAATATATACCCCGGGAAGCGGATGGACTAAACAGTTTGCCATCTTCTCCCCGGAATTTAATGCTATCAGCGCAGGAATTGTTGGTATGAAGACCAACGAAAAGAAACGGATTACCATCCCGTCCGGCAACTCTATGACTCAGAACTGGTCAGCAGATCAATTGTCCAGCAATAAGGTCAACATCACCGATATTCATATCGGGGATATCCTGGCAATGGGGGTTTCAGACAGGCCCGAAGTGGAAGTCTCGAATACCTCTGCTATCCTGTATGTCCGAATTGGAGAAGTTACCCAAAAATCTCTATCCGGAGTAATCGTTGACTTCGGTTATCCCGTAGCCGAAGTCCGTGTAGTTTCGATCAATAAAGGTTAAATCCAGTACAAATCCTTTTTTGTTCCCGATAACTATTTACTTTTATGAGAGTGCGTGTAATTTGTTTTTACCAGCCGGGATGCATGGGCTGCATGGAGCAGGTTCCAATCAACAGGGAAGTTGAAAGGGCACTTAATATCACTATTGAAGAGATTGATGCCATAAAAAACTCCTATTACATCACGGAGTTTCAGTTAAAGGTTACCCCAACTATTGTGATTCTCAAAGAGGGAACTGTTCTGGAACGGTTTGAAGGAGTTGTTCATACGGAGCAACTCAGGGAAGCATTAAAAAAATATCTATAGCCGGTAGCCATATATCCGCTTTATCCGGTGAGCGACTGTTTTCCAGCCTTCTTTTCTCATCAGGGGCCCGTCACGCAGTTTAAGGTGAGAGACTTTGAATCTCTTTCCCGAAGCGACATACATCTCACCTACAACAAACGGTTGTTCTCCGTCGACCTCCATGTAGACGGGTGCCGTTTTTCTCCCGTCATGGATGGAGATTTTTACAACCACCTGTTCGATCGTTCGGGTCCACAGAGTCGTGATATCGGTCGCTTTTGCCCGGTTTTGCCGTCTCTCTCCGCATTCAATGGAGCTCACCTCAACACCGAAAGCATCATCCCCGCACTCCGCTACCAGGTGGTCACCGACATTGCATTCGTCATCTTCTCCCAGTTCAATCTCGCAGACCAACGATGTCCCTTCTTTTGAGACAATCGTCTTGACCATGATTGACTGAGGTTCTCTCTCCTTTTTGATGCGCTGGTGGTGACCGCAGGTGGTACAGCGCACGAGCAGATCGCGGGATTCGGTGACTTTCTCGTGTTCAGTCTCCTCGTTGCACTCGGGGCAGTGGACGGTGATAAACATTGAATATGAATGGCAACCCTCACATGATAAAGCATGGAGGCTCAGGAGACTATCTATTGCCGGGGACACCCCTTCGTCCTTGGCAACCACACGACAACGTTCGAGGTTACCCGGGAGGGCCACCTAACGAAAAATGGCAACTGCATTATCGGTATTGCCGCGGACAAAGGCTGCGACGGACTTTCACCGGAATTCAAACGTGTCCTTTCCCATGACGATACCGTTCTTCATACCCGGCTCTCCTGTGAGGGAATAACCGCAGAGGTGAAATCAAGAGGCTCTTTCGGCTTAACCCTTGATCATCCGACCGATATTGTCTGGCGACGAAGTTCTTTTGTCTGCGGACGGACAATCGGAATCGTGTCTGACCACGTTGCGGCTACCCTGCCAAAAACACTCATTGCACACCTTGTGGCGGAAAAAGAGATGATCATTGTCCTGACCGCTAAGCGTCCCGGCTGAGTGTGGTAATTTTCAATTCCGCTTCTGTGAGCAGGATCTCGCACTGTTTTACCAGCATTGCACCCTGTTCATACAGTTTCATGCTTTCATCAAGCCCGGTGTTCCCGTCCTCAATCTTTTCGATGATCTTTCTTAACTGTTCGATCTTTGTCTCATAGGTCTCTTTCATGATCCACCTGCTCCACAGTTACCAGGCTGCTGCCATTATAAAACCTGATATTCATGTTATCTCCCTTTGTTATAGCGTCCGCACTCCTCACGATTACACCCTGCTTCTCTGCAACACAGTAGCCCCGGGCAAGGACGGCAAGCGGGTTCCTGCTATCCAACGCCGTATTCATTTCCTTAAGAAGAAGATGTTCGTGCTCGAGACGGTTTGAAAAAGCCCGTTCGAGACGATCTGACAAGTCAGCAAGGTTCTGCTTTCTTTCTTCGATTTTCCGGCAGAACCTCTGCGGGCGGAGCCGGTCCCGAAGGTCAGAAACCTGATCCTGTGCCCACACAACCCGGGCCTGCAACGAAGCGTTCAGCTGGGATTTGAGTTCCTGCAACCGGACCGTCAGCACCAGCCGGTCTGGTACCACCAGTTCCGCTGCGGCAGAGGGTGTAGCTGCCCGAAGGTCTGCGGCGAGATCGCTCAGCGTTACATCCACTTCATGCCCGATTGCGCTGACGACGGGAACAGGGCATGCAACGATAGCCCGCACAACATCCGGATGGTTGAAGGGGAACAAATCCTCAAAACTTCCACCCCCCCGGGCAACGATGACTACATCCACCATACCCGCAAGGCGGGTAATCGCAATGGCAATCTCCCGGTGTGCCTGTTCGCCCTGGACTGCCGTGGGTGAAATGATAATCTCCAGGGGGTAACGTCTTCCCACAACTGTCCTGATATCATGAATTACCGCACCTGTTTCGGAAGTAACTACACCGACCCGTGACGGGAATGCAGGGAGGCAGCGTTTCCGTTCCAGAGAAAAACACCCTTCACAGGCAAGCTGTTTTTTCCACTGTTCCAGGAGCAGGAATTTTTCTCCCAGGCCTGCTTTTCTTATGTCTTTAACCTGGAGCTGGTAGGATCCATGGGGTGCGTAGGCTCGGACCGTCCCTGATACGATCACCTCCATGCCCTCGGAAGGATTGAATGAAAGCCGTTCTGCATCGGACCGCCACATGACGCATTTAATAACTGCAGCGGTGTTACCCCCGCCCTTCTCCGAGAGCGAGAAATAGCGGTGTCCCCGCGCGTGATGGGTATAATTGGTCACTTCGCCACGGACCAGGATATCATGCAGGAGCGGGTTGTCCAGGAGACCTTCGATAATCGCTGACAGCTCGGAGACACGGAATTGTGCTTTTTCGCAAACGGTGGTGACATCAGGGCGGTTGAACCAGTCCATCAACCATTATTAGGCTAAAACCGCATATCAAATAGTACTACCATGGTGTCGTTTTCCGTCGCTAGCATGTTCTTTCATGAGTATACGGTCAGTGAAATTTTTAATTTTGTATCCCGCTCGGGTCTGAATGCGATGGAGTTCTGGCTGGAGACACCCCACTTCTGGCTTCGTGACCTTCCCGTGAATGAAGTGATCGCGTGCAGAAACCAACACCCGGAAATAACCGCACTGACTATTCATTCACCGATCCTGGACATGAATCCTTGTTCCATCAACCCTGAGGTTGCACGGGTCTCCGTTGAATATGCAGTACGTTCCGTAACGATAGCTGAACAGCTGGGGGCCGGTATCCTGACGGTCCACCCGGGCAGGAGGACTGCAAAACGACCTCCCAGTTCTGCGGATTTTGCCCGATTTGATCATTATATTTCTGCACTCCGTGAGGCAGTGAAAAATAACTCACTAAAAATCGGAATGGAGAATATGGAGCCTGTCGTGAACTCGCTGCTCTGTACTCCTGAGCGCATGCGTTTACTCCTGGATGAGGAGCCTTGGCTGTTTTTCACACTCGATGTCGCCCACGCAATGGCAAAATCCGAAGATGAAGTAATCCGGTATATCGAGCTCTGCCACGACCGGCTCATCAATGTGCATATCAGCCGGTTTGACCGGGGCAAGGCACATTTCCCTCTCGACAGATATGCTTCCATGGAAAAGGTTATGGCCTCATTGAAAGACCACCACTATAACCGCAGCCTGACGCTCGAGATCGAGGACCTGAACCTTGACCGTTCCTTAACCGCAGAAGAAAAGGTCGCATTACTTGCACGGGATTGCGCCTTTATGCAGGAATGCATGGAGTAATGCTAAAGTTTTATTTAATTCCTCCCCGAATACAGATAGTGTATTTTTATTTATGATTCCCGATAATCTGCGTGCTGCAGCACAGCGTGAAATGCAATGATAGAGTACGTTGTTGAAATCCTGCTCTTTGTTATCTGCGTCCTTCTGACGGCTTTTTTTTCGAGTTCTGAAGTCGGCCTTATTTCAATCACCCGTGCAAAAGCCCGGACGCTCGTCAACGAGGGCAAGGTCGGTTCGCATGCCGTTGCAGCACTTAAAGAGTCTCCTGAGCACCTGCTCATCACTATCCTAATCGGAAACACCATTGTCACCACCGCAGCAGCATCCATTGCAACAGCTGTTGCAATCCAGATTTTTGGTGATATCGGGGTCGGGATCGCGACTTTTTTTGTTATTTTTATGCTTCTTGTCTTCGGCGAGATAGGTCCCAAAGTCTATGCAGCCAGGGCATCGGATTCGTTCGTCCTCACGATAGCGCCAATCATCCTGTTCCTTTCCCGCATTTTTACCCCGATCATCTGGCTGGTAGAGCGGATAAGCCCGAAGTTCGGCATTGGTAAGGAAATAGCTGAACCGTCGCTTACCGAAGAAGAGATCAAGGAGTGGATCGATGTCGGTAAGGAGGATGGTACTATCGAACAGGGTGAGCAGGATATGCTCTACTCAGTGCTGGATTTTGCCGATACAACTGCCCGTGAGATCATGACGCCGCGGATTGACGTGATCGCGATGGAAGATACAGTCTCTTTTGAAGAAGCGATCCGGCTCTTCAATGAGACCGGTTTTTCCCGCATACCTGTCTACCATGACCAGATTGACAACATCGTCGGCATCCTGAACGTCAAGGATGTCTTCTCCGCAATGGTCTCCCGTCGTAAGGATTCGACAATCAGGGAAACCATGTACGATCCCATGTTTGTACCTGAAACAAAAAAGATCGACGATCTGTTAAAGGAGTTGCAGGTACACCGGGTCCAGATCGCGATCATCATAGATGAATACAGCAGTTTTGTCGGTATTGTTACTGTCGAGGACATCCTTGAGGAAATTGTCGGGGACATCATGGACGAATATGATAAGGAGGAACCTGATGTCCAGAATATTTCTGAAGGCGTATTTGTAGTAGATGCCCAGATGTGGGTAGAAGATATAAATGAACAAATGGAGATCGATCTTCCGGTCGACGAAAGTTACGAGACGATTGGGGGTCTTATAATTGACCGGCTTGGTCATATCCCCTTACATCCCGGCGAAAAAATTGAAATTAATGAAGGTAAGATTACCCTCGTCGTAATGCAGATGCATGGCCGGCGGATCGTGAAAGTGAAGATCGTAATTCACCCAGTACCGGGGAATAATAATCCTTAAGGGTGTATTTGATTTATATATCCCGGAAAGGGAGATCATCGATGAAAAAAAGGATTGTTGTTCTGGCATCTGGCAGGGGTTCAAACTTCCAGGCCGTGGTCAATGCCTTGAAATCAGGAAAAATTTCAGGGAGCTGTGTATCTCTCATAACCGATAACCCGAATGCCTATGCGATTGAGCGTGCCAGAGAAGCAAAAATCCCGGTTATCGTCATAGACTATACTTCGTTCTCTACTCGCGAGGATTATGAACAAGCTCTCCTCTCGGCCATGCACCGGGTCAATGCAGATCTTTTTATACTGGCTGGCTATATGCGGATTCTGGGTAATTCTGTTGTAAGTGCATTTCCCGGAAGAATTGTTAACATTCACCCTGCCCTCCTCCCCAGTTTCACCGGCCTTCATGCACAGCGGCAGGCTGTGCAGAATGGCGTAAAGATATCTGGTTGTACGGTGCATTTTGTTGACGATAGCCTTGACGGCGGACCTATCATTCTCCAGCACTGTGTCGTGGTAAAGGAAAATGATGATGAGGATTCTCTGGCAGAACGGATCCTGAAATACGAGCATAAATGTCTCCCGGAAGCAATACGGCTTTTTTGTGAGGACCGACTGGAAATTATCGGAAAACGTGTCAGGATTCACTAAGTGGATTTACCTCGGTACATATTGGTTAATAAAATATCTATGATCTCCCCTCTCCTTTTTTTATTACGGACGCTTATAGTTGACAACAACCGGAATCCGGTAATTCTCATGAAAGAACGATCCCGTACTCCAGCGACAAAAAAAATTGCCATGGAGCGTATTGAAATCCTTTTCGAGCAGGCGCGCCTGGAGTTTAGTCGACATCCGGAACGGAGTAATCGTTTTGTCGGACTCGCACGCAGGATTGCAATGCGACAAAGAATCCGGATCGACCGGGAGTTCCGTCGCAAGTTTTGCCACCATTGCTATGCTTTTCTTGTTCCGGGAAATAATGTGCGGATTCGGGTTCACCGAAGCAACGTAGTGGTCACCTGTCACCGGTGCAATAAAAGAACACGCTATTCTCTGGTGAGGCCTTATGTCTAATCCTACTAAGCGTTCGATGCAGGATCTCAAACCTACCGTCTGGATAGGTAAACAGGGATGTACAAAAACAATGATCTGCGAGATTATGGAGCAACTGAGCAGACGAAAGATCATTAAGGTAAAATGGCTCCAGAATATTCCGGTGGATCCCGAAGTGGTAGCCTCAGAGGCTCAGGCAACACTCCTGGATGTCCGGGGAAGGACGATGGTTCTTGAAGAAAAAAAGAAAGCCGGTAAAAAATAACTGATTTTTCTTCTGGAATAGCGTGGTTCCGCTTCTCGAAATATATAAAAACCTTATCCACAAATAAGTAAAGACTGTTATTGAATAATTCAACAGTGAGGTCCCTAGATGACAACGGTATTTGATGCCTCGGCTGACCACCTTATCAGGAAGGTCGCAGAGGAGCTCAGGAAACACAAGGAAATCACTCCACCCCCCTGGGCTGCTTTTGCAAAGACCGGGGCGCACAAGGAAATGCCGCCTGAAGACCCGGACTGGTGGTTTGTCCGGGTAGCGGCAGTGTTGAGACGTGTCTATGTCGATGGCCCCTTGGGTGTCGAGAGGATGCGAAGTTTTTATGGCGGGAAAAAGAACCGGGGTTCCAAACCCAATGCATTCAGGAAGGGAAGCGGATCGATCCTGCGAAAGTCGCTCCAGCAGCTGGAAGCTGCAGGTTTTATTGTCCATGACAAGACCGGTCGGAAAGTATCACCGGCGGGAATGGCATTTCTTGACCGTATGGCCCATGAGGTGAAGCTTAACCCTCCGGCACCGGTGCAGAAGCGTGTTAAGGCCACTGCGGAACCGGAGCCAAAGAAAGCAGAAGGGAAAAAGTCCGAATCCAAGAAAGAGAAAGCAGAAAAACCTGCCAGTGCAAAAGGTGAAAAAACCGAAAAAACCGAAAAGAAACCAGTAGCAAAGAAAGCTGAAGCTAAGAAACCGGAAAAACCAGAAGTACCGCAGTGAGGAAGAAAACTATGGGAGACGACGAGCTTAGTGAGCTCCGAAAGCGCAGGATGGCTCAGCTGCAGCAACAGGCTGGTGATCAACAGACCATGCAGGCAGAACTTGAACGCCAGGAGCGTATCAAGTCTCAGATGCAAATGGTGCTCATGTCAATTCTCGAGCCGGATGCCCGGGAACGTCTTAACACCATTAAACTGACAAAACCGGATTTTGCCGGGGCTGTTGAACAGCAGCTCATCCAGCTTGCCCAGAGTGGCCGTCTTAAAAATAAGATCACGGATTCACAGTTCAAGGAACTGCTACGGCAGCTTGCGCCAAAGAAACGTGACTATTCAATTACGCGAAGGTAATGAAGGCAGGAGTGCTCTACAGCGGCGGAAAGGACAGTTCCCTTGCAGCAATGATGCTGGGTACGCATTATGAGGTTGAACTCAACGTGTTTGTGTTTGACCCGTCCCGCCAGGTCCCATCGGTGGACGCTGCAGCACAATCGCTTGGGTTTCCGATAAAAAAAAGAATTTTTAAGGAAGGGTTGTTGAACGAGATGGTGGATCTGGTCAGGTCGTGCGGATATCCGAATGATGCGATAAACAGAGCGCACCGGATAGCTGTTGAAACACTGGCATCGGAGTACTCCGTAGTTGGAGATGGTACGCGGTTCAATGATCGGGTGCCTATGTTTTCAAGAGCAGAAGTTCAGAGTCTTCTCAACCGGACCGGATGTTCATATGTGCGCCCACTGCTCGGTTATGTCAAACCCGAAGTTGATCGACTTGTTGACCGGTTCCTTATTGT
>Ga0182021_10000060_pt1 | contig 93412 bp, 97 predicted proteins | sample 612E3MmetaG_FD_120493 | JGI IMG/M metagenome (GOLD analysis project Ga0182021, IMG submission 120493) | Permafrost microbial communities from Stordalen Mire, Sweden - 612E3M metaG (Illumina Assembly) | ecosystem: Environmental > Terrestrial > Soil > Wetlands > Permafrost | place: Sweden... | reverse complement strand
CCTAAACACATACATCAAATTCTTCCAATTCACCTACAATAACGGAATTAAATGGCTACAAAAAGCACTACCCATAATCTTAAAAACATGAACACACAAAAGGATATGAGCGAAAAATTGAATTGAAGTAACTTAGGAATTTGAGATTAATAAAATAAATTATTATTATAAAGTTTAAATAATCCTAAAATCTTACAATTAAACTTCATTAACCGTCCTAAAAATCTGTTTTTTTTATAGTTATAAATAAATGGATTTAACAAAAAAAATTTACCCTTCAATATTATAAGAGACTTTTAAAATGAATTCGAAAATTAGAATTATACTAACTATTGCTATTCTACCTTTTTTAGTGATTCTGGGGACATTATTATTAACACCTAATTCCCATCCACCAGTTAAAATTGAAGTGAATCCTTATAGTCAAGTTTTAGGTTATACTGATTATGGGAATGTGGTGAAGGAGGGTCCCTATGGAAATGCAAGCTCACCGGTAAAGGTGGCGATTATCGTAGGAGTTCATCCCTGGGAGTTCGTAGCTCATAATATGGCTATGGAATCTATTCAAACACATGTGAAATCCCTGAAATATTGTTATTATATTTATAGGGTGAATGTTACTCAGGGAATTGATGATTATGAAACAGGGCGCATGAATGGACAATTATTAGCTAACAAATATGTGGTGCCTGACATTGGAAACCAGAATTTCCAGTTAGTGATGGATATTCACTCTAATAAAGGATCACTGGATAATTATGATGTAGGATGGTTTCTTAATGTACCCGTGGAAGATAACCAAAGCAGTAACCTGGCTTATCAGATACAGGCTAGGGTTCCGGGTTTAGTGTTATATGACCCACCTGATCCTACCAGTCCTTACTTCGTTACTATTCCCATTATAAGGAATGGAACACCAGCTATTATTTATGAATCTTATCAATATGATCCTACTGACACGGAACAGAGTCGTATGGATAAGGTTTTATCAGCAGTAGATAATTTACCTTTGAAATTAAAATATCCCGTAGAGAAATTAATTTAAAATAATTTTTTTTTAGAGGTGCACTTCAAGTGTAAATTAATTCACTTTAAGTAAATAATAATTTATAATAAGTGCATTATATAGAGAGATCATTGCAATAATTATAATGGTGGGTGAATCATGTTTAAAATAGATTTCAATAAGGAAAATATGGCTAAATGCCACTGCCCGGATTGTCCTGTGCAAAAGAATAGTTCCTGTGTAAAAGACCAAATAAAGGAAATGGAAGAAATCGGTAAAGATATGGATATAGACAGTGGATTTATGATTGAACCGGAAGAAGTGCCCCGTCTTTACTGCGCCACTGGTAAAACAAAGTGTAATGATTTATATACTCATGAAGAATGTCAATGCCCCAAATGTGACGTATGGAAGGAATATGATCTGGAAGTTAGAGATGCACCAGCTTATTTCTGTATTAATGGACGTGCAGTGGAATGCTGTAAAATAACCGGTGATGATGAGGAGTTTGATGCTAAATCACGAGAAATGAGACGAACTTATTATACTCCAATCTAAAATTATTTTTAGATTAATTATTTCATCTTTTGCCTGGTTTTCTCGGATTGATTTGAAATTTTTAAACTATATGCAACGCTTATTATAACGATTACACCGGCCAGATAATATATCCAGACAGCTAAATCCATAGGACTTGTTTCAACCCATATTATGGTTGATGCTAATCCAATTGCATACAAAGTTGTATATAATCCTTTTTTTATTTTCTGCAGGTAATGCAGTAACTCCAGCACTAATCCTAAAAAAAACATCTGCACCGTCAATCCTAAGTAACCCCAATCTAAAATAGCCGGTCCAAATATGGTGGAGGTGATGGATGTGTGATGTTTTAAGACGAACTCTCCTAAAACCAGGCGAGGATCCATTGAATTAAAAAAACCACTTATTACAGCATACGTTATTAAACCATGACCAGTATTTTGCAGGGGTACAATCTGATCTAATATGGTAAGTGTATAACCGGCTCTGATTAATACTAAGTTTAAAGGATTCACATTCCACTGCTGCCATTGAATGTGGGTGGCAGCCACGTATCCTGTTATTAAACCTAACACAATTATGATCGGTGTGAAAATTAGGAAGTATTTAAGTTTATTTCCGTTAACATAAAAAATGGTTATCAGTACACTGAGAATTATACCAATAATAGGAGCTCTATAACCCGTTGCAGCAAATAAAATCAACCCTATTAATACTAATAAATAATATTTCTTATCATAAAATTTAGCCATTAAACCCGTTATTGATATTAAAAATAGAATATATGCAATGACCGTTAAATTATTATACGCGACTGCTTTTAAATATCCACTGAAGAGTGGTATGCCACCTAAAAAAATCAAATTGATTAATTGTAAAAATAATGCTAATAAAACCCAATTCCGGACTCCGTTTTCAGTGAATCTCCTATTATTCTCCATAATATCGAGGAAGGATTTTAAAACATCCTTAGCATTTTTATCTCCAATATTTTTCTTGAAATAATATTTTTCAATTAGTCTAGCAGATAAATAACCTACGAGAAAAATTAATGTTCCATAGATGATATAGAGATAGGTAAGTAATTTGACGGGGCTTAAACCCCCAATATAATATGTGGTACATATTAATGCGAATAATACGTAAAAAAATATTACACCTATCAAAATAAGTGGAGAGAAAATACTAATATTTTTTAATTCCATAAAATCCAATTATATCATTCAATATAAATAATAAACTGTACTAAGGACATTGAAATAGAATTAATTTGAACTTTGAGGAGTAAAAAAGAATATGTATCAGAGGATATTATTACCTACAGATGGTTCATTAAACGCGAGACAAGCGGGTAAACATGCCATATGGATTGCTGATAAAAGCAATGCAGAAATATTAGTTTTAAATGTAATTGATGTTAACTATCTTCAACCATCTTATTTACCAAGTTTCAAAGAGGATCTTGATAAAAGTTTAAGAGAAGAAGGCGAAAAAGCTCTTCAAGACTTTAAAAAAGATTTAGAGGAAAGTCAATGTCAGGGATTATGTAAGAATATAAAATTTACCACAATAATTAAAGAAGGAAAACCATACTTAGAGATACTTAAAACTATTGATGAGGAATATATTGATTTAGTAGTTATGGGAGCATCCGGAATACATGGCATAGACCAGTTTATACTGGGAAACGTAACCGAAAGAGTGTTAAGAGAAGCAAAATCACCAGTTTTAGTCGTAAGATAAAAAAAAAATTTATTTTTTACTTCACAAAATCCTAATAAAATTAATTCCAAAAATTAATATATTTTTATAAAAATTATTGATTATTATGAAGAAAATTTATCCATTACTCGGAATACTAGGACCAATCATATATATTCTAGCCGTTTTTATAGGGGGTGCATTAAGACATGATTACAGCCCCCTTTATAATAGTATTAGCGAACTTTCTATGGCCAATGCTCCTAACAAACTTTTAATGGATGCATTGTTTGGAATTTATAATATATTCATCATAGGTTTTGGTGTAGGTGCATATTTGGATTCCAGTGTGGATAATAGTAAGAAATATAAGTCAGCAACAATTATGCTCGCAATAATAGGTGTTCTAGGTTTAACCGTAATAGTTTTCACCCAGGATCCTCGAGGAGCACCAGCAACACTTAACGGGACTCTCCACATTATATTATCAGGAATAACCGCCGCATTAACTATAATATTAGTTTTCCTTGTGGGTCTGAGTTTCAAACGAAATGTGGAAATGAAAATATTCTCCTGGTACTCTTATATTACATAAGTACTGATATTCATCTCCGGAGGCATAACTGCCGCTTCAGTTGGAAGTAACAGTGCTTATGGAGGATTATTTGAAAGAATTACCATAATTCTTTTCATGATATGGGTTATAATATTTTCCTACGTCATTATTAAAACCAAAAAAATAATTTAAGGTGAATTAAAAATAGGACTTAGATTAGAATGATAAGTAAAACCTAAATTAATTATTGAATTATATGCTTTTTTTAATGAAAATACGTTTTAAATTAGCTTTATTTATTATGAATCATTATAAATGGAATTTTTTTATAATAAGTTCAATAATCTTTTATAAAGTCTTAAATCAGTGAATAACGGTTTTAAGGGTCTTTTTTATAAATTTATGATCACAACTTTTATATAGGATGCTTCAGTGATCAATGTTATCCTGAATATAAAAAAAAATTGCTTCAAAATACGATTTTCGTACTTTATTTCAGGAAATAAATGTTGAGAACTATAAAAAGAAAATAAACAAATAAAAACGGACTAATTAAGAAACTATAAAAAGAAAAAATAAAAGAATAAGGAGTTATAATAAAATGATTGGAAAATCAATAATTGGAATAATGATTATAGCTGCTATAATGGTCATTGGATTCACTGCGTATGGTAGCGCACATAATTCCGCTAACCAGACACCAGTGCAAAATCTATCCAATAACAGCAACAGCAGCAAAAACAACTCTAATAACGAACCCACCAACACTACTACGACTAATCAAAATACAGGAGCAGGACCACAATTAATATCCGCCGCAGATGCTCAAAACATAGCTAAACAATACATTCTGCAGCCAGGAGCTCAAGCAGGAACTCCTAATTTAAAGGAAATAAACGGTGAGAAAATCTACATCGTACCAGTTATTATGGATGGTAAAAATGTTGGAGAAATAGACATAGATGCCCAGACTGGTAAAAATGTTGGCGGTGCTGGAGGAGCTTAAAAAAGCAATATCCTCCATACATACATCTTTTTTTAATAAAACTACATTCATTCCCTATTTTTCTCTGCTGCTTTTAATAAATTATCATTATTTTTGGTACGTGCTACTTAATCATCTTTAGCTGAGCCTGCAACAAGCATTCTAAAATGAAAATATGAATTAATAAGTCCGAATTTTCACGGCTTAGTCATTATATAATCATTTCATTTAAAGAAACGCTTTAATTCTTTTGCGACGATTTCCGGTTTGCAGTAGTTTTGTGCTGAGTCATGGTTAAGACCTTGAATTTCAATGAATTTTGAGTGGGACAATACTCTATCTTTCATATAAACCTAGTGGTCTAGACTGTATGGTATATAATTTTTTTTGTTGTATTTTTTTGAGGTGGGGAAACATTTATATATTAAATGTTACTTAAGGTAACATTAATTACCTCCAGTAACATTAATTACTATAAGTAACTCATTTGTAATGTAAATCCTAATATAATTATTAATGATTTGATGGGAATGGTAATGACGAAAAGAAAAAAACGGGAAACACAGAGTAAAACAGCTGAAATTACAGATGCAGCTGAAAAAATCTTCATCGAAAAGGATTCAATAAAACCGCCATGGATGAAATATCTGAACATTCACGGATTTAATGCAGCACTCCCTGAAATATAATTAAATTCACGTTAAAAGATGCGATTGCCAAAAATAAAGAGGAGAGTAATATAAAATGAAATTAACCGTATTAAATGGAAGCCCTAAGGGTGAATTTAGTGTAACAATGCAATACGTTAAATATATACAAAAAAAGTTTCCTGAACATGAATTGAAAATAATAAACATATCTGAAAGGATAAAAAAGATTGAAAGAAATGAAACATATTTTAATGAAATTATAGATGAAATAAAAAATTCTGATGGTCTGCTATGGGCATTTCCACTCTACGTTTTCCTAGTGGCATCCCAATACAAGAGGTTCATTGAGTTAATTACAGAAAGGAATGTTCAGGATGCATTTAAAAACAAATACACCGGTGTTTTAACTACATCCATCCACTTTTACGATCACGCTGCTCATAACTACATGAACGCAATATGTGATGACCTGGATATGAATTACCTTGGATCTTACTCAGCTGATATGATTGATCTGTTCGAGGAAACTGAAAGAATAAAATTATCCATCTTTGCCAGAAACTTCTTTGAAGACATCCGATCCCATGCAATAACCACGAAAACCTACAGACCATTAGTTGAACGTGAATTTAACTACAAACCCTCCCCCACTACTATAAAAGTAGATAACGAAAATAAACGTGTGGCGGTGGTTACTGATTCCTTAGATAGTGATTCTAATTTATCAAATATGATTGAAAAGTTCCAGAATATATTTACGGATGATATTAGTGTTTATAATTTAAATGATGTGGATATTAAGGGCGGTTGCTTGGGATGCATTCAATGTGGTTTTGATAATGTTTGCATGTATCAGGATAAAGATGGTTTCTTTGACTTCTACGAGAAGTTGAAAGATTACGATGCAATAATTTTCGCAGGAAGCATGAAAGACCGTTACTTATCCTCTAAATGGAAGCAGTTCTTTGATAGGGGATTTTATAAAGGACACACTCCGTCATTTGAAGGTAAACAAATGGGGTTTATCATTTCAGGATCTTTAAATCAGAATTCTAATTTAAGAGAGATTCTTGAGGCTTATACTCAGTTTCAGGAAGCTAACCTAGTAGAAATTGTAACAGATGAATATGGAGAATCAGATGAGCTCGATGATCATATTCAGAATTTTGCAAGGGAAATAATAAGGTCTGCAACTTCTAATTATATTAAACCCTCCACCTTCCTTGGTGTTGCTGGAACACTGATATTTAGGGATGCTATATTTGGAAGATTGAGATTCCCTTTTATAGCTGATCACAAGTATTACAAAAAACATGGATTGTACAACTTCCCACAGAAGGATTACAAAATAAGAGTTAGAAATAAAATGATGATTCTACTAACCAAATTACCGGGCATGAAAACGGAAATTACAAAGCGAACTAAAAAAAGAAATGATCAAACCCTTCGAGAACATTTAAATAAAAAAATATTTTTGATAAAAAAATATAAGCCTCCGGGGTTATAATATTATTATATATAGCCTTAAATGAAAGCCACATGATGGAATGAACTTGAAAAAAAGCATTTTTATTTATACGGATGGGGGTTTAAAAAAAATGAAAGCCAGTGAATTTATTGGAATGAGAGTTTTAGATGGGGAAGCCAATGAAGTGGGTAAAATTGCGGAAATATCTATAAAGTTAAAAAAATGTCTGGTGGAACATATTTTCGTCTCCACAGGCGGAACTTTAAATAAAAAGTATTTCGCCATAGTAGTAGATGATATAGCCGAAATAGGTGATTTTGTACAATTGAACCTTAACAAAATGGGTGTTGAGGGAAAAGTTCATTTAAATAAAGTTGAAGATTTCGCAACCAAAGGATCTCTCTTCAAAGATATTGTAGGAAAAAAGGTATTGGCGCAGAAAGGTATGGAAGTAGGTAAAATCGCAGACATGTACATCGATCCCAAAGGTTGCATGATACATAATGTAGTTATATCAACCGGGGGAATTTTTGATAAAAAATTTTTAATGATTTCTGATGTAGATATTCAAGAAATTGGAGATTACATAATCCTGAATTTGACTAAAGATGAAGTTATTGAAAGAGTTGAAGATTAAAAAAAAAATCTTTTAGACGAGAACCAAAAAAAAGTATTTAGTAAATTTCATTTTTTTTATTCTTTTTTTGTTTTATTTTCATCTATTTTATTCTCGAGTTTATTTACATGTGCAATGAGTTCATCTATCTTTTCTAAGTATTTTTTTTCAACTCTATCTGCAGCTTTACGACTTTCTTTTCTAAAGAAATCTATGAATGAATAGGCAAGTGTAGCGGTAACTAAACTAACATATCCCATACCAGTTAAAATTATAATAATTCCAATTATTCTACCAATTGATGTAACTGGAACAATATCTCCATAACCAACGGTGGTCATTGAAACAATAGCATACCACATTGCAGACTCATAATTCGGAACTTCATGATTAACACCATGTTCCGCTAGGAAGAATAAAAATGACCCTATCACAAGGACTAAAAACAATACAACTGTAGCATAGTCTAATTTTGTTTTTGAAGGATATTTTCGTACTCCTTTCCCTGTTATTCGCAGAACTTTATAAAGGGCGTAAAATCTTAAGAGTACTAGTAACCCTATAATGTCAATATAGCCAAATAATTGAAAAATTTGGAAGCAAATAAAAGTTATGGGAATTATGGATACAATATATGCCCAATTCTCCCGAATAAAACGCCAATTATCCTTATTCAATTTATATAATCTAATTCTAAAAACTAAGAGATCAATTAATATCAATATGGCTATTATGAGATCGTAATCGCCGATGTTATATACTGTAACGTGCTTTATGCCTACTGTAAGACCTACAATCATTAAACCCATGAGTAATATGTCAACTATTATTAAAACAGTTAATAGTGCTTCGAAAATTACTTGTATGTGTCGTTTCATTTTCTCATATCCTTAATTACGTCCTGAAGGGTTGTTGAACGATATTTGAAATATCCATAGAACCATCTAATCGACCAGATAAAATGAAATGCAGCCCACCATAAAATTCCAAGGAAAAAATAAACAATAAATCCCAAAAAGATGTTGAATAATGCTACTAATAGAAATATAATGGGATTTCTAACTAAAAACGAGAATGCACCTATAAATTCCTGTATACTTGAACTGAAGATGATGGTAGGGGATACACCGATAAAAATCCATAATAAAATAGCTATAAATCCCAAAATAATTCTTAAAACACCTCTACGACGAGAAAATGTCTTTTTCATCCCGGATAATTCTTTCTCATCATTTGAAATTTTATCCTGGGATAATTCCTCCCTTTTAACTTCACCTGAATCTTTTTTTCTATCCATCAAAAAACTAACTCCACTATAATTAAAAATTATTAAATGTTAATTTGTTTTTTATAGCAGAAAAATATTAGTGATCATGCTATTAGCAACCATCCAGGGAGTTTAATTACAAAATAATAATTAAGTCGAAATTTTATTTAGATAATTAAAAAAAAAATATAATTTAAACCTATTTATCAATTCAGTAAATAGGTTTTTTTTTAGTCAGGATTTTTAAGCAGGTTTAAGCCATCCTCTGGCTGGGTTCCACTTCTCTTTGCCACATTGCATACAATAGTCGCTGTCACAATAACTACAAGTCCATTGACCTTCTGCACAGGGTTTAGAATAGCTTATTGTTCCATAGTGCCCGCATATTGGACAGTAGTTTAGGAATGATACTGTTTTATAGGTATATGTTCCGTATCCACAACTGCATTTGGCTGTCGCGGTTACTTTTTGTGCTGTTACCACTATATTATAGGGAGAGTATCCATTTGCTGGTGGCTTTGTGATAATCGTAGTTGTAGTTCCTTCTGTGATTGTATTTGTAGAGGTTGGATAGAATGCTGCAACCGATACTGTGTTTGGAAGTCTATTGTTGGCACTATAGAAGTTCATCACTTTGGAGTAAGTATAAACTAGTGATTCGAAACGCATTTTCCCGAGAGATGTGTTTATGTAGGCTGGTGATTTACCAGTGGTGTCTATTGTTTTTTTAATTTGTTTATCTAGTGTTAGATATTCAGTTTTATTCAAAGTACCGGTTTTAACATTTTCGACTGGATTAGTTAATGACTTATTTACATTTTTAAGAGTTATAAGTGCTGTGGATCCATTGTTAACCTGTAAAGCTTCGTCTGTTAAGAGTTGTAGGAACTGGGGCATAGTTACTTTATATGTTGAGATGGTGACATAGTTTGGTAATCGTTTATTGGTTTCTGTAAAAGTTTTTACATTAGATGATGCAGTGTTGATTTGACTGGTTGTAAATGTTACTTTAGGAGTTATTGGTGTAGCTCCGGTTTGATTCACTGTAACTTTGGAAGTATTCAACGTTTTATTTGTTGATTGATTCAAAGTTGCTGCAGAAACATCACTTAAATTAATAAACAGTGCTAAACTTAAAAGTAATAATAATGACACTATACATTTATATTTAATTTTACCGCCTCCATGTCCTATGAAAAGAAATCATAGGGCATTACAATTTTAATTGATATCACATGAGCATACTATTTAAAAGTTTTGATTTTATTTCCAAAAAAACCAGGCTTTAAGAGCTCTTTTTTAGATTTAAACCTGTATTAAAAGGTATTGAAGTAACCGATTCTAAACCTGTTACTTTAGTTTCTTCTTTAAATGATTCACCCTTTATCAGAGCTTATTTATGAAAATTATAATCATTCTGAGGGATTTAACCATTGAACCATCCCTTTAATTATCAACTAATGACTATATAATCTTTATTTCAATGGAAATCATGTTTAAACTTCCTAAAGTGAAAATATAATAAAAAAATGGTTTTTTTTTAATATAAAAGTTTTAGAATTAAGAGGAAAAATTTGTTGATTAATTTTTAAAAAAGGAATATAAAAAAGAAGTATAAAAAGAAATAATTTATTTTTTAAGGGGTTATAGATACATAGTTAGGTAGTCGATTATTGGTTTTGTAGAAGCTCATTATTTTACTGAAGAAGTATACTGTGGTGTTATAGCTCATTTTTCCAAGAGAGGTAGTTACATAATTGGGTGCTCTGCCATTAGTGTTGATGAAGGTGATTAAGCTTTGAGCAATAGATAAATATTCCGATTTCATTATATTACCACTTTTAAAGTTTCCAGTAGGAGCTGAAGCAGGATTAACTTTACTTATAGTAATAGGAGTTGTTGACCCACTATTTGCTTGGATTGTACTCTTAGCTAGTAAATATAAATATTGTGGTAGGGTAACTTGTTGGTTTGAGAGTGTAACGTAATTGGGTAGTCTCTTATTTGTTTCATAAAATGTTTTTACAGTAGAAGCCGTGGTTGCTATCTGATTAGTAGTTGTGGTGGTTGATGTGGTAGGATTAGCTGCCCATAATATTAGTTTTGCCACTATATCTGGATATTGTGGGTCTAATTCGGGGTGAGGTCCCACTAGAACTGATCTACCTTTACCATAATAATCACCTATTATTGCACCGTATCCTTTGTAGCCTAGAATGTTATCTGCATAGGTGGCGAATGTAACTATACTGCCACCTGAGGCATACATCGCCGGTCCATTGTAGTGAGCCATGGTAATAATTCCACCATAGCCAAATAATTGCTGACCTGCAGAGGTTATCTGGACAGTTAAGTTTCCTTCTTGATCTGGATGTTCACTAATTACATGAGGTGCGACACCCCAACCATAGTACATGCCATTTACGTAATAAGAACCGGAGTATGCGCCTGCACAGATTCCTAAGTATCCTTTACCATTTGCAACGAAGTTTTTAATGGCAGTGCCACTGATTCCGTTACTGCTTATATAGTTTAAGCCTGATGTACCGCCGGGCATGGCCAGTACATCGTAGGGTGCAAGAGTTGCTGAGTTGATAACTGTTGATGTGGCATAGGTGAAATTATAGCCAGCGACTAGATGGTTAGTGTTAGCAGTTTTTAAAGCTGATTCTATTCCCATAACACAATCAGTTATGGCATAGATTCCATCATAAATTAATACTTTAATGGTTTTATTTGGAGAAGTATAAGCTGTTTTTACAGTACTAGTTGAAGCAGTAGTGGATTTTGCACCTTCAGAGCGACTAGTTGAGTTAATTGTGGATTTAACTAGGTTAGAATTAGTATTATTAAGATTAATAGAAGTAATATTATGAGTACCTTGATTTACCGAAGAATTATTAGCAACAGAAGCGAATCCAGTGTTTAGAGTCAAAGTTAAACCTAAAATTAAAAACATGCTTAACAAGATCATCCTTGAAAACTTAATTTTTATCGTCTCCTAAATTTTTAAAAATTAAAGTTCTATAAAATATGTTTTAAACTATATATTTCTTTAATTACATTATTATATAAATGTTTTGATTCAAAATTAAAGAAGAGCACTAAAAATAGGATTAAACACTATTTTAAAGCTCACAATAAACTTATTTAATCATAGATTTACAATACATTCTAATACCCAAATTTATTATTAACAAACTAATTCTGTTCTTAAATTCAATTCACCCTTAAAATTTAAACTCATTTAATATTTAAACCATTAATTTACACCCTAATTTATTAAAAATTAGATCTTTAGCTTTAAAAATTATAAGTTCAATCTAATTTTTTCATAAAAATTTATTAAGATCAAATTCTATACTATTTTATGGTGTTCAATATGCAAAAAACCTTGGAAAATCTAACTAAAGCTTTTATAGGGGAAAGTCAGGCCAGAAATCGTTATTTTTTTTATTCTAAGCAAGCAAAAGTAGATGGCTATCCACAAATAGCAAATATATTTTTGGAAACAGCTGAAAACGAAAAGCAACATGGAAAATGGAACTTTAAGATGATACAGGAAGTTAAAAAGCAAATGGGCAAGGAAATGGCTGAAATATCAGTGGACGGGGCTCTGGCTCCATTAACCCTTGGTAAAACTGCAGATAACCTTAAAGCCGCCATTGCAGGGGAACATTATGAGAATACTGAAATGTACCCCGAATTTGCTGATGTTGCTGAAGAAGAAGGCTTGCAGGATATTTCAGACAGGCTTTGGGCAATAGCTCACGCTGAAAAGCATCATGAGGAACGTTACACTAAACTCCTGCAGCAGGTGGAAGCGGGTACCATGTTCAAAAAGGATGAATTCGTGGAATGGACCTGTATAAAATGTGGATACACCTACAAAGGAGAAGAACCACCTAAAAAATGTCCGGCATGTGATCACGCCTGGATATATTTCCAAATACGCACTGAAGAATATTAAGGGACAATAAAAAAGAAGTTTATTAAGTGTTGGGGTTAAGAATTATTATTATATCCAATAGTCTTATTATAAGTTACTGGAAAAAAAATTGATTATAAGGATCTAATGAATGAATAACTCGAATTTCGTTTTAGAATTTAATTAATTATGGTAAAAAAAAATTTAAATATTAAAGAGAGAATTTATTACTAGAGATAGGATTTATTTTTTTTTTTAAATCATTTTTTTTAGTTTATTTTTCTTATGTATTATTTTTTTTAGAGTAAGTGTCTCCAGTTTTTAAAATGGTTTTATTACTTCTAAATGGATTCAATTTATTAATGTATATAGTATAAAGATAATTATAGAGCTTAAAATTTATGATTTTTATATAAAACTAAGAAATGGTAATCGTGAAGTTTTATAATCTGATGAAAATAAGATTATATTAATAGTAAATATAAATTTTATTCATTTAAACAAGGAATTATGGTTCAATGTTAAATAAATTTAACAAACTGGTTGTAGTGGTGGCTGTGTTGACTATGGTGATAATTGTATCAGGTTGCATAACCTCAGATGTAGGTACTATTAATTCACAGGCTATTAACATCAATAATCATGTTAAATCAGGTGATCAATATTATAACCAATCAGCCTCTGATGCTAACAAACTATTATTTGCTCAGGCTTCATCAGAAGCCAATAATGCCAGTAATGAGTATAATCAGTCACAAACAGCAGCCCAGGATGCTTATAATTCTGCTAAAAATTCTAACGATGCCGTATTCGTAGAGTACTTACAAAATGTTTTATTTGAGGTGCAGGCTAAATTAAATGCCTCATCTGAACTTAAAACATCCATAAACTATTTAAAAAATAATGAAACTTCACTAAGTAATGAACATTTACAAAACGCTAACAATTACATGAATCAAGCGTTACAATACGAAAATGCTAGTGAAGTTATAGTAAATCAGAACCCTAGTAAATTCAAGCAATCCTAAAAAAAATATTCAACTAGAAAATTTATAAAAGTTAAATTCAGGAAAAAAATAATGAAATTAAAATATGTAACATTTAATTTTGATATAATATTAGAATTCATTAAAATAAAAATATTTGAATAAAAAAAAATATTGAATTCTTTAAAGTTAATTCTAATTTTTTTTTTAAATATATTTTGAGGTTTACAGAAAATGAAAAAGACATGTATTGAGTGTAAAGGTAAAGGTTATCATGTTTTAAGCTATAAGATTTGTGAAAATTGTCACGGAACCGGTGTTAAAAGCGAGTTAAACATAAAAAATCACGTTAACAGCATATCAAATCAAGCTCTAAAACATTTTGAATTAGATAAAGAACAAGCAGTACCCTGCAGCATATGCAGTGGAAGAGGCGAAATAGAAGTTAAAGAAACATGCAATGTATGCCAGGGACAGGGTGAACTAAATCAATGCAAAAAATGTGGTAAAACATTAAAAACCGGTGACTATTGCCCTGAATGCCAGGAGAAACCTAAAGTTTATGTTTTACAATCCAATTGTGATTTAGAAGACCTGGAATTAGGTGCAAATTATAAAGGTAAAATCAGTCGCGTGGAAAACTATGGAGTCTTTGTGAGTCTTAGTAAAAACCTCTTCGGATTACTCCGTATTCGAAATCCTACCTACCAGAAGGGCGATGAAATCATTGTAGTAATAAAAGAAATTAAAGAGAGAAGAGGTGAAGTTGATCTCAACCAATCCAATATCAAAGATGACTACGAATTAGTTAAACTTAAAAAGAATATACCACGAACCAGAATTGGTGATATTAATACTAAAACTATCGGAAAAAATGTGTGCCTAGTAGGAGAGTTAATTCAGATCCAGCAAACCTCAGGACCCACCATATTCACTGTAACTGATGAAACAGACACCACCTGGGCTGCGGCTTTTGATGAGCCCGGTGTAAGAGTTTATCCTAGCTTGAATATTGGAAACATTGTAGAAGTGCATGGTGAAGTTAACTTGCACAGTGGGAAGATTCAAATTGAATCAGAATCTATTGAAAGACTCTACGGCCCTGAATCTACCGATGCTAGGAAACGGATAGATGAAGCAATAGATAAAAAAGCTGAACCGGAGAACACGGAACTTCTAATTGAAAGTGAAGTTCTAAATAATTTAAGAGGCAGAATGAAGGATTCAGCTAAAGCTATAAGAAGAGCTGTATTAGATGGTCGATCAATTTTAGTACGACATCATGCTGATGCAGATGGTATCTGCGCGGGTGTGGCTATTGAAAAGGCTGTAATTCCCCTATTGAAGGAAATGAATAATAGTAGTGATGCTGAATGGCATTTCTTTAAAAGAGCACCCAGCAAAGCACCATTCTATGAAATAGAGGACGTAGTGAAGGATTTAAGCTTTGCATTAGAGGATATGGAAAGACACGGCCAGAAACTACCATTACTAGTTCTTATGGATAATGGATCAACCGAAGAGGATATTCTCGCTTTGATGAAAGTTAAAATCTATGATATTGAAGTGGTTGTAGTGGATCATCACTACCCTGGTGAAGTACATGATGGTAGAGTTGCGGTTGATGAATACGTGGATGTACATGTTAATCCCTACTTAGTTGGTGGGGATTCTCAAATAACAGCCGGTGCTCTTGCAGTGGAGATTGCTAAAATGATTAATCCTGAAGTGAAGGATAAACTTTTACATCTACCCGGCATCGCTGCAGTTGGAGATCACGCCCGTTCCGATGAAGCAATGAAATATATTGAAATTGCAGCTGATAAAGGCTATGATAAGGATGATTTAGAGAAGATAGCTACAACTGTTGATTTTGAAGCTTTTTATCTAAGATTCATGAATGGTAGAGGAATCATTGACACTATTCTAGGTTTAAGTAATAAAGATAAGCATCAGAAATTAGTGGATGCCCTATATCAGGAATCACAAAGAAGAGTGGATTGGCAGCTTAAAGCAGCTCTTCCCAATCTTAAAACTAAGAAATTACCTAATAATATTATTTTCAGCGTTTTAGATGTGGAGAAATACGCTCATAAATTCACTTTCCCCGCTCCCGGTAAAACTTGTGGTTACGTCCATGACTATATGGTTCAAAAGTACGGGGAGGATCAGCCCATTGTTACTTTAGCTTACGGCCCTGATTTTGGAGTTATAAGAGCTACAGATGCTGTTAATGAAATATTCAGTTTTAACTTGAACAATATTATAACGGAGTTGATGGATCAAATTCCTGAAGCTGGTATTGACGGTGGAGGACATGAATGTGCTGGATCCCTGAAGTTCGTGGAGGGTTTATCACGGGAAGTTCTCAGCGCCTTTGCTAGTGAAGTGGCAGCTTTAAAAAGTTAAATAAATAGAATTATAATTTTTTTTATTTTAGGACATTTATAAAATCTTCAATTACCACCATTAGAATCTTACCGGATATCTGCTTTTAATATCGCATTTAATATCCCGATTAATTAAATTGGGTTTCTTAAATGGATTTGAAATAGTAATACCCAATTTTGTAGAGTACACCGTCGATGTTCTCTGTGAAAATCGTTTAAAATCAAGTTTTTATAGTGAATTAGATGAATTAAGGAAATTAGAAAACGATAAAATAATCAGTATCCTTTATTGTGACTATGAAAAACCGTTACCTGAGGGTCGTAAAGAGCTTATAGATTTAGAGGATGAGTATATACTGGAAATTGCAGTTATAACAAATTCTATCCTCTTCACTTCGGATAAAGGTTTGAGAGATGAAGCTGATTCTGTTAAGCAACCCGTTATTTATATTCCCCCTAAATATCAGAGACATTTTAAAGAACTGGCTAATGGACTATAAAAAAAAATAGATTCATTTTTCAAGGTGGTCCTAATTTTTCTTTAATTGCATACTGTCCACTACTTTTTAATACTGGTAATACTTGATAACCATAGCCACCTCCAGATGAGGAATTACTTTTTCCCCCTGATGAGGAGTTCATGGTGGTGTTAGTGCTTGTAGTGGATTTTGGTGGATATGCGTAGTAATATCCTGTAACAGCTATTATTATGATTATCACGGCTATTAAGACGTAAATCAAATTTCTTTGCATTAAATCACTCCTATTTATATTATATTGTTTTTTGATGTTTATAATAATTTCTGAACTAACTTAATAAAATTTTAGTAATAATTCTTTTTTAAGTATTCATAAATTAATTTAAATAGTTCCATAAAAAACCCATTTCATAAGTAGTTAGAAAAACGAATTTACATAAAATTGCATCATAAACATTCCATGATTCTTATTTTAATTTATGAGGTAGAAAATGGTAAATAAAGATGATTTATTTAGTTTTGGATTTTATGTAGCACCTACACCAATAGGAATAATTCTAGCTTTTTCTCCGATAGGTAAATGGTTGAGTGTGAATACTCCAGGATTCCCTGTTAACTTATGGGGTTTTATATTAACCGTTATGATTTTATGGCTCCCATTCTGGTTATTATACCTATTAAAGGACGGATGGTAAATATAAAAAATGGAATTGTCCTAGAATAAAATTTCCAAATAAGATTGATAAAATAATGAATTCAATAAATAAAAAATTATTTAAGAGTTTAATTAATATTAACCATAAACAGGATTTTATAAATAAAATTAAGGTTAAAAATATATTATTGTTTTATTTATAAAACAAAACGATTATTTTGAATTATATTTCCAAAAAAATTATTTCAAAAAACGAATTTTAATTTTAAAATTAACAAAACAAAAAAATGATTAAATAAAATTCAGTGATCAATGTCCCTATAATAATCACACCATTCACTTATCGGGCAATCATCATGTAACGGACTCACAGGTCGGCAGATAGTTTGCCCGAATTGCACCAGTAAATCATTGAGTTCAATCCAGTAATACCGAGGAACCACCTTCATCAATTCCACTTCCGTTTGCTCGGGATATTGAGTTTTAACTAATCCTAATCGATTACTTATACGATGCACATGCACATCCACACATACCGCAGGTTTTTCAAACCCATAAACTAAGACACAATTAGCTGTTTTCCTTCCCACACCAGGCAAGGTTAAAAGTTCATCCACATCATCCGGCACAATCCCGTCATATTCATCGAGGAGTATTTGAGAAACCTCTTTTATTCTACCTGCTTTAACATGATAGAAACCAGCTCTATGCACCAGTTGTTCAAGATCCTCAACATCCGCCTCTGCAATTTCATTTATTGTTTGATATTTAGAGAAGAGCAGAGTAGAAGCCTGATCGGTATTCTCATCCCTTGTTCTCTGGGAAAGTATGGTGCGTATCAAAACTCGATAAGGGTCACCACCCTCAAAAACCCTTAAACTATAATTCCTCTCTAATTCTCCCATTATTTTATCAATTCTTTTATTCATCAAATCCTCTTTATTTTACTAATTCCAAAAGCAGATTTAAACCTTCCATCAACCCATTTCCCTCCCGAGCTACAGTGGGTATAATCGGTGCTTGGATTAAACCATCATGAATCAGATCCCTCGGATTAATATCCTGTTTATTTGCAAATATAACATAAGGAACAGTAGTAGAGTTTAAACGAGTTATAATACTCTTATCAGTAGAGGTTAAACCTTTAGAGGAGTCAACCACAACAATAGCTCCATCCAGATCATGTGAAAGAATCTCCCGCATGAATTTAAACCTCTCCTGGCCAGGGGTTGCGAAAAGATGCACCTTATCCTCGTTGATTATAATATTACCATAATCTAATGCAATAGTAGTGCCATTATACTCTACTTTCATCTTTTTCTCGCATATATTCTCTAGGGTAGTGGTTTTACCTGAGTTAAATGACCCGAAGATCACAATCTTAGTTTCCTTATTCTTCCTTCTCATAAATTTTTTACTCCAATTCCCAGCATGCCAGTTTTTCCATTACCTGGGTAAAGTTGGGGAATGATACATCATATACAGAGGCATTTTTAATTTTAACTTTACCCACTTTCAAACCAATTAAATATAATGCCATAACCAACCGATGATCATGGTGAGAATCAACCACTCCCCCATGAACTCCGCCCCGGATTATGAGACCATCCTCTTCCTCCTTCACCTTTGCACCTAGTTTGGTGAGTTCAATTGCTGAGGTGTGGATGCGGTCTGTTTCCTTGTATCGCGCGTGTTCAACTCCCCTTATCCTGGTGGTTCCAGATGCCATGGCCCCTAATGCAGCTACCGTTGGAAGGAGATCCGGAGTGTTTCTTAAATCCACATCTAATCCTTGAAGCTTTCCTTGGCTCATTATCTTAACTTCATCCTTTTTAAGTTTAACATCACACCCCATCTCCCGTACAACATCCAGAATCACCCGGTCACCCTGTTTTGAATTGGAATTCAAGTTTTTAACAGTTAAATCTGAATTTAAAGCTGCCGCAGCACCTATTAAATAAGATGCAGAGGAATAATCCCCCTCAACAGTATATGGTGTAGCTCTATATTTTTGAGGTGGAATATGGAATGATGATTCAGAAATTTGGTATTCAACAGTTACCCCGAATTTATGCATAATATCCAGTGTCATATCAACGTAAGGTTTGGATATAAAATCTCCAATAACTTTAAGGTCCACGGAATGATCAGCGTATGGAGCCGAGATGAGGATGGATGAAATATACTGGGAACTGACATCCCCTTTTATAACGGATTCACCACCAGTAAAACCACCCTTAACAATGATCGGTGCTTTACCATTATTTCTCGTTGAAATAACTGATACGCCTAGTTTCTGAAGTGCCTGGATGAGATCATGCATGGGTCTTTTTCTTAATGAATTATCACCCGTTATTATCGTATAGTTGGGAGCTAAACTAGCGGCGCTGGTGATGATTCTTAAGGTGGTGCCTGAATTTTTAACATTTAACACATCATCGGGTGTTTTGAAAATTCCACCCGTGCCTTTAACTATGCATTCACTAGTTTTAGCTTCTATATTTGAGCCGAAGGATCGGCAGCTTTCAAGGGTCACCATGGTATCCTCACTGTAGAGTGGATACTTTAACTGGGAGGTTCCCTCAGCTAACGTGGCGATTATGAAAGCTCGGTGTGAATAACTTTTAGAGGGTGGAGCATTAACTACTCCTAGGATATTATCTGCTCTTTGAACTTCTAATTCCATTTTCAATACCATCTCTTCTATAAAACTTTTATTTTACTATTTCAATTACCACATCAGAGTCATCGGAGTGTATAATATCCACTTTCTCCCCGGTACTGCTTATAATCTCTTTCCTAGTTTTAATATAATCACTAGTGAGCTTTAAACCATCAATTAAAATCTCACCATCCCTATTAAGATCTTCCACTATTAATTGAGGGTCTTTTGATTCCAGATATTTCAAGATTACTGGTGCATCACCACGGAAGTGAGGTCCAATCTTATCCTTGCGGGGAATAATCTCCACCACTTTTTCCATAATATGGGGTTGTCCCATTTCCACCTGTAAATCCTGGATACGCAGCGTCCCCTTAATATCATTATATAACTGATTTAACTGATGGTGTAGCACTTCATCCTTGGTATAAATAATCGTATGTTTAAGCTGAGTATTTAAAGGCATTCCAGATGATGATTTGAATCTTCTGATATCTCCTATAATCTTCACTCCTAATTCTCCCAGTTCTTCAGCATCCGAGTTAATAAGATTTTTTTCAACCATTGGCCAACTGGTTCTATGAATACTAATATCCCCTTCATCTAAATATTGATAGACTGCTTCGGTGAAATGCGGAGTTAAAGGAGATAACAGTTTAAGTGAAATAGATATAACCTTCTGGAGAGTGTATTTAACAGTTTCCTGCGAGGATGAGTCTGAATTATTATAGAGTCTATATTTAACCGCTTCTATATATTCATCACAGAAATCATGCCAAATGAAAGATTGAATCTTAACCCGTGCTTCAGCAAAATTATACGACTCCATCGCTCGAGTTACAATCTCCACTAAACTATTTAATTTAGATAACATCCACATATCCAATGGATTTAAATCCTCTAGAATCTCATTTTCACTTCTACTCATATGATAATCACTTATATGAATATTAATGAATCTGAACGCATTCCAAAACTTCCTTAAAAACTTATAACCATGCGTCACATCCTTCCAGACGAATGGAACATCAGAACCAGGAACACTATTTGCAGCCCACAGACGAAGAGCATCAGCACCATACTTACCTATAACTTCCTCGGGTGCTATCACATTACCTCGGCTTTTACTCATTTTATGTCCATCATCACCGAAAACCATACCATTAACCACCACCTCCCCAAACGGTGGCATACCAGTTAATACTTTACATCTTAATATAGTGTAAAAAGCCCAGGTTCTTATAATATCATGACCCTGCTGCCGTAAATCACTCGGATATAAACTAGAATAATCCGCTTCAGGCCAACCCGCTATAATCATAGGGGTGATGCTGCTATCCATCCAAGTATCTAATACATCCATTTCACCCGTAAACTCTGTGCAACCGCAGGTGCACTTATCCTTGGGTTGATCATTAGTGGGATCCACTGGAAGATCCACAGGGTCGGGGAGTTGGATTTCTCCACATTCTTGGCAGTACCATACAGGTATGGGTGTTGCGAAGATTCTCTGACGAGATATGCACCAATCCCAATCCATTGAATCCGTCCAGTTAAGTAAACGTGTTTTCATATGCTCGGGTTTCCAAATCATCTCATTCGCGGTGTCCTTGATCATTCCAGTTAACTGATTAACAGCCACGAACCATTGCTTTTTAACTAGTATCTCTATGGGTGTCTTACACCTCCAACATAAACCCACATTCTGCCCTACCTTCTCCTGCTTCTGTAGAAGTCCCCCTGTTTTAAGGTCAGCTATAATCTTATCCTTACATTCTTCGATAGTGCAGCCAGCGTATTCACCAGCTATTTCCTTCATAGTTCCTTTTTCAGTTATAGCTTCTATTATATCTAATTGGTAACGGTTAACCCATGATACATCGGTTTTATCTCCGAAGGTACAGATCATAACTGCTCCAGTTCCAAATTCCGGGTCAACATCCTCATCAGTTATAACCCTAACTTTACGGTTATATAACGGTACTTCCAAGTATTTACCAGCTAAATCTTGGTATCGTTCATCATCAGGATGCACTGTAACCGCAACACAAGCAGATAACAATTCTGGTCTAGTGGTGGCAATGGAAACTTTACCCTCACCATCCGCCGCCGGGAATTCCAGATAATTCAAATAAGTTTTATTTTCATGATATTCCACCTCAGCAAAAGCAATAGCAGTTTCACATCGCGGACACCAGTTCACCGGATGAACCGCCTGATATATAAGTCCCTTATCATACATCTCCAGAAAAGAGAGTTGAGTCTTCCGTTTATACTCCGGAGTCATAGTCACAAATTCCCTGCTCCAATCCTGTGAGAAACCTAAGGACTGCATCTGAGTCTTCATCATCTTAATATTACCCCGTGTGAGGTCTATGCACATTCTACGGAATTCTTCCCGGGTAACATCGCTTTTTTTAATATGATGAGTTTCCTCAACTTTAACCTCAGTGGGCAAGCCATGACAATCCCATCCCTGAGGGAAAAGCACATCATAACCGTTCATCCTTTTATACCGAGCTATGGTGTCCATATAGAGCCAGTTTAATACATGGCCCATATGGATGGATCCAGTAGGATATGGTGGGGGAGTATCTATAATATATGATGGACGATTACCATCGCCAATGAATTTATATAAATCATTTTCTCGCCAGTTATCCTGCCATTCACCTTCTTTTTGGTGATCATAATCCTTTGGAATATTATTATCCTTCATATTGCATCATCCCTTTTAATTTAATAAAAAAACTTTTCTAGAATAGTGGTAAATTATCGTGAGTTAGTATTTAGATATGAATTTACATTTTACCTGTCTTAGAATATAGTTTTATATTTAAGATTAAATTTTTTCCTATAGTCTTAATAAAATTTTTTATAAATCCTATAGTCTTAATAAAATTTTTTATAAATAATTCTACATTAAACAGATTTTCCAAAATTTAATTTTTTGTAGTCCGTAGAACTCCAACGTCAGTTGGATGAAAAATTTTATCAAATCCAAACACCAAAAAATAATATAATCATGATGGAGTGATTTTAGTTTGCCATATGAAAATATAGATGATTTACCAAGTAGTGTTCCGGAAAATCTGCCGGAACATGCACAGGAAATATTCAAGGAAGCTTTCAACAATTCATGGACTGAATATGAACAGCCTGAACAACGCAGAGGAAACGCTTCACGTGAATAAGTTGCTTTTAAAGTCGCCTGGAGTGCTGTGCAGAAAACCTATCATAAAAATAAAGAATCAGGGGAATGGATGAAAAAATAGCTCCTAAAAACACAATTTACATAACGATTTATTTTTGGATTAATTTATAAAAAGTGGTTTATTTAAATGCAATTTAAAGAGTTATCTGAAATTTTCGAGGAATTAGAGAAGGTTAGCTCTCAAACCGAAATGATTCAAATACTAGCCGATATTATCAAAAAGGCAGATCCAGATGAAATTGATAAAATCTGCTATTACACTCTAGGAGAGATAGCTGCTAGTTATAAAAAAATCACATTAGGAATAGCTGAAAAAATAGTGCAACAATCCATCGCACTCGCCGTAAATGTTGATATCGACGTAATAAAGAACATCACAAACAATATAGGTGATTTAGGTGAGGTAGCATTTGAAACCATTAAAAATAGTAGTAATCATTTCAAAGATTATTTTGATGCAGAAAATGGTCTTACCATCAAAGAAGTTGACAACGGCTTAGTGAAAATAGCCACATCCAACGGATCAGGTAGTGCAGAGATGAAGAAGAAAACTCTAGCAGCAATGTTAAGCATAGTATCGCCCATCGAAAGAAAATACCTAGTTAGACTAGTAACTAGAACCATGGAATTCGGAGTGGGAGAAGCAACAGTTCTTAACGCTTTAGCCACCGCATTTCTAGGATCCAAGAAAGAAAAACCTAAACTAGAGAGAGCCCATAACGTATGCTCTGATATAGGATTAATAGCACGAGTTTTAGATAAAGAAGGGATACAGGGAATTATGAAGATAAAAATAACCTTACATATTCCCATGAGACCCATGCTAGCCCAAAGAGTCCATGAATTCAGTGAAATTAAACAGAAAATTGATTCCACTATAATTGCAGCTGAAGAAAAATATGACGGAGAACGAATTGAAGCTCACAAAGACGGTCAAGAAGTAACATTATTTTCAAGACGCTTAACCGATGTAACCAGCCAATATCCAGATATCGTTGAAAATGTTAAAAAATATATTAAAAGCGATCAAGCCATTTTAGATGGAGAAGCCGTGGCATATAATTTTAAAGATCATGAATTTAAATCTTTCCAAAAATTAATGCAAAGAAGACGTAAATATGATGTAAAGGAGTATATGAAGGATATCCCCGTCAGATATATGGTTTTTGATATTTTATACCGAGACGGTCGATCTCTTATGAAGAAAAGTTATCCCGAGAGAAGGAAAAATTTAGAGGAAATAATAGAGAATAATAAGTTAATTAAAGCGGCCGGCCGTAGATTAACTGATAATCTCGATGGAATAGATGAATATTTCCAGGAATGTCTTGATAAAAATTTAGAAGGCGTAGTCTGCAAATCATGCTCAGATAAATCATATTACCAAGCAGGTGCTAGGAAGTACTATTGGATAAAATGGAAGAAAGATTACGCAAGCGAATTAAGAGACACATTAGACTTAGTAGTGATAGGCGCCTATTCAGGCAGAGGCAGAAGAAGACGCACTTATGGCTCACTTCTATGTACAGCATATAATCCAGAATACGATGTCTTCCAGACAGTTTGTAAATTAGGCACTGGATTCTCAGACGAGGAACTAGAAAAATTACCACCAAAATTTAAGCAACATCTAAGGGATAATAAACCCGCAAGAGCAGAAGTTTTAAAATCCGTGGAGCCCACTTACTATTTCAACCCTAATATAGTAGTTGAAGTATTAGGCGCAGAATTAACCAAAAGTCCCATTCACACCTGCGCTCAAGATGAAGCTGGAAAAGGAATATCACTCAGATTCCCCCGATTTATAAGGTGGAGACCTGAAAAAAGCGCTGAAGAAGCAACAACCACCACCGAAATACTAGAAATGTACCAGAAACAATGAAATAAATTTTATTTTTTTCCATTGAATTATTTTCAAAAAAAATTGCATAATACCTAAAGAAATTAGTCCATTTTTGCCAATAATCCCACTGTTAGAGAGATTATGTTGTCAAGGTATTTTCCCATATTATCGTAAAGATGGGATTTGTATTTAAGCGCCCCTTTATTAGTAATTTTTTCATCAGGTACGCCATAAAAATTTGGAATGGCATAATAAAATTTGATAAATGCGTCTATTTCATCTTCTATTTGGAGTAAATCAGAAAATAGTTTTGGTTCAATTTTGTTTGCAAATAAGAATAAATCGACTATTCTTACTATTTCTTCTTGTAGTACTTCAACATTTTTGGTAAATTGGAACCATTCTTCTTGGTTCATATTTTTAATACTTGAATTTATGACTGGTCTTAAAACGTCTTCGCCAATATTAATTATTTCTTCACAGAATTCTGGTGAAACATCTGTGTAAGAATCTGTTAAATCGAATGATTCCATGAAGTCGGATGAATAGACATTTAAATCAAATCCAAAACTTACGCGAAATGTTATTATAGTGCCAATTAGATATCGTTTAATTCTATTGTGGATACTGATTTGAACATCTTTCCATTTTCTATTTTCATGTTCATTTAAAATCCAGTTTACATAGCTGAGTGTTATTATGATACCTAAAGAAGTGACCCCTAGATTCAGAAATAATGATTTCCAGGTAATATAAAAACTTTGTTTTATAATAAAAAAACTTACGATAAGTGAAAAAATCGCCAAAACTGCTAAAGGTATAACGAGTCTTTTTAAGAGAAATTCTGAATCCTTTAATAGATTTAGCATTTGATAAAAACACATCCCAGTTTAATTTGCTTATAATTTGCTCTGCAAAGACTTTAGTCAGATTTTTAATTAATAATTTATTTTTTCTTGTTAAAAACCTTCCATATGTTTACATGTACGAAGGCATTTTTTTATCGAATCCAAATTTTATTAATAAATGAATATTAATTTGTTTTCTTAAAGTGAAAAATAAATATTTTTCGTATAAATATTCAAACAACAAAAAATTATTAGATTCAAGGATTAAAGTTATAATAGTGAACCTTTTCACCCCTAAAAAAGAACTTCAAGATTACATTTCACTTTAGATAATTTTATATTCTTTTTATGATGAGTAAGTTTATGGATGTGATTTATGATGCTCGAATTTGTTGGTAGTAGTATTATGAATGAAGATTTAAACAAAATAAAAATATTTGCTTGTTTCAAAGATAAGGATTTAAAAAATCCTGGAGAAATAGAGAATTTAAAACCGATAATAGACGAATATATTTCAGATATGAATGATAATAACTCGTATGAAGTGAGTTACGAAGCACTTTTCCCCCCCAAATCAGAATATTTTATAATAGAATTTATGAAAACCACCAACTTAATAGATGTTATTACAAACGCTGAGAATGATCAACTAAATTCTTTTGAATATGCTAAAAATGAATTTAAAAGCCAAATTGGAAATAAATTAAATATGATTATGAAATAGTAAAATATATCAACTCATAAATAATTTGAGTTAATTTTGAATTTTATGGATCATATTATGATTTATGGTTTTGAGGCCTCTTATTAATCGATATATTTATATATTATGGAGTTAGTAAACTATATTTTAGTGATTAATATGGGTGAATTACCAATAGCTCCAATAGGAAGATTAATTAAAAATGCTGGTGGACAAAGAGTCAGTGCAGGTGCTGAAGAGGCTTTAGAGAAAGTTTTAGAGCAATGGGCTGAAATGGTCGCCATGCAAGCCGTTAAACTCGCGAAGCATGCGGGTAGAGTTACAGTTAAAGCATCAGATATTGAATTAGCTGTTAAAGAACTGGCTTAAAAAATTTTTTTTCTTTTTTTTATTTTTATTTTCTTAAGTTTATTTTTAACTTGAAATTCTGGTATCTGACAATATTTTTCAGGTTGAACAAATTATTATATAAGAGTACTTTATGTAGTTTAAAGGTTATTGGAAAATTAAATCGTGTTTTTTTTAAATTTAAGCTTCTTATATATTTTTTTGTCACATTAATTTCCCTGATTTAATTTATTTGTTTAGAAAAATTTAATCCTCTTAAGTAAAAAACATTTAACTTATAAAGTATATACTACTATTAACTGAGGGTTAATGTGTTTAGAATTGATAGAATAAATTTTTATCGTTAATATGATCTCCTTTACATTGTGGAAATTTCAATCATGTATCCCTAAGTTGATAGATATTATAGTTCTTCAACTAAATTTAATTCAAGATTTTTGTATTCTTTGAGTGGAATAAGGCAGATTTTTTGGGAAATTAAAAAATTTAGTATTTGTAGTGATAATCTATGGAGTCAACTAATAAGTGTCTTAAGGAATGGAATGCCATCATAGAAGCATTGGGTCAAGGGAAACAGGCTATTCTTATACGGAATTATAAAACGAATGTTACTGATTTTTTATTGTATCCAACAGTGAGTTATGCATCCAAGGATGATTATTTGGATAATTTCCAAGTTAATTACCATGATTTTGTTGAGAACAATGTTTTACCCGAGAAACAGAGTAATAAAGTATTAATTAAATATTATGCTACTATAGAGAAGATAACCGAGAAACCTGTTTCATGGATTCCTTCAGCTAAATATTATATCTGGACTCGTGATCATGTTAAGAGTTATATGACTGGTTCAACAGCGTTTATTTGGATATTAAGAGTTTATAGGTTAAAGGAACCTTATTGGGCTGAGCCTACTACGGGGGCTATAAAATTCGCTAATTTAAAGAGTGAAGTTTCACTTGAAGGTATGGAACCTGTTTTAAGCGATAATGTATTTTTTAATCTTATTAATGGTCTCTTTGATGAAATATCCAGAGAACAATCCCATTAAGATATTCATGTTGAAGTTTTAAATTAATTTTCATTCAAATCTTAATTTTTCTCCTAATTGTTAGGGAAAATTTGTACACTAGTAAGATTAATTTGTTTATTTTGTGTTTTATATTTCAAAAAATAATATATTTAATTAAGATATCTCCAATAATCATATGCAATATATTCTAATCTCTGAAAATATTTTTCTTTAGTGGTGTTTTATTATGGTAAAATTTGATGATAAGGTTGGTTTAGAACCTATTCATTTTTCAGATATGACATCCGCCATATTTGCACTTAGTCCTGATGCAATAGTCCTCTCAAGAGTATTAGATAGTAAAATTATCTATTTTAATCAGGAATTTCTAAACCAAATTGGTTATTCTCGAGAAGAGGTGAGAGGACGCTCACCAATAGAGCTGAATTTATGGAATCATGAGGAACGCAATGCTTATCTTGACAAGGTCCGGAAAAAAGGATCCGTGTATAACATTGAGTTAAGTCACAGGCGTAAGGATGGTTCATTCATTGATATTCTTTATTCCTCACGCATTATCCGAGTTGAAGGAGAAGAATTCATGCTTAGCATTGGTAAGGAAATCACCGAGCGCAAGCAGGCAGAAAAAGCGTTGAAAGAGAGTGAAGGAAGGTATAGAAGTCTTTTTAAGAATAATCATGCTGCAATGATTTTAATTAACCCTAAAACTGGAGAAATTGTTGATGCTAATCCTGCAGCTGCTTCTTTTTACGGTTATAATAAGGAACAATTAGTTAAAATGAATATAACTGATATTAATATGCTTACGAAAGAAGAAGTATTTGGGGAAATGTTAAAAGCCCAATCAGGTGAAAATAATCATTTTTTATTTAAACATCGTTTAGCTAATGGAGAAATTCGTGATGTTAATGTTTACAGTGGTACCATTATTATAAGTGATGAAAACCTTCTTTATTCTATAATCCATGATATTACTAGGCAAATGAAAGCTGAAAATGCGCTCCGTGAGAAAAAAGAAGAGTTACAAACTATAATTGATTCATCAAACACATGGATTTTCTATAAAGATAAAGAGAATCATTTTTTACAAGTGAATAAGGCTTATGCAGAATTTTTAGGGTTGCCCCCAGAGAAACTGGAATGTATGTCACTTTTTGATATTTTATCTAAGGAGCAGGCAGAGGCTTACTGGGAAGATGATAAACAGGTAATGAAATCTGGAAAACCAAAAGTTGATATTATAGGACCTTTAATGTACAAGGATATTGTCCGATATATTCAGACGGATAAAATACCCTATCGTGATTCAAATGATAACATTATTGGCATAATAGGTTTCGCAGTTGACATTACAGAACGTAAAAAAGCTGAAGAAGAATTGAAACGCAGCATGAAGGAATTAAAACGCTCCAACCAAGAATTGGAACAGTTTGCTTATATAGCATCCCACGACCTTCAGGAACCTCTCCGGATGGTTTCCAGTTTCACCCAACTACTGGAAAGACAATACAAAGATAAATTAGATGCAACTGCCTCGGAATACATTAATTATGCCGTGGAGGGTGCTAAACGTATGCAGTTATTAATCAACGACCTTTTATCATACTCCCGAGTTAACACTAAAGGTGAAAAATTTGAAGATGTTTATTTAGATAAAGTGCTTGATGATGTTTTATTTAACATGGAAATACTAATTGAAGAAAATAACGCAACTATTACTAAAAAATCTCTGCCTAAGATTTGTGCAGATTATTATCAGATGGTGCAAGTATTCCAGAATCTCATAGGCAACGCCATTAAATACCGAAGCGAAGAAAAACCGCAAATTCTTATATCAGCCCAAAAAGAAGATGATCATTGGCTTTTCTCGGTGGAGGATAATGGTATTGGAATTGAATCAGATTACTATGAACAGGTTTTTAAGATATTCAGACGGTTACATAATCATGATGAATATGAAGGAACCGGAATAGGTTTAGCCATAACCAAAAGAATAATAGAAAGACACAAAGGACAAATATGGGTGGAATCTGAACCAGGAACAGGCTCAAACTTCCACTTCACCATTTCCCGAGTATTAAATACTGCATTTTAATCTTAAAAGTCCATAAATTATTTTTTACTGCTTAGTATGGTGTTCTTTCAATTTCATCTAGGTAATAGACGTCTGGTCTGCCTGAAACACCGGCTTTTTGCATTGTATTCCTTAAATCTTCAGATTCAGCGAAATTTTTAGCTTTTTCCATATCCTCCCATTCAGTTATAACCACCATCTGGTTAGAGTCATTCGCATCGCGAAATACAAAAGCTCCTTTAGAACCTTTGGCCTTGCGTGTAGCACCATCTTCATCGTATACAGTCTTCCACTTAGCATAGTCCTCTACTTTATGAATCACCAAAACATAAGTCATTTTCTATTCACTCCTAAATAGTCTTATTCCATATTTTAGCCTAATATCTGAAGTTTTTATCTATGTTTGGGAATATGAAAATTTTTCCCCTGTTTTTCTAGAGTATTAATTGTATTCAAAGCACTTCTAGTTAATCATATGGAGATTTAAATCTCTGAGATATTTTATTTTTGTAAACTTTTAGTCTTATTTTTGTAAACCTTTAGCAATATATTTTTTCAATTATACAAAAAAAATAGAAAATTGAAAATATATTTCAATAAATATTATCTCTAACAGAAGTGGAACCTATTAATTTTATAAGGAACCCTAGATATTTATCTAAAATTAATATTAAGATGTATTCTTGACGATTTTTCATTCATTGTTAACCCTCGGCTTCTCCAAAATATTCCGTGGGGTTTTTATTATTGAACATTATAATATTGAGTAAAGATTTTCATAGTATTCTTTGATGATAGACTCGTAAAGGTAGTGTTTTTCACTGTATTAGACATGAAGAATTATCTGTAATAATCTATGAAGGATTTATTTGGGATTATGGAATATTATGAATATTTCAAATTAGAAAATAGTTATTATAAAAAAAATTTTAAGTGTGGTTTTTTACCTTGGAAATTTTATGGTTTTATATTGCAGTGATTCTAGCTATTAGTGATGAGATTCACAGCCAATTATTATGGACTTATTTCGCTGACTTTTACATTCTGTTTGCAGGTTTACTGCGGAGAAGCATCCATTCTAATATTAGATTATGGATAGTTCATGAGGGTATGGAGGCTGTTTTCCATTTCATATTACTTTCAATATTATTCTTTTCACTGGAAATAGGATTCCTTGCAGGTTTAATCCATTTTGTAGTGGATTTGTCACATGAATTAACTGGAGTTAAACTCAGATGGTTACAGCATCGTGCATTACACTTCACCATCGAATCCATATTCTTCATCATAGTACTTTCCTCATTATCAATAACCCCCTAGTTGGATACTAGCTTAAGTTAAAAAAAATAATATCAATAATTATTAACAGGATTGATGTAAATATGCCAGTTATAAACTTCACTTATGAGAATATTAACGAGCTTTTAGGGTGTTCCATGCAGAAAGAGAATCTTATAGATCTCCTTCCCATGATTGGTAGTGATATTGAAGATTATGATGATGAGAATTTGAAGGTGGAGTTCTTTCCTAACAGGCCTGATCATTTCTCAGTTGAAGGAATAGCACGTACTTTAAAAGGATTCCTGGGATTAGAATCCGGGATGCCTCGTTACAGTTTATCATCTTCAGGGACTAGCATCACCGTTGATCCTGAACTTGCATTTATAAGACCCTACACCTCCTGCGCTATAGTCAAAGGTGTAAAAATTGATGATGGGAAATTAATTCAATTAATGGAATTCCAGGAGGATTTGCATTGGGTTTTGGGAAGAGACCGTAAAAAGGTAGCTATCGGCATCCATAATCTAGATGTTTTAACCCCACCCTTCACTTATAAAGCCGCTGATCCAACTGAAACATCCTTCATACCCTTAGATAGTGTGGAGGAGACGACTCTCGATGAAATCCTCCATAACCATAAGAAAGGCTGTAAATACGCTCATCTACTAGATAAATATCCTAAATACCCGTTAATAGTTGATGCAGTGGATAATGTACTTTCCATGCCACCCATAATTAATGGAGAACTCACTAAACTAACCACTGGGACAGAGAATGTGTTAGTGGATGTTACTGGAACTGATGAGAAAGCCGTTAACTATACTTTAAATATTATAACCACTTCATTTGCAGAAACCGGTGCTAGGGTTAAAACCATGGATACGGTTTATAATGATGATAGTATTGTTAGAACTCCGGATTATACTCCTAAAAAGAAAATTGTTAACCTTGGAAATGCTCAAAAACTCATAGGAGTTGATTTGACAATTCCTGGTGTAGTGGAAATGCTTCATCGGGTGAGGTTAGATGCTGAAATTTTAAATGAAACTGAAATCATAGTTAGTGTACCCTCTTATCGTATTGATATTCTTCATGAGGTGGATGTTATAGAAAATATTGCTATTGGCTATGATTTCCGTGAAATAGGGTCTTACTTACCGGATATTATGAGTATAGCCTCTGAAGATAATGGTAAAGTATTTGATAATAATTTACGGATGATAATGGTAGGATTGGGTTTCTATGAGGTGATGAGCCTAATGCTTACTAGTGAAGAGCAGCATTTCCATAAACTGCGACTACCCGTGGATGAGAGGGTGGTGGTTGCTCAGCCAATTAGCCAGGATCGTACTATGATTCGTGAAAGCTTACTTAATGGTTTAATGGAATTTCTGGAGAGTAATACGCATGAAGAATTACCTCAGAAAATATTTGAAGTGGGTGAAACGGTTTATCTTGATAAAACTACTGAAACATATACCCGTGGAATTAGGAAACTTGCTGCTCTTGTAACGCATTCCACCGCTAATTTCACTGAGATAAAAAGTATTACAGCAACTCTTATCAGTAATTTAGGATTAAGTATGGAAATAGTATCTTTTAATCATCCTTCATTCATTGAGGGTAGATGTGCCTTGCTGAGGGGTTGGGATGAAAGGATTGATGCTTCTCCGGTTATTGAAGGGTTTTTTGGAGAATTGCATCCTGAGGTTATATCTAATTTTAATTTGGAATATCCGGTGGTTGCTTTTGAAGTGGAGTTTAAGGATCGGTTAAAAAAAATCTAAATCTAAATATTAGTAAATCTAAAATTATTTCATTAATTTTTTGAAAATTTTTTTTTATTCTCCTATTATGGTGATTGTAATTTGTCTAGATCGTGGGCCGTCGAATTCCAGGAAGAAAACACTCTGCCATGTGCCAAGACTCATGGAAGCATCTTTAAATGGAATATTTTCATTACATCCAATTAAAAATGATCTTAAATGTGAGTCTGCGTTATTATCAATTCGATTATGCTGGTAATTTCCATTTGTTGGAACTATAAGTTGGATTACATCCATAAAATCTTCTAATAAACCTGATTCATTCTCATTTATAAAGATTCCGGAAGTGGAATGTTTACTGTAAATATTGACTAATCCTTTTCTTACACCACTTTCCGCTATGGCTGCGTTAATATTACGGGTTATATCAACTATTTCCAACTTATATGTTGATTCAAGTTCTAATACTTCAGTTACTATTAACATATTTCTCATCCCCTAATTTCTATAATAATTTATAGATTTTATTAGAATAATTATTTTTAGAGAACTTTTAGAGAACTTAAAAAAAAAATGATTATTCAATGAATGCTTCATGATGGATAAGATAGTTCGAAACAACCAGTATCGAGATGACGAACCCCTAAAATACGGGATAATATCATCAAACATTAATTTGTAAGTTAGTAATGTTAAAAAATACCATCGAGCCTAAAATCTAAGTCAAACGAGATTTAAAAAAAATTGCAAAGCTATAATTTATTATATAATCCAAAAGTTTATTTGAATTTAATAAAAATGTGGTTGGAAAATGAAAATCCTGGTGATATTGGCACATCCTAGAGAAGGTAGCTTTAATCATGCTATAGCCAACTCAAGTATTAAAACGCTTGAGGATAATGGATATGAAGTGGTTTTACATGATTTATACGCTGAAAACTTCGATCCAATGTTAACTGACGAAGAGATTCCTAAAAATGCTGAAATTGATCCTCTCATAGAAAAACACTGCCAGGAGTTTTCCTGTGTTAACGGAATAATCATAGTTCACCCTAACTGGTGGGGCATGCCTCCAGCTATTTTAAAGGGTTGGATTGATCGGGTTATACGTGCAGGTGTGGCATATCAATTTGTAGAGAGTGATCATGGTGAAGGTGTTCCTATAGGTCTTTTAAAGGCTGAAAGAATAATTATTTTTAACACCTAAAATACTCCAGAGGAAAGAGAATGAAAGTTTTTGGAGATCCATTGGAAACCCTATGGAAAAAATGTATTTTCGGACTCTGCGGTATAAAAAACTTATATCGAAAGAATTATGGAGTAATTGTTATAAGTACACCAGAACAAAGAGAAAAATGGTTAAAAGATGTAATAAAAACAGTTAATTTAGTATTTCCACAACATTAATAATTTTTTATCTGATGTCAAAATAGATCTTTAATATTTTAAAACGCTTTCATAGTGAATAAACACTTATAAAAAAGTGTTGTTATACTAAAAATCATGATTTTTTTTTATTGTCTTTTTTTGAATAGGTGAGGTTCCTAACAAATCGTAACCACATCAAAGAATAATCAGATTTATAGAATTCTTTAGATCAATAATTTAGATTTAAATTTTTACTTTAAGGTTTTTTTCTATTTCGCCAATGATTACTTTTTAAAAAATATTGTATTAATTTTTTAAGTAATTGTGATCCGTTCCCATCAAATCATCATTCATAATAATATAAGACTCTCGATCAATCAGAATTTAGTCTCTTAAGATATAAACATATTTGAACGGGTTTATGACTGTGCTCTTCGATTTTATGATCTGATTCCCGTAGAAATATCCGGCCAACAACCAATATGGTCAATATTCTATGATTTATTAATTAGTTTAATTCAATTTATCAAATGATACACTAGCTTACTTATTTCCTCTTGAATTTCTGTTAATTCACCAAGTAAACCAGTATCAACTAGAATAAGATGTTGGATATATAATGCTTTTTATTCCACCCATCTTCATGGATAATTCCATTATATAAACGTTATCAGCTATTTTAATCTTAAACTCCTGTCAATAATTTTTATAAAACTGATGGGATTCAAAAAATTAATAAAAAAAAGAAGTTTTCAAATAATCCCAGTTTTTACAATATCTAAGCTAAATTTTCTATAATTGTGATTCAATTTCATCTGCATCCATTATTCTCTCGCAATAATAGCATCTGAGAATTACGGGTTCTTTAACTATAACATAGAATTTAGTTTCCACTGGTTCTCCGGTGTTAGTTATGCAGTTAGGGTTGAGGCAATTTATAATACCGTTTATTTCATTTCGAAGCTGAACTTTACCTTTACCCACTATCTCATAATCTCTTATAATGTTAATAGTGGCTTTAGGAGCTATTAAAGCGATTTTATCCACTTCTTTAGATGCTAACTCCCTTCCTTCTACCTTAACAATATCTTTACTTCCCATTAAAGAGGACTTCACATTCATAGCTATAGTTACGGCTGTTTCTTCACTAGGTAAACCAAGTATCCTAAGCACGCTAAGAGCTTTATTAGCTTTTATATGATCTATAACTGTTCCATTTTTTATAGGTTTAACCTTTAGTTCCTTAGGAGTTTTCATTTAGTTAAATCCTTTATTTTTTAGTCTTTGCCAAGTAGTAATTCCACGAATTTAGCATATACTGGTCGGGTGATGAATATTCCAATTAGCACTCCCACAATAGTAGTGAATGCAAAACCGGTTAATACTCCGATTCCAGTAGCTCCCCTTGAGAATCCGATATAAGCTATGGGTAACATGGCTGCGATAAGAGTTGCTGCTGACGCGTATATAATGAAGAACGCACTTCGTATTCTTATTTTAAATCCAGTGATTCTTTTGGATACTTTAACTGGTTTAGCTGCGGTTTTCGATTGCTTACCCTTCTTCTTAGTAGCTTTCTTATTTTTACGAGTTTTTCGAGTAGCTGATGCTTTAAAGTCTTGATTTCCTTTGAGTACTTCGTCGGTTATTATAATCTGATCATCTACCCCTGTACCTATAGCAGCTATTATACCTGCTATGGCAGCTAAATCAATATTCCAATGTATGATGGAGGCAACTCCGAGTATTAATATTAATTCAGCTAGGCTGGTGAATATAATAGGTATAACTAACTGCGGTGTTCTATATCTGAATAAGATTATGACAGATATAACAATTAATGCTGCTAATCCAGCTATTAAAGCTCCATTCCTGAATTGATTTCCTAATTCAGCTGATACACTACTTATACCACCTATACTAACCTGTACCGGCAGTGCACCTGACTGTAGAATTGTTTGAATATTTTTAGCTTGTGTTAAGGCAGCACCATTGGATGCTGCAGTACCTGATACCTCCACATCTGTTGATGCTACACCATTAGCCAGTCCTGGATCTAATTGGGGTGAAGAAACCAAATTATTATCCAAATACATATTCACCGGCTGACCAGCCTTACCATTAGCTGCTTGAGCAAATCTATTAGCCGCATCAGTAGTTATGGTAAATGGAACATGCCAAGTGTTTCCCGTAACTGAATATGCTTTAACAGTGACGATATCCGAACCCAACAGTACACTTTGATTACCTATTTTAGCCTCGAATTTACCAGGTGACCCTACAAGATTAGATACATCTTCGGGTTTAACACCCGCAACAGCCACTATAACATCTTGATTACCGCTGGGTCTTACTTGAACGTCCTTCACTCCAAAAACGTTCAATCTTTTATCAAGTACATTGGTAACTGTGCCCATGGTGGTGGTATTAACTGGTTGTTCCAGATGAATCTGAATAGTAGAACCTCCTTGAAGATCCAGACCTTCCGTTACCCCGTTTATTGAGATGGAAGCTATACTAGCAATTAAAAATACTATTAGTATTATGACTCTGTAGTCTCTGATAAAGCCAATAATATCTTCTCGTCTCATCTTCTACCCTCCATGTACAATCTCAGTATTCCTAGGTTCATTAACCAGGTGGCTAGTACATCTGCAACCAATCCGATAATGAGAACAGAAGCAATAAGACTCAATGTTTGAGCATAAGGTATGAATAGAACAACCACTAAATAAAGAGCAACCATAGAACCTATAGCAGCGGCTGCCATGGTGAAACCTGTTTTCATAGCATTAACAGCTCTTTCATTTATAGTTCCTTCTCTCCTTTTTAAAACCCTAGTGGTTAGTAAAATGTCGGTATCTACACTGTAACCTATAAGCATCAGAAGCGCACCCACTGAGGCAACCGATAATGGTATTCCAAAAAGAGACATACCCCCCAAGGCTATAATTATATCAGAGAGCGCAGCAAATATAACTGCTAGCGAAGGTACTACATTTCTAAATACAATAAAAACAGTGATGGACATGAATAAGAAAGCAAATGCTAGAGCATAATATACTTGTGTTAATGCTTGGCTGCTTAAAAGTGGTCCTACGGACTGGAAACTTAGGATGGTTCCTGTTCCACTAATGGCACTTGCAAATTTAGTCACATCTGTTGGACCACTAATTTGTATGGTGGCCTGATTATTCGATATAGATGTTACATCTACTTGATTATTGTTAATCCCGTTTTGTATAACGGTTTTAAGATCAGCGGAACTTATAGGTTTTTCAAGCTGTAAAACAGCAGTAGAACCTCCTTTAAGATCTATATTTGAAGTTAAGCCGTGAGTTGCTATTAACGCTATAGCAAGTAGTGTAATTATCACCGGCACGGCTATTAATGGTTTATAATTACTCAAGAATCTTTCTAGTATGGACATTAAATTCACCGAACTTTTATAACTAAATAACTATATTGAATTACTAAATAAAAGTTTTTCAATTTTAATATAAATTCTGTAAAAAATGAACTCGTAAATTTGTTATTTTTTTTTATTCATTTTGTTATTTTACCCTTCCTATTATATTATATTTACAAATGATTTAAGATTATTTTATGGATTTAATAAAAGAATAAGGTAATTTAATATCAATTTTTAAGGATGCATTCCCATCATATCCAGAGATTCATTTTCTCTAAATCCGTACATAATATTCATATTATGCACTGCTTGTCCAGAAGCGCCTTTAACGAGGTTATCAATACTGGAAACCACTACCATCCGTCCGTTTTCATCAATATCAAAACACCCAATATGACAGTAATTGGAACCCCTAACCGCGCTTAATCGTGGTATCTCGCCAGCATCTAAAACTCTTACGAATGGTTCACCTTCATAAAACTCGTCATAAATTTCTTTGACATATGATGATGTTACATCCTCTAATAGGAATGTATGCACTGTGCTTAAAATCCCCCTTATAACAGGGACCAAGTGAGGAGTGAAGGAAACCTTTACTTCACCCGCTTCAGAGAGCTTCTCCTGTATTTCAGGCATGTGGCGGTGAGTTGTAACTGAATAAGCTCCAACATTATCACCACACAAAGGATAGTGAGTTGCTAAGGTAGGTTTAACCCCTGCTCCACTTATACCTGTTTTAGAATCAATAATAATCGTATCCACTAGTTTCTCAGATACTAAGGGATATGTAGCAAGTATACCGCCCGTTGGAAAGCACCCAGGGTTAGCTACCAGATTAGCCTCTTTTATTCTTTCACGATATAATTCGGGTAGTCCGTAGATAGCTTTAAGTATTTTTTGATGTTTATTACCATACCACTTTTCATATACTTCAAGATCATTGAAACGGTAGTCTCCACTTAAATCAACTACTTTTAGACCATTCTCGATTAACTCAGGAATTATCTTAAGAGAAGCACCATGAGGAGTTGCTGTAAAAACTAGATCCGCATCTATCTCACCTGGTGATAAATTCTGGAATTTAAGATTGACATCTCTTAAATGAGGATGCACTTTATAAATAGGAGTACCTTCAAACTGTCGTGAAGTAGCTGCCACCACTTCTACTTTAGGATGACCATCCAGAAACCTTAATAGTTCTCCTCCAGTATAACCACTTGCTCCAACTATGCCAACACGTATCATATACTATTCCACCCTTATTTTTTTTAGAATCTTTTGAACAAAAAAATATTAACTAATTTTTTTTTTAATTAGTTATCATAGTGCCAATACCCTTTTTAGTAAAGATCTCTAAGAGTACTGAATGTTTAATTCTGCCATCGATTATATGAGCAGATGATACACCCATCTGAATAGCATTAATACAGGTGAGGACCTTAGGAAGCATACCATCCTTTACAATTCCTTGATCAATAAGTTCCAATATTTCATTTAAATCCACTTTTTTAATTAGACTTTCAGGATCTTCAGGATCCTCTAGAATACCAGGTACATCAGTTAATATAATCAGTTTTTCAGCGCCTACATGGCCCGCTATATCACCAGCCACAGTATCTGCATTAAGATTAAGGGTTTTAGCTCTCTCATCAACTCCTATGGGGGATATTATTGGAATATAATCATTTGACGTTAAAACATTAATAATCTCAGGATTAACAGATTCTATCTCACCTACTAAACCTAAATCCACTGTTTTCTCCTCCCCAGTTTCATCATTAATAATAACCTGAGGAGCTCTTTTTCGAGCCATTAAAAGTTGATTATCTTTACCAGAAATACCCACTCCTTTACCTCCATGCAAACCTATATTGGCTACAATTTCAGTATTAATTTTACCAACCAGGACCATTTTCACAATATCCATTGTCTCCTGATCAGTAACTCTAAGGCCTTCTATAAACCTAGGTTCTTTACCCAGTTTATTCATGGAACGGGATATTTCCGGTCCGCCACCATGAACCACGATAGGCTGCATACCCACATATTTCAATAGCACCGTATCCCTAGCAGTGGAACTTTTAGCCTGAGCATCGATCATAGCATGGCCTCCATATTTAATCAAAATCTTCTTTCCATGAAACTTCTTGATATAAGGCAATGCTTCAACTAAAATATTCACGGTTTCCATATATTTCATGACCTGCAAAATTTTTTATTTATTTAAAAAAAAGCTAAACTTTAATTTTAATAAAAAAAATTTTCTTTTCTTAGAATAATTAGAATTTGATTCATTATTTTAGATTTTTTTTTAAGTACTGTATTCTGCATTAATACGTATATATTCATAGCTTAAGTCGCAACCATAGGCGGTAGCTTTGAACTCTCCCAAGGATAGATCTACAATTATTTCAATCTCTTTTTGCTTCATTATTTTCTCAGCTACTTCTAGTTCTTCAGAGCCTTCAATAGCTTTTACTACGCCAGTTTCAACAATTTCAACTTTTTTATCATCTGATTCAAGTATGACCGTAATTAATTTTTCATCTATTTCTGCTCCTGAATATCCAACAGCCGCTATAATACGGCCCCAATTTGGATCCGAGCCAAATAAAGCTGATTTAAATAATGGTGAGGTTACTATAGATTTAGCTGCTTTTTTAGCATTATTAATAGTTTTTGCACCTTTAACTTCAACTTTCATTAGTTTAGTTGCTCCTTCACCATCTTTAGCGATCATTCTAGCTAAATTGGAACATAAAAATTCCAAGGCTTCTTTAAAATTCTCGTCAATTCTGCCTGAACTTCCATTAGCCATTAGAATAACCGTATCATTAGTGCTTACATCACCATCTATCACTACTAAGTTTAAAGTATTATCAACAGCTTCCTTTAAAGCTTCTTTAAGTTCCAGAGGTGAAGCTTTAACATCTGTTGTTATAAAACTGAGTAATGTACCCATATTAGGTGCTATCATACCTGAACCCTTAGTTATACCACCAATTCTAACTTTTTCCCCAGTTTTAAGTTCTGTTTCCACAGCAAATTCTTTAGGAACAGTATCAGTAGTCATAATAGCTTCGGCAGCATTTTTTGAAGCTTTAAATGAACTTTCAAGATTTTCAAGTGCACAATTTATTAAAGGAGTTATAATATTCATAGGAAGTTTCCTGCCTATTATTCCCGTGGAAGCCACAGCTACATCACCAGGATTAATATCAAGACTCTCGGAAACCGTTTTCACCATTTGTCTGGCATCCTTTAATCCTTCCTCGCCCGTAAAGCAATTAGCATTACCACTGTTAGCCACAATAGCTGAAAGCTTACCATCTTGCAGCGATTCCTGACTAATAATCAGGGGCGCAGCGATGATCTTGTTAGAAGTAAAAACTGCAGATGCAGTGCTTTCCGGACTTAAAATTATCGTTACACCGTATTCATCTACGCAGGAACCGGCAGCCATCACCCCTTTTACAGCACAGATTCCACCTGGGATTATTTTCATAAAAACTGTTCCTAAAAAAATTTTTTTTGCTTTTATAGCACAAATAATTTCTTGATGATGTTCAATTAATTATTTAGCAGTTGATCCGTTACTGGTATTTGTTGGTGGAGTGTTATTAGTTTTTTGGGATTGTCCATTATTTGATGATGATTGATTAGTGTTTATATTATTATTTTTATTGTTTTGAATGATTGGAAGGTTACTTTGATTGGTTTGATTAGTTTGGTTAATTGTATTATTAAATGGATTAGTCATATTCAGATAGTAACCTGTAACCAGTATTGTGCCTGTTCCAATTCCAAAAGCTAATATAGACACTACCATAGCAACCATTAGCTTTCCTTGTGTTTCAGGTTTCATTTTTGAACATCAACTCAGATTATTTATGTTATTTTTTTTGAAGAATTATATTTAATACAGAATAAATTTGGAAGTCAAAAAAATTTTTTAATAAAATATTATTTAGATATCTATTCTATTTTACATTTAACATTTTAATTCACAATTAATATATAATATTATTTTTCTAGAATAAAAAAATTTTTTTAATCCATATTTTCATAAGAATTAATTGTTTAACTAACAGCAGCGTATAGTAAAGCTAAGATTATACCTAACACACCCAATTCCCAGTAGCCCAAATCCCATCCAATCAGGGTTAGTATAAACACGAAGATGAATATAAAAACTATTCGTCCAGTTTTCTCGGCGAGAAAATCCACCACTGCCCGGGTAAATTCGGATGGAATATAGTAAGCATAGACTCCATTAGCCAAGTCAAACACCATTACTGGACTTTTATTCCATATTTTAATGGTATCAGCCATTTGAGCTCTTTCTCCAGCTTCTCTTCTGCTTCTACCAACACCAATTCTTAATCTAACACCGTTATTTAAAGCGTGCCATGCAGAATCAATACCAGCCCTTAAAGCAGCATCTTTAGTAGGTAAATTAGCGATTAAATCATCCCCACCCTCACGGTAACCTTCTATTTTACCCTTGCAATCGTTTTGAATGAAATTCTTCACTTCATTCATTATTTCAACCAGCCGATTCCTACCATTTTCAGCTATGAACTTGGTTGAATCAATAGCATCGATAAAGATATAATTATCATAAATTGCAGGTGAACCCTCAAGTTTGGTCATTTTAGATGAGAATGCTATAGAGAATTCGCCTCCAAGTTTAGTGAAACCTACCCCTGAAGTTTCTCCAATTTCACTGTTGAGATTTATTGATCTTTCAATGGCAGCTGCTCCGGTCATTCCCACGGCAGCTCTAACTTCTATTTCCTTATCCATTCCTACTCTTATTAATTCTATTGCTACTCTTATAGCATCATTTTTTGATAATAATCGTGAAACTATTTCACTATTACTTTTTTCAATGATTGTACCTTTTTCAGCTTTTATTAGAGTAGCGAATTCATTAACGATATCCCAGTTTCGCTGGAAAATTTCCACGTAGAGGTACCGATCACTACCCATAATTATATTGCTTAGTAGGGCGTATTCATTCACATTCTTCTCTGCTGGCTTTAATTCAAGGAATCTCCTATTTTGAGGAATATTACCCTGGCCTACTTCCTTTAAAACATTTTGAAATATGTTTTCCGTGGTTATATTCGCTTTTTCAATCTCTATCAGCATGGTATGGGTATAATTTATCATCTCCACATATTCCCTTTCCCGGTCATTAGTGGGATAATATTTAGTACCAATACTTACAACCCGATGCCTAATTAGAAATCCTATGATAGCTTTGAGCACTCTACCTCCAGCCATTTATTTTTCTCCACCCTTCTCTAATGTAATGTCAAAGTGCCCTGGCTTCTCCATAAGCATGCTTGGCTTAACTGCCACAATAGGAAATTTCCATGTTCCAAGTCTTGCCGCTACAGTGCTAGCTATATTACGAGAATTCTTCTTAACAAATGAATAATCATGATCATTGATAGTTACATTCACATTAAATGGAGATTCTTCCAATATTTCATCAGAATAAATAATATTAAGTTCAAATGAACCAGGTCGAGTGAAAAGATCATTTCTAACAGCCACTAAAGGCGCATGATCCAACTTCAAACGATCTCCAACTGTAACTGCAATGTTACCTGCATTTTTAACAGCATCTCTATAATCTCTAGGGCTTATCAAAACGAAAATTATAAAATCGCTAGTTTCAGCATCTTCCATTAAACTCATAAATCTGCCAAAGAAAGGTATCTTCAAAAGAGTATCTTCTAGTGAGGTATCCTTGTCTGCATTGTTTATTCTGTCGATTGCTTCTTTGGCGACAGCTATTCCACTTAGTTTCTTGTTCTTTTTTAATTTATAAGCATCAAAACCTTTATTTTCGAATTCTGATAGTATATGACTGCAGATCTTCTGTAAAATATTCTTCACTTTTTTCGGCTTAGAGGATGTTCCAATGATTATTACATCGTTTTTGAAGCTGTAGGGAATTCTCCTACTACCAATATCCTGGAATTCATCATTATATTCTCTGAATACATCATTAGATAATATTTTAGCATCTTCATCTTCAGCTAGCTTCAGTATATAATGATCAGCAGTGGTACCGGAAGGAACCTGTTGAATTCCATTTTTATTTAAAAGCTGATTAAAATCTTCTTTGAAATCTATCTCATGTCTTAATGATGCATCTGCTATTAGCACTGGTTCATATCCTAATTCTTTTAAAGCTTTCTCTGCCTTTAGGATATTATCTAAACGAGGTTTACCGTCTTTCATCCTCCCGTAATGGGCTACATTGGATGCATCGACCATGACTTTCAATTAATCACCTTACAAGTATTCTCATATTCAGCTAGTATTCTCTGTTTCCCATTTGCACTCCTTAAAATAATTTTAATATATTCTTCATTTATTTCAACAGTATTATATGAGGCAAATTCTTTTCCCCTCAATTTTAAGGATGAAACTGTTCCTGCCGTGGCAAATGTTGTATCCCCCATTATCCATACATGAGGCATATGCTTATGACCTGAAAGCACTAAATTAGCGCCTCCTTCTATTATAGTTTCTAGTATATCTCCAGCATCACTTAAAACATTCCTTTCTCTGCCCGTTTTAGGTACTGGTATAATATGATGATGTAAGGCTATAATCGAATATAAATTATCATTTTGAGCTTTCTCAAGTTCAATTTCCATAAATTTCTGCTGGGTTCTGCCTACTTTACCATAATCCAAATCGGGTTCAGTACTGTCCAGTCCAATTATTTTTGTACCCGTTTTATCCAAGTTTAAGGTGCTGAAACGATTTTTAATTAACTCTCCAAAGCACTGATCTCCCACATGTCTAGCGTCATGATTTCCAGGAACTACAATCATAGGCGTTTCAATATTATCCAAATACCATGCTGCTCTTTCAAATTCCATGTAGTATCCATTTTCAGTTATATCTCCAGTTACTACAGTTACATCTGGTTGCATATCATTAATCTCATTGATAGCCTTATTTAAAAGCTCTTCATGAAAAGCTAAAGCACCTACATGTAAATCAGAGATATGTGCTATGAACGCCATTTAACTTAACCTCAAGATGGCTTCTGCAAGATCTCCCTGTGTTTCTTTTAAAACCTTTAAAACTTCATCTTTATTAGCACCAGTTTGAGTAGATACTAATTCAATGTCATCATCAGGAATCTCTATTTCAACCTCGATTTTCTTTTCTTCAGGTTTACCTGTTATTTGATAAGTTTTTTGACCCATAAAATCCGTAATATTGACTTTAGGATTTATTATAATGAGTTCCTTATCTTTAAATTTTATGACAACTTCGCTGACGCCTTTCACGTCCTTCATATCCATGCCCATCTGCTTCATGGCTCTCTGCATTTGCTTCAATTGTTTAGGGTTCATACCCGCACCAGGTATCATTAAAAGCCTCCTTTCCTAGTTTTTACAGCTTGACCTGTATTAAAATCCATCATTTCAGGACCACATAAAATTGACTTTCCAAAGGCCAGTAATTCATCCTTTGAGTTCACGATTAAAACTTCTTCACTAGCCCTTATATCACTATCACAATCTATTATAAATTTAGCAAATATACTTTTTCCTTCCACTGCGAAGGGTTCAGCTTCTTCATTGACAATCACTCGGTTTTGAGGATAGGGAAGATATCCATGCAAACGACGTGCTCCCTCCCTCCCCAACACCAGAACACCATCACTGGCACGTAAAGTGGCTATAAGTTCTTCTTTATGATAAACATGTCTTATTTTATAAGTTTTCTTACTTTTAACTATATTTAAATCCCCATCAAAAAGTGCTTCCCCAGAACCTGAGCCAAACTGATAATCAGCCATATACTTAACTCTTCGCTCATCATCAAAGTCGATATTTAAAGAATGATAATATTCAAATTTTAACTGAGATTTTAAAGAAGATTTTAAAGAATCTTCAAATATTTTCATAGAATCTGCACTTATAATAACCTCTTCATAATCATCTAGGTAATACTTTAGGATTCCACTCACGAATTTTTTAGCATCTTCATCTAATGTTGAGGGTGATTCATTTTGAGCTAGAGGATACACTTCATCAATTTCGAATGGAATTACTGCAAATGGAACATCAACTACAGTTACCTGTAAATCATCAGATGCACCTAGAACTTCATTTAAGTTCAGATTTTCAATGTTAGAATAGAATTTATTTATATTAAGAGAAATATTTTTGGAATAAGGTTTTTCAGTGGGTGGGAGTATTAACAACCGCTTAAATGATGGTAATCTTCTCAATCGCTTTAGATGGCGATGAATCTCTACTCTCTGCAATGATTCCGGTCCTGAGTAGAAAAAAGCCGATTTTTTATAGGGAGGGTCATATTTTTCCAAATTAATAGTATATTTTTTCAGATTTCGCAGAGCCTCTAGAAGATACGGATGTACTCTACATCTTTCTTCCACTAATTCCCATAAACTACCCTCAACTAAGGATTGTTTAACCAATCTGATTTCTGCAAAGCTTATATTTAAGTTATGCTGGGCTATAAGCTTCATTCTATCATTCTTTTCCATGCTTCGCAGGTCATCAGGAGTGTAAGAACAGCATACTTCACAGGAACAGGGCATTTCATATAAATTTTCCAATTTATAAGTTCCATTCGGCATTAATAACCTATCATCTTGCGCGTAGAGTATGTAAGCTGCAGAATCAAACAAGTCACAACCCAAAGCCACCGCGAAAGCGAATATCATGGGATGACCTGCACCCATGAGGTGTCTAGGCCTAGAATCAGGAAGATTTTCCACTGAAGACATAATTATATCTAGAAGAGTGGAGTATTGATATGATTCCATTAAAGGAACCACTGCACCTATGGGATGAACCTCAAAATTCATGTCACCAATAATCTGAGCGCATTTCGCACGTAAATCATTATAATTAGAACCCTGAACTACGGAGTTTAGCATCATATTTTCTCTAACATTTAAAGATTCTCTAGCTCGTTTAATAGTTATTTCAAGTTCTTTTTCCGCTCTCTCCCTTTTCACGAAGGGTGGAGTGGGTATGTCTATGGATGTGCCTATATCTGCGCCGATTTTCTCCTGGAATTCAATGATATCCTTGTTGCTAACGTCTATATCTCCATATTCAGATAATTGGAAGGAGCCTGAATCGGTTACTATGGGTCCTGGAAAATTTATGAGATTGTGAACTCCATTTTCTAATGCTTTAAGTCTTAAATCCCTATTTTTGTATATGATATAAGCATTAGTTATGACTATTTCTGCTCCGAACTTTTTTACATCTATTATTTGCTTTCCAGGATGAATAACTGGCATTAAAGCAGGAGTTTTAACATTTCCATGGGTAGTTTTAAGTAATCCAACTCTTCCCCGGGCATCTTTATATTTTATTTCAAAATTCAAATTTTTTACACCCTTAAAAATTTTAATTAAAAAATTCAATTTTTTTACACATTATTTTATCTTTGAACAGTTATTATCAATTTAAAAGAATTAATATACTGTGATTTATTTCATAGGATTAACTAATTAATATGTTTAAATCTGTTAGCTTAATAATTCATTAGAATGTAAATCCCAAAAAAATAATTTATTTTCTTCAAATTTTCATTTGAGATTAAATTAATGTATTGTAAAGCATTACTGTGAAGAAGCTTACTGAAATTGTAAGGAAGAACGTTGCTATTGGATAGATGATTATTAAAGATACTCCAAAACCAGCTACAATTCTAAATAATCCAAAGTGAGGCACTGCTGATGATAGTTCAAGAATTACCAGTGTTACCAGCAGTATTATAGATGCGATAAATGCTAAAATCGCGCGTTCAATGAAGAAGAAATCTTTGTGAAAGGTGTTATTTTAACAGTTCTAATTTCTTAGATATCCAACATATTTTTTAACCTCCATTTTTTGATTGCTTTTTTATTATATATAGGGTTTAAACCATTTATTCAAATTATCAAACCATTATCGATTATTTAAATCTAGTTTGAATTCTTAATAATAGTTTTTCCAAAATTTAGTCTCATTTCACTCAGATTTCCCTCCAAATTGCCTCAATTTTATTATTCTGGAAAGTATTTTGAAATAGTCAAATTAGTTAAAAATAATCAAATTAAAGAGTCTTTAAAGAATATCATCAGAATGAGTTTTAAAAGTAAAATTAAGTTTATTATTCATGAATAAATCTAAAAAATAGAAAGATTAAACCATTTCACTTTAATTTATAATTATTTCTTTTTTAATTATTTGATGCAATCGATGACTCATTTCATTTACTCTTTCACTTGAATTGTTGAATGATTCACATCCTCTCCCACAAATACACTCCGGGTATTGAGGGCATACCACATACATGGATTTTGGTGATTTCAAATCTTCAAAACCCATTTTATGAAGATTTTTCAGAACTCTACGCTTTAATCTGCCATCTTCCATATCTTCTAAGAGATATATGGGTGTTTTAACTGTGGATGCAAATTTTTCTTTCCCCCTTACTTCTTTGCGTTCATTAATTCTTCTCAACTTAATAGATTGAGAGCTATCATTCAAATCTGGGTCTCGAAATGGTGTTCCAGCATCGCTTAAAGCGATCATCCTTTCATCATCCTTTAATAAATCTTTATTAATTAATTCCGGTGAAATACAGGCTATAGTACCACCCCTTTTCCTGCCGAATGTGGGACCCTCACCTACATTGAAACCAGCTTCAATAAAAGCAGATCTAACCGGAGCCGCTGAAGTATAAGTTAAAATAAGACCATCCTTTTTTATGATCTGCTTTAAAGCTTTAAAGAAATCTGGAGTGTAAAGTTCAGGAGCTAATAGGGGACTGAACGGATCGAGAAATATGATATCATAAATTCCATCATCATTATCTTCATTAATTTTAGACTTTAGTTCATCAGGTTTTGCTAATTTACTTTCTATTGAATTTTTTATGAGATCACGGGCATCCCCGCAATAAATGTTAATATCCACATTTTTCGGTGTTTCTTCTTTCTCGAGTTTTAATGAGAGAAATCCTTCATTATAGAGTTCATCCTCCACTGCTTTTTTTATTATTTCATGAGCTATTAAAGGACTGGGAATTAGAAGAGTAATGGCTAAAGTTTCTCTGGATATTTCCACTAGATCTAAATTTAATTTACAATTATTATTCTGTATTGATTGCCATAAATCTAATGCAACTGCTGCATTGTAACCTAAACCACTGCAAGTATCCAATATACGAACTTCATCTTTACAAATGATTTTATCTTTTAAATGAGATGGTTCTATATATTTCTTTATGGATTCTTCAACTGCACCATGATGGGTGTGCATTGTTTCTGAAGAACCATCAATTTCACCCGAATTCAAAGTATAAGATCCATCAGCAGTTTCAATTAAAAATTTCTTCAAATCCTGAGCCGCACGGGATCTAGCAGTCGGATCTCCTTTTTTCTCTTTTATGAAATGTTCTTTTACCATCCTTAATACTTCTATAGGTAAGGTAAGTGCAATATTTTCTTTTTCGTTCATAGCTGAATTTTTTATTTGCTTATTTTTTAGTTAAAATGTTTTCTATTAGAAAGAACCTTTTCTCTATATTCTTATTTTAATAATGCTTTAAAAATACTAAAGCACTTTCATTTGCTCTCAAATAGTGTTCATGAACTAATGTAATCATGATTGTTTTATTTAATTAATGAAGGAATAGTCTTAAAATGTAATTATTATGGTAAAATAATTAATATAATAAATTATTAGTATTAATATAACATTTAAAATAGTTTATTTAGATTAAGGGAGGCAAAATATTTGGTTAAAATCATTGGAATTATAGGAAGTCCCAGGACAGGTAGTAACACTGAAATTCTTATAAGAAAGGCTTTAGAATCCGCTGAAAACGCTGGTGCTGAAACAGATTTAATAAATTTAGGTTTAGCTGAAATAGAACCCTGCATTGCCTGTGACATATGCAAAAACACTGGTGAATGCGCTATATATGATGATATGAGAGATATAACCCGGAAACTTGAGGATGCACAGGGATTAATTCTAGGCAGTCCAGTGTATTTTGGAAATGTAACATCACAGATGAAGATCTTCATGGATCGTTCACGACCGTTAAGAATTGACTTTAAACTTAGAGATAAAGTAGCAGGAGCTATAAGTGTGGGTGCAGCACGAAACGGTGGACAAGAGACAACTATATCCGCCATGCACGAATTCCTGCTAATACATGATGCTATTATAGTGGGTGACGGTGCCCCTCTAGCTCATTATGGTGGAACTGGTGTAGGAGGAGTTATAGGAGACACCCGACAGGATGAATATGGATTGGAGACTTCTATTAATCTGGGAAGAAGGGTAGCTGAACTGGCAATTAAGTTAAACTCCCGTAATTTTTAAATTATTAAAAAAAATGTGGTTTAATGCAGCTTTTCTTTAATTAAACTTAAAAAATAATAAAAAAAATTGAACCTGACTAATTACTTTAATTCATTAATGATTATATTATATATTGAAAATGTATTAATAATTTTATAGAATAGAAAAAATTTATAATAAAAAATTAAAATTGTTCCCCTATAAATCCTTAAATTTGATTTCACGGATTAGAAAGGATTTAAATCAAATTTCGGAGAATAATATGCTCATTGAAACTTATGAAAAACGTAATCCTCATAACTTATTTCCAGAATCAGATTTGGAGATATGGATTATTATACCAGCCTATAATGAAGAAAAAATTATAGGTAAAGTTCTAAAAGAGCTATTTGATATGGGATTGAATTTAATTGTGATAGATGATGGATCATGGGATAATACTTACCAAATAACTCAACAAATCATAAAAAATTATCCTGGAAGAGGTTATCTTTATAAACATCCTATAAATCGTGGGCTGGGTGCTACCCTTAAAACAGGCATTGAAGCTGCCCTTAAGAAAAATGCAGACATTATGGTGACGTTTGATGCTGATGGTCAGCATAATGCTGGTGACATCCTTCCAGTATGCTATCCTATAGTAGAAGGACGAGCAGACGTCGTCATAGGAAAACGTGATTTTGATGAAATGCCTCAACAAAAAAAACGGGCTAATCAAATAATGAATTTAATCACTAGGATTTTCTATGGAGTACACGTACAAGATTCTCAATCCGGTTTGAGAGCTTTTAACCGGAATGCAGCTATTGCCCTAGATATCGAGTCAAGAGAGTACGGTGTTTCCTCTGAGATCGTAAGAGAGATTAATCACAAGAATCTTAGAATGGAAGAAGTGCCTATTGAAACTATTTACACGGATTATTCTCTTTCCAAGGGAACTAATGCCAGAATAGGATTTAAAATACTTATTAAAATGATAAGAGATATATTAAAATGATTGAATTAAATAAATTTTTTTTAGAGGGGTTTAAGAAATGGTAATGGTATATCAATACATCGGAGTCCTAATAGGAGTTTTAGGTACAATATACACTTTATTAAGATTTAGAGAAGGAAAAATGTCCCTGGGCATGCTTCTAGTATGGAGTGCCATTTGGATAATCATAATATTAATATCATTATTCCCGGCGGAAACTGGAGCTTTTGCCCCTCTCCTAGGTATAGGTCGAGGACTGGATTTAGTATTCATTCTAGGGCTTATAGGTTGTTATTATCTTATCTTCAGAATATATAATATGATAGAGAATGTTGAACAGGAAATAACACACTTAGTAAGAGAAATAGCACTTCAAAGGGAAAACATGGACATCAAACCTGAAGAAGATAAAGAAAATTAATCCCCCTGAAATAATAATTTTAGAATAGAATCTTTTATTATTCTTTTTTTTTAAAAAAAAGTTTTTTTTTAGCTTAAAACAAAGTTTCAAGTGATTAATGATGGTAGATATAATACTGCCCAGGAATTTGGAGGAGTTTAAAGCTCATCTCCGAGATCCTCTATACAGAAACTCCATTTACTTACTTTTAACCATGATTAGCGGTGCCGTCTTTGGCTTTATTTTCTGGATAGCTGCAGCCAAGATTTATCCTCAGAGTGAAGTTGGCATAAACACCGCTTTGATTTCGGCTGTGACTTTAATTGCGATAATATCATTTTTAGGATTAGATCAATCCATAATACGTTTCTTTCCAGAGGGAGATAAATTCAAGATATTAATGACATCCTCTATCATTATTACATTCTCAACCATTATATTTGGAATAATATTCATTTTAGGAATTAATATATGGTCACCCAATCTAGCATTTATAAAGAGTAATCTATTGGCTTTTTTTATTTCTCTGGTGGCTTTTTCACTTATCACCCCCATTTCCAATGCATTTATAGCTCTCCGAAAGAGTGAATATTATTTTTATCAGAATTTATTAATGGGATCGCGAGTTTTATTGGTTATCCTGCCATTTTTAGGAAAACTTGGAATATTTTTATCCTTCGGAATTTCTTCACTCATAGCAGTTGCATTTTCATTCACACTTTTTTATAGACTTGGGATAAGAACTGAAGTTAATGAACGGTTTAATATTGGTTGGGATTATTTAAGGGATTCTTTTCACTTCTCTGCTGGTAACTATTTTTTTATGTTACTCACGTCTATTCCTGCTTACTTACTTCCTATACTAGTTTTAAATGTATTGGGTAGTGAAGCTACAGCCAGTTATTTCATAGCATACACCATTGCTTCTATACTTTTCATGATACCAGGCGCTTTAAGCACTTCATTATTTGTAGAGGGTAGTCATGGAGAATCGTTAAGAAGAAACACTATTAAAACTTTAGTAGCTATTTTTACACTTTTATTACCCTTAGCAATTATTTTCTTCATTTTTGGAGGTTTTTTCTTAGGAATAATTGGAAAAAATTATGTAAATGGATTTAATCTATTAAGGGTTATGGTGGTTTCCAGCTTTTTATTCGCCATCTGTCAGGTATACTTCTCCATTGGAAGAGTACAAAAAAAAGTAAAAAATTTAATTATTATAAGTTTAATCATATTTATCCTGCTGTTAGGGTTAAGTTATCCTTTAATGATTCAATTTGGTATTCTTGGAGTTGGATATGCTTGGATAATAAGTTATTTTGCGGGTAGTTTGGTTGTTGCAATTAAAATAAGAAAAATTATTCGTTAACATATTTAATGAGATGATTTATTTCTATACTTTATTTAATGCTTCTCTATATAATTTACAGATTTTCACTACAATTTTTTCCCACGAAAATACATTAGCGTGCTCAATGATCATTTTTTCATTCCAATCTTTCCAAATTGCTTCATTTATCTTTTCAGCAATATATTTGTAATCATTAGGATTGCTAACTAAAAAACCAAAATTTTCAGAAGTTATAATTTCTTCACTTCCACCATTGAGGGTAGCGATTACAGGGACCCCGCAAGCCATTGCTTCAATTTGAACTATCCCAAAGCTTTCACTCAAACTGGGCAAAACAAAAATATCTGCAGCACTCATTAATGAAGGAATTTCATTAGGGGGCTTACCACTCATAACTTTAACATATTGATTTAAATTTAATTTTTCTATCAATTTTTCAAGTTGAGGTTTTAACGGACCATCACCAACGATCAGAGTGAAAATATCTTTTCTTTTGTTTATAAGTTCAGCAATTGCCTTAATTAGGACTTCCTGATTTTTCTGTTCAACAAGATAGCCTACGTTAAGTATTATCTTCTTTTTTAAAGGAAGTTTATATAATTTCCTACATTCTAACTTATTCAATTTTTTAAATATTCTTTTATCATATCCTTCAGTTATATGAAAAACTCGATTATTGAATTGATTCAAAATATTGACATCTTTTTTATTCACCCGGATTATGCTTTCAGAACTCTTCCAAGTATCTACTAACTCTTTCTTTCCAGATTTAATTTCTTTCATCAGCCAATCGTGATCTTCATGTACAGTTACTATCATAGGCTTATCATATTCTTTCTTTAGTAAATTCCCTGCATAACCTGACGGCCATGTGAAATGCGAGTGAATAAGGTCAAATTTTATATTATTTTTTTTAATAACTGTATTAATAGCTTTAAAATGATTATTTCCTAGATTTTTCCGAAAATAGTTGATGGGAAAATGAAGATATCTTGGAAAGTATACTTTAATATTTCCAAATTCGTAATCATGGCACAATTTATCCTCTTTGGTTAAACCAAATGTATATGGTGTCGGGCTAATCACCACAATATTCTCAAAGTACTTTCCTAATTCCTCAACCTGTGACTTGATAAAAATTCCATCATAATAAGACTCTGATTTATCTGGAAAAATACTAGTTAAAACTAATAAATTTTTACTATTTAAAATATCATCTTTTTGCATTTATCCACCTTCGTAGCCATAATTCCAGAATAACGACCTTCCAAAGGTTCTGGCTATGATCATATTTCCCGATTAAATGTTCTTCAAACATTCTTTCAATCTTCTCGACATTCCAATAAATTCTTTTCTTAAATTCTCTTGAACTAATTATACCTTTGAAAAACTTTTTTCCTTCTGATTTTTTTAATAATTCATCATCCGGTGTTTTAAATCCAATTTTGTCATTCCTTTTCAAAATTTCTTCTGGTAAAATTCCCTTCATAGCCTCTCTAAAAATTAATTTAGTCATTCCAGATCCTACTTTTCTATCAGAAGGTAGTTTCATAACTTCTTCTACAAATTTATAATCACAAAAAGGTACTCTACTTTCAACACTCCATCTCATTGAATTTTTATCTTCATACCTCAATAGCTGCGGCAGCGAGAAATAAATCTCAGCTAATAGGGAGATTGAGTTAGTGGTTTTTGCATTCCACATCATATACTTATTTTTCCGGTTTGAAAATAGTTTAAAAAAGTCTTTGGAGATAAAATTATTTTTTTTCATCCATAAAAATTTAATTATGAATATAGGCATTATAACTGTTAACATATTCCTAATTGGGCTGAAATTGTCATGTACTTTATTATAGAAATTAATTTCATGTATGAGCTTTATCCATTCTAAGTTGAAAAAAAGTTCAGAAAAATAATATCCAAAAAACCAATGATACCCTGCAAGAATCTCGTCAGCGCCTTGTCCATCAAGAACTACTTTTATCTGATTTTCATGCACCAACTTCATAACACGATACTGTCCATACATACTTAAGGACATTGTTGGCTCTTCTTGGGTATAGATAAAGTCTTCGAGGTCTTTAAGTAAATTTTCTTGAGTGAAAGTAGTTCTATTCCATTCAACTCCGGTTTTTTCAACGACATTTTTCTGATATTCAGTTTCATCTATTGATTTTCCGGGAAATACAAGAGAAAAGACTTTTATATCATCTTTTCCAAGATTTCTCATAGCACATACTATAGATGAACTATCGATTCCTCCACTTAAACAAGAGCCCACTGGGACGTCTGCTATTAATCTTCTCTTAACAGATTTTAAGAAACTTCTCCTTATATCTGAAGGTTTACTATCTTCTTTTTGAATTATTTTATCTTTCAAATCATAATATTTTGTTATTTCCAGGGTTTTGTTTTTAAGATTAAGTTTTAAATTATGACCTTGTCTTAATTTTTTTATACCTTCAAAAAAAGTTTCATCTAGATGATCTACTAGATTATGATACAGATAATCATAAATAACTCCTTCATTAGCCTTTCTTTCTATTTCATGTTTCAATAAGCCCTTTATTTCAGAACAGAATATAAAGCTTTCACCGTCCCAATAGTAGTATAGAGGTTTAACTCCCAGTCTGTCTCTACTTAAAAACAAAATGGCATTTTTCTTATCATAAATAGCAAAAGCCCACATTCCATTGAATTTTTCTACACAATTTGACCCCCATTCTTCGTATGAATATAGTAAAACCTCAGTATCTGTACCCGATGAAAATTTATATCCTTTTTCCATCAGCTCTTCTTTAATAACAGGGAAGTTGTAGATTTCACCATTATGAATTATTGCAAGATTTTCATCATTAGAGAACATAGGCATATGTCCTTTTTCTGATGGATCCATTATTGAAAGTCTTACGGAACCTAAGGTAATATTTTTATCACAATAACAACCCTCATCATCTGGGCCCCGGTGTTTTATTTCCTGATTCATTTCCTTCATCAGTTTCTCATCTTTCCAGTTGAAACCATTTATTCCGCACAAAAATATCACCCATCATAACTCCTATAAGTGTCCACTAACTTATGAGATTCATTTTCCCAATTCCATTGTGATCTGATTTCATTAGGGCTAAAATTTGAATTTATAACTCTTTCCAATGCAAATTTTATCTCAGAAGGTTTTAATTCAGTTATAACAACTCCACACCCATATTTTCTCACAAAGTCTCCACTCAAGTTATACTCTGGTACAATTGAGGGAATACCTAATGCCGCTGACTCGAACACTTTGGTTTGAATTGCTTTTTTTTCATTTTGATCACACACTGTTTCTTTTTTTGACTTGTATACGCAGAATATACAGTCACAGATCATGTAATAATTAGGAATTAATTTATAATCAACATTCTTTATGAATTCTATATCCAAATAATTGTATTTTTCTTCTATGATTCTTTTGATTAATAGAGAATCTTTTCCTTCTCCTACAAAGAGAATTTTGTATTTATTTTTTTGATCTTTAACAGATTCAAAGAGGATTAGGAAATTTTCTACGGTTCTTTGTCCACCAATGAATCCTATGGTAAATTTACTTGATTTTTTAAGATTTAACTTTTTGTAATTAAGAAACTCTCTAATCTCAGGTACATTCCATAATACTTGAATCTTCTCTTCTTTGATGTCGTAATTTATATAAAACTCTTTTTGTCCTTCTCGTCCGGTAACTATAGTTTGAGTAGCGACTAATAACTTATCACATACTTTAGCAAAATATATATCTAATTTAAGCATTATTTTCGCAGTCATATTTTCCTTACAGTTTTTAATAAAAAAAGTGAAGTATAAATCATGTGAATCGTAAAACCATATTTTTCTTTTTAAGATCTTTATTAAAAATCCAATAATCACTGTATCAAAGTCATGAGTATGGATAAAATCAAAATCTGTAAAAAGTGTTCTAAATAAAAGTTTAGCCCAAAAAAAAGGTAAATTAAATATCATATTTTTAAACCCATATCCACTTTTAACTCTTATTCTCTCAACATTTATACCATCGATGATCTCTTTTTCTGGATAATCAAGGGTTCTATCCCAACAAAGTATTTTGACGTGAAATCCAGCTTTGACCAAAGATTTTGCCTCTTTATAAACCCTTGGATCAGGTTTGAATGGATTTGAAAGTAACATCAAGACTTTCTTCATTTAAGTCCTCCTATCAATGAGAGAATTTTAATTATCCTAATAGATAAGTGTTTTTGAAAAACACTTTTATATATAATTATTTTTTATTAAAGAAATAATGAATATGGAACTTTCATTTCATTTGGATTAATAATAAAGTTATTAATCTGATTTTTTCTTGTATTATTCATTTTAATTAGACTTAATAAATAGTTTTATTGATAACACTGATATTAAAAAATCGTCTCTTAGAAATCATCACCATAAGTTGATATCGAGATAAAATGCTTTGAAATAATAACAAGAATAAATAAATAAGGTATCTCAGAGACTTTAATACCCATGTAATTTTTATTTAGCGCGTTTCAAACTCAAAAAACCTGGATCATCTTGTTAATATGCGTATTTTATAATTTTATAATGATTCATATAAAAAAAATCTATCAAAGTTTTTATTGTGCTGTAACTATAGAATTATTTGTAGAATTCTCTATTCAATATTTCTTATTGCAATATCCCTATCCATATGGATAAATATACTAGATCAGATTTATCTGCTGTCAATCAACATGCGAAATTATAGCCATGGATTAATAAAAGACTATATAATTATTATAGATGCAAAATCCTCAAGAACATTTGAAAATATTATAATCCCTATATTAGAAACAGGGAATTAAACACGGATTATATTTTTGGAATTGAATATATTTTAAAAAAGCCCTTCCTAATAACAGAATCAAATGACAACAATGTAGATGATTGGAATAAATAAAAAGTGCAAACAATGCTGTTTATATTTTTACAAAAGAATACCTATTTGAGATAATAAAAATTAAAAATCTTATTATTGCTGATACTGTTAATTAATTGAAAAATACATATAGGATACTACTTTAGCAAATAAGTTATGATTTATGGAGTTAGGCTTTACATGACCCTTTTTATAGTATAAATGCTGAATGCAGATTGGAAAATAAAATTACATTAAGAAAAAAATTAAGACGAAGAACTCTAAAAATGTTCTTAAAAAGTAGATGAAGACTCCACGCTTGAACGAAATTAAAAAAATGAAAATTTCAAGTACGGTGACTTTTATATGGAAAGGGTGAACTCATGAAATGGGTTGAAAACTTACAAAATAAAATCAAAAATGGTTCAGCAATTATTGGAATTGTAGGTTTAGGATATGTAGGACTACCTTTAGCTACTATATTCTCAAAAAAATTTAAGGTTATTGGCTATAATAAAAATAAAGAAAAAATCAAATTACTAAAAAAAGGAATATCATATATAGAAGATGTTAAGGATAATGAAATTGATTTAGATAATTTATATCCAACAGATGATTATAGCTATTTAAAAAATTGTGATTTCATTATTATCGCAGTTCCAACCCCTTTAAGAGGAGATAAAAGTCCAGATTTATCATACATCAAAAAGGCAGGTGAAGAAGTTGGAGAAGTCCTTAAAAAAGGTCAATTCATCATTTTAAAGAGTACAACCTATCCTGGAACCACTGAAGAATTTTTAACTCCAATTCTTGAAGAAAAAAGTAAAATGAATGCTACAGAAGACTTTGGAGTAGGATATTCACCAGAAAGGGTAGATCCTGGAAATAAAAAATATAAAATTGGAAACACGCCAAATGTTGTAGGTGGTTTAACCCCAGAATTTACAGAAGTCTGTGCAATGCTCTTTGAAGGCATTACTGGAGATGTAATTAAAGTTAAAGATTGTAAAACAGCCGAAGCTGTGAAAATGATCGAGAATATTTATAGAAACGTTAATATCGCTTTGGTTAACGAATTAGCTCTTATTTTTGAAAAAATGGAAATAGACATTTGGGAAGCTATTAAAGCTGCAAAAACTAAACCTTATGGCTACACTGCATTTTATCCAGGTCCCGGGGTTGGAGGACATTGCATACCACTTGATCCATATTATCTCTCATACAGTGCAAAGCATTTTGGTATTATACCTCGGTTCATAGAAACTGCAGGTGAAATCAATGATTTCATGCCTATACATACAGTAAATTTGGCAAAAAAAGGACTTAAAAAAGTTGGAAAAAAAATCAGAGATTCCAAGATTCTAATTCTTGGAATTGCATATAAATCAAATATAAGTGATACTAGAGAATCACCTGCAATTAAAGTAATAGAAGAGTTAGTAGAAAATGGTGCTGATATTAGAGTTTATGATCCACATGCAAAATCAATTAAAACCAGGTTTGGAAACTATTATTCTGAAGATAATTTCGAAGAAAGTCTAAAATGGGCTGATTGCGCCATATTAGTAACCGATCATGATGTATTTAAGCAGAATACTGTAATATTAAACACGATTAAAAATCGAAAGACAATTATTGTCGATACAAGAAACATATTCGACATAAATATGGAAGATATTTCACTAGAAAATCCATTTTATATAAAATTATAATATGATTAAATATTTACTCATAGATCTCTTGTAAAAAATTATTTAGGATGATTCTAATGGATAAAAACTTAGCAGTAATTGGAAGTGGCTATTGGGGTAAAAATTTAGTTAGAAACTTCTTTGAACTAGGAGCTCTAAAGACAATATGCGATTTAAATGAAAAAGTATTAAGTGATTTCAAAAGGCAGTACCCACAAGTTTCCACAACAACCTCTTTTCAAGAAGTCTTGGAAGATCCTCAAATAAAAGGAGTTATAATTGCCACTCCAGCAGTTTTACACCATACAATGGTAAAAGAAGCATTAAATTCCGGAAAAGATGTTTTTGTAGAAAAACCGCTTTCTTTAAACATTGAAGATGGAAAAGAACTGGTTAAAATAGCAGAAAATAAAGATAGCATTTTAATGGTTGGACACATTCTGCAGTATCATCCAGCAGTCCTTAAACTTCATGAAATAATAAAAGAAGGAGAACTAGGTAAAATCCAGTATATATACTCAAACCGTTTAAATCTAGGTAAATTCCGGATAGAAGAAAACATATTATGGAGTTTCGCACCTCATGATATATCTGTAATTTTAATGCTTTTAAATGAAATGCCCTTAAATTTAGCAACTCATGCTGGAACCTATTTAAATAAAAACGTAGCAGATGTGACATTAACCACTATGGATTTTCCAAGCGGTGTAAAATCACATATTTTCGTAAGCTGGCTCCATCCATTCAAAGAACAGAAGCTGGTAATTGTTGGTAGTAAAAAAATGGCCGTATTCGATGATGTTTCCGATGAAAAACTAGTTTTATATCCCCATGAAATTGAATGGGTAAATCGGGTTCCAGTACCCCAATTGAAGGATGCAATAATTGTAGAAACCGAAAAAACGGAACCACTAAAAGAAGAGTGCAGGCACTTTCTAGAGTGCATTGAATTAAGAAGAACGCCAAAAACTGACGCTAGAGAAGGTCTCCAAGTACTTGAAATTCTGCAGGCGAGTCAGGAATCACTGGAAAAAAACGGTGAACATGTTTACATCAAAAAAAATTCATATTATGTCCATCCAAGTTCATTTGTTGACGAGCCGTGCATTATTGGTAAAGATACTAAGATCTGGCACTTTTCACATATAATGTCAGGATCAGAAATTGGAGATAACTGCAATATTGGGCAAAATGTTATGATCGCGCCTCAAGTGATTATTGGCAATAATGTCAAAGTTCAGAATAACGTTTCAGTCTATACTGGAGTTAAAATAGAGGAAGATGCTTTTCTTGGGCCTTCAATGGTTTTCACCAACGTAACAAACCCAAGAAGCTTTATATCTAAAAAGGATGAATTCAAAGAAACCATTGTAGGAAAAGGAGCATCTATTGGAGCTAACGCTACAATTATATGTGAAAACAAAATAGGCAAATATGCTCTTATTGGAGCTGGAGCTGTCGTAACTAACAATATACCCGATTATGCTATTGTTTATGGAAATCCTGCCAGAATAACAGGTTGGATTTGTGAATGCGGCCTCAAATTAGACTTCTATAATAATAAAGCTATCTGCAGTTGTAAAAGGGAATATGAAAAAAAAGATGAGAAAGTGATGAAAATAGATTGTAATTTGTAAGTTTTAAAAGAGGATTTGAAAGAAAAAAAATACGAATTAGGGAAAATAATGAAAGTTCAGTTTTTCGATCTAAAAAGACAGTATAATTCAATTAAGGACGAGATCAACTTTTCAATTAATACTGTGTTAGATTCTCAAAGATTTATTATGGGAGAAGTAGTTGAAGAGTTTGAAGAAAACGTGGCTAAATACTGCAACTGCAAGCATGCTATAGGTGTGGCTAGCGGTACTGATGCCCTGCTTTTATCAGTCAAGGCTCATGACATCTTTGGAGATGTGATAACTTCTACTTTCACTTTTTTTGCAACAGCAGGTGCAATACATAACGCCGGTGCAACACCCAGATTTATTGATATAGAACACGAAACATTTAATATAGACCCTCAAAAAATAAAAAAAAATCTTAAAGAGGATGATAAGAATATAGAAGCAGTTATGCCAGTTCATTTATTCGGTAAACCTGCTGAAATGGACGAAATAATTGAAATAGCTGATGATTATGATCTAGCAATAATAGAGGATGCAGCTCAAACAATAGGTGCTGAATATAATGGTAAAAAAATTGGATCTACAGGAACTACCTGTTTTAGTTTCTTCCCAACTAAAAACCTTGGTGGTTTTGGTGATGGAGGATTAATAACAACCAATGATGATGAAATTGCAGTAAAAATAAAAACACTTAGGGTTCATGGTGCCAAACCAAAATATTATCATCATATTATTGGTTATAACAGCAGATTAGATGCAATTCAAGCCGCTGTTTTGGATGTTAAACTAAAATATTTGGATGGATGGATTCAAAATAGAATTAAAAATGCAAATATTTACAATAAAGCTTTAAAAGACATTGAAGAATTAGAATTACCACAGACTTCTAATAATGAAAAACATGGATTTAATCAATACACTATTAGAGTTAAATACAATTTACGAGATGAGTTAAAAGATTTTTTAGATAGCAGAGACATAGGTACTGCCGTATACTATCCATTACCTTTGCATTTACAACCCTGTTTTTCATCCTTGAATTATAAAAAAGGAGATTTAACAAACGCGGAATTAGCTAGCAATGAAGTTCTTTCATTACCTATATTTCCAGAATTAGAAAAAGAAGAGATAGAATATACTATAGAAAATATTATCGAATTTTTCAAAGATAATTAGGGATTTAAAATGAAGATTGTTACTGTACTGGGCGCTAGACCCCAATTTATCAAAGCTGCATTATTATCAAATAAACTAAGAAAAAGAAATCATGAGATCATTATTCATACTGGTCAACATTATGACATAGAAATGTCAGATATCTTTTTTAAAGAAATGAGTATTCCTGCACCTGATTATAATTTAGATGTAGGATCAGGTTCGCATGCTTATCAAACAGCTGAAATGATGATAAAACTTGAAAAACTTTTTATATCCGAAAATCCGGATTTAATTTTGTTATACGGAGATACTAACTCCACTTTAGCAGCTGCAATAACCGCAGCTAAACTACAGATACCAATAGCTCATGTAGAAGCCGGTCCGAGAATGTTTGATAAAACTGTTCCAGAAGAGATAAACAGAATAATTACAGATCATTTATCAACACTACTTTTCGCACCCACTCCAAAATCAAAAGAAAATCTTGAAAAAGAAGGATTGAAAGAAGGTGTTTATTTATCAGGTGATGTGATGCTTGATTTATTCAAGTATTTCTCACAAAATGCTAACAGGAATTCGAAAATTCTAGAAAAACTTGGTTTAAAAGAAAAAAACTATATCTTGACTACTGTCCATCGAGCCAGAAATACCAATATTAAAGAAAATTTGAAGGCAATTATAGGAGCTTTTTTGGAGATTTCAGCTGAAGAAAAACTAGTATTCCCTGTCCACCCACGCACAGAGAAATATTTAAAAGATTATGGACTTTACAATGCTCTGAATGAAAATTTAAATATAGAAATAATAAAACCCGTGGGTTATCTGGATATGAATATTTTAACCAGAAACTCCAAAAAAATAGTAACAGATTCCGGCGGTTTACAAAAAGAGGCGTATTTTGCTCAAGTACCATGTATAACTTTAGATACATCCACTGGATGGCCAGAAACCGTTGATAATGGGTGGAACATAATATTTGAAGAGTATAAAAATAAAGAGTTTATTAAAAAAGATAAAATTATTGAAACGATAAGATCCTTTAAACCAAAAGGAAAATATAGTGATGTTTTTGGTGATGGTAAAGCATCACAAAAAATATGTAAAATTATAAAAAATTATAATTAAACTAAATTTTAGACCATATATCATAGTTTTAGATCATCACTTTAAACATTATGAATACTAATCCCTTCAAATACTTCTTCTTCAGGAAATTTTAATTCCCTGTCCCAGCATAATAATGTCACACTATAATCATTTTCAAGGAGGGATTTTGCCTCCTTATAAACCCGTTCATCAGGTTCAAATGGATTCGACCTACGCATTAATATTTATTTCATAGTTGGAGAGTCTCCTCAATTTTAAGACTTTTAAATTCATCACTGGATTTTTTTTCTTATGATTATTAGTATAAAAATCATGATTTAAGATTCTATTTAATTTAATTGTAAAGAATTAAATTATAAATCAGTGCTGTGTGAAATGTGTTTCACAAATTAAATTTTATCTAGATTACCGATGGGTTTGAATTAAATTTTTGAAGTATTTGGCGGTGGTGAGATTGGGAAGCTATTCAATTCAAATAGAAGATTTATAAGGAGTTGTTGGAAAAACTAATATCATCCAAAAATAACATATGGATCCATTATCTGGATTTGCGGAGTCGGATTCTGAGTATGGAACCTAAAGGATTTGAGACAATGTTTAAAGTTCATTTGTAGAGATAGTTAAGTTATGGTGATATTATTTGTTTCAGGAGGAATAAAGCATGGCTAAAATTATGGTCCGCCCCGGTGACTCTCTGGTTTTCGTGGATAAAGGAGAAAAAGAAATCATTCAATCTACCTACAATAATGCATTATCTGTTCTACGAGAAAACCTTATTGATGAAACAGAATATGGAGAATTAGTAACTTATAAGATTCCTGACTGGTTAGCTAAGGATAAGGGTTTACAAACTAAAGTTAGTGGCAAAGTGAAAAAAGAAACTGATAAAGCAATCCTTTTGCAGTTGGGTATACCGCCACATACCGATGAGGTTTGGCTACCTAAGAGTCAGATAACCCTGGATGTTCCACCCAAGGACACGAAGTAAGTCGGATGGAGTTTAAATTACATTTGTGAACTATATTGAACATATTTAGAATTAATAATATCTTTTCAATGGAAGGTTCTTCTTCCCCAGATTAGACCCTTAAGGAATCCCAATGCTACTACGTTATGAAAAATGAATTGCATTATGATTAATGTAAATGCTAGGGGATCCTTATTTTTAATATAAACAATGATAGAGAAGATTATACTGAATAAGAAGTAAATTATTAAGAGAATGAACATTACTGTAAATAAGAGATTGGAGAATAAGTTGATTCCCGTTAAGATTAAAATAATTTCAAATAGTAAGAAGATTAGAGGAATCCACCAGATTAGATGATTGTACCCAGTCCTTATGCAAAGTCCTTTAACTGCACCGTACTGGAAGCTCTGTTTAAGAAACCCAGTGAGGGAACTGCGGGTGAAATAATAAGCCTTAATATTTGGATTAGAGTATAGTTTATATCCGTTTTTATTCAGTCTCAGGTTAAGCTCGTAATCATCTCCTATGATAAAGTCTTCATCAAACATTCCCACATTAAAAACGATTTTTTTATTGTAGAGTGCAAATACAACGGTTTTTTTGAATCCCTCCTCTTCTTTACTCCAGAAACTACTCACTCCTGCAAATGGGGAGGAGTAAAGTAGTTTAATTAATTGAGCGAAAAGGTTTTTATAAACTGTTTCTAGGGATCCGCCGACGGCTGCGAGTTCTGTTTCATCGTTTTTAACTTTAATATAGGTTTTAATACTATTTTCGATGAAATAAGGGTCCAGGTAAGAGTGTGCACCAAATATTATAAAATAATCGCCTTCTGCTTTTTTGATTCCCATATTCCAAGCGTAAACCTGTTTTATCTTCGGGTTTTTGAAGATTTTAAGGTTTAATTTTTTATTATACTCTTTAACGTTTTTTAAGGTGGAGTCTTCTGAAATACCGTCGAATAGAAGAATCTCAAATTTATCCATCGGATAAGTTTGCTTAACTAGACTATCCATTAATTTTCCAACGAATTCCTCTTCATTTCTGGTTGGAATTATTACGGATATGAATGGGAGAGTATCTAATTCAAGATTTGACATATTAATTTTTAACACCGGAGAATTTGTAAATAAATAAATATTGGAATCATAAATTTCCTATTTTTTTATACCTAATGATTAAAAATTCTTAATCAATATTATCCCTCTAAATAAAATTATAAATTTCAGTTTATTATAAAGTATTAAGTAATCCTAAAAATATTTTTATATTTAAATTGAAATTTTTCAGTAAATAAGATATTATCCATTTTTCGAAATTTACATAATTTAATTGATTAAAAAAAATATTGGTGTCAAATGTTATGATATACTTTAGAGGATGCGTGGTTAGAGAAAAGCTTAAAAACATTGAATTTGCTACAGAGAAGATTTTAGATGTAGCAGAGGTTGATTATGAGATTTTAGAAAATGAGGAATGCTGTGGTTCTTTCCTTCTTAGAACTGGTTTCCATAATGACGCCATTGAAGTTATGAAGAAGAACTTAGAGAAAATTAAGGATGAGAAAATACTAGTATCCTGCGCAGGGTGTTATAATACTTTAAAAAATGATTATAAAAAGTTTCTAGGTGTTGAATTAGATTTAATTCATACTTCACAATTATTCAAGGATTTAATAGAAGATGGGAAATTAGAACTTAAAAAAACATCTTTAAAAGTTGCTTATCATGATCCTTGTCATTTGGGAAGGCATAGTGGGGAATATGAAGCACCACGTGATGTTTTAAAATCCACAGCTAATCTAGTCGAAATGATGTATAATAGAGATAAATCACGATGCTGCGGAGCAGGTGGAGGTGTTAAATCCGCATATCCTGAAACAAGCCTCAAAATTGCCCGCAAAAGAATAGAAGATGTTGAAGATATTGATGCCGATATCCTAGTGACAGCCTGCTCATTCTGTATATTAAATTTAACTTCCGCAGTTGAGTCTCTAAAAGATCAAAATTCTTTGAAGATTATTGACTTATCAGAATTATTATTAATAGGTCTTAATTATGAATGAATCTATGAACCAATCAGAAATTGACGCTATGAACCAGTCCTTCGCTATTTTAAATGACAGAAAAAAAAGATTACTGGAGAATGCTGAAACAATTAAACTAAAGGATATGGTTAAAAGGATCCGGGAATATTCCATAACTCATACAGATGAACTCCAGAAGATAGCTGTTAAAAAGCTTCAGGATAATGGAATTGAAGTTTTCTTTGCTGAAGACTCAAAAGAAGCCCTTAATATTATTTACAATAAAATAGGTAATGAAAAACAAGTAGCTAAATCAAAATCCAATACCGCTGGGGAGATTGGACTTCCAGAGTTCCTGGAAAGTAAAGGAATCGAAGTTATTGAAACAGATTTAGGTGATAGAATTGTACAGTTTACACCCCAGAGGAAGTCATCACATCCAATTGGCCCTGCATCTCATCTGAAAATGGATTATATAGCTGAAATTGTTTCAAAGAAATTCAAACAGGAGGTTAAGGCTGAACCACGGGAGATCCTGAATATAATCAAGGAGGATGTACTAAAGGAGTTAAGTCGATGCAAAGTAGGTGTAACTGGGGCTAATTCCTTAGCTGCAGAGGATGGCTCATTAATCATGGTGCACAACGAGGGAAATATCACCCTAGTTTCCATGCTGGATACTCACATTATAATTGTGGGAATTGATAAACTAGTTAGAACCATTGAAGAATCAATCTCAGTGGTTAAACTGGAAACTATATATGCATCTGGAAAAACTGCTCCAGCTTACATTAATGTGATTTCATCCCCCTCTAAAACAGCAGACATAGAACAGATACATTTAAAAGATATGTACGGGGCTAAAAGAGTAGTAGTAGTTCTCCTGGATAATGGTAGAAATAAAGCTTTAAAGGATTGCCCAGAATGCTTACTATGCATTGGCTGCGGTAGTTGCATTACATCCTGCCCCATCTATAATGTATTAGGATATGAATTTGGATACGGACGACATTTAGGTGGTAGAGGGGTAGTTTTCAGTCGATTTTTTAAGGATAAAAAAATCTGCTCACAGGCAGGTCTTTACACCTGTACATTATGTGGACATTGCACAATAGATTGTCCCATGGAAATCCCCATCAATCACTTAATTGAAGAATTGAGAAGAGAATCTGTTGAATCAGATATTTGCCAGGAACCCCATCGGAAAATTGCAGGTAGGATAAGGAGTAAGGGATCGCCCTTTTCGTGAACACGTTTTTTTTATACATTATGATTTTATAGAACTTTAAACATAGATTTAAGACATAGATTTTAAATATAAGGTTGATAAGTGTTTAATAAGCAGGAGGTATTTGAATTTGCTTCTATTAATTAGTCCCATAAATACAGATGAAGCATTGGAAGCTATTGAAGGTGGTGCTGATATTATTGATGTCAAAAATCCGAAAGAAGGATCACTTGGAGCTAATTTTCCATGGGTAATTAGGAGTATAAGAGAATTAACGCCTAAAGGCATGCAAGTCAGTGCAACACTAGGAGATGTTCCCTATAAACCTGGAACCGTAGCATTAGCCGCTGCAGGGGCAGTGGTATCCGGCGCGGATTATATAAAAGTAGGATTATACGGAACAAAAAACTATAAGGAAGCTTTGGATGTAATGGAGAATGTGGTAAGAGCTGTTAAGGATTTAAATGAAGATGCCTTGGTGGTGGCGTCAGGTTATGCTGATGCATACCGGGTTGGTGCAGTTGATCCAATTGAAATCCCAAGAATTGCAAATGATTCAGGAGCAGATCTAGCCATGGTGGATACTGCTGTTAAGGATGGGAAAACATTATTTGATTTTATGGATGAAGAGACTATTCTGTATTTCACTAGTGAAATCCATGATTACGGACTTAAAAGTGCATTGGCAGGGTCAATTAGAGAAGAACAACTTCAAAAACTTTCTCAGTTAGGTTGTGATGTAGTAGGAGTCCGGGGAGCAGCTTGTACTGGCGGTGATCGTAACAGTGGGCGTATTCAACGAAGTGCTGTAGAAAGGCTAAAAAAGATAATAGAAAACTTTTAAATCATGGGAGATATTAATATTAAAGAAATTAAAATAATAATATATTTTTAAGTGGTTGTGAGGTTGAAATGTTCTCTGAAAAGTTAAAAAAAGCACCAGAAGGATTTACTTTCGATGATTTTTTATTAGTTCCTTCTGCTTCTTCTGTTGAACCTAAAGATGTGAAAACTAAAACTAGAGTTTCCCGGAATTATGAAATTAACATCCCTATTATAAGTTCCGCTATGGATACCGTTACCGAATCCGATATGGCTATAGCAATGGCTCAAGAAGGTGGTTTAGGAGTTATACACCGAAATATGACTATAAGTGAGCAGGTGGAAGAAGTTAAGAAAGTTAAACTTTCAGGTGACCTCACTATAAGGGATGTTATCACTATCAGACCCGATGCCTCCCTAAAGGAAACTAATGAAATAATGGACCGGGAAGGGATTAGCGGACTTCCTGTAGTTCAAAACGATGAGATAATCGGAATAATTAGCAGAAGAGATGTAAAACCTATAATAATTTCAGGTGCCATGCGAAAAGTTAGAGAAATCATGACTGAAAAAGTGGTTACCATTTCAGAATCCACTACACCCGAAGAAGCATTGGATATTGCCTATGAGAATAAAGTGGAAAGACTACCTGTGGTTAAAAACAATCAAATTGTGGGTATTGTCACAATTAGAGATATTTTGGAGCGTAAAAAATATCCTAATGCCGCGCGGGATGAAGATGGTAGATTCATGGTGGCTGCAGCTACCGGACCATTTGATTTGGAGAGAGCCATTGCTTTGGATAAAGCAGGGGCAGATATAATTGCAGTGGATGTTGCACACGCTCACAAACCGGATATTATAAAGTCCGCTAGAAGAATAAATGAAAATATTAATGCAGATTTGGTCATGGGTAATATTGCTACCAGAGAAGCTGCTGAGGATATCATAAGTGGAGATGTTGACGGGCTAAAAGTGGGAATTGGACCTGGATCCATTTGTACTACTAGAATAATAGCTGGAGTAGGAGTACCTCAACTCACAGCCATATCAGATGTAGCTGACTTAGCTAAGGAATATGATATACCTGTAATTGGTGATGGTGGTTTAAGATATAGTGGAGATTTAGCGAAAGCAATAGGAGTGGGTGCTGATGCTGTGATGCTTGGAAGTTTGCTTGCTGGAACTCATGAAGCACCTGGTGAAGTGGTTATTATGAACGGTCGTAAATATAAGCAGTATCGGGGAATGGGTTCATTAGGAGCTATGACTGGAGGTGCTGGTGCTGGAACTGATCGTTACTTCCAAGAAGTTAAAGGACCCATGAAACATGCTAAACTTGTTCCTGAGGGAGTTGAAGGTGTAGTACCATATAAAGGAGCTACACATGAAATATTATTCCAGTTAATTGGTGGTCTTAAGGCTTCAATGGGTTATACTGGAGCGGATGACATTAAAGAAATGCAGAAGAGGGCTAGATTCATTAGAATCACGTCTAGTGGTGTAACTGAAAGCCATCCTCATGATCTTTTAATAACTAATGAAAGCCCTAATTATCCAACTACACGATTAATGTAAAAAGTTTTTAGTCTATTACCTTTTAATTAGATGAAATTATTTCCAATATTTTTTTTTAAATAATCGCATTATTATTTTTATTTTATTATAAAATTTCGAATGTGGATTTTATTATGAGGTCGTGTATTATTTTATGTGGTGGATGGGCTAGGAGAATGGGTGAAGATAAAGGTCTCATGTATTTTCAGGATAAACCTATGATTATACATGTTTTAGACACAGTTAAAAAGGTTGCTGGCGAAATAATCTTAGTTTTACGAAATAATAACCAGTTGAATGAGTATAAAAATGTTTTAGAGAACTATAAAGAAAATCTTATAATTTATACTGATTTAATTAAAGATCAGGGCCCTTTAGCAGGGATTTACACGGGTCTTACATATATTAATTCTAATTATAGTTTGGTGATTCCATGTGACTCTCCATTTATAAGAGGTTCTTTTATGATAAAAATGTATAATTCAACAAATGATGGATTCGATGCGGTGGTTCCGCAATGGCCTGACGGACGTTTAGAACCACTCCACGCACTTTACAATAGAAGAAATATTAAAATAATAAAAGAACACCTTAATGAAGGAAATAGGGATGTTAAATCACTCCTAAGGAAATTGAATGTTAAATATGTCAAAGTGGATTTACTGGATGAAACGGTTCAGTCTTTCAGGAATTTTAATCAACCAAAAGACTTAAAATAAGATAAAATAACTATAATTTTTGTTTAACGATGATAATACCTAATTTTAAAAAAAAATATATTTAACTTTAGATTTGATAAAAAAAATAAATTCAATTTTTATACAGATTTAGTTAATGCATAAAAATGAGAGCGAGAATCCTCATTAGGAGTCAAAATATGGAAGTTGTTTTTTTTAAGTTCGTAAAAAATGATTTTTTTGAGAAAATATGTTTTTTTTAGTGAACTAAAACGTTTCCCACATTAGTATATTTTTCATCAAAGTTTACAATCTCAACTGCACTAGGATTTCTTCCCATCTCAAGGAGGAACTTGTTAACTCTTTCAATCATGTCAACATAGTTGTTTTTATTAATTCGGCAGCCGTTTACAACAGTGAACTTTGGCAGTTCTCCATTCAACTTCTTAAACTCTATTACTGTATCAACCATCTTTCTATATTGTACGAGAGTCAGACTCTCCATTAAATCAACCAACTTAGTTTTTTTAATAGTTAACTTTAATATTTTGATTTATATTCAGCTCACATAAAAAGGTTACTATTAATGTTAATTTAGCTTTTTGTTAATTCTTATTAATACTTTGTTGAACTAGTCCTCTATCTCCACTTTAGCATTAGGATCAAATGGGTTTGTTCTAAGGGCTAGGGAAAATAGATAGGGATATTCATTCATTAAATATTCCATGTACTGGAGCCATTCATAGATTAAAATTCGATAAGCTCTTTCCGTGTCAAGTTCCAGATGTTCATAATCCGCTCTGGGTAATTGTCTTAAATCATTTCTTTTTTCCAGTTCTTCAGTAAGGTGGAACACTGCCCTTAAAAGTTCTGTGAATGTTTCATGTTCCAACAGATTAGGATTTTCCAGCAGAATCAATAAAAAATTTCTTTTATCTATTAAAAATGTTTTAAGACACTCTAAAAATTCAATTGAACTTTCACTATCGATGATATTTAAATAATAGTTATAATTCCTTATTTGTCTTGATGCATCTAAAAAATCTGTACGAGACCAGTCATCTGATACAATGAGGTTTTCTCTGATTTTCTCTACTTTAGAGTCGAATTCTGATATTTCTTTAACTAAAGTGGTTCCGACTTCGCTGAAAAATGTTCCAATAACCATGTTGAGCTTCTCCAGAAGAATAGTCCTATCTCGTTCACTAATGGCGCTTTCTATGACGAGTACTACAAATAATACTTCTATGGGTAAAAATGCAATGTCAATAGCTAAATAGAAAAACAAATCACGAGAATCATGAAAAATGACTAAATTAACCCCATAAAGTATTATTGATATTAAAACCAACAGAATACCTAGTCGAACTCGCCATCCTAAATATTTACTTATTCTCATGAAAATTCCCCTTAAAAAAATGAATGTTTGATTATTTTAACTTAAATGCTGATATTATTGTTACCGGATTATTAGCTATCATTAGGGTTCCACGTTCCATTATTCTACCTTTAGAAATAGAGACATCAACTACATCTGGGATTAAACATAAACTTAATAATGTTTTCACCGCTTCAACACGAGTATCAAGTAGAATAGAAGTTATCACTATTCTCCCGCCGTCTTTAAGTTTTTTATATCCTTCCTTTAGTATAGAAGGTAATTCTCCACTGCTTCCGCCAATCATGAGAATGTCAAAATCAGGAATATCAAATAATGCTTCAGGCGCAGTGTCTTGAATAATCTGAACTTTATTATTCACTTCATGTATTTCCAGGTTCGACTTGGTTATCTCTACAGCTTCAGGATTTTTATCTACTGTGTAAACCATTTTAGCTCTTTTAGCGAACTCTACAGTCAACCCACCAGTTCCAGATCCAATTTCCACTACTATATCGTCCGATCTTACCTGAGATTTGCACATTACTAGGCACCTTACCTCTTCCTTGGTAGGGCCGGGTATATTCGGATTTTTAATAAATTCTTCATCTGGTATCATGAAATTTATCCACTTTTGAAGTTAAATTCTTGATTATTGATTTTGATTTCCTTGGAATTCTAATGTTAATTCTATGGTTATGAATTTTAATCTTTATACTATATTTCTCAGTCCTATAGGGAATTTTAAGGAGTTTTATATTATATTTTCATCCTGCCAGCGCTGGTAAAGGTGATTATCAATTTTTAATATATCCAATATCTTTCCCACTATGAAATCCACCATATCCTGGATCTTCTCAGGTTTATGGTAGAATCCGGGCATGGCAGGTAAAATCACACCACCCTCACGACTTATATTCAACATATTCTCTAGATGCACAGGGCGTAGAGGCGTCTCCCTGGGAATTATTACCAAATTTCTACGTTCTTTTAAAGCTACATCTGCAGCTCTAGTTACCGCGTTACTCGCATATCCGTTTGAAATTGCTGATATGGTTTTCATAGTGCAGGGAACGATGACCATTGATTCAAATCTGCATGATCCACTATTAATTGCCGTGGTAAAATCATCAGGCTCGTAATATTTATTTACAAGTGTTTTGAGGTAATTTTCATCAACTCCCATTTCATAATCCAGAATTATATGGGCAGGTTCAGTTACAATAAGAGAAGTATCTTTACGTAATTCTTTTAACACTTCAAGGAGTCTAACTCCGTATATAACACCGCTGGCACCGGTAATAGCGACTACAATCATAAAACATCACATTTTTATTATATTTTTTTTATATAAACTTTTAAAGGGGAATGTAATCTCTAAATGGAAATCCATCTGCTTTATCAGCGTCTTCTTCTGGAAGATAAATGCATATATCGGCATGTTTAAAGCGTGCTCCCTTAAGCGCATTCACCAGTATAGAGATATTGCCTAACTTCACTTTATTACCATTCAAAGATACTATAGTACTCATTTCATCAAAGGAGGGATATTCAGGAATATCTAATATAATATTATCCTCATGAACATTTAAATCTTCAGAAATCTCTAATTCAATTCTCCTTATTTCCGATTCAGTCATTTTAAATAGAGTTTCATGATCACTGATTTCATCCATTCCAATGGAATTAACTGTTTTAAATAAATCCCGATTATCCATTCGCCGGATCATATCATGCACATAACCTTCCTGTGACCTAGCCGCGGCTATAACATCAATATCATCATAATGATAAATACGTTTAGGATTCACGACTCCATCATCGAAAAGCTTCTTCAGGCACCGTCGGAACATGGAGTTTATGATTCTAGTGGTATGATGCTGATAAACACTAGGATACATGAAGTAACGGGCTAATAACATGGATTCTGCAGCTTGAACTCCTTTTCTTTTAATCATTAAATGTTCTTCAAGCTCCATATTATAAATGAGTCTCTCCACATCGATAACACCATATGCCACTCCAGTGTAATGAGAATCCCGTAGAAGGTAATCCATCCGATCCACATCCAATTCTCCAGATATTATCTGACCTAGAGAACCTTCACCCCTAACAGTTTTTAGGATTTCTTTTAAATCAAAATTCACGGATAAAATGTCTGCTAACTGAGATTTTTTTATTAGTTCTGTTGTTAATTCTTCATGGGTTCTCATAAACCCTTCCGAGACATGGGAGAATGGACCGTGTCCAGAATCATGTAATATAGCACACACCCGGACTATACTCTTTTGGTAATCATCTAACTGTAGATTATCCGCCAGTCGGGATGCTAGATACATAGTTCCAATGGAATGTTCAAAACGCGAATGATTAGCACCAGGGTAAACGAGATAAGTGAATCCAAGCTGTTTTATACGTCTTAATCTTTGAATTTGAGGCGAATCAATCAATTTAACTTCTAATTCATTTAGATTAAGGTCTCCATGGACGCTGTCCCTTATAAATTTCAGAACCAATCACCCCCTAAAAAAAAATCTATCTAATTTTAAAATAATTCATGATTTATATAAACAATTTTCATGTTCCTTTTTTAGAGAGGTGTTTTAATCTTGGAATACCCTCTATTTCATCGATTACTTTGATTACTGATTTAGGGATCAAAGATTCCCAATCTTCTCCAACTAACATTCTTCTTCTAACTTCTGTTCCAGAGTAACTTTCCCGATTAAATAATGGTGGATCGGTTACTTTATAACCAGCTTCAATAAACAATCTTTGAACTAATGAATTCCCCGAGTAAACCACTTCAAATGGAGGGGTTAACATCTCTACTTGAGCCACCCACAATGAATTACAGGATATATCCTGTATGGGTGTGATGTAATAACTGGAAGCAGGAATTCCATTTTCAGTGAGGGCTTTATTTATCATCATGGTTCTCTCACCAGCAGTAAATGGGTCTTTAAGAGTGTGACTTAACTGAGCACTTCCTATACAAATTATAACTTCATCCACTTCTCCCAATATCCTTTTTATTACATCCATGTGGCCGTCATGAATTGGTTGCATCCTTCCTACAAGTAATCCTCTCATCTTATCAGCCATTTTCTAATCACCCATTTTTTTTTAGTTTTAGAAGTTTAATAATTATTTTGTATTAAATTAATCTATTATTAAATGTATTAAACGTGTTATAATAAATTTTTTGGAGCTATTCCATAAATATAGGATATTTTTATCAAATAACTAAATAATTTAATAAAAATATATCCCTTAATGTTTAACATATGAAATATATATAAAGAAAATGAAATCTAGATCTCAAAAAAAAATCTAGAAGATGATAATCATAATAAAATAATTCACTTTAAATAAATCTATTATTCTAAATTTAGGTGTTAATCTATGATAACTGTTGAAAACGTATCTAAAACTTATAAAATGAAGGATGGAGCCAAAGTTAAGGCTTTAGATAATATTAATCTTAAAGTGAAAAAAGGAGAGATATTGGGAATAATAGGAGTTAGTGGTTCAGGCAAAACCAGCCTCCTAAGAATACTCCGAGGTGTTGAAGCATTTGACAGTGGAGATATTATAATAGATGATATTAAGGTTTCACACGACTCCGACCCACACGAATTTTACAAATTAAAGAAAGTCACCGCCATTCATCTCCAAAGATCCTTTGGTTTATGGGCGGAAACAGCATTTCAAAATATTGTAAGAAGATTAAACGGAACAAAATATGGGGATGAATCACTGACTGATTTCCAATTTGCTGATGATGAATTTGGAGATGAAGCCTTAGAGCTCCTGAAAGTAGTGGGTTTAGAGGATAAAGCAAATCATTTCGCTCCGGTCCTTAGTGGTGGGGAGAAGCAGAGATTAATTATGGCTAGACAACTCGCAAAAAAACCTAAAGTTTTACTTTTGGATGAACCAGCCACCATGTCATGTCCCCGGTCCAAACAGGAAATTTTAGACGCGATTAAAAAAGCAAACCAGGAACTTGGAGTGACTGTTATTTTAGTATCACATCTCCCTGAGTTGCATAATTACCTTTCAAATCGATTATTACTCATGGAGAAGGGAAAGATCATAGATGAAGGATCAACTAAAGATATTATAAAAAAATTTGTTAAGGACATGGAACCACGAGAAGTCCTCCGTGACCCGAAAGACGTGGGAGATGAGGTAATTAAAGCCTGTGATTTAAATAAAAGATTCACTCTCATAAAGGGTGGAAATGTACTTAATATTGAGAATATTAACTTTGAAGTGTATGAAGGAGAGATAATATCTTTAATAGGTCTTAGTGGAGCTGGTAAAACCGTACTTCTAAGAATGGTGGCGGGATTAGATATTCCAGATTCAGGGGATGTTTACTTTAAGTATAATCAGGACTGGGTGGATATGCATAAGCCGGGAATCCAACGAATGAAGATGAGGCGTAAAATGGGATTCATGCATCAAGAATTCGCTCTTATGCATTATGCTACAATTAAAGATCAGATTGCACATAGACTTGGAGTTAAAGGCGAAATGGTGATATATGAAGCTAAAAAGAAAGCCGAAGAACTTGGGATTAGTGATAAAGTTTTAGATATTCTTTATCAACTCACTGATCTACCCGAGAATGAAGCGAAGATACGATTAGAACAGATTGGTCTTTCACCTAAAGCATTGGATGCTCTATTCCCCAGTTTCCCTGATACAAAAGTTAAAGAATATGCAGAACCTATTTTTGAGGCATTGGATCTCCCTATGGCTTTATTGAATCGCCGATCATATGAACTTTCAGGGGGTCAAAAAGTTAGAGCTACACTAGCTTTAGTCTTAGCCTCCCAGCCAGATATATTAATATTAGATGAACCATTCGGGGATTTGGATCCTATTACTCTTAGAATGGTCTCAAATTCATTGAAAAGGATAAATAAAAAGTTTAACGTCACTATTTTAATGGTTAGCCACCATATAGACTTTATTGAAGAAGTCACTACTAGAGCTATAATGATAGAGGATGGAAAACTAGTGATGGATGGCGAACCCCATGAATTATGCCATGAATTTATTAAACGCTGCAAAGCTGATTATCTTAAAGATTTAGATGATTTAAGACTACTTATGGCTGGTACTTAATGATATTTGGGGATGATTTATGTGTTTAAAACTGTAATTGTTCCAACAGATGGTTCTAAATTTGCCGAAAAAGCAGAAGACATGGCTATTTCAATTGCAAAAAATTTTAATGGAAAACTAGTAGTTTTGAATATCATAGATGAGAAATTAATATACCCCTTCGAGGTTTTAGAAAAAGAAGGAAATGATATTTTAGAGAAAGCCGCTAACAAAGCAGAAGATCAAGATGTAACAGTTGAGACGGTTTTAATAGTAGGTGATCCTACTCATGATATGCCTAAAATAGTTGAAAAAACGGGTGCTGATCTAGTGGTAATAGGAACCCATGGAAAAACCGGTTTAGAGAAGTTACTAATGGGTAGTGTGGCTGAGAACACTATAAAAACCGTGAAAGTCCCTGTTTTACTGGTTAAATAAAAAATTATGCCATTAATATCCGATTTAGTTAATTCATAATAGTAATTCATTGTTCAATTTTTATTTTATCCTATTTTTTTCTTCAGAGTGAATAATAAGTTCTAATAAATGATTACTACCAAATTATAAATATCATAAAAGCTAATATATATTGTTAATAGATGTGATTGGATTAATAAAGGTGGTTTAAAATGAAAAAATATAAATGTAAAGTATGTGGTTATATCTACGACCCTGAAGCTGGTGAGCCGAGAAACGGCACGGAACCCGGCACTTCATTTGAAAATCTTCCTAATAACTGGTACTGCCCCCATTGCGGTGCAGGTTTAAATCGTTTTAGAGCTATTTAATAAATATTGGAGGTAATTAAAATGGAGAAACGTAAATGTAATGTTTGTGGATACATTTATAATCCTAAGAAAGGTGAACCTGATACTGGAACAGAACCCGGGATAGCTTTTGAAGATTTGCCTAATGAATGGATTTGTCCTAAATGTAAAGCTGGTAAGAATAAGTTCCAGAAATATATTTAATTAAAAATTTTTTTTGAAATTATTAATATAGACTTAGAAATATAATCGAACAATAAAATTAAAAAGTTTAGAGGAGGAAATAAATGAATAAATATCTCTGTTTAGCTTGCGGATATATCTACAATCCAGAAGAAGGCGATCCAGCTGGTGGAATAGAACCAGGAACCGCTTTTGAAGATTTACCGGATGACTGGGTTTGCCCTCTCTGCGGAGTAGGTAAATCAATGTTTGAAAAGATTGAATAATTAAAATTTACTAATGTTTTTTTATTTTTTTTATTCAAGAAATACGCCCAGTAAATATGGTTTTTGAAAGGGGGTTAAAATTAAATGCTTAAGGAAAAAATGATTGAATCATTGAATTTTCAGATGAATGCTGAACTTTATTCTGCTTACTTATATTTATCCATGGCTGCATACTTCGAGGCTAATGACTTAAGTGGATTTGCAAATTGGATGAGAGTACAGGCTAAGGAAGAAATGACACATGCCATGAAATTCTATGATTATTTAGTGCAGAGGGGAGCTAGAATAACCTTGACTGAGATAAAAGCTCCACCAACAGAATGGGATTCACCTATAGCCATATTTGAACACGTATATGAACATGAACAGATGGTTACTGGTCTTATAAATAAATTAGTTGATTTGGCTATTTCTCTAAGTGATCATGCAACTAACAATTTCTTACAGTGGTATGTGGCTGAACAAGTGGAGGAAGAGGAATCAAGTAGTGGAGTGCTTCAGAAAGTTAAATTGGCTGGGGACAGTCCCAGTGGATTGCTCATGCTTGATCAGGAATTAGCTCAAAGAGTTTTCACTCCACCAACATCATCTGAAAAAAATTAATTCTTTTTAAATATTTTTTAATATTAATAATTTGAATAATTAGAAATAAATTTTTTTTTGAAAATACTATTAACATCCTGCGGATAAAACTCCGGATATTCTTTGAAATTATAGTATAATTAATAATTCTGGACTATTTTTGTTTAAAACGAAATAATTAAATAAAAAATAGGCCAAAAATATAATTGTTTAGAAATATACCCAAGGGGGAATAATTATGTCAGAAAAAATATACGAATTAAAACGTATTAAGAAGAAAGGAAATGGAATGCCACTTATCGGTGACGAATTCCCAAAGTTAAAAGTTCAAACCACTGAGGGAATGATGAAACTACCTAAAGACTTCAAAGGTAAATGGTTCGTTCTTTTCAGTCATCCAGCTGATTTTACACCAGTATGCACTACTGAATTCATCGCATTCCAATTAAGGCAAGACATGTTCGATGATTTGAACTGTGAATTAATAGGATTATCAGTTGATCAGGTTTTCTCGCATATGAAATGGATTGAATGGATATCTGAAAACTTTGACGTTGATATAGATTTCCCGGTAATCGCAGACACTGGTAAAGTAGCTGAGAAACTAGGATTAATACACCCCGCTAAAGGCACTAACACTGTTCGATCAGTGTTTATCGTTGATCCAAAAGGAATCATTAGAGCTATGATTTATTATCCACAGGAACTTGGAAGAAACATTGACGAAATACTAAGAGCCTTAGAAGGTTTACAGACTGCTGACGAGAAAAAAGTAGCCATACCTGCCAATTGGCCATGCAATGAAATCATAGGCAAAGGATTAATTATACCTCCCGCGACTGATATTGAAACAGCTATAGTAAGACCATTAAAATATAAGTGTTTTGACTGGTGGCTGTGTTACAGAAACTATTATAAGTGGTAAAAGGAGGAATTTGAAAATGAAATCTAAAATGTATGAATTACCATCATTACCCTATGATTACAAGGATTTAGAACCTTATATTTCAGAGGAACAGCTGCGGATACATCATGATAAACATCATAAAGCTTATGTTGACGGTGCAAATGCATTGCTTAAGAAATTTGATGCCAGAAAATCCGGTGAAACATTCGATGTTAAAGCCGCAGCTAAGGAGTTATCCTTCAATGTGGGCGGATATTTGCTGCATGATCTATTCTGGAAGAATATGGGCTCCCCTGATAAGTGTGGTGGCGAGCCAACTGGTTTAATTGCAGAGTACATTGAAAAGGATTTCGGAAGCTTTGAAAACTTTAAAAAAGAATTTTCACAGGCCGCTATAAGTACTGAAGGCAGTGGATGGGGTGTTCTTAGTCTTTGCAGAACTACCAATCGCATATTCATCCTACAAGTAGAAAAACATAACGTTAATACAATTCCCAGCCACAGGATTATGATGGTACTTGACGTATGGGAACACGCCTACTACTTAGACTACAAAAATGTAAGACCAGAATATGTAGGAGCATTTTGGAATATAGTGAATTGGGATGAAATCAACCGGAGAATAAAAGTCTGGCTTGACTCTCCACTATAAAAAAATCCCACCATCTCTTTTTTTTGGTTGAATAAAAAAATTAATAACTTTTTTAAAATCAATTTTTTTTTGAAACTCTATCTAAATTTGAATACATCATCCCCCAGATTTTAAAGTCAATCTTTTTAAGATAGTATAATTAACTAATAACCGTAATTTCATTATAAAGTTTAATCTTTTAATTAAAATTATTTTTTAATGGGATAGATTGGAATGATATGGAATAGGAAAGCAGAATGTATGTCTGCAGAGGAAAAAGAAGAATTGCAGCTTAGAAAACTGCAAGAAGTTGTGAAACGAGCCTATGAAAATGTTAATTATTATAAAAAACGATTTAATGAGGTAAATGTGCATCCGGATGATGTTAATACTCTTGATGACCTAAAAAAACTACCTTTCACTACTAAAGCCGATCTAAGAGATGCTTATCCCTTTGGAATGTTTGCGGTTCCCAAAGAAGAAATAGTAGAAGTTCACACCACTTCAGGCACCACTGGAAAACCCACGGTATCTGGTTACACCCTAAAAGATCTGGATATATGGGGTGAAGTGATGGCTCGTGCATTATCCATGGCAGGTGCCGGGAAGAAAGATTTAATCCAGAATTGTTATGGTTATGGTCTTTTCACAGGCGGATTGGGTGTTCACTACGGAGCTCAAAAAATTGGTGCAACAGTGATTCCTATATCTGCTGGCAACACTCAAAGGCAGATTCAGATTATGCAAGATTTTAGTTCAACCATTTTAACGTGCACACCTTCTTATGCACTTTATCTAGCTGAAGTACTTCAAAATCAGGGTGTGGAACCTGAAAAAATAAGTTTAAAAGCCGGTGTTTTCGGGGCGGAAATGTGGACTGAGGAGATGAGAGAAGAAATCGAGAATAGATTTAACCTCTCTGCGCTTAATGTTTATGGTTTAACTGAGATCATTGGCCCCGGAGTGGCTCAGGAGTGTGCTGAAAAGAGTGGATTGCATATTTTTGACGATCATTTTTATCCAGAAATCATTGACATTGAAAACCTGAAACCTTTACCCCCGGGAGAGAAAGGAGAACTGGTATTAACCACCCTCACCCGTGAAGGCATGCCGATTATACGATTCCGTACCCGGGATATCACCACGTTAAGGCCGGCTAAATGCGAATGTGGAAGAACTCATGTTAAGATGGATCGTATAACTGGCCGTAGCGATGATATGTTGAAGATCAGGGGAGTTATCGTATTCCCATCCCAAATAGAGCGGGCTCTCCTTAATATTAAGGGATTGGAACCCCATTATCAAATCATAGTAACCCGACCTCATCATTTGGATGAGTTAGAAGTGCAGGTTGAAGCTTCTAAACACCTCTTCTCTGATGAAGTAAAGCATGTTGAAGAAGTTAAAAAGAATCTCGAAGATCATATACATGATGAAATTGGTTTAAGGGTGAATGTGACTCTGGTTGAACCTCAAAGTCTTCCTAGAAGCGATGGAAAAGCTGTGCGGGTTATTGATCGTAGAAATCTTTGAGATTTTATTTTATAAAACAAAGAATTTTGGTTATTCATTTTTTAGGAGTGTTAAAAAAAAATGAAGTTAAAACAGATATCGGTATTCTTGGAAAATAGGAAGGGTAGATTATGGAAGGCGTTGAATATTCTTTCAGAGGCAAAAATTAATATTAGGGCTCTCTCTATTGCAGATACATCTGAATTTGGTATTTTGCGTATGATAGTTCCCCAACCAGAGAAAGCCACAAAGATTTTAGAAGATAATAATTTCGTGGTTAAAATCAATGATGTGATAGCTGTGGGTGTTCTTGACGAGCCAGGAGGACTTGATAGGATTTTAGGAATTTTAAATAAATCTGATATTAATGTGGAATATTTATATGCATTTGTAGAAAAAAGAGGAGAACAAGCTACGGTTGTCCTGAGAACTGAGGATATTGATGCAGGTATAAAAGCTCTTACAGATGGAGGCATTACTATACTTTCCTCTGAAGAAGTTTATAACCTATAAAAATAATTTTTTTTTAATTTAAAAAAAAAAGATTCCATAAAAAGAATATAGTTATTTTACTATTTTACAAAAAATGAAAAATAAAATGAATTCAAGTAAATATTTTAGATATTACTACAAAATGAAAACTGAAAATTGGGATGGAATAAAAAAAAAATATGTTTATGGGAATTAATTAAATCTCATCCAGATACTTCTTTTTGATTATATCAAACTCATCCTGTGTTATAGCTCCAATATCTAAAAGTTCTTTGGCTTTTTTAATCCTTTCCACTGGATCCACGTTATTATTTTTATCGGTGGTCTTGGCCGGTTTTTCTTCAGAAGCATTATTTAATGATTTTATCCCTGATTTACCGGTACTTCCAAAATCATCTGGCCTGCCTGTAACTCGGAAATCTTTAGAAGCTTCTATTTTAACGGGTTCATCAGTTTTCACGGCTTCTTGGATTGGCTTATTCTCCAGTTTTTCTCCACATCCCACACAATATTTAGCAGTTGAAGGATTCTCCGTTTCACAGGATGGACATACCTGTCCATTTTTTTTCACACTACTTTCTGGTTCACTTGTAATTTTAGGATTAACTCCGCTTCTTTTTGCTTTTAATCTTCTATTAATCTCTTCACTTGAAACCATAAGAAATACCTCCACAAATTATACTAAATAGATTAATTTTATAAATCGTGATTTTTTATATTTGTACATTCTTTAAATTTCCAGAATTGATTCAATGTACCATTAAATCCCTGTCTAATGCTTTTTCTAGTAAAATCACCCGCTTTAATTAAAGCTTCTTCCAAGTTAAAGCTTTTATAAAGATAAGCAGTAGCAGCCGCGGAATAAGTGCATCCGCTTCCGTGAGTATTCTGACTTTCCACCAGTTCACCCCTTAAAACATTAATATGACCATCATAAAACACATCATTACCTTCAAGATGTCCTCCCGTAACAACTACATTACAATATTCTCCTATTTTAAGAGCGGCTTTTACAGCATCCGATTCATCTTTTATCTCTAATCCAGAGAGGATTTCAGCCTCGAAGATGTTAGGTGTTGTTAATTTAGCTAATGGTAAAAGATATTTTTTAAGAGAATTTACCATATCCTTTTTAGATAATAAGCCACCTGACCCCGCAACCATCACCGGATCAACTACAATCTTTAATTGGTACTCTTTAATTTTACTTGCTACAGTTTTAATTATATCAGAAGAATAAAGCATACCTGTTTTAACATATAATATGTTTTCTTCCTCTAAAACAGTATCAATTTGTTTTTCAATGAATTCACTATTTACAGGAATAATATCATCTAAACGTTTAACATTTTGTGCAGTTAAAGCAGTAATTACAGCTGTTCCATACACATTTAAAGCTTGGAATGTTTTAATATCATTAAGAACCCCCGCACCACCGGAAGGGTCAAATCCTGCTATGCTCATGACTGTCATAATTTTTTTAACCTTTCCTTGGTCACTCGCAGTCTCTCCACTCCATGATTGGAATACACTTTAAGTCCCAATTCTTTAAGAAAATTCCGTGTCTCAGTTCCCGTTCCATGAATTATTATCTCCCCTAGATCCTCTGCAGTATTGACGTCCATTGAAAGGTAAAATGAATCATAGATGAACCAATGTAACATGTTATTTTCAGCTTCTCTCAAATGTTCAAAGAAACTAAAGTCCCCGAATTTCATTTCAATTGCCTTTACTGGACATAGAAGAGCATTGGTCCCACCGCCCTTTGAGGGAGCTATCACCACTTCCATTTCTTCTCCCAAATTTAAAATTTCCTCTACATGATTCTCTTTAATTAGAGGCACGTCAGAGGGTATTATTAACACTCGGGAACAATTATCAGAGCAGTAATCCATCGCCTGCCATAATGCGCTATTTAAGTCTTTATCATCTTCTTCTTCTAATGAAATAACATTTAAATCATTAACAAATCTTAAAACATCTTTATCGGAACTTATAACTAATACATTATCTACCGTCTTTCTTAAAATCTTTATAACATCTTTAAGCATGGATTTTAAAAGGTTCTCACGCTCATTAGAAGTTAAAGTAGGCGATAATCTTGTTTTAGCATGTGAAAATCGTGACACGGGAATTATTGCGAAAGTTTTCATCTTAAATGTACCAGTTTTTTTAATATTTATTTATTATTCCGAACATTTATGATCAAAATAAAATTTTTATAATTCTGATTTAATTCATAAACTCTAATTTTTTTAATAAACTTTTATCATCCATTATCTATATGCCTAGAGAACTTCTAACCCAATTTACAAATGTATTAATCAAGTTAAAAGCATTATCAATGATATTATTTAAATTAATCTGAGAACTAGTCTGATTAAAATTACTAATTTGAGATGAACTAATATTAAAACTAGTAATCAAATTACTTTCAGCAGTAGAAATATCCTGATTCAATTGTGAGATTGAGATTTGTTGCTCTTGAATTAATGAAGGAGCTTCTCCAGAATTTATATCCACATTATTGCCTGTCACCAGAATCCATATTTGCAGTTGAGTTTGAGTAGCGTTTTGAATATTATTAGGATTAGAATTCATAATAAGTGTTTTAACCTGCGTTGAAGCTTGACCTGATGGAGTGAGATTAGAACCTGGAACAGCTTTTTTTTTCGGCTCGAAACAATAGGCTTTCACTTTTTCACTGGAATTCTGCTCTATAACTTTATCTTCAGCAACCACCAGATTTTGAGAGATGTTACTCGTTAATATCTGACCATTTTCGACCATGACTGGTTTTTTACCATTATTTTTAACAGTAATAACGTGTGGAATCGTTCCGGGAGTAGTATTCTGAATTATCTGCACACTTCCATCTTGATAGCCTTGACTTAATGAATTAGTTTGAAATGATAGAAAACTAATAAGCAAACTAGCTAGAAGGAATACTATCACCACAATTACCAACAAAATTACTCTAAGATTCATGGAAGACCTTCAATTTTTTTTATATTCTAATAATTTTATTCATTAAAAATATTTAATAAGTTCTAGCGAGCAGTGTAACATGTTTTGCAGGGTTCTCACAGTTTATACATTTCTTTTCTCCGAGGGCGTCTTTCTGTACTCCCAATATGTCTACTCGTATTTTTTCTTCTAAATTAGTTCCACAAGCATCCTCTCCACACCAGTTAAAGGATATAATTCCCTTTTCATCAGCGATTACAGTTGCAGCTTCATCTAAACTATCAACAGACCTTATGTTCTTATTTAAAACTTCCCAAGATTCTTCTCTCATTTCATAATTGATATCATGGAGTATTCTTCGTATATCTTGAATAAAACTTTCTGGATGGTAATCTAATATTTCTTTTTTCAGATTATTCCTATGCATAACTATAATTTTATTATCTCTTATATCTCGAGGTCCAACCTCTATTCTTACGGGTACTCCCCTCATCTCCCATTCATAGAATTTCTTCCCCGCTCGTATATCTCGATCATCAAGATAAACTCTTAAATCACCTTCATTGTTGAGAATTTCTCTTATTTCCCGGCAGAATTTTAATACTTCTTCTCCTCCTTTCTTAAAGATGATGGGAACGATAACTATCTGGTAAGGGGATACTGCTGGTGGAAGGGATAAACCCTTTTCATCACCATGCACTCCTAAAATAGATGCTATAACTCTATCTGAAAGTCCATAACAAGTTTGATAAACATATTCATGTTCTCCAGACTCGGTTTCATAAGTAATATCAAAGGTTCGAGCAAAAGTCTGACCTAAATTATGCACTGTACCAATTTGTAAAGTTTTTCCATCATTTAGAAGGGTGTCGAATGCTACAGTATAATCTGCTCCAGGGAATTTATCCCATTCAGGACGGGTGGTTATTACATATGGTATACCCAAAGCATCAAAGAACATTTTATAGATTTCGACAGCTCTATTAACCTGGTTCTCCGTATCCTCTTTGTTAATGTGGATGGTATGTGCTTCTGTGAAGGTTGTGATTTCTCTCACTCTAATTAAAGGTCTAGTGTGCTTAGTTTCATAACGGAAGGTGTTAACAACTTGATAGAATTTCATGGGTAAATCAGAATGAGATCTAACCCATAATGAAAACATTGGATACATGGCAGTTTCACTGGTGGGTCTCAAAGCCAATTTTTTATTGAGTTTAGTAAGTCCTCCATGAGTTACCCAGTAAACTTCATCTTCAAATCCTTTAACATGTATAGCTTCTTTAGCCAATTCATCTTCTGGTATAAGGAGTGGAAAGAGTACTTCCTCATGATCCTCATCTAATATACTCCTCAGAATATTTAGAGTGTGTTTTCTTATTTTAAATCCTTGTGGAAGCCATACATGCATACCCTTAACCGGATATCGCGTATCGATTATCTCTGCCTCTTCTAGAATATTATGGAACCATTCACTGAAATCTGTCATAAATATTTACTCCATCTTGAATATCATAATAATAAATTTAATAGATATTGACTAATTTCTTACAATACATAAACCAAAATTTCTATTTTATTTTTTAGTTAAGATTATCATTAATATTGCCTAAATTATCTATAAACGTTATTCAATTTTTTGGTTTACATAAAATTTTTTGTTAAAAAACGATATAATAATTCTTAAAAGTATTTTGGAACTATCCCATTATTAATGTTTGACTAACAAAATTCAATGTTTTAAAATCAAAAAATTATTTTAATTTAGAGTTTCTAATCATCAATTAAGGGATGAAATAAAAATGGACTTCAGAAAAATTCAACTACCAAGGGAAATTCACACCGGCCCGGGGATAATAAATGGAACCGGCACTATCTGCCGAGATTTAAGATTCAAAGGCAAAGTATTAGTAGTCACTGGTTCTAATACCTTGAAAATAGGGGGAGAAACCGCAGTGGATAGCCTTCAAAATACTGGTTTTGAAGTAGAATGTATAATTATCAATAATGCCTCAATAGACTCTGTTTCAATAGTTCAGGATACCATTAAAGATAGTTCCTTGGTTCTAGGAGTAGGAGGAGGAAAAGTTATTGATGTAGCTAAACTCGCATCAACCCAGTCGGGTGTAAACTTCATCAGCGTGCCCACGGCAGCATCACATGATGGAATAGCCTCCCCACGAGTTTCTATTAAAGATGGCGGTGGCAGTGTATCATTACCGGCTGAATCACCTATAGGAGTTATAGCTGACACTAGAATTATTAGCAAAGCACCTTTCCGACTTCTAGCAGCCGGGTTTGGTGATGTGGTATCAAACCATACAGCAGTTATGGATTGGAAACTAGCTTATCGTCTATTAAATGAAGATTTCAGTGATTCAGCTGCAGCATTATCATTAATGACAGCTAAGATGACCATGAAATCTGCAGATGCTATAAAAGAGGGACTTATAGAAAGTTCAGAATTAGTGGTTAAAGCTTTAATTAGCAGTGGCATGGCTATAAGCATTGCTGGAACCAGCAGACCAGCCAGTGGTTCAGAACACAAATTTAGCCACGCGCTTGATAAAGTAGCTCCAAAACCCGCTCTGCACGGTGAACAATGCGGCTTAGGTACCATAATGATGATGTATCTCCATGGAGGAGATTGGAAATACATCAAAGATACTCTAAAGACTGTAAAAGCACCAACCACCGCCGATGAAATAGGAATTGAACCAGAATATATTATAAAAGCATTAACAATAGCTCATACAATCCGCAAGGAGAGATATACAATATTAGGTGATCGGGGACTTACAAAGGATGCTGCGGAGACGTTAGCCACCATCACTGGCGTGATATAAAGCTTCCCAAGAAATAATTCTATGGAGAAAAAATTAAAATAATTTAGATGAATAAAATTATTTCAGTTATTCATAACTTTGAAACTCTTGAGGAATATATCGAAATTTGATTTCTCACTATCATAGTATATTTCACGAGCTTGAAGAGTAATTGCATATGTTATACCGTTTTTCTCGAAGTATATATGGTTAACTTTCATATCAGTTTCATGGGTATTATTAACTAAGAAAATGTTTTCGTAAGCTGTTTCACCATCTAAGGTGATTGTATCATTTGAGATTTTGGTTGCACCATCCATAGTACTGTTTTGCATTTCATTAATTGCATCCTGCTCGGACATTCCATTATTATTTATCGATTGAACCTCGAATAGGGTAGGGTTAAATGATGATGCGTTTTCTGTGACAACTATCATATGATTCTCTCCTGATTTGTCTACAAATGTGGTTAAATGCCAATTTTGAGGATAATTAAAACTAACGTTATATCCAGAATAATTTTTCACTGCAGAAGTATTATTTCATTGTTAAAATTTATACATCCAGATATCCCAACAATGAATACTAATAAAACCGATATAAAAATTATAATACTCTTATTCAATATAAAGAACCTCCATTTATTATTTTTAGATATTTATAACTTTGAAACTGTTGAGGATGATATTAAAGTTTGATTTTTCATTGTCAAAGTTTGTAGTATTGGCTTGAAGAGTAATTACATATGTTGTATCATTTTTCACGAAATAAATTTGATTGACTCTCATATTCTTCAAAGTATTATTATCAAAGTATATGTTTTCATAAGCTTTTTCACCATCTAAGGTGATGGTATCATTTGAGATCCTAGTAGATCCATCAAACAAGTTATTTTGCTGCATTTCAATAATTATTCTGTTCTGACAATCCATTATTAGACTTCAATTGAATCTGCAATTCAGCCTTGCTAAAAATAGGATCATTAGAACCAATAACTACCGTTCTTTCACTATGAGGAGGTATAGATACGTGCCAACTACCAGGATAATTAAAACTAACACCGTATATGGTGTAATTTTTAATTGAAGAAGTGTTATTAACGCTCTTATTAAAGCTTATACATCCAGATAATCCTATTATAACTACCATAATGCATGAAATCATAATTAGCAATTTCTTGTCTATAGAACACTCCTCATTAAGATATTGTTTAGATTATAATATTATTTTATTAAATGCTTTCTAATCATTACAGGAATAAAAAATTTCATCCTATATAGTAAAAAATTAATACATAGTAAGTTATACACTCATTTAAATGAAACTATAAATTATTAGAACTTTTTTAATATCATCAAAATAAATTTTATTTATATTTCAGGGCACTTAAAATAAGAGGGTTATACAATGATTACATTAATTGGAACTAGTTTAGCAGTTGAAGGACTTGAATTTATGCATCAAGGTTCCTCTTCACAGTGCGGAAGTTGTAGATTCAAAAATACTTGCATAGACACTCTAGAAGAGGGTAGAATATATATTATTAAAGAGGTTAAAGATACTCAACACCCCTGCCCTATCCATGAAGGAGGTAAAGTTAGGGTGGTTGATGTTGAACTAGCCGATGTTGACGTTTTAATTGATTCTAAAAGGGTTTTTGAGGGATCAAATATTATATTCAATCCTACTGAATGTGACTTTGATTGCAGTATGAAGGATCAATGTTTTCCAGAGGGTTTACTCAAGAAAGATCGATGCAAAATCATCGAAAACATTGGAAAACCTGCATTTAAATGCCCTAAAGGATTGGATCTGTGTTTAGTCCGTTTGAAACTATAAATAAATGAGTAGTAAATTTTAATTTAAGGAATTAATTAAAAAAAATGTTTAGAGGTTCAATCCTATGAATCTTAAGAAAATAGTAGGCTACGAAGCCGTTAAATGGGTAAAGGATGGAGATGTGGTTGGATTGGGAACTGGATCCACTACTCACTATTTCATAGAAAAACTGGCAGAGAAAATAAAGAATGAAGAATTGGAAGTTCTAGGAATACCCACATCTTATCAATCATTATACCTAGCCAGTGATTCAGGAATTCCCTTAACTACTCTAGAAGAACATGATGTGAATTTAGCCGTGGATGGAGCAGATGAAGTGGATCCGCAATTGAATCTCATTAAAGGTGGAGGTGCAGCCCACACCCTGGAAAAGATTGTAGACCAGTCGGCGGATAAATTTGTGGTGATTGTAGATGATTCCAAGATGGTTGATGAACTTGGGAAATTCCCAGTACCTGTTGAAGTAATTCCCCTAGCCTTAAGAGTTGTAAAAAAACAACTGGTGAACATGGGGGGCCAACCTGATTTAAGGATGGCTGAACGTAAAGATGGACCCGTAATAACCGATAATGGTAATTTCGTGATCGATGTTAAATTTGATAATATTTCAGAACCAAAGGAGCTTGAAGTAATGCTGAATTCTATACCCGGAGTGGTGGAAAACGGTGTATTTGCCGGTTTAGCTAATGAAGTCCTAGTGGCAACGATTCAGGGATTAAATGTTTTAAAAAGAGTTTAATAATATTACTATTTTTTTTTATAAATTTTTTATAAATTAATTTTTTTCTATTAAAATAATTAATAAGTTTTGGTTTATTTTTTCTTAATTCTCTTTCCATTTTAAGCGGGAATAACTTTCATCCCTTAGATGAGTAAAATTTTATATTGTCTAATAAACAAATATTACAAATAGGGCCTGTTTTTAACAAATCTAAGGGGGTTTTTAATCATGGCTGAAGGAAGAAATATGTTGTTGGGAGTTTTAGCAATAATACTAGGTATTTTAGTGATAGCATTTCCTTTAATCAGTATTTTCACTGCTAGTGTCCTAGCAGGATTGGGAATCTTATTTTTAGGAATTTGGCTTTTCGTTAAAAGCTTTGATACATGGACTACCAGTAAAGGCGTCAGTATAGTGCAGTTAATATTAGGTATTCTTGCCATTATAGTTGGAATCGGTTTATTTGGACATATACTCCTCTTTAGTGCTATAGTGAGTTTCTGGTTATATTTTGCAGGATTTTTCTTGATAATATCTGGAGTATTCAGTCTTTTCGGTGCAAGCACGGTCAACAAAGGAGCAGGTGGAGTAGGGATTATACTCGGTATTCTGTACATTATATTAGCATTTTACGCGTTTAACCCATTCTACCTAGCCATATTAATAGGTATCTGGCTAATAATTGATGGTATAGCTCTTTTCTTTATTAATCCATCAGATTTAATTACACCAAAAGTAGAAGGGTAAAAAAAAATAAAATATATTATAAAAATAAAAAAAAACAGGCCCCCATTTATTTGATAAAAATAATTCAATTGAAATAAAAAAAATAGGTCTAGTTACTTTATATTTTTTTAAAAATTTATAATTCCAGATAAAATCGATAAAAATTTATTACTTAACTCTGAATATAAAATAGGATTATGAAGTTCAAGAAACAGAGATTAGGTATAGCCTGGCAGGCTATAATTGTATTTTTAATACTATTAGATGCTATAATTCTTATTTTATCAGTAATAGGCAATTTAAAACCCGGCACAATTGAATATATTAGTTTATTCGACTTAATAGTTTCCATAATTCTTCTGATTGGATATTTATGGGTAATGAGCCGAACACAAGGAAAATCAATTTATATAAAAAATAATTTGCATTTAATAATAGTTTTCATTCCCATATACTTCATAGCTTCAGTCGCTGGTTTACCAAGCACTCTAATAATACTTAAAATATTAGTCATTATAAAAATTTTAGCTTTATATTTATTCGCCCAAAAATTCGCTAGAGAAGTTATAAAATACCAGGAACAGACTAGAATAGTTTATGCCCTAGCATTTTTCCTGACAGTACTATTTTTATGTTCTTTCATCTTTTTTAGAGTAGAACATGGTGTTAATCCTGAAGTTGGTACTTATGAGGATTCGCTATGGTTTGTACTACAAACCATAACTACTGTAGGTTATGGGGATATTATCCCTGTAACTGGAATAGGAAGATTAATGGGAGTAGTCTCCATGTTCAGTGCATTAGTACTCACTAGTATATTAACTTCCGCTGCAACCTTCTCTTTAATACAAAAATTTAGAAGTAGAACTGAATCTGTTGCTAAAAGAACCAGAGAATATGTAAAAATCATGAATAATAAATTAGATGGTATAGATAGTCGTTTAGATGTACTGGATAGTACTGATGATATAAAAAGTATAAAAAATGATATTAACGAAATGAAAACAGAAATAGAGGATTTGAAAGATTTAATTAAAGAAAAAAAAATTTAGTATTCCACCAAAAAAGTTAATAATTTTCATTATTCATTTTCATCTGAGGGGGGAGTTGTTGGAAAATGTTTGAGAATTTAAGAAATAATCAGAAATTAACCTTACTCATCATCTCTTTAGGCGCCTTCATGGCATTTCTAGATATATCCATCGTTAATGTTTCATTACCCACCATGGCTAAATTCTTCCATGTCGGCACCAGCACTATTTTTTGGGTTATACTAATTTATGTTATAGTCTTAGGAAGCTTTGTAATTGCATTCGGAAAGTTAGCTCAGCAGAAGGGTTATAAAAAAATCTTTCTAACGGGATTCCTCATTTTCATAATAGGATCTGCATTAAGTGGCTTGGCTCAGCAATTCGACTTCCTAATTATTGCACGATTTATACAAGCAGTAGGAGCCGCCATGTTTTCAGCCATAACCGCCGCTATGGTGGCAATATATCTCCCTGAGAATGTGCGCGGCAGAAACATGGGTATCATCGCCACCATGGCTTCACTGGGAATGGCGTTGGGACCTGTGATTGGGGGATTCATCACCCAGTATATTAACTTCCACTGGATATTCTATGTTAACGTTCCCATTGGAATTGTAGCTATCATTGTAGGAAGAGCTGTGTTTAGGGAAACAGATTCAAAACCTGGTAAACTCGATTTTGTGGGCATATTATTCATATTCATCGCTCAAACAACTCTGATATTCGCACTTAACAAGGGACTTTCTTATGGATGGACCTCCATTCCTATACTAGGTAGTATAATTACTTCTATAATATTCTGGAT
>Ga0182021_10000058_pt1 | contig 95205 bp, 69 predicted proteins | sample 612E3MmetaG_FD_120493 | JGI IMG/M metagenome (GOLD analysis project Ga0182021, IMG submission 120493) | Permafrost microbial communities from Stordalen Mire, Sweden - 612E3M metaG (Illumina Assembly) | ecosystem: Environmental > Terrestrial > Soil > Wetlands > Permafrost | place: Sweden... | reverse complement strand
TAGGAAAGGATTTCTCGGCAGTTATTATTCTGTATCTGACTATAAAGCAGTTAACCCGGAATTTGGGACACTAGCAGATTTTAAAAGACTTGTTCAGAAAATTCACAATATGAATATGCATATTATTATTGATTGGGTTGCAAATCATACTGCATGGGATAATGTTTGGTTAAAAGATCATAGAGATTTTTTCACAAAAGATTCTTATGGAAATTTAGTTGCACCAGTTGCAGATTGGGCTGATGTAGTTGATCTAAACTACGATAACAAAGAGTTATGGAATTATATGATTGATGCAATGGCTTATTGGATTAAAGAATGTGATATAGATGGATTCCGATGTGATGTTGCTGCTATGATTCCAACTGAATTTTGGTTGGAAGCATATCCAAGACTTTCTAAAATTAAAAAAGTGTTTATACTTGCAGAAGCTAACGAAAATTATCTGCATAAAGTATTTGATATGACTTATAATTGGCAGTTGAAAGATTTAATGAACCAAATTGCTTCAGGCAAAAAGAAAGCTGTTGATCTAATCGAGTTCTTCGAAAAAGAAAAAAAAGAATACAAACCGGATGACTTCAGAATGAATTTTACTTCTAATCATGATGAGAATTCCTGGAACGGAACTGAATTTGAAAGATTGGGTGAAGGAACGACTGCTTTTGCTGTTTTGTGTGAACTTATTCCGGGTATGCCGCTCATCTATACTGGACAGGAAGCAGGTATGAACAAACGATTAAGGTTTTTTGATAAAGACACCGTTATATGGAAGCCTTACAAAATGAGAAACATTTATACTCAGTTGAATCATTTGAAGAAAAGTAATCAGGCATTATGGAATGGATTAAACGGTGGTGAAATAAAATCTATCGACAGCGGTAATGAAAATGTTTATGCATTCACTCGAGAAAAAAATGGAAATAAAATTTTTGCTGTCTTCAATTTTTCTGCAGCAGAGCAAAAAGTAAAATTCAGCTCCAATGCAATTTCAGGAAAGTACAAAGATGTATTTAAGAATGGATCATCAACATCAATCACAAATTTTTTTGAATCTCAATTAAAACCTTGGGAATACAAAGTATTTTCTAAATAGATCCAAAAGGAAAAATTTATGGAGAAACCACGCTTAAGTTTCTGGCAAATTTGGAATATGAGTTTTGGATTTCTCGGAATTCAATTTGGATTCGCACTGCAAAATGCAAATGTCAGTCGGATCTTCGAAACACTCGGTGCTAAGCTTGATGAAATCCCAATCCTTTGGATTGCAGCGCCGGTAACAGGATTAATCATTCAGCCGATCATTGGTCACATGAGTGACAAAACATGGAACCGTCTTGGAAGAAGAAGACCCTACTTTTTAACGGGTGCAATTCTAGCATCGCTGGCTTTGCTGATTATGCCAAACTCACCTGCCTTATGGGTTGCGGCTGGAATGTTATGGATTATGGATGCGTCTATCAATGTTTCGATGGAACCATTCCGTGCATTTGTGGGAGATATGCTTCCATCACAACAGAGAACAATGGGTTTTTCAATGCAGAGCTTTTTTATCGGGATCGGAGCGATAGTTGCTTCTGCTCTTCCTTATGTAATGACTAACGGGTTTGGAATTAATAATACTGCTCCTTCAGGACAGATTCCGGCATCAGTAAAATTTTCTTTTTATATCGGCGGAACTGTGTTTCTTATGGCTGTAATATGGACTGTTATCCGTTCAAAAGAATATTCACCTGAAGAATTAGAAAAATTCACAGATGCAGAAAGCGCTTCTGAAAGCAAACATAAAAACGATACAGATTTAATCTCACATTTAAAATTTTATAAATATGGTTTAGGCTGGATTACTTTCGGCTTAATATTATTTCTCGCATTTTACTTTTTCATCTACATGGATTATGGTCTTGGGGTTTTCTTCGCCGGGATTTTTGTATTTGGGATTCTTCAGGTTATTGTAGGATGGCTCACTCAAAATAAAAATATTGAAAACGGTTTCGTTGTAGTTATCAACGATTTGTATAAGATGCCGAAAACAATGGTGCAACTTGCATACGTTCAGTTTTTCTCGTGGTTCGCTCTTTTCGCAATGTGGATTTATACTACGCCGGCAGTAACACATCACATTTACGGCACTACCGATACGACTTCTGCTCTATATAATAAAGGTGCGGATTGGGTTGGAGTTTTAATGGCTGTTTATAACGGCTTTGCCGCTGTGATGGCTTTCGTTATTATGTGGCTCGCAAATAAATTTAATAGAAAGACCGTTCATATGATAAGTTTAATCTGCGGCGGCATAGGATTAATCTCTTTCTATTTCATAAAAAATCCGAATGTCCTTCTGGTTTCGGAATTGGGAATCGGTTTAGCCTGGGCTTCGATTCTTGCTATGCCGTATGCAATATTAACCGGCTCGCTTCCAAAAAAGAAAATGGGAGTGTACATGGGTATATTTAATTTCTTTATTGTGATTCCACAAATTACTGCAGCAGCAATTCTGGGATTTTTTGTAAGAAGTATTTTTGCCAATGAAGCAATTTATGCCGTTGTTCTCGGCGGTATCTCAATGATAATCGCCGCTGTAATGGTAAACTTTGTTGATGATAAAGATTAACTGATAATTATTCACATAAAAAATGCCGGAAAGAATTTAATCTCTCCGGCATTTTCATTTTAAAAACTTTATTTGATTATTGCTCGAGTTTAAGTATCATCCATCCGCGCGGACCCAAAGGAATATTCAATTCATTTCTTTCAAATTTTAGAATAGAATTGTTTTCCAGGTTGATTGCTTTTTTGATCGAATAAACTTCGGGCAGTTTTACTTTAAGATTTTGTTGCTCGTCGCTCTTATTCATCACTACTAAAACTCTTTCGGAAAAATCCGAACGGATAAAAGCGTAAAATTTATTATCTGCCTGTAGAGGATAAAAATCTCCATACCGCAGTGCAGTATTATTCTTACGTGTCTTTACAATTCCACGTACAACTTCTAACATCTTTTTCTCATGCTCGTTTAATTGACTGCCGAAGCGCATCATCCTTCTGTTATCGGGATCGGAAAGACCCGTCATTCCGAATTCACTTCCGTAGTAAATAACCGGCAGACCGGGAATAGAAAACATATAGGCATAATAAAGTTCCGCCTTTTTGTAGTTGTAAGGATCTTTCACTTCAGGTGGATTTTTCCAGCCCTCCTCTGTTGCACTCCATTGACTAAGATCGATTTCGTTATCGGCATAAGCCATGAACCGATTTTTATCATGGCTGTCCATTATGTTGCCCATTAAATGAAGCGTGCCGTAAACGTCGAGTGTTTTATTCATTTCCGTTTCAAGATCTTTGAACGATCTTTTCGGATCGATGAACACTGATTGTGCCGTATTGTATAATTCAAAATTGAATTGACTGCTCAGTTGACCGTTATTTACATATGAACTTACAAGATCATAACCGCCGAATGTTTCGCCTATTTGGTAAACATCTTTGCCCTGAGGTATTTCAATTTCTTTTTTTAATTTTTTTGTCAACGTTCTCCAAAAAATATTTGGCACATGTTTAACCGCATCATGACGGAATCCGTCAGCACCGGTTTTTTTTAGCCACCAAACTGCATTGTCGCTCATCACTTCAACTGCTTTTTTTGAATTAAGAAAATCGAACGATGGTAAATAAGGTTCGAACCATGTAGTTAATCTTTGCTCATCCCATAAACGAAGATTTAATCTTCCATCTGGTAATTCTAATTTACCGAACCAATCACGATGCTCTTTGAAGAAAGGATGTTCTTGATGAACATGGTGCGATACAAAATCGAGCAGAACTTTTATGTTATGTTTGTGCGCAGTTTTAATTAAGTTTTTCAAATCATCGAATGTTCCGAATTTCTCTTCTACTTTTGTATCACTGATCGGCCAGTAACCATGATAACCGGTGTACCAGCGGTGCGGTGCGGGAAACTCTTTATATGCATCATCGGGATTATCGACAACCGGGGAAATCCAAATTGTATTTATGCTGAGTGAATCAAAGTATCTGGAATTTATTTTTTGTGTAATTCCCACAAAGTCGCCGCCTTGATAATTTGCTTTCCATAGCACAGAATCATTTTTTACAGGTGCATCGTTTTTCTTGTCGCCATCGTTGAATCGATCAATCATTAAAGAATAGATAATCCCGTCGTACCATGTGAATGATTTACCGTCATTGGGTCGACCATTCTGTAGTGGTATCATCTGCATATTACTATTCAACCCATCTAATGATACGGCAACACGCAACATTTTGGTTTTTGCTAATTCGGTATTGGGAATTAATAGATTAATATTCGCGCCGTTTGGAGAGATATATTTCTTGTCGAGTTTACGATTATCAACAAAAACAAATATGTTGGAATTATTCAGTGTGTGCGGATTCTCCGATTCTAGGTAAAACTGGAATTCGCTGGTGATTTTGTTGGGAGAATATTTAATCTTATGTAGAAATATTTTTTCTTCGTGAGTATTCAGAATTGTGATAACGGAATTTATGCCGCCAATACCATTAGGAACAGTTTCTGGATTTTTAGGATCAAGAATATCTTCACCATCAATATAAAACTTGTATTCATACCTCCCCGGTTCGAGAATAATAGAAATCTTGTACGTTCCTTTTCCATCCACATCTTTCATCAGGTATTCTTGTCTGTTCCATGAGTTGAAACTTCCGAACAGATTAATGGATTTGTGCGGTTTATCCGGTGTATAGTAGAAAGTGCACTTATTGATTTTCTTTACGAACAATGGGATTGAAAAGATTTCTTTTCCAAACTTAAAATCTAAAACAGAAACGCCTTCAAAAGTGGAATCTGCAGTGATTACCAATTGCAAACCATCTTTACCATAACTTGCCTTTATTCCCTTCCCGCTTTGGAAAGAAATGTTATAGTTATCGGAATAAAAAAGATCTGATACAAGAATGGTATCCGGTTTACCGGCAATAAGTTTTATTGGTGCAATTATTTCATTCAGTTTGGAAATCTGAGCATACCCGATCGAGGAAAAACCAAAAAGAAGAGCTAACCAAATATTTTTTTTGTATTTATACATTTAAAATCCTTTAATCAACAAATGAAATAAATAAAGATTATTCTTCTTTAATAAAGAACCATAGAATTCCGGAAATTGCTAAAGAAATTGTGCTAATAATAAAAATCAAACTTTTATCCGGTGCGGTGCTTATCGCCTGTCCTACACCAAAACTAGCAACTAGCTGTGGAAGAACCACTGCTAAATTAAAGAGTCCCATAAACAAACCCATCTTTGCTTGATCAACTTTCTGCGACATTATTGCAAACGGCAGACTGATTGTTGATGCCCATCCAATCCCAAGTAAAGCCATAATGATATAGATAATAATTGGTTGAAATCCGAAGAAAAACATTATAGCATAAGCGACAGCCATGCTGGAAATACAAATAGCGTGAGTTTTAACCCGCCCGATTTTGCGTGTGATCGGTTCAAGAACAAACGCGGGTAATATTGCACCTACAGCATTGAGAATTAAAAAACTAATTGAAACAATTCTGCCCATTTCAAATTGTATGTTGCTCGGTATTTCGCTACCCGGAACAAAATTGTAAACTTTGTATTGAACATAAGCAAACATGTAAACAAACATTGTTTGGATACCGATCCACGTAAATGAATGAGCCGCAAGAACTTTTTTGAATCCAATAATTCCGGCTTCGTGTTTGGATTTACCATTTGCTGATTTAAATAAAACTTTTAAAATGAAATAAAGGGTTACAAGCGCACAAATTATTTCAACGTAGTAATTATTGAATTTAATATTAAGCATTCTCATTGTAATTGCATAAACTGCATAAAGCAAGAATCCCCAAAGCGGTTGAATATTATTTAAAATTTCGATGAGCGATGTTTTTGATCCGGAAGATTTGTTTTCAGTTCGATCATGCTGATTCAATTCTCTCGGCTCTTCGATAAAGAAAAGCGGAACAATGGAGAGAATTAAAACTAAACCTACCCCGATATAAATCAATACATAATTATTCCATACAGCGCCGATAACATAAGCTAAAACTCCGAACGTTCCGGAGATTGTCTGCATCCAGGCATAACCTTTTGTTCGTTCAACACCTTCGGGAGTAACATCAGCAATTATCGATCTTGTAGGATTGAAACTTACATTTATGGCAAGATCAAGTGTAAGCGCTACGGCAATGGCAACACCTAAAATTCCTTGGAAGCCCAACGATTTGGAAATTATATCAATGTTCGGAAGCGCTAAAAGCATTAGAGCGGCAAGCATACCGCCTATAAAAATGAATGGTCTTCTCCTGCCGTTCCAAAACCAAACTTTGTCACTGATAATTCCTACAATAACTTGCCCAATTATTCCGGCTATTGGTCCGGAAGCCCAGACTAAACCAATGTCATCTATGTTCAAACCGTATTTGGTGCTGAGGATCCAGCTTAATGCCGAAATCTGAATTGATAATGCAAAACCCATTGCTGTTGCAGGCAAGCTTAGCAACGAGTAGAATGTGTTGGATAATTTTTTTTGAATTGCTAACATTCTTTCTCCATAATCAATAATTTTTGATCTGATTTAACATAAACATTTCTTCTGATTTCTAAAAGCAGAAATTATCCGAACATATTTATTGATTAAAAATAATTGTCACACTGAACAAATGATGACAGATTCCTGATAAAATTGAGACATTAATTCTTCTATTGATATAGTTCGACAGCCTACCTAATTTTCTTCTCAATAAATTGCACTATAAAGATTGAAAGGATTATAATGAAATTTTATTCTTCGCTGCTTTTGGTTTTAATTTATTTGAATATAAATGCTCAAACTACGTTCACTACACTTCCGCAATATCCAACTGAAACAGATCAAATAACAATAACATTCGATATTACTCATCAAACAAAAACTTTAGTCGGTTACTCTGGAAATGTATATGCACATACAGGCGTTTACATTAATAATGATAATCTAACTTGGCAAAATATTATTGGGGGTGATCACTGGGGGAATAATACTGTTGAACCTTTGTTAACAAACTCAGGCCAAAACAAATATCAGATAGTAATTAACAATCCTAGAAATTATTATGGCGTTACATCATCTTCACAAAAGATAACGTCTTTAAATTTTGTTTTAAGAAGTTCTGATGCTTCGAAGCAGACAGAAGATATTCATATTCCACTATACAGCGCTGGAATTTCCATTATTCTTAATTACCCAACTGTGAATTTAAATTATGGCGACCCGATGCGTTCACCGGTTTTTGTTTCATCGGGTTCAACTCTTCCTATTTCGGTTTCTACTACTGTTTCAGGCACAACTTCGCTTTTTATAAATGGGAATCAAGCATCTCAAAGCATAACTAATTCGTTAAGCTACAATTTTGTTGCTAACGATTATTCCGGGAGTAGAAATGATATAAAGATTGTTGCGGCAGATAACGCGAATCATAGAGACTCAACTCAGTTTGTGATTTTCAAAAATCCAACAATAAAAGATTTACCGTTGCCTCCGGGAAATCAAATAGGTGTTAATTATCAGGACGGAAATGTAATTTTAGCTCTCTACGCTCCATATAAAAAATATGTTTATGTGATAAATAATTTAAACGATTGGAAAGTTGACACAACTTTTTTTATGAATAAATATGTCCCTAACTCATCCAAACCCGATAGTGTTATTTGGTGGTTGCAAATGCCGTCGTCGCTTGCCGATCCATCAGGTGAAATAGCGTACCAATTTTTAATTGACGGAAGTCTTCGGGTTCAAGATCCGTACGCAGAAAAAATTCTCGATCCATGGAATGATTCCGACCCGGAATTACAGAAAGTTTATCCGAACTTACTACCGTATCCAATCGGAAAAACTGAAGGAATCGTCTCGGTCTATTCTCCTATGAAAGAACAATACAATTGGAAAGTACCCACATTTGTTCGTCCTGCAAAAGATAAGCTCGTGATATACGAACTGCTTATTCGTGATTTCATTTCAACACATTCTTACACAACATTGAAAGACACATTAAGCTATTTCAAAAAACTTGGTGTGAATGCAATTGAATTAATGCCTATCAATGAATTTGAAGGAAACAGCAGTTGGGGTTACAATCCGATGATGTACTTTGCGCCGGATAAATATTACGGCACCAAAACACAACTCAAAGATTTTATAGACGCGTGTCATCAATATGGAATAGCAGTTATAATGGATATAGTTCTGAATCATTCATACGGCTTGAGTCCTATGGTACGAATGTACTGGGATAGTACAAATAGTAGACCTGCAGCAAATAGTCCTTGGTTCAATACTGTTTCTCCCAACCCGGTTTATTCATGGGGATATGATTTCAATCATGTAAGTCCGGCTACAAAATATTTTGTTGACCGTGTTACTTCATTCTGGCTTACAGAATATAAAATGGACGGTTTCAGATTCGATTTTACAAAAGGATTTACTAACAGGCCCGGGGATGGTTTTGCTATTGATGCATCAAGAATAGCAATTCTGGAACGAATGGCAAATCAAATTTGGCAAGTCTCGTCCGACGCGTATGTGATTCTTGAACACTTCACAGAAAACAGCGAAGAGATTGTTCTTTCTAATTACGGCATGATGATTTGGGGAAATCTTAATTACAATTATAGTCAGGCAACTATGGGTTTAGCCAACGGCTGGGATTTGGTAAATATTTATTATATGTACCTCGGATGGAGTAATCCTTATTTGGTCGGATATATGGAAAGTCATGACGAAGAACGGCTAATGTATAAAAATATTACTACCGGCGGATCGAACGGCAGCTATGATATTAAGCAGCTTACAACAGCACTTGATAGGATTAAGCTAGCGGCAGTTTTTTTCATTACTGTTCCGGGACCTAAAATGATTTGGATGGGGGGAGAGGTTGGTTACGATGTATCCATAAATGACGGTGGAAGAGTATCTGAAAAACCCTTTAAATGGAATTATTATTCCGATGATACTCATAAAAAACTGTTTAATGTTTTCGCCGGTTTAATCCGACTAAAAAAAATCTATCCAGTCTTCTCTTCCTCAAATTTTTTCATGAGTTCATACAACAGCGGAAAAATTATTCATCTTACAGACAATACAATGAGTTTGACTATTCTTGGTAACTTTGATGTCACTTCTCAAAATATCGTACCGAATTTCCAGTCTACCGGTAAATGGTATGAATATTTTTCAGGAGATACTTTGGATGTTTCCGATGTAAGTGCACAGATAAATCTGCAACCGGGAGAATACAGATTATACACAACTGTTAAATTACCTTCTCAGGATTTTTTGGTAGATGTAAAAGAGCAGGAAAAATTGCCTACTCAATTCAAGTTTGAGCAAAATTATCCTAATCCTTTTAATCCAACAACAGTTATCAGTTATCAACTGCCGATTGACAGTTACGTTTCATTAAAAGTATATGATATTCTTGGAAGAGAGGTTGCCACTATAGTAAACGAATATCAACTGGCGGGAAGTTATAAAACGCAATTCTCAGCAAGTAATTTGCGATTGGCCAGCGGAGTTTATTTTTATAGAATTGTGGCCGATGATTTTGTTCAATCTAAAAAGATGCTTTTACTGAAGTAAAATACAATTCTATTATTAAGCGATGATAAGAATAACCTTTTTCTCGAGAAATTTTTGCTAGAAATAAAATCTAATTTAGGTTTATTCAACAAGGAAAATATTTGCACTCATCGGTTCAAGAGTAAGTTTTCCATCAATTATCTTTAAGTAAGATTTATTCATTACGTTAAATAGTTTCAGATTTTTTCCGCAAACACTTTCGAGAATATTTCCATCAACTTCTTTTTTTGAATTGCTGCCGTTAAGCATAATTAACATCGTTTCATTCTTACATTTTTTTGTGTAGATGTATACATTATTGATCGGAGCTAAATGGGAAAGCATACCTTCGCTAAGTGATTTATACTGCTTCCGGATCTCAATCAACTTCTTAAAAAATGAAAACAAATCATTTTCATAATCGGTTCTTCCATTCTCTTCGAATGCGTTTGATTTATCACCCGGAAATCCGCCTCTGAAATTTGCTCGAAGATAACCGTGTTCAGTATTTCCAACCATTCCTATTTCAGTTCCATAGAGTATTTGCGGAATGCCTCTTGAGGTTAGAAGATGTGTAAATACCAATTTAACTTTAGCTACGTCGCCATTTGCTTCAAACATGGCTCGTGGAATGTCATGATTATCAGCAAACACTAAAAGATTATTTGGATTTTGATAAAGAAAATCATGTGCAAGAACATTGTAAATTGGATAGAGATCAGATTTGCCTCTAAGGAAATTACTGTAAGCATTCTGTAAAGCAAAATCAGTTACTACCGGAAGATTTGTATCCAATCCTTTATTAAGCTTTGATCCTTTCTGATACGGTGCTAAAAATGCTGTTTCGCCGGTCCATACTTCTCCAACAATATTAAATGTTGGATACTCATTTAAAATTTCTTTTGCCCATTCAGAACTGAATACCGAAGTGATGTATGGATAAGTGTCTTCTCTAATTCCGTCTATGCCGGAATATTCAATCCACCAGATTGTGTTTTCAATAAGATAATTTTTTACAAATTGATTTTCTTGGTTGAGATCTGCCATATCATCTACAAACCAGCCTTTAATAAGATGATCATTTGTTAATTGCGTTTTATAGATATCCCATCGAACCATCTTGTCGTGCCATGCATTCATGTGATTTTCTTTTGTGCCGTTGAGCCAATCAGACGTAGGCATATTTTTAATCCACGGATGATTTGTGGAGATGTGATTACTTACGTGATCGTAAATAATTTTTAATCCGTTCTGATGAGTCTTATTAACTAGTTCTTTATACGTTTCATTGGTACCTATACGGGGATCAATTTTATAAAGATCCGTGGCGGCATAGCCGTGGTAGCTAATCGAATGATTGTTCTCTAAAACAGGAGTAAACCAAAGTGCTGTAACACCAAGATCATTAAAATAATTTAAATGATTGATGATGCCTTCTAAATCTCCGCCGTGTCTAGCAAGCGGATCGCCTTGTTTGAAATCGTTTATCATTCCATCAATTTTATTGTTGGTTGTATCCCCGTCAGCAAATCGATCCGGCATAATCAAGTAAACAATATCGTTGGAATTAAATCCTTTGTATCGTTCGGCTGGATTTTCTCTCTTAAGAATCGGGAACTCAATTTGAATATCATCCCTTCCCTTGGAGAATTTTAATTTATAATCGCCCGGAATTATATCCTGCGAAATAGAAATATCGATGAATGAATAATCATAGTTAGAGAGAGCGTAAATTTTTTGGATTGTTATTTTGGGCGTATTGAAAGACGCATTGTACTGATTCAAATTCTCGCCGTAAACCATCAGTTGAATTTTATGTGTCTTCATTCCCGCCCACCAATTCGAAGGTTCGATCTTGGTGATTTTAATACTCTGACAGAAATTTGTGGCAACAAAAAGATTTAACAATAAAACGGAGAATATTTTTTTCATTTAGTTTCAGCAATCCGAAAATAATTAATTTTATTTATTAGACTCTCAGCAAAAAAATTTAAAATGATGCTTGAAAATAATAATTTGCTTTTGGAATTCCATTAGTTATTAAGCTAAAAATGGTTTTTTCCCATTAGCATTTAAGCGTTTTTTATTCAAAGATATATCATAGCAGATATGTTAAGAGTTATCTATTTTACTTATCAAAATATGGTTCATATTTGTAAGCATGAACTGTTTATCTACTGATATTCAAAGAGGAATTTATGAAAATTGAGCGTTCCGCAGGTATACTGCTTCATCCAACTTCGCTTCCGGGAAATTTCGGAATCGGGGATCTTGGTCCAAACGCATATCACTTTATAGACTTTTTAGTTCATTCCGGCCAAACATTGTGGCAGATATTTCCGCTCGGTCCAACCGGTTACGGCGATTCACCCTACCAATGCTTTTCAGCATTTGCAGGCAACCCGTTATTGATAAGTCCGGAGTTTTTAATTAAAGACGGATTACTAAACGAAAGTGAAATTGGTAATGCGCCGGGTAATGATCCGCATCATGTTGATTTCGGTCCAGTTATAAATTATAAGTATGATCTACTGCAAAAAGTTTTTTATCAATATAAAAAGAAAAAAAAATCATTTAAACATGAGTTCGACAACTTCTGCAAGAAAAATAATTATTGGTTGGATGATTACTCTATATTTATGGCTGCAAAACAGCATCACGGCGGAGTTTCGTGGACTCAATGGGATCGATCAATTAAGTTTAGAAAAAATATGTCCGAGTGGGAGATTCAACTTAGCGACGGAATTGAGTATCATAAATTTCTCCAATTCATTTTCGACAAACAATGGACGGCTGTAAGAAAATACGCGCACGAGAAAGGAATAAAAATAATCGGCGATCTTCCAATATTTATTGCTTATGACAGCGCTGATCTCTGGGCAAATAAAGAATTGTTCACAGTTCGTGAAGACGGTTCACTTGAATTCGTTGCCGGTGTTCCACCGGATTATTTTAGCGCTACCGGCCAGTTTTGGGGCAACCCGCTTTACAAGTGGAAAGTGATGGAGAAGGATCATTTCAAATGGTGGCAAAACAGAATTTCCAAACTTCTGGAAATGGTTGATATAATTAGAATAGACCATTTTAGAGGATTCGACGCTTTCTGGGAAATCCCGGGTAACGCCGAAACCGCTATTAACGGAAGATGGGTCAAAGGTCCGGGTGAAAGATTATTCAACGCTATTAAAAAAGAATTAGGCGATGTTCCGATTATCGCAGAAGATTTAGGTGTTATCACAGATTCAGTGGAAGAACTTCGTGATAAGTTTGAATTCCCCGGAATAAAAATTTTGCAGTTCGGGCTTGGTGCGGACGGCGATAAAAAATTCCTTCCTCATAATCATATAAGAAATTGCATTGTACATACCGGTTCGCACGATAATGAAACGACACGAGGATTTTTGGAATCCGAAAGGAAAAAGAAATCCGGTATATACGAATGGACGCAAAAATATTTCAACTACTTTGGCGATAACATGACTTATGAATTAATCCGTGCAGCTTACGCTAGTGTAGCTAATATTGTTGTCATTCCGATGCAGGATATTTTGAATTTGGATAATAGTGCGCGAATGAATTTGCCCGGAACTCTTGGAGGTAACTGGACATGGAGATTTACCTGGGATCAAATTGGTGATTCGCTCGCAAGCCAATACAAGGAAATGACTATAATGTTTGAACGTCCCCCGTTAAAGAAAAACGAGAACGCAGTTATTGAAGTTGCAGATAAGTAACTATTTATTGCAGCTTAACTGCGTCGAATTTAGAAAACATTTTTAACAATCGAATACGGTGAGGAAATAATGAAACTAATTAGGCATGTATGTTTGATATTAATGATTGCAGCAACTCTTAACAATGCCCAGGAACAAATGAAGGAAATTAGTCAAGTGCCCTCGTGGGCAAAGGAAGCAATCTGGTATCAAATTTTTCCGGAACGATTTGCCAACGGAGATAAATCTAACGATCCAACACCGGAAGACTTAAAAGGTTCATGGCCATTTTATATTCCTGAAGGCTGGCAAATTTCTCCATGGACAAGTGATTGGTACAAACTTCAGCCATGGGAAATAAAAACCGGTCACGATTTTTACTGGAACTCAGGTGTTCGAAGATACGGTGGAGACATCCAGGGAATTATTAATAAACTTGATTACCTGAAAGATCTTGGAATAAACGCAATTTATCTTAATCCGATTTTTGAATCGCCGTCATCACACAAGTACGATGCATCAATGTATCACCATGTAGATAATAATTTTGGGCCAAATCCGGCAAAGGATAAAGAAATTTGGGCTAAAGAAAATCCAGGTGATCCGTTAACTTGGCAATGGACAACGGCTGATAAATTATTTCTCAAACTAATTAAAGAATGTCATAAGCGTGGAATGAAAATTATTATTGATGGGGTTTTTAATCATACCGGAATGACTTTCTGGGCGTTCCAGGATATTGTAAAGAACCAACAGAATTCCAAATACAAAGATTGGTATACAATAAAATCGTGGGACGATCCGAAAACAGATAAGAATGAATTTGATTATGAGGGATGGATAGGAATTAAAGATCTTCCTGAATTTCGTGAAGATTCAAATGGTTTGGTAACTGGTCCGCGCCAACACATTCACGATATTGTTAAAAGATGGATGGACCCGAACGGTGATGGAAATTATGCCGATGGGATTGACGGTTGGCGTCTCGATGTCGCGGAAATGGTTAATCATAATTTCTGGAAAGAATTTAGAACTTGGGTGAAAGGAATTAATCCCGATGCTTACATAGTTGGAGAAATTTGGTGGGATGATTGGAGTCATTACAAAATGATGGTTGCAACTCCATGGCTTAAAGGTGATGAGTTTGATGCCGTGATGAATTACCGTTTTGCACGAGCCGTGAAAAATTTTGTTGTAAATAGAAAAGATCAGATTGGTGCGCAAGGATTTATTGATACGCTAAATACTTTATATCGCCAGTATCCAAAAGAAAATAATTATGTATTGATGAACTTGCTTGATAGTCACGATGTGGAAAGAGTTGCTTCACAACTTGTCAATCCCGATTTATTATACGATCACGGCGGTAATGCGCAGAACAAAGAATTTGATGTTCGAAAACCAAATGCAGAAGAAAGACTAAAGCAAAAATTGATGATTGGAATTCAGTTTACTTTACCGGGCGCTCCTCAAATTTATTACGGTGATGAAGCCGGAATGTGGGGCGGCGACGATCCTGATTGCCGCAAGCCAATGGTTTGGAAAGAATTCAAGTATGAAACCGAAACCGCTCAACCATCCTGTAATCCGCGCAAACCTGATGAAGTTAAGTTCAACGAAGATCTATTCAAGTGGTATCAAAAAATTATTTCCATAAGAAATCAAAATAAAGTTTTATCTCTCGGCAACGTGAATTTTAATTACGTCGATGATCTAAACAGAATATTAGGTTTCACAAGAGAGTATAACGGTGAGAAAATATTTATTCTGTTAAATAACAATGCGGAGAAGAAATCAATCTCTTCCGCAAAGATTAAAAGTTTGTTAAATACCAAAGCGATGACTGATTTAGTAAGCGGAAGAAAGATTGATCTGAACAAAAATAAAAATCAATTAACTCTTAATCCGTATCAAATAGTAATCTGCCCACTGAAATAATTATTGGTTAGTAAGGTTCGGTGATGTGAGGTGAACCTACCAAATAACCGAACATGATTTAAAATAAAAAAGGCTGCCCATTTGAGGCAGCCTTTCTTGATTAAGAAATCATTTAGTTTAGCTTGACTGTGTATGTCAGTTTTACCGGATCAAACCGAATAGTGTAGTTGCCAGCAGCTGATAATGTTATATTAGCTCCACCTGCTGTAAGAGTACCGCCAGCACCACCATAATTAAGATCCCAGGCGTCGTTTGCTCTGAACTTAAAATCACCTGCGTGAAAATCAGCTGTAATTTCCCACATCTTGCGCTGTCCATTATAGAACATCTTTACATCTGATGACCAGTCGTATGGTGGAACAGCACCTCCGATAATTCCCCAATCATCGGTTTTGGTCAGCGTTATTGTTAATGCATTTACATCGACAGTAATTGCATAAACACCTGCGGTTACGGTGAAATTACCTCCGGATGGATCAAGGGCACCGGAATAATTATTACCAGTTTTTGTCAGAGTACCTCCCCAGCTATTATTCCAATTTGGCGCCGGAGCAATTTTGAAATCACTCGCAGCATTAGTACCATCTTTAATACGCACAATACCGCTGTACTGAGAATTAAAACCATATGAATACAATATTCCATTTGTAGCTCCCGGAGACCAACCCTGATATGCACCGGGTACATATATCATCGGATAGTTTATCACTGCATCGTAAGGAGTTAAACTCTTTGATCTGATATTAGAATAAAGAGTTGCTACAGAGGGGCTAACTGTTGTAGCGACTCTGTAGTAAACTGTAACGGGTGTTCCTATGGCATAATTCCATGCCAATAATAAAGTATTTACATCACCTACTTTATAGGTCCCATTTAATTTCTGAGTAGTAAAGAGGGTGGCTACATTGCTGGAAAAATCACTTGTGGGTGATAATTGCACAGTGTAAGTAGTAGAAGAAGAAAAACCAAAATCTGCTGCAGACCAAGAAAAGGTTATTAAACTATCTGCATTATTTACAGTAAACGCCACTGTTAATGATAAATCTGCCTGCGCTGGCGTAGCAGGACTTGAACTAATTACTGGTTCAATTATATCTCTTTTGCAAGAGACTAACAGAACGCCAAGCACTGCTATAAATAGAGTTAATTTTATTTTTTTCATTTTTGTTTTCCTTAAATAATATTTTTCATTTTTAATAGCCAGCATTTTGTATCAAATTCCGATTGGCGTTCAGGTCGTTTATCGGGATTGGAAATAAATCCCTGTAAGAACCAGTTTGAGTTCCATTTTTAACATTTCCCTTCCATTGCCAAACATAAGAACCATTAGTAAACTGTCCAAAACGAACTAAATCTGTTCTTCGTTGACCTTCATAATATAACTCGCGGCCCCGTTCATCCAAAAGGAAATTTAATGTTAAATCGGAAGCGGCAATATTTCCTGAGTTGTTACCGTAAGCGCGTTGTCTAAGCTGATTGATATATCCAACAGCAGTTGCCATATCACCACCCGAACCGCCTCTAACTACTGCTTCTGCGTACATTAAATATGCGTCAGCTAAACGAAACATAGGGAAATCTGTACTTGCAAAACTGGTGTGTGCATTTGGTGCAGGTCCTCCGTTCGCAGAAAGGTTTGACCACTTGGTTACACCAATTCCCTCGGTGTATGTACCAACGTTAGTTATATCCCATACCCAGCTAGAAGGATCAAAGAAGAACATTCCTCTTTTATCGGGTCCTTGGTATTGAGTGTTTGAAGCAAAATTATTTTGAGTTACGTTAAACTTAGCAACAAATTCTCTAATAGTTCTCATTCCGCCCCAGCTACCTAATCCACGCAATGGCATAGTACTACCACCTTCTGAACCGCTTACTAAGAAAGTCGTTCCACCCCATGTCTGAGTATTTTGCCCATCAAAAGCAATTGGGAAAATAATTTCGGGGCTTGTGTTATTGTCACCAGTGAATAAATGCGCATAATTGTTGTCTAGCGAATATCCGGCAGCAATTACTCGGTTAATGTAAGTGAGCGCTTCAGTATATCTATCTGTGCCAGTATATACCCTTGCATTTAAATATAATCTTGCAAGCAAAAACCACGCTGCTGCTTTATCTGCTCTTGCGTATTCATTTTGCTTTGCAGGAACAAGATCGGCTTCCATGTCTTTGAGTTCCGATTCAATATAGTTAAAGAGATCTGTACGAGTAATCCTTTTGGGGAAAAATGCGCCTGGCATATCAGCTTCGGTAATAAAAGGAACATTGCCAAACATATCAATTGCATGCCAATAAGCAACAGCGCGTACAAAACGAGCTTCTGCTTTAAACGCCTTCAAATCATTAAGAAAAGTGCCGGAAGCCGAACCGATTGCGATATTGGTATTTCGAATAAATTCATTGCTTAATGCAATAGTAAAGTATATTCTTGAGTAAAGCGCTGTAAGAAACACATCATTTGGCGACCAGGTTTGCCAATGAAAGTTTTTAATTGTGGCATCATCCCAGGACATAATTGCTTCATCAGTAGAAAGTTCCTGTAAGTCCCAATACGTACGAATGTAACTACTAAAGCCTTCATCTATACCTTGAATATCAGCATGTCCAGCGCCTCCATCTTGCCCGGTAAGAGCAAAGCCAGCATATACCTTTGCCAGCGCTTGTTTATATGCTGCTTGATTATTAAATACATTATTTAATGTATTTACATTTGGATCTATCGGTTCTACATTCAAATCTTTTACACAAGATGTAAATAAGAATGCAGAGATCATTATTATTAATGGAGTTAAAAATGTTATTTTTTTCATATATATTTTCCTTCCTATTATTAGTAATTAAGACTAAGTGACAACATGTAAGTGCGTGGTCGTGGATAAATATTGTTGTCAATACCGTTATCAACTTCGGGATCTAATCCGGAATACTTAGTGATTGTAAAAACATTTTGTACTGAAAAACCAATGCGTCCGCCAACTTTATAATCTAATAAGGATGTGAAATTATAACCAAGACTAATATAATCCATCTTGAAGTATGACGCGTTTTCTAAATAAATGCTGGACCAATATTGCGCTGTAGCAAAATTTGTCTTTCTAACATCAGTAAAGATATTTGACGTATATCCACTTTGGTTATAAAGTTGTTGATACACGGCATTAGCTGATGCGTTGTTATTATATACATAATTGCCTAAACTCAACCTTCCAGAGAAGCTAAGATCAAAGTTTTTGTAGTTGATTTTAGAAGATATACCCATTAAAACATCAGGGTCGGGTGATTTAAACGCATATTTATTTAACTCATTACCGGCAACGCTACCTCCTAGACCGCTTTTATCAATGTACAAACCCTCAATAGGGTTCCCATTTGCGTCATATACCTGAGTAAACAAGAAGAATGTTCTTGCAGCGTACCCAACAAGATATTTTTGAACATTATTTCCAACACCGCCTGAAATACCGCCTGTGTTTACTCCAGTGTATGCGGGATCGTCAGATAAGGTCAATTTGGTTATCTCGTTTTTATTATATGTTAAATTTACTCCGAGTTCCCACGAAAAATCTTTCTCTAAAATCGGCGTAACGTTCAAACCAACTTCAACACCTTTATTCACCATTGAACCTACATTTGTAAGTAAATAATTAGAAAAGTTACTGCCAACCGGAATAGGTATATTATTTAATAAATCATCAGAAGTATTCTTGTACACTTCAATGCTACCAGATATTCTTTTATTAAGCAATGTAAAATCTAATCCGGCGTTTAAGGAAGTCAAGGTTTCCCATTTTAAATTTGCATCATATGCATCCGGGCGTACTGTTGGATAGAATGTATTTCCAAATTGATAATAAGCGCCAGCTGTACTACTGGTGTACGTTGGAATATATGGATAATAATTAGTTCCTACATCCTGCTGTCCGGTTTTTCCCCAACTTAATCGAAGTTTGAGTTCATTAAGCATTTCCGATTTACCGATGAAAGATTCTTCGGTTAATTTCCAAGCTACAGCAACTGCCGGGAAAAGACCCCAACGGTTATCTTTAGAAAATCTCGAGGAACCATCATCTCTTAAAGTTACAGTTAATAGATACTTATCGAATGCTGTATAATTCAATCTACCGAAGAATGAAATTAGGAAATACTCATTTTTATATGGTGTTGTTTTTGCACCCGAAACTGTCGGATCCCATGCTCTATTGGAATTTACTCCTTCATTATAAAAATGTTGGTAGGAATATCCACCTGTAAGATCAAATTTGTTAAATCCTAATTCTTTTTTATAGTTTAAATAAAAATCCAACAAGCTATTCGTCTTTGTCTGGGAATAGTCTAGGATTTGATTTTCAGGCTGTCTTTGTGCAAAGGAAGCTGTCGGATCTGTAATATCATGTCCATCTGTCTTATAGTAGTCATAGCCCAAATTTAAAGTTGCTTTCAAGTCAGGCACATAAGGAATATTATAGTCAAATTTACCACCCAGAATATATCTTTTTACATCAGAGGTATTATGGCGTTGTTCCAAAGAAGCGACAGGATTAGGAGTAGCAATATAATTTGCTGTGCCATTTAGAGGATCGCCAGAAGTGATATCTGTCCATGCTGTATAGCCGCCATATCTTGTGTTCCCATTCATAATTGGTTGTGTTGGGTCGAATTGAGTAGAAGCCCAAACTGCATTAGGATTTGAAAAATTATTGCTTATCCATGAACCCGAGGCATTTAAATCCATATTCAAACTGCCGTTCAATAATGATGGCGACAATGCAAGAGTAATATTTTTTCTATCTATTTTATTGTATTTTAAAATTCCACCCTGGTACAAATAATCGAATGAAATACGGTATGGAATAGAATATAAAGAGTGGCTGATACTTATATTATGCTCTGTTGTAGGCGCAGTTTGGTAAATTTCTTTCTGCCAATCTGTATTTGCCGTTCCCAATACGTTTAGTGCTGTAGAAGTCAAACCATAGTTTGCTACCCTATCTGCAATTAATGCCCTGTATTCATCTCCTGTAAAGACAGATAATAATTTGGCAGAATTTGCTAAAGAAAAATTGCCGTTATAGTTTATTATCATTTTTGGTTCACCAGCTACTAAACCCTTTTTAGTTTTTATAATAATAACACCATTAGAAGCTCTTGAACCATAGATAGCTGTTGCAGAAGCATCTTTCAAAATTGTAATTGACTCAATATCATTTGGATTAATTGTTGAAAGCGGATTAGCCATACCCGAAATTCCCGAGCTCTCCAAAGGAATGTTATCAATCACAAATAAAGGATCGTTATTGGCTTGTAAGGACGAACCGCCGCGAATACGGATTTTAGTTCCTGCGCCTGCAGTGCCGCCAAGCGTATTAGCAACAACTCCCGGTGCTTTTCCAATAAGCAATTCCTGCGGGGATGTAATTGTTGCCTGGCTGAAATCCTTTGCTGAAATAGCTGTAATAGAACCGGTAGCATCGGTTTTTTTAACTTCTCCATACCCGATTCCTACTACATCCACTTCCTTAAATACCTTAGACTCAAGTTTTAATGCGATATTCAAATATGTTTGGTCTAATACTTTTACTTCCACTTTTGAATAACCTACATATGATATCACTAACTCAGCGCCTATTTTTACTTTTAATCTGAATTCTCCATTAATATCTGTAGCAATCCCGTTTGTAGTACCTTTCTCTAAAATGTTAGCGCCAATTAATGCGGTTCCATCATCCGCACTTGTTACCTTTCCGCGTATCTCCAACTCCTGCGCGAAAAGGAGTGAGCCAGCTTGCATTATCAAAAACACAAAAACAATCACGGACTTATTAAATAATGTGTAGCTGTTTCGTCTTTTAAATTTCGCGGATAATATACGATTCCGACTAGGTGTTATACTTAAATGGCTCATTATGCCGCTGCAAAAATTTGCCAATAAGTTAACTTGTTTTGGTTTTGTCATACTTTCCCTCTTTTATTTCATGTGATGAAATTAGTTAGTTGAAATAAAAAACTTTTCTACGTTTTAGTATTCTTGGAAGATGAGATTGATTATTTAAGCACTCAATTTTGGCTATAATCGACAAGGTTACATTATCATGTAACTGATATTCGCCAATCATATTATTCAGAATAGAACGATGGATAATAATATTATCTTTTATACCGGTTGGAAAAAGATAATTGCTAGATCTTTTAACAAAATCTTTTACAGATATTTTATACGAACCGATTGTAGCTAATACTTTATTAAGATCTAGTTTCTGATGTGGATATAGAAATGCGTTAATAAGGAAAAAAGAAAAAAACAAATATTCAAACGCCGATTTATACAAAATGGCATCCAATAAATATAAGTGAGAGATATTTTTCCTTCTTCTGTCAGGAAAGGAAAATCAATAACATTGTTAAAATAACATATATAAAATGCAAAACATAAATTCAAAAAACAAATCACTACATATTCTTCAAAAGAATTAACCATTATTTTTAAATCACAATCTTAAAACTACCGTAACTAATAAGCTCCTACTACCTCTTTTCCTGAAATAATTTAGTACTTAAACGTTTATTAACTTTTGAATTATTCTTACAGTATAATTAGCTTTTTCTTCATTTTTTATGGCATAATTACAAAATTCAATTCTGATTCTCATAAAAGCACTTCGGTTGCCCAAATTCAGGGATATTGAATATATATAGTTGATAAAAATTCAATATAATTCTAGAAGAATATTCTCTCTATTCCTATCTTCGCATAAGAGATTTTTCCATTTATACATATAGAGGATGCTTGTGAAACGTTTAACATTAATTATGATCTTATTTTTAGTTATTTCAATTTCCGCACAAGAAAAAATAAAAGTAACTCTAGAAGTAATTTCACCAACACTTGATGATTCTACAAAAATTTATATTGCAGGCAACATAGAAGAACTCGGCAACTGGAATCCAAGTAAGATTATGCTTGATAAAGGTAAAAATAACAGTTGGAATAAAACATTTGATGTTATAAAAGGAACCCGGCTGGAATACAAATTCACAAAAGGTAGTTGGGCAAATGAAGCTCTTGGAAGTGATTCTTCCATTCCTCAAAACTCGGTTCTCATTGTTAACAACGATACAACCACCTCAAAAACTATTGTAAATTGGCGTGATAATTTTAATTTCAAAGTAGAAGGACAGATAACCGGAACAGTACTGTATCATAATAATTTTATTATAGAAGGTTTAAAACCAAGAAACATTTTCGTTTGGCTTCCTCCCGATTATAAAACTAATCAAGATAAACGTTATCCCGTTTTTTACATGCATGATGGACAAAATCTTGTTGATCCGAGGACTTCAAACACATTCATTGACTGGCAAGTTGATGAAATTGCAGACAGTTTAATCCGCAAAGGAGAAATCGAGTCATTTATTTTAGTTGGAATAAACAATACGGATGACCGTACTATCGAATACAGCAATACTCCGCTGGGAAAACTTTATGTGAAGCTAATTGTTGAAAAAATAAAACCTTTCATTGATAAAGAGTACAGAACAATTCCAGATGCTGAACACACGGCGGTGGGCGGTTCATCAATGGGAGGATTAATTTCAATGATTTGTGCTTGGGATTACCCGAATATATTTTCGAAAGTTGCCTGTCTTTCTCCAGCATTTTTATACCGAGATTTTGATTATACTAAAGTTGTACAAGGTGATAAATCGTTAAAAAAAGATTTGATTATATACATTGATAACGGCGGGATTGGTCTCGAGGCTGTGCTTCAACCTGGTGTTGACAAGATGATAAACACACTTAAGGAAAAAGGATTTGAGGATGGAAAAGATTTATTTGTTTTTATTGATAAAACGGCTGAACACAACGAAGCCGCCTGGTCAAAACGCATTTGGCGGCCATTGAAAATATTCTTTGGTAAATAGAATTTATTTCATAATTACAAATTGCTTTAGATTCTAAAGGGGGATTTTCATTTGATTTCATTCAACGTTTATTTTGATTTCCGCCTCTTTCAATTTTTCTGATTTAGCAGTGAATTTTATTTCTCCAGTTTTGTTTTTTGATTGAACAATAGCTAACCCGAGACCATTAAAAACTTTTCGCTGTGGAATTTTGTAAGAATCATGATCGAAAGGATTTCCGTTATCCACGCCGATTATTTTTCCTTCTCCTTCAATTGAAAAGTTTATCATGTTGTCTGCGGTCGGAACTATGTTCCCGTTTTTATCAACGACAGAAAATTCAATATGAACAACATCGCGACTGTCCGCAGAAATACTTTTTCTATCGGCTTTCAATTTAATTGCATATGGAGATTCAGTGGTACGGACTTCTTGAGTGACGACAATCTTTCCATCTTTTTTTCCAATCACTTTTAACACTCCGGGAGTGTAGGGTACATCCCATTGAAGATGCAAGTCGGTAGTTGTTGGGTGGATTTGCGGTTTGTCGTAAAGATTCCATCCGCCGGAATTTCCCTGTCTTGGAAATTCCAATCTTTTTTCACCGAAAGATTTCCCATTCACGAAAAGTTCAGCCGCATCGCAATTAGTATAGCAGAGAACCGGAATTACCTGTCCTTCGCGTCCCGGCCAATTCCAGTGTGGAAAGAGATGAACCATTGGTTTCTTTGTCCATTGGCTCTGATAAAAATAATAGCCGTCTTTTGGAAATCCGCATAAATCGAGAACGCCAAAAAAATCACTCTTTGCCGGCCAAAAAGATTCACCTAGGTAATCAATTCCTGTCCACATAAAATCGCCAATCACATAATCATGAACAGAAACATATTTCCACAACTGTTCGGCATCGATCATTCTAAAATTGTAATTAGGTTTTACCATAGCAGTATCGTCGCCCAAAGAATATCCGCCGCGTATTCCGCCGCTGTTGGAAATACTTTCCGTTCCGATCATTTTCCAATCCGGATGATCATGCCGGTCTATGCTGTACATTAATTCACGGCGCTCATGCCAACGGTCAACATAATTATATCCGACAATATCGAGACCTTTAAGAAAATCGAGAGTAGTCGCGCCACCGTCAGCCGCAATATTATCGCAGGCTAAAGTTACTGGTCGTGTTGGATCTTCTTGATGAAACACATCAACCAAAGATTTTAAAATTGCCGCACCATTTTCACTTTTCTGTTCGGGAATTTCATTACCGGCACTCCACAAAACAATCGATGGATGATTTCGATCGCAGTGGATCATTGAAACCAAATCTTTCTTCCACCATTCATCAAAGTATTGATGATATCCATATTTTCTTTTTCCATATTTCCATTCATCGAACGGTTCATCCATAACAAGAAATCCCATCTTATCACAAAGATCAAGAAATTCAGGCGCAGGCGGATTATGAGAAGTTCTAATTGCGTTGCAACCCATCTCTTTCAAAATTTTCAATCTTCTTTCCCATACTTTTTCTGGGACTGCCGCACCAACACTTCCCCCATCGTGATGAATACAAACACCATTCATCTTAACTCGTTCACCATTCAACAAGAATCCTTTATCAACATCATACAAGATGCTGCGAATACCGATGGTTGTTATCATTTCATCAACATTTTTCTTCCCATCAATAATGATAGAATGAAGTTTATAAAGATTTGGAGAATCAACGGACCAAAGTTGTGGAGATTTAATTTTCAATTCTTGCCTAACTATAGTTTGATTTCCAGGTTCAACTAAAAAAGGAGTTTCGAGAGTTACAATTTCTTTTCCATCCACATTTGTTAACACCAGTTTTAGAACAACAGTGTTTTTGTTCTTATCGTTGTTTTCAACGAGTGTAGTTACTGAAATTTGTGCTGAATCTTTTGATACCTGCGGAGTTGTAACAGAAACTCCCCAATGTGCAACATGAATAGAATTGCTCTTCACCAGCCAAACATGTCTATAAATTCCTGAGCCTGTGTACCATCTTGTATTTGGCTGAAATGAATTATCAACTCTTACCGAAATAACATTGGGACCAACTGTGAGATAAGGAGAAAGATCGTAAGAAAAACTGCTATAGCCATAAGGATAATTTCCAAGATGATGACCATTAATCCATACGTCGCTGTTCATGTAAATGCCGTCAAACTCAATAGAAATATTTTTTTTCAAATCACTTTTTGATATTTCAAAATGATGACGATACCAGCCAATACCTGTTGGTAAGTAACCGCCGCTTCCACCTGTAGGTTCATCTTTGCTGTAAGTCCCTTCAATACTCCAGTCATGTGGAAGATCAAGAGCTCTCCAATTGCTGTCATCAAAAGAAATATTCTCCGCACCTTTTTGATCGCCTAGTTTAAACTTCCAGTCATAATCAAACGAAAGTCTCACACGGCTTTCGGTATTTTGTCCTTCAGTCCTTGATCCAAACGTCAATCCGAAAAGAGTAATAGCAATTAACAATAGCTTGGTCGAATTCTCGTGTAAACTTTTCATTTTTTTCTCTAAGATTTTTATTTATAAAATTAGCCTGTTAATCAATCATTTATCACTTACTTTCCAGCATTATTGATTCCAGCATGAAAGCTATTTTCGATTTATCCTTTTGATTTTCCGACTTTTGTTTTTCACAAGTAATCTGAATGAACTGCAGAAGATTCAGATCTAATTTTTTATTCGTATATGTTAAATTCGCTTTCCATATTTTAGACAGGAACTGTGGATATGAATTTGGTAAAATCAAAGCAGAATCGTTTTTGAAATTGGTCAATGGAATCTTCACATCATTCCAATTCTCCGAAAATTCAACTCTTGCACTATAACATCTTCCATCATCCATCAAAAATCTTACATCTACCATACTGGGGCTCACATCATCGGACTTCCCTTTTATCACTAAATACTCATATTGTTTCAATGAAGTTGCGAATGGTTGAAGAATTTCTGATACATTCAGTTGCATGCCAAAAGGAATTACTGATTCTTTATCAAATGTAATTTTCAATGCGAGAGAACTTTTATCAGTATTCGAACCGGAAGAATAATCTAACGAGTAACGCCATGCCGGATTGTATTGTGAAAAAATGAAATCTCTTTGATCTCGTTCAATATCAAGTAGAACAATTGCATTACCCGGTTTTGAAATTTTGATTTCCCATAAATTATTTTGAGAAAAATCCCAGTCATCCGGAAATTTTTGAACACCACCGGGATAGGTAGACAAATTCTTCTCTGTCTTTACCGTAACACAATACTGAAGAATTCCGTCCTGGTTAAATTTGGACGTATCATCAACAACGTAATTAAAACCACCGATGTTTTTAAGTGAATATTTTTTGAATCCCCGCCAGCCTAATCGTTTTACATAAAGATTCGTAGATTCAACTCTGTCTTCACTAACAATTTGAAATTTGAAATTCAATTGTGATGTGGTGACCGCGTACTTGCCTGTTTTGTTTATTACATTTACAGATGGTGAAATATTTTGAGGAATGTAGAGACCATCTAAAAATTTATCTTCTTTAGAAAGATATCTTTCTATTCTGTTCTTTTCTATTGCACTTGAAGCGAGTAAATATATCCCTGGTTTAACTATGATTTCCGTACCGGATGCTTTTCCTGAAGACTTTTTATCACCGGATACTGAATTAAACACAAATTCATTTCCAAGCTCCGGAAGATTAACAGATATTTTTCTTTCGTTCCAAAACAAACGTGCAACCTGTCGAGTCATACTCGTTTGTTCGAATGGATCTTTAAGCCAAACTGCATCGGGATAAACTTCCAATTTCCAAATGCTTTTGTTAATCTTATCAAGAAAGTAAGCACCGGTGCCGTCATATTTAACTACTGATGAACTTCCGGTCCCGGCAATATGCGTTAATAAGAAAATATTTTTCGGAATTGTTTTCGTATTGTTTGAATAATAAAAAGAAGTATCGCTATTCATCTCACTTAAATCTTCATCAAAGCTTATCCTGAATTCATTAAAAATATTATTCGCTGGATAATCCCCGAATGATTTATTTCTAGGTAATGAATGGAATGCCTTTCCTGCAATCATTAAGCTTATTGCTTTGGATGGAGTGTAAAGAAGATTAAGAAAATGTGTCGGATATTCAGTGTTACTCCATGCAATTTGAGAAGGATCGTAACTAAACATCGTGGCAAATTGCATTCCTGCTTCGCGGTAACTTCTTGCCATTGCCGGGTACATTACAGATCTGCCGACATCAGCAGCATCAAACTCATAAACCATTTTAGATTTTTTGTTAAACTGTGCAACACTGTCCGATGGAATTAAATATTTATTCACATTAATCAAATAATTTCCTTCCAACATTTTACCGTGAACCAATCCCGTCGGGTACCACTGGAAAGAAATTCCCTCAGCTTTTGATTTACCAACAGCGTTAGCCTGCATAGGGCTCCAGTTTTCGCTGATGTTATAAAAAATCGGTTTTGTTAATCCGGCATTCCTGAGGATATCATACATTTCGTTTATGTATTCAGTTACTTGCTGTTCATTGTTAGGATGTTTCGGTTCGTTGACAATTTCAAAAGCAAATACTGATGGATCGTTTTTATAGGAATGCTTTGTATATGGATTAACATGATTAATAAATTGATCCAAATATTTTTTTTGCGCTTCTCTTGCTTTAGCATTTGTAATGAGTTCACCTTTAGAATAAATCTGTGAAAAACCTGGAGTTTCAATATCCGGTTCCGGCCAACCTGTAGCCCACCATGCAATTGGAGTAATAATGGATTTAATTCCATTTTCATCTAGCTTAGAAATCAAGTAATCAAATAAATCAAGATGTTCATTATTCATAATATTTCCATCGCGGTCAGAAATTTCTCGATCCCATACATGAACACGAAAAGCATCTAATCCCAAACGCACCATTTGAGCAACGTCAAGATCGATGGCTTTCTTTAAATCAACACCAAGTTTTTTATGAGTTCTGAATGAATATGCAAAAGGAGTTGTATAGTTTACACCGAACAAAGAAACTTCCTTTTCGCTTCCTTTCCATCGCATTACACCATCGCTGTCAACGTAAACATCTGTAGAATTTTTCTTTCCGTTTTGTGCAATACAAATTGAGCCGAGTATAATTATGAACAATAAAATATTTCTGATTGAGATCATCACTTAGGTTCTTATAAAATTTTTATCAAGCACTATTTTAGTAAAATCATTTTACTCGTTTTCATAAAGGATGCATCACCATTTACAGGTATAGCTGTAATTCTACAAAAATATACCCCGCTTGGGTAATGAGTTGCGTTCCAGTCTACTTTATAGTTGCCAATATTTTTTACTTCATTTATCAAGTCAGCGACTTTTTGACCAAGTGTATTAAAAACAGATAATGAAACTTTACTTTCTTGTGGAATAGAATATTGAATAGTTGTAGAAGGATTAAATGGATTTGGATAAATTTTGAATTCATAATCTGTAATAATTTCACTTTCTTTTACCGATACGGGATTTGCATAAAGAAAAGCATCCATTGCCACCGTGGGTTGTTTTGTATTTGGATCCCAGGCCCCTAGTGAATAATTTTGCCAATCATAACATTCCGGTTCCCAATAAAAAACTCCTAATCCTCCGGCTAATTTTGTTTTTGATATTAGATCGGAAAGAAACCCTTTGGCAATATCTGGTTGGTTGTACGGATGACCGGCTTCACAAATCATAACCTTAGTATTATATCTGCTAATCATATCCTGCATATTCGTTTGTATCCAGGCATTATAGAAATCATAAGATATCCGAGGCCAATCTTTATGATAGAAAGGATATGCCGACATTCCAATTATATCCCAGTTGGCTCCGTTGTTTTTCAAATCATCGAAGAGCAACCTGTACATACTATTATCGTAACCATTTGATAGTTGAACAATAACTTGAATCGAATTGTCGATTGCTTTAACCGCGTTATAACCGCTGTTAATTAGAGCGGCAAAGTTGCTCATATGAGTTGAGGCACGTCCGTCTTCCCAAAGTATTCCATCATTGGTTTCATTTCCTATTTGCACCCACTTTGGAGTAACACCAATTGATTTGAGTGTATCCAGAATGCTGTATACATAATTATAAATATCCGTTTGCAACTGGGAAAATGAGTGAGTTGACCAGGAAGCAGGTTTTGTTTGTTTTCCCGGATCTGCCCATGAATCGCTCATGTGAAAATCTATCATAACATCAAAGCCCTTACTCTTTGCCCGCCCAGCCATGTAAGCCACATCTTTTTTATTATTGAAATTTACGGTTGGATTAACCCATACTCTAAACCTAAGTGCGTTAATTCCTTTCCCTTTTAAAATATCTAAACAATCTTTTTGAATTCCCGAATTATCTTTGAAGATATATCCGGAGTCCTCCATTTGTGAAAGCCAACTAACATCGGCACCGTATGCAAATTGCGCTTTAGTTTCTTTAGAATGAAAAACAATCAGTACGCATATTATTATTGATATATATTTTACGGCGAATATTAAATTGGAATTTTTCATTTATATTTTTTTCAACTTTTAATAAAACATTTTTTTAAAGATATCAAGAACTTCCACGATATTACCGTTCACTTTGCTTTTATATGAGGACAAAGTTTTGGATATAGACAATTATTTTTCTATAAAGAGTTTCATAAAATCATTCATGTGAAGCACTGACAGCGGATAACAATTTACCTTTTGTTTCCGGAAAAGTCCAAATCCATATCCCGGTGAGCAAAGCAAACAGTGCAGCAAGTGAAATTCCTCCACCCAATCCATATTTGGCAGCTATCAAAGTAATTACGATCGGCGTAAAGAATTGAACACCTCTTGCAAGATTAAATGCGGTTCCCATCGCCGTATTTCTGATTGAAGTAGGAAAAATTTCGGAGAAAAGAGAACCGAATCCACCAAACATTCCGGTTCCGAATCCAACCAAAAACATGAATCCTAAAATTACGAATGGAACGGAAACTATCAGATCCCACATAATAGTGATCATGATCAATCCCGCCGCCATAATCACCGAGTAGATAGAATATGCTGGTCGTCTGCCAAGATGATCAGCGATATACCCGAATATAAAATAACCTATGAACCCGCCAGTTTGAGTTACCAAGATCCACAAAGCAGATTTTGTGAGAGAGAATTGCCTTTGCTGATGAAGATATCCCGGTAGCCAAGAATATGTGAACCAGTAAGCGGACATATCGAAAATTGCCAGTATTAGTGCTTGAATGAAAAGTCTTCTATATTGATTTGAAAATAGTAGTACAAATTTATTTTCAGTTTCAGCTGAGATTTCTTTTTCGGAGATCTGCTTAGCTGAAATTATTTTCTTCCGCTCCTCCCACAAATCCGATTCCGGCAAGTGTTTTCTAATAAATATTACCAGTAAAGCTGGTAGAATTGAAACGAAAAAACAAATCCGCCAGCCGACCATCGGTGCGATTAATCCGCCAACCACAGAGGCAAGAGCAACGCCGATTGGCGCACCGGTTTGCATGAACGCGCAATATTTACCTCTCATCTTTGCGGGAAAAGTTTCACCAACATATGTTTGCCCGGTTGCCCATTCACCGCCGACTCCCAAACCGGTTATTATTCTGAAAATGACAAGAGTGAAAAGACTAAATGATAATCCGCATAAGAAGGTACCTATGCTGTAAACTAAAATTGTCAATTGAAGAACCGTCCGCCTGCCAATTCTGTCGGAAAGAACTCCGAATAAAACTCCACCCAACGCAGTTGCCGCAAGCGATGAACCTAACACGAATGAAAGTGCTACATCGCTGAGGTGTAGTTCCTTTCCAATCGGTATTAAAAGAAAAGTGTAAAGAACCAGATCATAAAAATCGAAAACCCATCCTGCCCAACTCATAATTAAAATTTGATAATGCTTCTTTGTCGGTTTTTCAGATTCGTTCAGAAAAATTTTAGGCATAACAATCCTCGCTTGTAATTTATCTAAGATGAGAAAAGATCAAACTCAATAATTCTGATTGCAGTATAAAATCGATCCCAGTCAATATTCAAATTTTTTCGAAGAGAACATTCATAATTGTGAATTATTTTATCTGCACGGAGTTTTGGATATGAACAGACTAGCTTTAATGTTTCCATAATTTTGGAGTTCCTAAACATATTAACACAAATTATTAAAGAAATTAAGAGGTGATAAATTAACTCAATACACAAAAACACTGACTGTGAATTAATATTCAAGCCTGTAATTAAAAGAATTTTAAACTAATATTCAGCATATTTTGTTAACATTATGCATAGATTAACTTAATAGAAAAACAATCACAGTGAGATAAATATGTTTGAAAACATTGGCGGAGGAGAATTATTTTTAATTGTTCTTGTATTTGTGATTTTATTCGGTGCAAAGAAAATTCCTGAACTTGCTCAAGGTATAGGTAAAGGGATACGCGAATTCAAAAAAGCATTAAACGATGTTCAAGAAGAAATCAAGATTACAGATAAAACCGATTCGAAAGGTGAGAAGAAATAATTTTCGAAAGCATTTTTAAATTCTTCCTAATACGGATCCGAAATACAAAGATTGTAATATCAAATAGTTACTAAATCTAGTTTACTGTTTGATTAAAGATTTCCATACCTAAGCCTATCCAAAACTTCATCCGCACAAAAAACACTTAGTTCACGTTAAATTCTATATTTCTGTCATCCTTAAAAAAACATAACAAAATTTATTATCTGTCTTAGTTGCTTCAAAACTAAGACTCAACTACAACTTGAGAACATCTTCCTTAAGAAGCAGCTAAAAATTCCAAACCGAGATCTGTTATATACTTAGACTCAACAATTATTTCCTCTTCATTTTAATGTTATGTCACGCAATGTATTTGTATTTTAATATGTAGACAAAGTTTTGGATAGAACAGCAATAACTTAGAAATAATTTTTCAGATTGCCGGCAATCTCACATGATTGCAGAATTTTAATCATCCAAAACACTGAAAGAAAAGTTTAGTTATTAAGAGTCGATGAAAATGCAATTTAATTCTAATTCTTTTTGTTAAATTATCATGAGAATATTAAACTGATTATTGAGGATAAAATAGAATACAATTTTGGCTGCTGAGTAGATGATCTTGTATTCAGATTATAAAATATTTTATAAGGAGAAATAAATGTATATCGCATTGTTACTTGGGCTGTTAATCTTTGCCGCTTATATTTTCTTTACAGGATTTCGCAGACGACAAAAAATAAAAATGTATCTTGCCGTTGCTCTCGCCGTATTAACCCTGTCCTTTTTTCAATTTATGGATTTTTGGGGAGATGCCTTATGGTATGAAAATCTAGGCTACAGTAATCGATTTTGGATGCTGATCAATTCCGCGTCGGTACTGGCCTTTGTGTTTGCCCTATTTGGACTTTTATTCGTCACTGCCTTAACATTTAGTATCCCGAAAGAACATAAAGTGATTCGACCGCTAACGAAATATTTAGGAATTATTATCGGCGGATATTGGGGCGCTTCCAACTGGGATGTTATTCTACAATTCTGGAACGGAGTTTCAACCGGTCTTAAAGATCCTATCCTTGGCAAGGATATTGGTTTTTATCTTTTTTCATTACCGTTTTATGACGAGCTGTTAATTCTTTTAACTGTTCTTTCAATCATCACTCTTGCTGCTTCGTTTATCACTTCTTTTATAAGAATAAATGAAAATAATATTCGATTTTTTTTCCCTGAAAGCGGGACAATAAATGAAAAAAAGTTTTTCTTTCCAATATACCTTAACAGCGCTGTTATAATATACATACTTGCATGTGGAAAATTTTTAGACCGTTATCATCTGATGTATTCTACTACAGGTGTAGCTGCTGGACCCGGCTGGACTGATGTTAATGTACTACTCCCCGCCTACATTGTAGTAATATTTCTTATGATTTTTATCGGTACGGCTCTAATTATTCCTTTCTTAAGGAGAAAAGTTCAGAATCTTTTTTATAGGAAATTTAATATAGCACGAGAACGTTCTCATATTATTGTTTTGATAACTTCCGCTATATCGATTATTATAATCTGGTTCCTTGCGCTTACTGCAATTCCAGAAGGCTTTCAATGGCTAATAGTCCGACCCAACGAAATTACTTTTGAACGACCATATATTTTGAACAATATCAAATTTACTCGCGAGGGTTTCGGATTGAATAAAGTTGAAGAAAAAGAATACCCGATGAGCGGTAATTTAACTCAAGAAACTGTAAACGCGAATCCGAACATCTTTTCAAATATTCGTTTGTGGGATTGGAAAGCTCTCGATGCAGTTTACCGTCAGTTTCAATCCATTAGGCTTTATTACGAATTTTCCGATGTTGATGTCGATCGATATAAAATTGACGGAAAATATAAACAAGTGATGGTTTCAGGTCGTGAGATTAAAATTGATAATCTCCCGCCTCAGAGCCGGACTTTTGTAAATCAGCGTTTCCAATATACGCATGGATACGGCTTAACGATGTCGGCGGTTAATGAATTTACATCGCAGGGCTTACCTCATTTTCTTATTAAAGATATTCCTCCCGTCTGCGAATACCCATCTCTTAATGTAACCCAGCCACAAATTTATTTCGGAGAATCAACAAATACCCCCGTCGTTGTTAATTCGAAAGCGAAAGAATTTGATTATCCAAGCGGCGAAGAAAATGTTTATACAAATTACTCGGGGATGGGAGGAGTTCAGCTTTCCAATTTTTGGAGAAAGTTTTTATATGGTTGGATGTTTGACGGGACTAACTTTTTATTTTCGGATTACCCGACTTTGCAAAGCAGGATAATGTTTCACCGGCAAATTAGCGAACGTGTTAAACTTCTTGCCCCATTTCTTCATTTCGAAAAAGACCCATACCTCGTACTGGCGGACGGTAAACTATATTGGATGATTGACGCATATACAACTTCGAAATATTTCCCTTACAGTCAGCCGTTTTCGGCAACTGAAAATATTCAATATAAAGAAGGTGGTGCTACTAAGGTTCTAACTACACAGCACAGCGAGTTCTTTGATGGAATGAATTATATCCGCAATTCCGTAAAAGTTTCGGTAGACGCTTATGACGGCTCGGTTAATTTTTATATCATGGATAAAACCGATCCAATAATAAACGTGTGGAGTAAAATTTTCCCTTATCTTTTTAAAACAAAAGATGAAATGCCGAAAAATTTGCTAGCGCATATTCGTTACCCGACTGATTTGTTGTTAACGCAAGGAATAGTTTATGAAAAATATCACATGACCGATCCAACAGTATTTTATAACCAGGAAGATCTTTGGATTAGAGCGACTGCAAAATACTATAATGAAGTTCAACCCGTAGAACCGTATTATATAATGTGGCAGGAACCAGGTTCTAACGAGCAGCAGTTTGTTTCAATGCTTCCCTTTACACCAAAGAATAGGCAGGTGTTAATCGGCTGGGTTGCCGGTATGTGCGATCCGGAAAATTACGGTCGCTTTCTTGCCTATCAATTCCCTAAGGATCAAATGGTTCTCGGCCCCCAACAGGTTGAAACCAAAATTGACCAGGACAGCTTTCTTTCCGGACAGTTGACCTTATGGGATCAACACGGGTCAAAAGTAATAAGAGGAAATGTACTAGCCATCCCTGTCAACAATACTCTTTTTTATGTAGAACCGATTTACCTTCAGGCGGAAACAGCTGCATACCCAGAACTTAGATTGGTTGTTGTTATGCACGGTGAGAATATGAGTTATGCGAAAAATTTTGACGACGCTTTGAACGGATTATTTACCAAGACAAACTCTGTTATTCATGAAGGCACACAAACGGCGAAATCCGAGAGTAACTTAGCGCCTAATTTACAGAACCAGGCAAAAACAGCAAATGATGCTTTTAATAATTACTTGAAATACATCGGCGATAAGAAATTTACCGATGCAGCAAAAGAACTTGAAAAACTTCAACAGGCTCTTCAGACTCTTATAAACCAAACCGAGAGGGACGTACAGAAGAAAAAATGAATTTTGAATATGGACAAAAATTATACTTAAAATTTCATAGAATAGATGTATTGATACCAAATCTGAAACTGCTTCTATCTATATGAGTCAATCTCCAAGCAAATTCTAGACTTATCGGTAATGATGAATATCCAACATTGCAAAAAAATCTCATCAGGATGAGACACTCTATTTATAATGTAATCTATTTTTGACTTCCTTAAAACAACATATCAAAACTCATTATGCTCAAATCTTTTCCTATTCTTTCGAGAAGGTTAATCAGAATTATGAATTTTTTATGTGAACGGGTTTTGGAAATAGACACTAATTACAGAATCCATCCTATTTGTTGATTAGAACATTTTCTGTTACGAGACGGATTGGGAATAATTCTAAATCCGTCATGCAACTCGGGAATACCTTTAGGAAAAACAGTTCTTCAATTAGTGACTAATCACAAATAGAAATGCACCGATAACTGGTCCGCGTGGGCGGCGACCGCCAGGTCCCTGGGGTGCGTCTGCTGGTGCTGGTCCGTATTGCGGCTGGAACAAATACGCAACATGTTTTACCGGATCGACGGCAATCGTTTTCGCACCGCCCATTGTAGTGATCTTTGCAATAAAACTATATTTATCGGGCGAGTCTTGGTGAACAATCGTCACACTACTATCACGTCCGGCTGGAATGTATATTAACTTCTCGGACGGATCCCATCCAAGTGCATCGACACCTTCACCGTTTGAAATGGTTGCCACAATCTTTCCCGTTCCAGGATCTACCACCGCTGAAGTTTTGCTGCATCCTGAAAAGATTCGATTTGTTTTACGATCATATGCTATTCCGGTTGGTCCTTCGCATGGGGAAAGCGGCCAGGATGCAAGCACTTTCATTGTCTTTGCTTCGATTACCTGGATAGTATTTTTGCTCTCATTGTTGACGAAGAGATTCCCTTTTCCATCGCTTGCGGCACCCTCAGGGGCATTGTCCTCAAGTTCAGCTTGTCCGGCGATTACTCCCGTGTTTGGGTCGATGGCTGTCGCTGTGCCGGGTTTGCTGTGATTGGTCAAAATAATTCGGTCTGAGAAATCATCGTACATAATTCCATCCAACCCGCCAGCTGGAATCTTTATCTTCTTTAAAACTGTAAGTGTTTTAAGATCGAACATGGAGACAGTAGAGTCACCACTGTTCGTCGTGAACCCATGATTGTATTTTGCAACAAGCGCGATTCCGTGAGTGCGAGGAGTCTGGGGAATATCTCCAATCACTGTACCATTATTTCCATCGACTACCATTACATGGGAACCACGCGAGATGAACACCCTTCCGGTTCCAGGTTCAGCAGTTAGATAGTCAGTGCCCCCTTCACCCCCGATGCTATATTTCTTGACTTTGAAGTCTTGTGCCTGAAGGCTGCCAATGAAGATGGTTCCAATGAGCAGCGTAAAAGCAATAGCAAATAATTTTTTCATATTGTTCTCCTTTGTTGTTTTATTAAAGATACTAAAAACAGTTGACCAAATAATCTACAGTAATGAAAATAACAATGGATTATTTACAATTCAGTTAAGATAAAACTCCTTACGGGACGGAAAATCTTGTTAAAGTAATTAATCTTCTTCATCTTTCTCTTCTTTCTGTCCCTATCAGTTTCTTCTTGTGCAGCAAAATAAATACTTCTTGAACGATTGTGACCAAGAAAAATTTTCCCTACCTACTATATATACATGATCTATCAATAATAAAATTTCAAATGGTCATACAATATTTTGCTTTTTATTTGTTTACAGAGTTTTGAATTTGGACACAGATTCGATTTTATCCGGCCGGATTCCAACCACAGCAGATGCTATTTTTGCTTGGTACTATCTTGTATTGAAGGTGCAAAGGTAATTGAAACTACATTACTGATATTTATATCATGATTCTGATTACCAAGCTTAATTGTTATTGTGCTGTCTGTTGCACCCTCGAAAACACCTTCCAAAATTGAACCGTCAGACATTTTCACCTGATCAAACTTCAAATCTGAAATATTTTTAACACCCTCCGGTTTGTTGACAACTGCATATGTTCCGTCTTCCGGATAATATTGGTAATAAATCCCGTCAAAGTAATAATATGGAACACCTCCTAACCAAAATGACATGTATCCAAAAGGCAGAGCTCTAATTCTTGCCCCCATTCGTGGTGCAATATGCACGGAATTTCGAGGCATGTGCATAAAACTTCCTCTTCCCCTACCTCCTCTTCCGATATATCCTCGCCTTGCTTGTGCATTCGCTTCAGTTAAAAACATAAACGATGCTATCAGTATTAGAAACAAAATTAAAGCAAGTTTCCTATTACTGAAATAATTACTAATTATTCTTTTCATTTTCAAACTCCCGAAGGGGATTTTTAATTTAACTTGCCCTTCTACCAATATTTGACAATGCATCTTTATTAAAAGTTTAATTTTCAGCGGTTGATTATATCAGCATAGGTTTGATAATGTAAAATTAACATCGTCAAATTAAATGGTGGTGTATGTTTATCGTTGAGCTAAAAACACATGAACTTCCAAAATTTAGAGTTAAAGCTCACTGTACATTCCTTTGATTTAAATCAAAGTGTTTAGTGAGTGTTAAGAAGAATTTAGCTTTACTATAGAAAGAATCAGACAAGTTCTTGAGGTTTTACTTCAAGAATGGCTGCCCCGCTAGGGTTTGAACCTAGACTCTTCTGATCCAGAGAAAGAGCAGGTTTTAGTATAGTCAATTAAATCCTAAACTGAATTATTAATTAAATGTACATGTACAGTAACTGTACAGTTCTATAATGAATTTAGAACAAATTTTATATTAATGCAGAATTATTTTTTAGGTCTTATCAGTTTCTTGATCACATCATATTTCTAAATGAAACACATTTAAGGATTCTCATAAAAAAATATTTTCACTACTACAATAATCAACGAATGCATCTTGGTTTGAATAAAGATTCTCCCGAATCAAGACAAGTGTATACGATTGGTAAGATCGAGAAGGTACTCGTCCCTAACGGGTCGCATAACTATTACTTCAGAAAAACTGCTTAACTAATTATTCAAAGTTCTTTATTAAACAAATCTTTGATGACCGGAGGATATCTATTTTCTTTTTGTGAAAAATCTACTTTAGGCAAAATAATTTGCAATAATATTACACTATTCCTAGCCAAACATTTCATTTATACAATAAAACTTATCTTCCTTTCTCGAAGAGGATAATAATAATTGTATATTTTTATCTGTGCTCGAGGTTTTGTATAGGGATACACGGATTTTAGTTATCACTGCAATTAACCAACTTCGAGTTTTTAACTGTTCAGAAAATCCGATTTTTTCTCCGTCACTTCATCCAACCTTTTCATATTTACTTTAACTCCAATTCCCGGTTTTATTGGAACATCCATAGTACTATCTGGATTGATTTCAAACAGTGGTTCAACAATATCTTCTTTGTAATATTTTTTGCTTGCGGAAATATCTCCGGGTAAAGTAAAATTAGGAAGCGATGCTAATGCAACATTTCCCGCACGCCCGATTCCGGATTCCAGCATTCCTCCGCACCAGACAGGAATATTTTTCAATGCGCACAAATCATGAATCAACTTTGATTCGGTAAAGCCGCCCACTCTTCCCGGTTTTATATTTATTATTCTACAGCTATCAAGCTCAAGCGCGGCATTTGCATCTGCAAGCGAATGAATGCTTTCATCCAAACAGATTGGCGTTTTCAAATAACGTTGAAGTTTTGAGTGATCGTAAATATCATCACAGCTTAGCGGCTGTTCGATCAATAAAAGATTGTATTCATCCATTGCTTTGAATAAATCAAGATCGGAAAGTTTATATGCCGAGTTAGCATCAACCTGAAAAAGAATATCGGGATAATTTTTTCGAACAGCTTTTACCAATTCGATATCGGAGCCCGGTGCAATTTTGATTTTTATCCGCTTGTATCCTTCTTTTAAATATCCACTAACTTTTTTCACCAGTTCATCAGGATTAGATTGTATCCCGATACTAACGCCGACATCAATTTTGTTTTTTACTCCACCCATCATTTGCGATAATGACTTTCCTTTGGCTTTTGCAAACAGATCCCAAAGCGCCGCTTCAATTCCTGCTTTAGCCATTCTATGCCCGCGCACTTTTTCCCATTCTTGAATTGCTTCTTCAATCGAATTTAGATTTTTACCAAGTATGGACGGAATTAGAAAATCTTCCATTATATGCCATGCAGTCTTTACAGTTTCATAAGAATAAAAAGGTGTTCCTTCGGCAACCGACTCACCCCATCCCGTAATTCCTTCGCCGTCAATTCTGACAATAATATGTTCTTCATCGTACTCCGTTCCCATTGATGTTGTGAACGGAGAAACCAAAATCAATTTTACATGACGTAGTTCGATTTTTTCAATACGCATTTTTTCTTTCCTAAATATTTTATTTGATCATTTAATTACAAAACTATAAGTCGCCAACAACGCTGATTAATCTGGACCATAATTCACTTCCATTAATTCCATTTGTCATAATAACAATGCCGGAACCTTCCTGCACATTAAATTGCGAGTAACAGCGAAACCCGGTTTGATTAGCGCCGCTGTGATAAACAATATTGCCTGTTATTGTTGAATCAATTCCCCAGCCCAAACCCCGGAACGAAAATAATCCCAAAGAACGTCCCGGTCTATCAATCACATCACGTACATCAACTCGCACTTGATGATTTAACATTTCTTTGATCATTCTATCTGATAACGAAAAGTCTTCCGGTTTATTTGGTTTCATAATTTCAATAATAAACTTTGCGTACTCATCCGGAGTTGTGTATAGTGTGTAAGCGGAATTAGCGTGGGTATATTTACTTTTCCTTAAGCAATTGCCGGAAGAATCGTGCCCGGTAGAAATTTGAGGACTAAGTTGTTCTGTCCAAACAAAACTTGTTGATTCGAATCCCAGTTTATCAAAGAGATTGCGCTTTGAATAAGTTTCAATCGGTTCTTGAATTATATGTTCAACAACTCTCTGCAAGTAATAGAATCCCTCGCCGGAATAATTAAACTTTGTTCCAGGTTTAAAATAAACCGGAAGTGGTCCTCCTCTCTCCTCCTCACCTTTTCTCCAATTAGGCAACCCGCTTGTGTGTGAAAGTATCATTCTCGCAGTAATGTGATTCGAATAATTATCTTCACTGCTGATAAATTCTTCTTTAAGATAATTGCTAAGAGGCTTGTCTAAATCTAACCTGCTCTGTTCAACTAATTTTAAAACCAAATAGGCAAAAACAGGTTTACTCATTGAGCATGCTTCAAAAATGGTTTTATTGGTTACATTATTTTTTTGAATGGCATCAGAAACCCCAAAACTCTTAGACCACTCAAGTTTATTGTTATTTATAACGCTGATCGATACTCCCGGTACTTTTAATTCTTTCATTAACTGCGGGGTAAGATTTTCAAGTCTGCCAATTACTTTTGCAAATCCAGGTACGTTGTTGATTGCCTTTTTATCAATCTTATTAAGCGATATATACGCCGTCCATCGCACATCTCTGTCATCATCATATAATAGATTAATCAATTCAAGAACAGCAGATTTAGCATTTAAATTAAATTTTCCCAGCGCAATGGCTGAACACCATCTAACATTTGAATATTTATCTTTCAATGCTTCCGTTAGAAAAGGAATTGCCCTTACATCTTCCGGTGCGATTTTCTCCAACGCTATTGCTGAGCACCATCTAACATTTTCATTTTCGTCTGATAAGGATTTTGTTAAATAATCAACAGCTTGATCACCATATTTCACAATTTCTGTAATAGCTTCGCCTTCAGCAAAAGGATCTTCATTGGAAAAACTTTTTATTAGGGCGAGTATGTCTTTCTTATGAGTAGAATTTATTTCCTGAGAAAAGGAATTTGAGGTTATAAATAAAATGGAAATGAAAAAGAAAAAACTATTTAGAATTGCTTTTTTCATCGCAGTCAGAATAATTATTCAGTGAATTAATAATTAAAACATGTTCTTAATTTTCGTACAGTTTGCAAATCTTCCTAACTCAGATTCAAACGAAAATATAACCGGCATACCGCCGGTGTGTATAAAAATTACAGGAATATTTTTATCAATAACTTTTTTATCAGCCAGGTCGATCAAACCGGACATTACTTTTCCCGTGTAAACCGGGTCGAGTAAAATTCCTTCAAGATCGGCGCAATCAAGAATCGCCTGCTCGCCTTCTTTTGTAATGACGCCATACTCTGTAAAATAATTATCATAACATTCGATTGGTAAATTATCCGTATCAATTTTATAATCAATCAGCTTCGCGCTTTCCCGGATTATTTCTTTCGTACGTTGCTTAATTGCTTCTGAGGTTCTTGATACACTTATTCCTATTACTCTTGCACCGGGCATAAAAATTTCAGATCCCAATATGGCGCCGGCGAAAGTCCCGCAGGAACCAACGCCTAAAACTATTTGAACTTTCCCGCCTCCGAATTGTGAAGATAATTCATGCATTGCTTTGACATAACCAAGCGCGCCCAACCCGGTACTTCCACCAATCGGAATAACGAACGGCTTTCGTCCTTGACTTACAAGTTCACCAGCCCATTTTTCCATAGCCGATGTTAAGTGATCATTAGCGTCGTCATCAATGAGATATCTTATTTCCGCTCCAAACAAAACATCCAGAAGTAAGTTGCCTTTATAATTTTCAAAGTCCGGTCCGCCTAGTACAAGTTTAACATCAAGCCCGAGTTTTCGTCCCGCCGCTGCCGTCATTCGTGCATGATTGGATTGTATTCCGCCGGCAGTAATCACTACATCGTAACCGCCGTTAACAATTTCGGCAAAATCAAATTCAAGTTTTCTTGCTTTGCCTCCGCCTCCGGCAAGTCCAGTAAGATCATCACGCTTAAATAAAAGTTTTGACAGCCCGATCTTCTTTGCAAAACGCGGCGCTTCTTCCAAAGGTGTTGGAAGGTACGCGAGTTGAACCGACGGTATTTTGTCAAACATTTTATTCAATGTTGCTCAATCTAAATTTTCAACTACTAGATTATACAAAATTCCCCGCTTCTTTAATTCGTTAAGTACAAAATCCACGCATTCGGTTTTTTGACCGATGTATTCCAGCGGACAAATTCCTTTTCTATCAAATAAACCTTCAGCTAATAATCTTAGCACAGCTGCAGTTGTGTAGCCCGTGGTTCTTGCCATTGAATGAATTTTAGTTTTTTCATCGTAACGGTCAAGTAAGTTATATGTGTACCGCATTTTTTTATTATTCTTTTCTCCTTCAACAATTATTTTCATCACGGTAAAATCAGCATCGCCGTCTTTTAATTCCCAAATAGGAAATAAGAGTTTGGAAGTGAAATCTATAGGTTTGATTTTCATTCCTTTTACTTCAATCTCATCCTGGCTGAAAAATCCTAATTCGCGGAGGTGCAGCATTTTTTCTATGTGCCCGGGATACCTTAATGTTTTTTCTTTCATGTTTGAAGCAGTTAAAGTAAATGCAAGCGTTCTTAATCCGTCACTGTTAAAAGCTTCAAGCGTACCGATCTCTGGAAAGTTTATAAATTCCGGATCGGACAAAGCTGGACGGATAACCATCGTTCCGTTTTCAACATATCGTGCCGGACGGGTGTACTCTTCAATAACATCAATCGGCGAAAACACAGCTTTGTATTCATAAGGCAATTCTCTAACAGCAGGTAGACCTCCAACGTAAATTAATATGGTCTCGGTTTTATCCAGAATTTTATGAACGTAACCGGCTAACAGATTACTCATTCCCGGCGCAACGCCGCAATCCACTATAGCGGTAACATTATTTTTCTTTGCCAGTTCGTCAAGCTCAAAAGGATCTTCGGGAAAGAAAGCAATATCAACCACATTCTTACCTGCTTTAATAATTTCCTTAAGCGTATTAAATCCCATAAAGCCTGGCACTGCGCTTAAGACTATATCATAATCTTTAACTAGAGTTTTTAATTCATCAGGATTAGAAATGTCTTTTTCAATTTTGGCAATCGGAAGTTCACCGGGAAATTTATCAAGATTTTTTCTGCTTTTATCAACAACTGTAACTTGAAAGGAATTATCTTTTGCTAAATCAATTGTAATTGGAAGACCGACAAGACCCGAGCCTAAAACTAATACCTTCATTATTTTCTCCATGTATTTAAATTTAATTCAACGCACCTCTTAATGAGCCGCAATAATTTAGATAAATGAAGAAATCTCATAGCCCGCTGAAACGATTCATATAACAAATTGCATCGTCCAGGTTTTTATAAAATTTATATTTTCGAAGACCCTGTTTCTTTTTGTTCATTTATTTTAGACGTTCCATAAATTAATTTACAACTCTGAGAATGGGAAAAGGTTCTCCCTTCTTAAGCAAATGCTCGAACTTTTTGTACGTTACTAATCCAAGTTCCGATTTCGGCTCAAGAGCAATTACTATCAGATTATTTCTCAACTGCATCGTTGGAATAAATATATAATCGTTACCGGAAAAATTATTCGGAAGCTCTTTTACTTCTACAATCGGATTAATGATAATATCTCTTTCAAAATCTATCGAGTCAATTTTACTTATGTAATATTGTTCGATCTTATCTTTACCGGATTTTTTATAGTTGTAATATGCAATAGCGTGTTTATCCGCCCATTCAACAATCTCTTTCAACTTTTTAGGAATTATGTATCCTTTAGGTCTACCAACATCAAACAAAGATTTAACAACCGGGCGGTAATCGTTAACTGTAACGATGGTATCTTTGTTCGAATAATACGAAAGTAACGGAAGTTCTAATTTGCTGCCGTCGGGAAAATGGTCTAATTGAATTGCAACTTTCTTGGATAGATCACTTGCAACTAATTTTTTTCTTTCAATCTTAACAAGATTTTTTATTTCGTCTTTGTGTTTATAACTAAACTCCAGCAGACCGAACATTCCGGTCATTTGTCCTTCGGCGCGGTGTTTAATGTTATCTATAAAATCATCCTCTCCATTCAATCCTTCCTGTATAAACGAAAAAGTATTTTGTATTCCAAAACTTTGCCGTCCGTCGTTGATATCAAACGTACTGTACCTTATGTAATCGATTTCCGGAGGACCGCCGGGACTGTATTCTAAGTAGGAAAAATTTCTATCGTTAAAATATTTTTTTATGAACGGGAGATATTCTTTTTTTGACAACGATCTGATCTTCTCCGACACATTTATATTTGTTGTAGTCCCAACTTCTTCATCAGCATTTTCCCTATATCCGTATTTTTTATAGGTATCGCCATATGGAGAATATTCGTGAACATCCATCGTAACTTCAAAAAGATATTTGTTAAATAACTTGTGAAGCCCGATCGTTTCAGGTTCGGTAAGAATCAAATGATTGCGGTTGAGATCCATATTATTTCCGTTACGTCTTTGATTCTTTTCGGAACCATCCGGATTCATCTGCGGGACCAAAGCCAGATCAATCTTATCAAGTATATATTGATTTTCTTTCTTCAGCAGTTCATTTATTAAAAGAAGCGCGCCTTCTTTTCCGGATTGTTCGTTGCCGTGCTGCTGGGCAAAAATTAAAACTTTAAGTTTACTTTTATCTTTGCCAAATCCTTTCTTAGAAATTTTTAAGAAAGGAATCATCCTTCCTTCGGCAGATTTAGCCAAAGTATCAACGGTTACAAATTTAGAATTCTTTGCCGTACTGTTTACATACTCAATTAATTCCGTGTTGGAAGTCGGCTTCTTATAATCTGATTTCTGAAGCGGCGTGAGATTCTGTGCGGCAACAAGAGAAATAATCAATAGGAAAAAAGTAAGAATGTATTTCAATTTCATAGTTCACCTTAAATAAATCATTTTTTTTACTTGAGAAAAACCCTGCGTAGTTAATCTGAATAAATAAATGCCGGATGCAATCGAATTCTTTGGAGTAAATAAGTAACTGTAAGATCCGCTTTCCAAATTGTTATCTATCAATTTCTGAACTTCCTGCCCCAATAGATTATAAACGACAAGATTAGTATGAGCAGGCTTGTTCATAGAAAACCTTATTACCGTAGAGCCGTTAAACGGATTGGGATAATTATCTTCAAGATGATAATTGATTTTATCCGGAGTCTTAAAATCTTTTTTCACGGAAGTAATGATGTTTCTATCCTGAAATGAATACTGTTTATTTTTGCTTGAAACGGTAAACCGGAGATTATCCATTGCAACTAATTGTCTTGTAGAAATGCTTCCGCCTGCACGGTAGAAAGAAGAATCTACCCAACTTGTTTCAGATGCATCAACAACAAAAAGCGGCATCGTTCCGTAAGTATTGATGCTCTTATTTTGTGCGGAGATGGATGCGTAATTCCCTGCGTCTAATATAAGACTGAACATTTTCCGGTTGTGCATCATTCCATATAGTAAAGCTGAGACGCGGTTTTCATAATAATCGTCGCTGCTAAAAATAAGCGGTTGAAATATTAATTCGCCAAACAGATTCAATCCGGTGTTGTTTGTCATTGCACCGCGGTATGATGCATCGGTTCTTGAATCCACATTATCTACATAACTTCCGCACAAAACCTTTCCCGAATTTCCGAATGAATAAATCGGAACATGAGAGACTGCTTTATTTCTAATGGCTTTTCCGGCAAGTTTTGTTGTATCTCTTAATTTGGAAAGCGTACTCAGATCATTTCCGCAAACTACAAGAACATTTGCGTTTTCAATCTTACCTGCTTCTTGCGTATCAGTGATGCTTTCATCAGTAACAATAATTTGTGAATTGGAAATTCCTTTTGTGTCCAAATAAGAACGAACTATTTGAAGCGAGCTTTCTGAGCCCGCGACCGAAATAACACAAGCATTTGCCGGTGTGTATTTCGATATAAATTCCGATAAGCTCTGATCGATATTTGATTGAATATCATTTGAACCGCTAAGCCAAAGATCTGTTATTGGTAATTCTGGTTGCCGATTAGTTGCGGTCTGTTTTGCACTTGCCGGCATGGAATAAATTCTTCTATTACTTAAATCGTAACTCCATTCCTGAACAAGCTGATCACATTTTAAATTTTCTATCAAGTATCCTTGTGTAGAATTTTCGAATTTGGTACGCGCATCTTTTTGAAAAAAACTTACTGCGCCTGATCCATAAACCGTTGCAATTCCATTTGGTTCAATACATAAAGCAGTCATATCGTCAATTCCAATACCGAGAATTTCTTTTCCGGAATTGATATAGTAGTTGAACATGAATGGAATCAATCTTCCAATACGTCCCCGCTCCGCAACGTGTGTGTCAATAATAAAATTGGGAACCAGGTTCAGAAAATCATCTTCAAGATTGATTGCTGAATAAAATGGATTAATCAAAGATTCTTTTGGATAAGCAGAATTATTTTTTGCAGTGAAGACAACTCCGCTTAACGACATTGCGCCCGCGCTTGTGCCGGCTACAACGCCGCCGTTCTTAAACACTTGCTTGATCGCTTCTTCCGTTTTTGTGTCTTTCCAATTGGAAACGTATTGCCATTGATCTCCACCCTTAATAAAAATTGCACTGGCGGAAACTATTGTATCATATGTTGATTGTAAATCCGCAATTGTTCTTGAAGATAGTTTTAGGTTAACAGCGCTGACGGCGCCGAATGATTTGAAATAATTAGGAATCCATTGCGATTCGTCATTGACTGAAAGAATTACAATTTTTCCTTTGTTGGATTTTTCAACTATCCATTTGTAAGGTTTATCGCTCCAGTCGTTATAGTCTTCCGGTCCGCCGCCAACGGCGCATACATAACCTTGCGCGTAAATACAATTGAGCGTTAATAGTAAAAAAAGGGAAAATATTATTTTCATAATAAAGTTTTGGCAATTCAAAAAAAATATCGAGCGTCGAAAAACGTGATCAGTAAAGAAGAGATCTTCCCTTTCATTATATCAATGTTGTTCGACGATCGATATTTAATATTATTTAGTATTTCGAATTAGAATTCGACACCAACTGTAATTCTATGCACGCTTGGTAAAACATCGTATGCGGCAAAAGCATAATCGAAATTAAAAAATGTACCGGCAATCGGAATGTTTGCACCGGCTCCAAGAGAGAAACTTTCCTGATCATATTTGAAACGGTAGCCGCCTCTCAAAAATAATCTGTCGAAGAAAGAGAATTCCACACCGGTGTTAATTCTTTCTTTGTTATCATTTGGATGCACCGCATCAATTGCGCCTTTCACTTTCATGAATTCGCCGGTATAAATATCAAAACCAATTCCAACTTGAAAATTTAACGGAAGCGGGTACAAATCTGTAACAAGCCGCGCAGGTGTTAAACGGTTGAGAGGAAAATCGCTGCTCTTATCGTAAATTACATTTAGATCTTCGCCGTCAAACTTCAAATCTGCGCCAAAGTTGCTCATCTTCATTGCTATAGTAAGATTTTGAAAATCCAACCGGTATTGTGTGCCTACATCAAACGCAACTCCCGAAGCGTTTTCATTCCATATTTTTTGATTGATAAGTTTTGCCGTAACACCAACGCAAAAATTATCTGTCAAGGATCTGGCGTAGGTCAGTCCAATGGCAATATCCTGAGCATCGAAATATCTTCCGGTTCCGTTTGGTTTTGCCTCCGTCGTTATTTCCATACGATCCATACTGAAGACAGTAACGCTTGCGGCAAATGTTCCCCATCCTTTGATATTAAAAGAAGCCGCCGCTGCGTTTAGATCGAACATATCGAACCAGCGCATATAGGAAAATGAAGCAGCGTTTTTTTCAAGGTGAGCAATACCGGCAGGATTCCAGAACACCGAATTCACGTCGTCGTTCAAGCCGACAACGGCACCGCCCATACCGGCAGAACGTGCGTCTACAGCGATGTTCAAAAATTTAGCTCCGGATGTTCCAAGATTCGGATTCTGCGCATTAGCGTTCGTTAAAAAAAGCGCAAGTAGTAATAACGAGAATATCCTTTTCATTTTTCTCTCTTCAAAATTTTTATTTTATGATTGCAAATCTGCTTTTAAATTCAACTCCATCAGCTTTTACAACGTAGATATATATACCCGGCGCTATTTCTCTTCCGCCTTCCGAGCGCAGATCCCACGTTTCAGTTCCGTTCATAGAACTATGATAAATCGTTTTGATCAAATCCGCATCAACGGTAAAAATGGAAATAGTGCATTCTGTTGGAAGATTTATGAACTGGATTTGTCTCAGCGGTTCACGTCTAAGCTCCCCGTATTCAGGCTCATACAATGATGAAACCAGGTAAGGATTGGGAACAACTTTTATATTGGATGATTGCTCTATCATCTGCAGCTTGTTCACAGTTGAACCATTTATGCCAAATGTAAATCCGTCTTGCAAGTTTGGTGCTACCGGAATTTGAGTTGTTAATGAGAATATATTTCCCGGCGAAGGCGGATTGGCGGATGTGAATCCAACTTTTCCTTGAATACCTTTAAACGAAAATGTACCTGCGTTGTAGAGAGTATCAAACGTTGCAACAGTTTGTTGAGATTGATTACGTACTAAAACCGAAATGAATCCCTCACCGTTCTTATTGACTCCTCTTCCATTTGTCGAAACTAAATAGATATTATTTTCCACAAGAGTTTCATCTGCAACGCTGAAAGTAATTTCAATATTATCTGAACCACCTACACGTGAAATATCTTTAATGATGCTTGGTTTTACAAGACGGAAAACAACACCGTCTTTGGTAGAGTTAAGTTTGTCCAATTCGATTTGGTGAGGATAGATTACCGTGTCTGTACCATTTCGTATAACAAAAACACTAAAATTGATAGAGATAAAATCGCCTGCCGCTGGAAGAAATTGAGGATCGCTAGAAGGATGGGTTAATTTAACACCAAGTCCAGCATTCATATTATATTGTGCGCCGGAGAAATAGTTCTTCGGGGTTTTACCTATTTCATCTCCGGTTAGAAGATCCAGGACACGAAGTTGTTTGTCCGTCAGCCATTCAATTCCATAATTATTCATAACCGTTTTACTCGAATCAAGAATTATGATCTGCGCATTCGTGTTAAGTTTGCCTTTATTTTTTCTTGCAGTATATGTGAAGCCGACTTTATAATTGTTGTCTTTTAAGGAATTGTCATCAACAGGCATCACTTCCAAAGTGTAATTAGATTTACCATTTCCTGTTTTAGTAACATTTCCACTAGAAACAGGATTGTACCCAGCCGCTTTTGACACCGGAGTAATAGCCGCAAGATTTTTTGCGCTGGTAGATGTACCCTTTGCACTTTCAAGCGATGCTGTTGTAGAATCTCCTCTATCGTACGCTGTTACGGAATACCAATATTCGAATCCATTGGATACCCTTGTATCCACGTAACTGTATTGAAGTCCGGTGTTCATACCAATTGTATTTACCAAATCGAAATCGGCAAGCTTTTCCCAATTAACTCCTTTGTCTTGACTTCTATACAACCTGTAACCTTCAAAATCATATTGACCGGAAAAATTATCGCGCGATTTTTCCGCAGCGTCATTCCAATACAAAGTTACTTTACTGTCGCCGGCGATTCCGGTTAAAGTTGGTGTTGCCGGCGGTTTACTGATTTCAAAATTATAATTAACAATTTTTTGTGCTGCGTCGTAATATTTCATCGCTTCGTCTAAATTATCGCCGGCAATTATTGCGGTGTAAAAGGTAATTGTTTGCCCAACTTCCAATAAATAAGGACCTGATGCAATAAAACCGGCGACATCAAGACCGGCTGCAGGCTGTGTTGCCGGATCATCAAAATGAATATTACCATTAACGCCTGGATGGAAAAATTTTGGACCAAGATTAGATTTATACAACCACTGTGAACTTGCTATTCTGGCAAACTCGATAGAATCTATATCACTCGCATCATCATCATCATAGAGAAAATAATGCATGTCCGTAATTCCTGCTTCCTTTCCGTTTATTTCCGGTGTTTTCAAGAAAGAAAAACCAAAGTAACCGGTTTTTTTATCCGGCCATTCGGAAGAATATCCTTTCGAATCATAGAAGTACATAAAATTTTTTGCTTTATCGAAGCCGGTTAAGTCATCTGCATACTCTGCTACTCCTCCGGAAAGATCACCAACATCAACATCGCAATAAAGTGCAAAGTATAAACTGTCTAATCTATTTTGCCCTTTATTGGTGATTTCGAATTTGTAAAAAATAATATTGCTTGCAAACTTTACTCCGTATGTGTAACCTGTCTGAGAAACCTCAATACCCAACACCTTCTTTGTATTCATTATGTCGTTATAAACACAGTAACTGTCCTGGTCGGATTTAATTACCGGATCACCATTCGCATCTTTAACCGGCCAACCGCCTGTAGGCCATGTATTAGGATTATCACTGAAAGCAATGAGCGCATAATCCGGGTTGTGGTATCCGCCGACTGCTTCCCATTCTTCGTTAGTTGTATATCTTCCTTGAATAACATTTCTGGGAATTGCGACGTAAGGATTTACGCGGTATATATAATTTTTCCCGCTGTTGATCGGGTATTCACCGGATGGCCCAAGCGCATTTCTTCTAGGATAAAGTTTACCGCGATTCTCAAAATACAAACCGATGTTACTTGCGTTATGAACCCCTGCGGCACGGTCTTGTATGCTCATAGATTTTCTAAGCGGCGGTTCCTTATCCTTATCAAGATACTTTTTACCCTGAGCATAATAAGAATTGTAAACCATTATCAGCATCATTAGTATTACAAACTTTTTCATTTTCGAACTCATTCAGTTGAAGGTTGATTAACTAAAATTTAAAAACGAACCGACGCGCCAAGTCTAATTGATCTCGGCGGACCAAAGTTCGAAGGATCTTGAATATATTCCGCCGAGTGAGATCCTACAAATGATAAATCCGGTTCGCCAGTATCGCCGTAAACGTATAATACGTTACGATGATCTGTTAAGTTGAGTATCTCTGCAAATACTCTCAACTTAATATCGTTGATGATTTTAAATTCTTTTCCAATATCCAGATCGATCGAATAATCAGGCGGCATGCGCAAAGAGTTTTTAACAACAAAACCGATATCTCTTCCGCTCGGAGTATATGGATATCCTGAATTTGCATGAATAACAAGATTCAAATCCATGTTCTCAAATATTTTATGTCCGAAAACTTCTGGTCCTGCATTCTCCGGAATTTGAATTATTGCGTAAGCGTTGAAAACATGTGTCTGGTCGAAATCAAGATAGTATAAAAGATTGGATTCATCCTGACCCGGATATAATTCATCTTCAGAAGATAGATTTCCTTTAGCAACAGAAAAAGTATAATTAAATCCACCGGAGAAATATTTGCTCAACCTTCCATCAAGTGTAACTTCGAATCCCCTGATGTTGGAATAAGCTTCATTGATATATACTGTGTAGCCGGTATATCTTCCGTCAACGAACGGCAAATAATATTTAGTGCCGATATTTCCGGTAACATCTTTATAGTATGCGGTAACGCGCATTGCAAGCTGTTCGGAAAATTGATGGGACAAACCGACTTCATAAGTGATTGTCCGCTCGGCATCCAGGTTCGGCTGGCCAAAAAGCGGTTCGCGTACATTTAGATCGTACTGATTATTCTCGAAGAAGTACCGGTAATTCGGATACTGGAAAAAATGTCCGTAAGCAAAATGAAGTTTTGTGTTCTCGGAAATTGGGTGTGCAATGCCTATTCTTGGACTTATCTGCTGCCTCGATTTTACCGTTACCATTGAATTAGGATTCAGCGGATCTGCCCTGAACTGCACGTTCGCATTCATATAATCAAATCTTAAACCAAGATTGATGATTAAGAAAGGTAATTCGATTTTATCCTGAATGTATCCGGCCGCTTCGTAGGGATTCGTGTTATAAATATTTCTATAAGGATAATTTCTTTTAGGATCGTAAATATTGAAAAGTCTAAGCCAATGCTTTTTAAATTCCAAACCGGTTTTAACCTCGTTGGTTTTGTCAATCTGCCAAACAAGATCGGCCTTCGCATCAAATGTTGAAGTACGGCTGTCTGTCATTTCGGGCGGATCGGCTTTAGAGTAAAATTCAAATCCGGTTCCAACGTTGGATAAATATTCGCTGTTTTGAAGGGATAAATACTGTGATGTGTCCTTGTTGATTCCCGAATAATATCCTTGATTGAAATATGAGAACCGTATATCATAAAATAAATTTTTCTGAACTGTATGAGTAAAACTAAAATTCGATTGATAACTGTCGGTTTTAATTTTCAGATACTGATCCGGAATATATTTCCATGAATGATTATAAGGCGATCTGTTTTCAATACTTCCCCTGTTAGACCAAACAATTTTAATGTTCGGCAAACCGGAATAAGTAAGTTTAGTAAATGCCGTCTGCTCAATATCGGAACCAAACGGAAGATAACTGCCGCTTTTAATTTGTTCGCCCGAGATAAAAAATTTGAGGTAGTTGGTAAAAAGCGGACCGTTCAAACTTCCGTTAACACGCGATTCATGGAGTTGGGAGTATCTCTTAACTCCAAATTCGCTTGTCCTATATTCAAATTTGCCGGAAAGTTTATCGGCGCCGTCGCGCGTAACAATATTCACAATAGCGCTCTGGGCGTTTCCGTATTCTGCATTAAACGTTCCGCTTAACATACTCATTTCCTGAATCGCGTCGTTGCTGATTTGAGTTGCCAAACCTCCGAGCAGCGGATCCTGCACGTACATTCCATCTACCATGTAAGCTACTTCGTTAGATCTGCCGCCTCTAATGTGAAGACTGCCGCCGCTTCCAACAACTCCGGCTTGCATCGAAAGTAGATCGGTAAACGAAGCTACAGGCAATGATTCAATTTTGTCTCTGCCAACAACAGAGATACTGCTTGTTAAATCTCTTTGTATCATCGGGGTTTTAGCTTCTACAACAACTTCGCCAACTTGAATTGCAGAAGCCTCAAGTGCATACGAAAGATCGGTTGTTCTATCAACAACTATTCGAACATCATTTACAGTAAGAGATTTGTAACCGACGGAACTAATTTTAACGTTATACCTGCCAGGCGGAATATTTAAAATCACGTAATTGCCATTAAGGTCGGTGGCATTACCCATACTTGTTCCAACAATTACAATATTGACACCAATCAACGGCTCTCCGGTAGAAGCATCTGTAATCCGGCCGGAAATTTTTCCGGTTGTTCCTGCAAATGCAAGTATCGGTATCAAATAAAATATTATTAAAAGACGTCTCACTTATGACCTCTTGAATTATTTTTTAGGAGAACTATCCGGAATAACTAAGTTCTGCTGATCAACAATATTGTTTAGTTCATTCAAAAACTTTTTAGTTCTATTCTTGCTTAGCCTGGCGCATTCGGTAGTTATCGAGTTAATCAAAACGGAAACCGCCGCAAACGAATTTGTGAAAAGAAAATTCTTGCTTCGTACGATTAAACTTACGTCCGATGAAAAAGAGATAGGCGCAGCAATTTTATTTGTTATGGAGATTACCTTTACATTTTTTGATTTGGCATATTTTGCCGCTTCGATAGTTTCTTTTGAATAAGGCGGAAAGGAAAATGCAATTATTAAATCCTTCTTTTTAAGAAACGGTATCTGCTCTATAAAAGATGTGTGGTTATGTGTAAAATTATAAGCGTCCACGGCAACTTGTTTTAACTGGTAAGCTAATATTTCCGATAACAAATATGAAATTCCCAGACCCGTTGTAAAGACACGTTCAGAATTCAGAATTAGTTTAACGGCTTTATCAAAATTATTTCTGTCAATAAGATTTAAAGTATCACTGATATTTTTAATATCATGATTCGCCACTGCAGTAAGAGTGTCGTCGCGGAGAGTTTTATCATCAATGAGCGGAAAGATCACGTTGTTTTTTATTTGTTCTTGAAGCTCTCCGCTAATCTCGTTGCGCATTTCCAAAAATCCTTTAAATCCTATGCGCTGGGAAAATCTTACAACAGAGGCAACACTCATAGATGTTGCCTCTGAAATATTATAAACACTGTGGAACGGAATCTGATCGAAATTTTCTATAAAGAAATCTGCAAGCTTCCTTTGATTTGGCGGAAGACTTTGATAGTTGCCGCGGATCTTTTCTTTTATTTCTTTATTCCGCGTCATATTACTTTAGCAAAGACATTTTCTTACTAATAGATTGCGTTGGGGTTGTTAATCTATAAATGTAAACACCGGTTGATAATTTGCTTGCATCAAAATCAACTTTATAATTACCGGCATTCATATTCGAATTAACCAACTCAGCTACTTTTTGTCCAAGAACATCATAAACACTAAGATTAACAAATTCATTGTTTATCAACGAGAAGTTAATCTTTGTTGTAGGATTGAACGGGTTCGGATAATTTTGAGTAAGTGCAAATCCGGTCGGTAATCCTTCGATTGGTTTTACTGAAGAAAACAAAGTATTGTACTTAACAACTGCGGCATCCATATTGGTTTTCATATCTGCTGAAGTTGTGCCTAATGAAACTGCTGTCCACACAACTTTTGTTGCTTGTGGATTCAAACTAACAACCGGTCCGCTATAGAACATAACTGTTCCATCAGCAGACGTCGTAGTGTACGTACTTTGAATACTTCCAGAAAGAAACCAATTATACAAATCAGTATCACTATTGTAATAACTACTAACCCAATCAATAGATTTTACACTTTGAACCGTTTGAGATAACTCTTTGAATCCTATAAACGGATATGTAGCTGTGTTAGTAGAAAAAATTCCAGTGGTATTATCATAAACATTGGTTTCGTTTCCATTCCAAGGAAGAATTTCTGCCCCTATATGTGCGGCTAATACACTTGTTTCCTTGTTTGTAATAGTTACTTTTATTAGAAGATAGTTTGCATTAGTCCACGTATAGATCTTCAATTCTTCTCCGACATTCGGAGGAAGTGGCGGAGTGTTGTACGTATTATCGCCAGTGAAATCTATTTCTATATCACTTTTTTGAGGTGCTGTAACTAATGTAGGACCTGTAAGAATTAACAGGTCATTATAATAGTCGAAAACATGCCCAACACTTCCGGAGACTAAAATTGAGAATCTGTCTATTTGCCTATTTTTTGTTGCATCGCTTGGATCAAATACACCTGGTGAATAAATACGTACTCTGCCTAGCGCAGATACTTCAATACCGATCTTACCATTTGCAACTTGCACTTGTGCAATGATAGTATCATGAATTATAAAGATTGTCCCCATTAACAAGATTGCGATAAGTAAAGATTTTTTCATGTTGTCTCCTTCTTGAATTAGTTAATATAAATTTATTACCAATTAAGGAAATACGGCGGAATTAAAAACAATAGACCGATTGCAATTAAAATTAGTTGAAGCGGCAAAACCCATTTTGCCCATTTCTCCCACGGCACTCTTGCCATAGAGAGAGCTCCCATGGTAACCGCAGATGTTGGAATGATAATGTTTGTAAACTCTCCGAATTGAAAAGCGAGGATTGATGTTTGACGCGATACACCAACCAAATCTGCAAGCGGCGCCATAATAGGCATTGTTAACGCAGCCTGCCCGCTCCCGGAATGAACAAAGAAATTTATTACAGCTTGAATAAGAAACATTTTCTGCGAAGCTATTATCGGTGATGATGATTGCACCAATGGTGTAAGAGAATAAAGAATTGTATCTATTATATGGCCGTCTCTTGCAATCACTAATGTCGCCCTTGCTAAAGCAACAATAATTGCCGTTCCAACCAAATCTTTAGCGCCGTCAATAAAACCTTTTACAAGTTCATCGCTTTTTAATTTACCAATGATTCCTACTACGATTCCCATTACAAAAAACAACGCAGCTATTTCTTCTATGAACCAACCGAATTTTATTACACCAATCACAAGAATCACTAATGATAGAAGAAATGTGATTAGAACTAACTTATGTCTTAAAGATAAACGAATTTCCTTTTCATGATTTTTAATTTCGAAGTGCTCGTTCTTTTTTCTCTCAGTGTCTTCAAAAAACATTGGGCTTATTTTAGGATTAGCTCTAAGCTTTTTTAAGTAATACATCACAAAGCCGATTGCCGCCGCATTGGCGAAGAACCATACGATTACTCTATAACCAATACCGGAAAATATCGGTACGCCCGCAATGCCTTGTGCAATACCAACATTAAACGGATTTAAGAACGCGCTTGCAAAACCGATCTGTGCGCCGATCAAAGGGATAGCAACGCCAATAACGGAATCGTAACCCAAAGCCAGGCATATCGGAACGATGACGAGTACAAAAGGAATAATTTCCTCATTCATTCCAAACGTTGCACCGCCAATAGAGAAGAGAGTAAGCAAAACCGGCACAAACAAACTTCTTAAAAGTTTTGACTTGTCGTATGCCCTAGCTAATTTGTTAATGAATGCATTAATGGCATCTGTTTTTTGTAATACATTAAAGGCGCCGCCAACAATTAAAATGAAACCGATTATTAATGCGGCTTCGGTAAATCCTTTTATCGGTGCAATGAATAACTGAAATATTCCTTGCGGATTACTGTCCGTGTATTGGAAGGTGTTGGGTATTACAACTTCTCTTCCGTTCACCATTCCCTTTTCATATTTACCGCCCGGAATTATCCACGTCATGCCCGCAATCAACACAAGTATAGCAAAGATCAGTAAGTATGTGTTAGGTACTTTAAACCGGCGTTTTTTCTTTGGCTGATCTGCGGTCATTTAATTACCTTTTTACTTTTCATATCGAATGTTTGACCTGCACGGAGAATATGAAATTTTATATCATTGGCTGTCAGTAATCCTTCTGCATTGGTTTTAATATTTTTTGAATGTGTGGCGTCAAAAACCATTACCGTTCTATCGCCGATTACATCGAATGTTTTGTCGGGCTTTACAATGATAGCCGTTGATTCATCAATACCAATTCCGAGTTTTGTAGGATTTTCCAGAACGACGGAAATTAAACGATTCAATCTTTTTCTGATAATAAAATGTTGATCTACTATGGCGTCGTCAATAAATCCGAATCCTTCAATAGTCTGCACATTTCCTTTTTGAATTGTGAAGAAGATAGAAGTTGTATCTTTATTAATAAGTTCGTCGCCGGTAATCATAATTTTACTCATGATCGCTGCACCAGCGCTGGTACCTCCAACAACTCCTCCTACCTTATAAATTTTCTTTATTTCTGAGATTGCTTTGGTACCAAGAAAAAGCTTTGTCAATCTTACCTGGTCACCGCCTGTAAAAAAAATTCCTTTTGCATTTCGGATTATTGATAACGTGCTGTCGGCATCAATATTATTTTTATCGAAGACTATATATTTGACCGATTTGCATCCAAGTTTCTCAAATTCATTTTTTTTATCGAGGGCACTTTCCAATAATTCCGAACTTGCATTTGGTATTATCAAAATATTCGAGTTGAATCCGCCGGACAGTTCAATAAAATTTTTCATCATATCACTGGATCTTTCTCCACCGCCAATAATAAAAAGATTGCCCTTGTTTTGTCCTATTAATAAACGTGATGAAAACATAAAAAAGAAGAGAACAATCGATAAGGAATATCTTGGCTTCATTTTTTTACAAGCTCCAATGCAATTTGAAATGCTTTATCTAAATCTTCGAGAAGAATAAATTCACTATTAGAGTGGGGATTCTGGGCACCGATTCCAATGTTTACCGCCTCAATACCTCTTCCATTGTACGAATTAGCATCGCTTCCGCCATAAGAAAGAACTCTTTCGGGGACCAAGTTCGTTTTACTAATTGCTTCTTCAATGTCTCGGATTACTTTATTATCCTCCGATAGGTTAAACGGCATAAAGTCCCATCCCCATTGGAATTCAAGTTTTCCTTTATATTTACTACTTACTTCTTCAAATACACATTTAATATCTTCGACGTTTTTCTGAACACAATCAATTTCTCTCGATCTAACTTCGCCTTCCAGTTCAATCAAATCAGGGACAACATTTGTAGCAGTACCGCCTCTAATAATTCCGATATTACTTGTTGTGTCATCACTAATTTTTCCAAGACTAATTTTGCTTATTGCTTCGGCTGCTATTGTTAACGCATTAATTCCTTTTTCCGGTTCGATTCCAGAATGAGCCGCTTTACCCAAAACTTTTATTTTATAACCGGCAGCTCCAACAGATGCGGCAATATATTTGCCTGGCCTCATGTAGGAATCGAAAACAAAGGCGCGTTTTATAGCGTTGCCAATTTCTACGTTTAGTGATCCGGCTAAAGTTGTTTCTTCGCAAGTAGTAAATACCAATGTAAAATCTTTATGCTGTAACTTTTCATTTATAATTGCTTTTACAAGTTCAAGAAGAACTGTAACGCCAACTCTGTTATCAACACCAAGAACAGTTGAGCCGTCTGAAGTTATTTTATCCTCAAGTATAATTGGTTTCAAATTTTTTGTCGAACGTGCAGTATCCATGTGACATGAAAGCAAGAAATCACCACCGTTACCAAATTTGCAGATTATATTTCCAGTATCACTTCCCGTTTTTTCTTTCGAACCATCTTCAAAAAAATTCAAGTCTAGAGAAGTGAAAACCGATTTTATAAATGAAGCGACTGACTTTTCGTTTTCTGAAAGTCCTTCTATTCCGGCTATTTCTATAAACGAATCAACTAAATTTTTGTTATCCATTGTAATATATCTTACAAATGTCAAAAGAAAGGTAATTTTTATTACTAAGTACAAAAATAATATTTATAAATCAATAAGAATTTTAATTAGCTCAAAAAAGAATGATTAATATATATTTTTGTAGATTAGAATTTATTCAAGAGGAAGGGAATTCATATTATTACAAAGAGTTAAAGCTCACTGTACATTCCTTTGATTTGAATCAAAGTGTTTAGTGAGTGTTAATAAGAATCTGGCTTTACTATGGAAAGAATCAGACAAGTTCTTGAGGTTTTACTTCAAGAATGGCTGCCCTGTCAGGGTTCGAACCTGAAGTCTTCTGATCCAGAGTCAGACGTGTTGCCAATTGCACCACAGGGCAGTTTTTTTTCCCAACAAATATAGAACTCATTTCACAAAAGAAAAAGTTTTACTTCCTCTGTGGTTTTATTTTCAGATTACCATCTTTGTTAATTGATCCGGTTACTTTTTTCACATTCAACCAGAATGGAATATCATTTACATCCCAGATTTTACCATCAGAATTATCAACAATTTTAATTCTTCCAAGCGTTGAAATCCTATTTTCAATCTGCGTTAATAGAAAATCCCAACTATATGCACCGGTAGATTGATAATTGGTGGCTAAAGAAGTCCATGTTACACCATCATCCAAACTATAATAAATATTCACACTTGTAACAGCATAACTTGTCCATCTTATCAACATTGGCCAGTGAATATCAGAGGTCGGCGGCACCGAAGTAGGCGGATAAAAATCTTCGCCATTATTCGGGAACTCAAGCCTAATTTTTTTACTTTCATGAATTGAGAAAAATCCGTCTGTTTGATCTGATGCTGTTACAGCAGCATCTGCAGATGTAATTCTTATTTTACAATTATCCGAGCTATCTGGTCTAACCGCATCTAATTGTCCAGGAGCCCAAACAAAGATACCGTCATTTTCAGTATTGGCAGCGCCTGGAACAATATACCAGTTACCACCTCCGTTTGTTGACCATTCAATTTTTACCTTACTGATATAAGTTGCATTCCATCTAATTTCATATGGGTGATAATGATCTATATCTGTTTGTGCGGCGTTTTGTGTACTTACAAGCCATTGCTCAGTTCCATTTGGAGCTAACACTTGAATATAACCTGCCGGTTTAACCTTGAATACACCACTATTCATTGAGGCAGTTTTATCAGATGCAGAAATACGAATTACATAATTATCAGATACAGTAGAAAAACTTGTATTGTAAGTTCCGCTGTTTTGGACACTGTCTACTAATGTAATCCAGTCAGACGGCACAGCTACATTGATATAATTATATTCTATTTTAACTGAAGTAATTCCTGTCGATGTCCATTGTATTTGTACCGGTTGACCCGCTATTAATTCAGTACCATTTGTTGGAAATGTTATTTGCTGAATCTCCGGTGTTAGCAGAATAGAAAATGTAGCATCGCTTTCATCAGAATTACTGATTTGAGAAGAATCACTTATTCTAATCTTGCATTGTGTAGAATTTATTAATGCTGGAATAGTCCAATCATAAGAACCTGTACTTTGCAAATTATTAGCAATAATATTCCAAGATCGTCCTCCGTCTGTAGTAAAAGATATATTAACTTGATCAATACCGCTTGATGACCATGTAATGTTCTTTGTTTGTTTTTCTCTCCACTTCTCACCGCCATTTGGAGAAATAACTTTTATCGATTTTACTGTTTGATTAGATATAGTAAAATTATTATCTGATACATCAAACGGACTACCATTAGCGGCATCACTAATACGGATTTTACATTGATAAGAATTCGCACTTGGAACATTTGTCCATACATAAGATCCGATACTTGGTGTTGAACTTATTATTGTATTCCAGATAGCACCGCCATTTATGGTGTATTCTATCTTCACGTTTTCAACACTCTCCGATGTCCACCTAATTTCAAAATTATTTCCACTTTGAATAGTTTCTCCACCGTTCGGTGAAGTGACTTTAATATCCGGCGCAGGCACAATTGAGAAAAACTGATCGCTTTCATCTGAAGGTGCACTGTCGGTTGCATCACTGATTCTAATCTTACAATTAGTTGAAAGTGTATTGGGCACTTGATTCCATGTATAGAAACCGGTACTTGGTGTACTTGCAGTAATTGTATTCCAACTTATGCCATTATTAAGTGTATATTCAATTTTAACATTAGTAATTCCGGCAGCGTCCCATGTTATTTGTTGAGAAGAACCTGCTGTCCACTTCTCTCCACCATTCGGGCTTGTTACTTTAATTAGCTGAGTTCCTGGATAAGTGATAGTAAAATTATTATCGGAAATATCTGAAGGTATTCCGCGAGTAGCTTCACTGATTCTAATTCTGCATTGAAGCGAACTAACATTAGGAATAGGATTCCAACTGTATGCGCCGGTACTTGGTGTACTATTAGTTATTGTTACCCAGGTAGCTCCATTATTAGTCGTGTATTCTATTTTAACATTTTCAATATTTGTTGATGTCCATTTAATATTATCACTTGATCCTGCATACCATTCCTCGTTACCATTTGGTGCAAGAACTGTGATCTTCGGTTCCGGTAGTACTGTAAACGTTCCGTTACTTAATGTTACTGGTGATTTATTATCAGCATCAATTATCCGAACTTTGTAGAGAGAGCCAGGAGAAGTAAAACTAAATCCGTATTTACCGTTGGAAGGAGTTTTTTCAACAATTGTTGTCCATGATATTCCGTTATCCGGAGTGTAATCAATAAAAACATTTTCTACGCCAATAGAACTCCATCTAATTGTATCAACAATTCCTGCTGTCCAGGTTTCCCCTCCAATTGGATATAATATTTTCAGTTCAGGTTTAGGTGTAATTCTAAAAATAGCATTACTTTGATCGGCAGGGTCACCATCTATGGCATCACTAATTTTAATTAAACATTGTGTTGAAAGTGAATTCGGGATATTCCACTCATAAGCGCCTGTGTTGGCAAGATTATCTATTAAAGTATTCCAGGTTAATCCATTGTTGGAAGTAAATTCTATTTTAACTTTTGTAACACCGCTTGAAGTCCATGTAATATTTTGCGATGTACCTGCCTGCCATTTTTCTCCGCCGTTAGGACTAGTAACTTCAATCGTCTGAGAAATTTGATTTGTAATTGTAAAGACACTATCGGAAACATCCGACGGTTCGCCATCAACAGCATCATAAATTCTGATCTTACATAATTGAGAATTTATATTTGGTACTGGAGACCAAATATAAAATCCGGTTGCAGGCGTAGATGCAATAATTGTTTTCCATTCAAAACCATTATTTGTTGTGTAAGCAATTTTTACGTTCTCAATATTTTCAGAAACCCATTCTATCTTCCGGCTTGTACCGGCAAGAATTTTTTCCCCACCATTTGGCGATAGAACTCTTAAAATGGATTCAGGAAGAATTGTAAATGTGTTTGTACTTTCTGTTGAAGGTACGCCATCCTTCGCATCCATTATTCTTACTTTCGCAAGAGTAGATGGAGTATTTGGAACTGGTTCCCAGTAAAAAATTCCCGTATTCTTTTTATCAATAGCAATAAAATTCCAATGCAGACCATTATCGGTAGTGTATTCAATTCTAACTGAATCAAGGCCCGAACTGTACCACTTAATTTGTTTAGCTGAGCCGGCTTCCCAAGATTCACCTCCGTTCGGAGAATTTATTTTCAAACTTTCATTCGAATTCTTTACTATCGCAAAAACTTTATCGCTCTGATCAGAACTAACTCCATTTGAACTTGTTATCATAATCCTGCATTGATTGGAAATTGTGTTCGGTACAGGGAACCAATTATATATGCCCGTGTTTTTCAAACTATCAACTACTAATCCCCAGCTTGTACCGTTATCAATTGAATATTGAATCTTAACTAACAATGTTCCCGTACCGGTCCATTGGATCTGATAAGCAGAACCTTCTGACAAAATTTCTCCACCGTTTGGAGTAACAACCGTTATTGTAACATCACCAGTGCCGGGTTCTACTGGATTGGTAGATGATGTTGAAGTAGCATCTTTCAGTTTACATGAGGAAAGAATTATTAGTATTGCAAGTGATAATATTATTAGTTTTTGCATTGCTTCCTCAGTATTATGTTTTAACAGACTTTCTGTCTGTGGTAATTTAATAAATTTCACTATTTTAATTAAGAAATTTCTTTCAGAAAGTGTGCCTAACTTTGTACCCCAAATTAGGTTAGTTAAAGGGTTAAATAAGATGGAATTTAAACTTTACCTGTCAATTTTACTATTTACATCAGTAAATTACATACTACCACAAACAGTTATTTATTCCGGACAAATTGGAACGTTCAATTCTGCAAAATCTTTCTCGATCAATTCTCTAGGATACATTTATGTTTCCGATGTTTCTATCAATGAAATAATTAAACTAGATACACTAGGAAAGGTAATAAAATCGATCGGCGGATACGGTTGGAATGAATCTTCTTTCGATAACCCGGTTGATATTTTTTCGTCTCCATTAAATATTTATGTCTCAGATAAGAATAATAACCGTATTCAGTTATTTGATAAAGATTTGAATTTTCTTTCTTACTTCTCAACTCAGGATTCCGATGATGATAGAATTAAGTTTAGATATCCTTTAAGTTCGGTAGTATCTTCACAAGGTGATATATTTATTCTCGATTCCGACAATAGAAGAATTCTGAAATTTAATTCCCGGTGGGAATACCAAACATCAATTGGCAGTTATGAAGCAGGATCGTTTGCACTTGTTAATCCTAAGCACTTTACAATTACTAGTGATGCAAAAATTTTAGTTGTTGATTCTAAAGATCTTATTCTGTTCGATCAATTCGGTAACGGTATTAAAAAAATTCGGATACCATTTGAAGCGGAAAATATTAATGCAACTTTCCAAACAATTTGTGTCAATGATAAATCACAAATCGCATATTTTATTTATTCCGATCTTGAATCAAATAATTTCCTTCCGACCAGGTTCAACCCGAAATTAGAAGATGATATCGAAGATTCATTTTTATTCAACTCAAAATTATATCTTCTTACAAAAAAAACGATTTTGATTTACGATATTATTCATTCTAATTAATTAAGATTAATGAAACGTAGCTATAGTCTGACCTTATTTTTCCTATTCTTGATTTGGTTCTTAGGGATTTTTATCGAATGGTTTATCAAGATAGATGAGCAATTAGTTTTTGCTCTTCCTTTTTTGCAAAAGACTTATTCTTTAGTCTGTCATCAAGAAAAAAATAAATTATTACTTTTTGGCGGAATCGAAACATTAACCTGCGCTCGCTGCACAGGAATATATTTAGGATTACTACTTTCTTCATTTTTTGTACTAATTAAATTACCAAGATGGAAATTGCATATTAAACTTCTGCTTATTGCGGCTGCACCAATGATCGCAGATGTATTATTTGCTTCGTTAAACATTTATGTTTATTCAAAATTAATTGCGTTTTTTACCGGTTTACTTTTAGGTTCAACCGGATTTTTTTATCTTTACGCCGGCTTGAATAATTTAATTCTTGAACTTAAAAAATGAGACTACCTTGAAGAAATATTTAGCTGCAATTATTTGCGGTTTCGGAGCCGGTGTTTTACAGATAGTTCCCTTCGTAAAAAGTTTTTCATGCTGTATGATTTTACCACTTGCTGCATTTATTTCTTTATTATTAGATCAACGAGCAACAAGAATTTTTGAAAAGATTCCGATGAAAAAAGCTCTGATATTCGGTTTATTTACCGGATTATTTGCTGCCTTATTTGGATCTGTTTTTGAAATACTAATCACCTTCATCACAAAACATAATGATGTAATAGCATCCTTTACCGATCTTCAGCGTATAGTTCAGAATCTACCTCTTAGTGAAGAAATAAAAAAAGAAATACTCAACCTCTTTCAATCAGTAAGAGAAGATATTCTGAAGAACGGATTCTCACTTCTTTATACTTTTTCCGTCATCTTCAATAATTTTATTGTCAATTCTATTTTTGGATCCGTCGGCGGTTTAATAGGCGCACAAATAATTAACAGCAGACTTAATAATCAATCGGTCGGTAAATAAAATGATAGCTGCATTAATTTTCAGCGCTCACTTGGTTTTTATGCTGGTCATCTTTACAAAAAAATGGCAGGATGAATCTTTAAGCTCGGCATTTACAAATTTGGCTTTGATGGTAATTTTATTTGCAGTCGGCTGGTCAATTTCAACTTCTGTTATAAAAATATTTATTGACAGCAAAGGTTTCGGAATTCAATTCGATTCAGACACAATCTCATTAACTCTTCTTTCAATTGCAGAATTTTTCTTTTATAGGTTTTATTATAGGGAAGATAAACCGGTTATTGAAGCCGGTACGGAAAAGTAATTACCACTGTTTGATCAATTTGCTTTGCATTTTTAGGTAACGGTTCGAACCGCCAATTTTTTAATGAATTGATTGCGGTAAATTCCAAACGTGCATCCGCTTTGATTAGAGGAAATATTTTACTAACCGTCCCATCAGGTAAAATCGTAAATCGTAGTTTAACATCTATCTCCTTTGAAACTCCCTCGGGATATTCGGGTAGATTATAACTGTAAATACGCCTCATTCCTTTTCCGCCAAAATCTAATTCAAAACCAAAACCCCCATCTCCTTCTCCGCCAAGTTCACTTCCTCCTTTTTTTGCATCTCCTTTAGCAAGAGGTTTAATCTTTGAATTTTTTGTTTCATCTTTCTCTTTTTTCTTATCGGAAGTAATCAAATTATCTTCATCTGTTTGTTTTGATTTTGGCAATTCTACTTTTTTAAGTTCCTCTTTTTTTGTAATGGATTTTTCTTCGGGAGTTTTATTTTCATCAACTGCCGTTTCCTGAAGTTGTGAACCCGGACTTCCTGTTCCGCTGCCCGAGCCAAATCCAACCAGTAGATATTCTTGAAGATTAGATTCACCGGACATTTTTACAAAAAGAAAAATCAATGCAAGAATTAAATGAAAAGAAATGGACACTAAATAGGAAATATTTCGAGGTTCTTTTGTAAACATTAGAAAGAAATTTTTTCGGTTTGAATTGTGAACTTGTCAATTCCAATTCCTTTTGCTGCATCAATTACTTTAATAATGATATCAATTTTAACAGATTTATCGGCACGTATTGTAAGATTTTCACTCTGATTTTTTTTAATTGTGGAGAGCTTACCGGCAAGTGCATTAAGCGAAACTTCATCGGGTCCTATATAAATTCTCCCTTGATCTGTAATCGTAACAGAAAAATTTGTTGCTTGAGCTTGCTCGTTATTTTTTGCACCCGGCAATTTTACTTTGACACCAGTCTGAAGAACAAACTGTGATGACAGGAGAAAAAATATTAACAGCAACATCACTATATCAGTCAAAGAAGAAAAGTTAAAAGCACTTATTAATTTATGCGGAGATTCAAATTTCATTTTCTAACCTATAGCTCTACTTCTTCATCATCCGAAAAATCTTTATCCGTTTCATCTAAGACATCAAGAATATCGGTTGCAACTCTTTCCATATCCAAAACAATTTTACTTATTAGATTTACAAAATAATTATATAAAGCAAGTGCAGGAATTCCTACGAACAGACCGAATGCAGTTGTAAGTAATGCTTCCCAAATTCCCGACGCAAGATCAGCCGGACTAGCACTTCCTTGAAGTTCTTGAATTTTCATAAATGCGGCGATCATTCCGGTAACAGTTCCTAGAAAACCAAGCATTGGTGCGGCTCCGGCTACAGTAGCCAATGTTGCTAATCCTTTTTCGAGTTTACTTATTTCCTGTTTACCGGCCGATTCAATTGATTCAATTACTCTTTTACGTCCGAACTTGTGTTTCTTTAGTCCCCGGCGTATAATATTTGAGATCGGCGATTTCTCTTCCATGCAATAATTGATAGCTCCGGTAAGATCTTTTTTCTTAAGTATTCCTCTTATCTTAATAGAAAATGCCAGCACATTAATCTTTGCTTTTCTTATAACCATAAATTTTTCAATTACGATAGCCAAACCAATTATAGAACACGCAAGGATCGGCCACATTACTAATCCACCTTTCAAAAACATTTCGATTAAATTCATTTACAACCTTCCAGAATATTTTAAAATTTATTTTTATTGATATAATCTTGCGCTTCTTTTTCTGAATTAAAAGAACCTACACGAACGCGGTACCATGTTCCTCCTTTTTGAGGAAGATAAGCTTCAACAATAAATGCATTAATACCCAAAGCACGTAACCGTTTAACTTCTTGTTCAGCTCTAAGTTTACTTGGCCATGAAGAAGTTTGATAGCTAAAATATTTTCCGTCGAAGTAAATTGATTTGTTTACACGCATGTCTGTAGCCTGAGTTTTATACAAATCATTATTCTCCGGTTTTGTTTTTGGTTCTGTTCGTAAATTATTTGAAGATAATTTTGATTCTTGATTTTGAATAGCATTCCCTTTTTTGATCGGAACAGGCGGGGTTACGGAAATGGGGAAATCACTTAACTCATCGTTTACCGGTTGTGAAGAAACATTTTTATTCTGAACAGAATTATCTTGTTGAGTAATATTTTGATTTGGAATTAATGACTTTTGCGAATCAATTGTATTCTGGTTCAATTGTGGAGAATTATTAGCGCCCAATTTCGTTTGTTGAGATTCATTCGGATTATTCCCTCTAATAATCAGATAAATTATTATCGAGATTACTAAAACAAATGCTGAAAAGATCAGAATAAATGTTTTATTAAAATAATTATCTTTTTCTTTAACGATGGGTTTTATCCTAAGCTTATTATAATCATCTTCATATCTTCCATCATTCTCATCAATAAGTGTTATTGCTTTATTCTTTTCCCTGTCAATTCTCCGGTCTTCAACAAACTCATACTTAGCAGGAGGACCTGAAAACTCTAATACAACTTTTTTAGGACGATCAGAATATTCATCTGTTAATTTCCTAAATCTGAATGATCTTTCATTTGTTAATCGTCTGCTATATTTAAGTCTATCTTCAATTAATCGCTCGCCTTCTTCAATGATTTCCCGCTCAAGTGTTTTTTCCAATTCTTTGAATAGATCTTTCGTAAATTTTTTATCATTACCGACTTTCTCATCAATTAATTCCAAGTCATCATCATCATTAAATTTATCAATTACTTCGAAGTTAGCATCTTCTTCAACATTTACACCGAATTCATCTTTTAGTTCGTCGCCCCAATTCCATTCGATCTTCTCATCAAGTTGAGTTAGTTCCCTTTCTAAATTTTCATCTTCAGTTTCAACACCAACATTTTCATTTTCTTCAAGATCAATTAATTTTATTTCTGATTCAGTCTTGTCAGGTTTATCTATTGGTATCCCGGGCGCGTTTAGAATTTCCGGTTTAAACACTTCATTTTTAACTTGTATATTTTCTTCAGGAATTGATATTGTATCGTCAAGCAAATCGGCAACAGTCAATGATCCTTCCGAGATTACCAATGATTCAAGCGCAGAATAATCAACCGGTTCTTCATCAATTACTGTATTGGTATCTGTTTTATTTGTCGTGCTGTGCTCTTCAGTATTTATATTTACTTCTTCATCTTTGACTATTTTTTCAAGTTCCGAAAATTTATCTTCTTCATTTGTTAGAGTAGAAATATTATCTGGTGTTTTGTTATCAACATTATTTATTTGTTTATCGTCTATTGTTTTAGGAACATCATCCTCAAAAAATTTATTTGGTATACTTCCCGGTTCCTCCTGATCTTTATAATTGATATCAGCAGTCAACTCTGCTAGTTGCGATTGTATGTCGCCAAGTTTTTCGGTCTCATAATCTTCAAGCGATTTATAGTAATCATCCCAAATATTAAAGTTTGGAATTTGATCTGACTCAGCGATTAATTCTTTAACTCTTTCTTCGATTGATTTTCTCAACATAGCATAAGAAGTTTCGGTATCGGGCAATTCATCTATTGTAAGAGGCAGCAATGGTTTTCCAACTCCAATGCTGAATACCGTAGCATCAAATTCAAGTTTTGTTTTTACTTTGGGAAGAACTTCAATTGTTAAATAAAGATTATGCATTTCATGAGTAAAATCTTCGGGGAGCGGGGAAAATATTAACTGACTTATATCATTACCTTTTGAATCAGATTTTTGCTGGAAGAAACCGATACGAGGGACTTTTAAAGTAATTCCCTCTGCAAGCACCTCGGAAACGTTTTCTATAAATATCTCAAACGATAATTCCTTTTGAGATATGGAAACTCCGAGGACATCGGTCACTTTTTTTTGCAGATCGGCTAGTTTCATTTTTTTACTTCTTACTCATTTACCATCTGTATTCAATACCAAAAAGCAGATCAAACGGTATTTCTTGATATTGTTTCCATACAAAGTTACTTTGATTCAAAATATTTTGAAAGTCTGCTGTTAGTTTAAATCCTTTTAATAATTCATAAAACAATGAAAAAGAAATATTGTGATAATTGTCCAATTTATTTGAATTAATTATATCAGTATAAGAACTTAGTTCCAATAAATATTTTACATTGAATCCAAGACTTGGACTGAAATTGCAGCCATAAGAAATACTTGAGGATATCTTCGGCTCGTATGGAACATATCTATCAAAATTATCTTTTACATCTTTGAATTTAATATTTGCAAAAAAAGTGCCGTAGTAAGATGGGTTAATTAAAAATTCTAACCCCGCAGAAAATATTGATACTTCGGGAAGGACAAATAAATCAAATTTGCCGAAATCAACAGCATCTTCAAAATAAAAATAATTTTCGATTTTCGAATACCTGCCGGATAAAGATAATGAATACATTTTTTTGTACTCATACTTCAATAAAATACTTAAGTCAGTTTTATTCTTACGAAATACATTATCAATCACTCCCGGATTAAAATATCTATTGATATTAAATATGTCCGTTGTGTTGAAGTAATCTGCATGCGGCTTATATTTGCCGGAAAGAGTGAATCCATTATCAAAATTAAATTCAAATAGACCAAAAGGTGAGAACAAAGAATTCGTTGTGTTCGATGCATAATCAATTCCAAAAGTTAATAGCAGAGACCGGATCAGTAATAATTTTATATAACTCTCTATTGAATAATAACTATTATCTTTGATGCCGCTGATATTGTTTTCAAGCGATTGCTTTTTATAATTCCCTATCGCACCAATAGTGAAACTGTTCAACTTAAATTCGAATAAACCGTTAGCGGTTAGGTTCGTTTCTTTCAATCCGCTTTCACTCAGTGAATAAATATTTCCTATTAGACCGAATCCAAAATTAATCCAGCGGTTATAAGAACTTCCGATGGAAAAATTTACCGAACCGTTATTCCGTTCACGTAAAAAAGACGGATCTTTTGATGCAAATAGACGATATGAATCGCGGAAGTAATCTGCACCAAATTTAATTTTTGAACCCGGGAGAAAATCCGATCTTGTACTTAAGAATATTTCATTACCTAATGAGAACCCAATATTATTATAACCCGAATTTGGAACGTACTCTTGTATATTCGATCCCCAGATACTCGCATTGAAAAGATAATTATCAAAATTTTGATTAAGACTTAGCCCACCGGTCGGAAGTGAATATCTGCCCGCCTGAATTTTTATAGTTCCATTATAATAATCATCAAAAAGTTTAATACCGGGTTGTATCTGAACCGGCAGAGAGGAAAATAATAATGGAAATTCTTCCGGCGAATATTGCGGTGTTAAGAAATCTTTAGAAATTGTTGATACTAATTCCGGTTTCTTTTTCACGGCTATTGGTATATCAATATTCTGTCTTCCGGTAATTACGAAATCCGGCAGTTCTATACTTTGCTGTTCCGTTTGCGCGAACAGAAAAGTGCTAAAGAATAATATTATTAGAGATAAATACTTTTTCATAATTGTTTGATCTTCTTTTTTGCCTCGTCGGCAAATACTCCGGAATCGTGTCTGCTTAGAACTGCTCGGTACATTTCTTTTGCTTGTTTTTTGTCTTTTAACTTTAAGTAACAATCGCCCAGCTTTAATAATGATTTTGTGTACCACTCATCATAAGCGGCAAAAACAGAACGCACTCGCACAAGGGATGTGATCGCATCTTCAATTTTATTTTGATTAAACAATAATACTCCGTAATAATATTGTGCTTCTGCACCAATATCATCCGTTCTCTTTTCACTGACTTCCTTAAAATGTGCCTGTGCATTCTCATAATTGTTATTCTGCAATTCGATTATTCCTAATTCTACTTTTGCTTTGGAAGCGAAGATCGAACCTTCATAATATGTTATGATCTGATCGAAAGTAGAAGATGCTTCTGCAATTTTATTGTCCTTTGTTTGATTAACACCTTGCTGATATAACAATTCGGGAACACGATTTGAAGTCGGGACTGCATCTGAAGCTTCCTTCAACACATTCACGGCAGATGAATATTGTTTTTTCTCGGAATAAATTCTAGCAAGTTCTATTACGGAGGAAATACCAATTTCAGATTTCAGTGAACGAATTTTAGCAACTGTAAAATTATTTATTGCTTCTGTTTCATCTTTCATATTCGCCGCACTTTTACCGATCCAAAAATATGCGTTCGGTACGAGTGAACTATTCGGATAGTTTGCAATGAACTCCTTATACGATCTTACTGCTGAATGATAATCCTGAATACTATAGTAGAGATCGCCTTTCTTAAAAAAAATCTGGTCGCTGAATTTCGAATTTGGATTTGATATTATGAATTGATCTATAAATTTAATTGCTTCACCGGGTTGTTCTTTAGCAACATAAGCGTATTGAATCCCGCTGACAGCATCAAAAATATATTGCGTAGTCGGATGTTCAGCTAATACTTTCGAATAAAAAACAATTGAAGAGTCGTATTGACCTGAATTATAATAGGAATCGCCGATCGAATTATAAACGATTGGTCTCATGGATGATCGGGGATATTTGTTTAGAAGAAATTTGTATGAACGGATTGCATTATTAAAATCGTTCTGCTGAAAATGTATCCATCCGATTATATACTGAGATTGATCAGTGTATTTTGAATTGGGATATCTCACTTGCAGTTTCTCAAAAGCATCTATTGCTTCATTTGCTTTGCCTGACTTAAAAAGTGATTGTCCATATTGATAATAAGCCAGGTCGTTATTCAAGACAGCTTTTTCTTTTGAAAATAATTCCCGGTAAATAGCGCTGGCTTTTGTAAAATTTTTAACCCCGAAATAACTATCGGCAAGACGAAGTGTGTATTCGTTCGCGTTCGGATCATTTTTATACTTCGATAAATACTCGTTGAAATAGTAAATAGAATTTGTAAAGTCTTTAAGATTGAAATATGTATATGCTCTCCCTAAAAGTGTCTGTTGTTTTAATAACTCAGAATTGGGATTAATAGAATTATAACTTTTCAAAGCGGCAGAAAATTTCGTTTGCTGGAAATATGACTCGGCTAAATAAAAATTTACTTTATCAGGTTCAAAGTCTTTAGAGTGCGATCTTAGTTCTTCCAAATTTTTAATTGAAGCATCATAATTGTTCAGGTAATAATCAGAAACCGCAAGACCTAATGAAGATCTATTTCTTAATTCAGATTGGTCTTGCGTTAGCTTAAGAGCCTCGGAAAAATATTTTTTTGCATCAATGTAATTTTTTTTATTTAGCCGGGATTCACCGAGCAAAGTATATGCTTTACTTCGTGTTTGTCTATCATTGGAAATTGTAGCATTCAGTAAAGCTTTTTCTGCATCCGGTCCCTCGCTTTGACCAATTAATGTAGAACCGATTCCTAATTGTGCCCTTGAAGCAAGTCTATGTCCGGGATACTTAGATAAAAAATCGTTGAAGATTTCATTTGCTGTTTTAGTATCACCTAAATATCTCTTGCTTTCACCGCTCCAGAATAACGCATCAGCTTTTAACGAATCTATTCCGGTATCGGCAAGCTCCTTAAATAATTTGTATGCATCGTCAAATTTTTCCTGCTGGAAATTTATCCATGCTAAACTATAGTTGATTTTATCTTTGTTGGATTTATCGCTTACATTAGTAAGTAACTCATTGTAAACTTGAGAAGCTTCTTTATATTCTTTCAGCCTGATAAATGAACTAGCCAGAAAATATTTTGATTCAACCAATTCTTGTTTTGGAAGCTGTTTGATCAACGGATCATTCAATTCGAGAATTGCATTATCATATTCTTTTAGAATGAAATAACAAATTCCTATTCTCATCTGGGATTTAGGTGCTAACTCATGATCCTTGTGATAAGCAAGTAATTCATCATACTCTTCAACTGCTTTTTTATAATTGCCGGATTTTTCATAGACTTGAGCAAGAGAGTAGATAGAGTTGACGATAAATTTATTTGTTCTTTCACGGGTTATTGCATTTTTGAAATTTTCCTCAGCTTCAATATATTTTTCTTCTGCTAAGTACGCTTCACCAAGCCAGTAATATGAGGTCCCGGTAAATTCATTTGATGGATATTCTGTAATTAGAGTTGTTAGTCGTTCACGTGCTTTTCTATATTCACCTTTTTTATAATAAATAGTTCCAAGTGTATATAAAGCAGATTCGCAATAATCAGAAAACTTATTTTGATCTATGAAAGATTCAAATTCCGATGCTGCGCCATCAAGCTGATCCAAATTTAGAAGACAATTAGCCGAGTAAAATTTTGCAGAAATAATTTGAAGTTCGCTTAAATTATTTTGTTCGGCGGTGGCTTTGAAAAGCTGGTAGGCAGTTCCAAAATCATTATTGTTATATGAATTCAACGCATTTATAAAATTATCCGGGAGTTCTTGTGCAGAAATGGAAATAATGTATGTTAATAAGAGGATAGTAATTTTTTTCATAATAATTAGATTTTTATTGCTGTTTTCAAGAACAATAAAAAAAGAGCTCCCGCAACTCCTGAGAAAAAATTAACAACATCATTGTTAATCCATCTATAGCCGCTGAAATGATCTGCCTCGGTACCACAGTGAACGATTTTTTCAGTTACTTTATTGCAAACCGAACATTTATTTTGCGCTTGTATTGTAGCGCCAAGAATACTATCTATCACACAACCGAAAACTCCGGCTGCAATTATTAAAATTGTATAATGAATGTAAGAAATATCTATCCATAAAATACCTGAGAACAAAATAGCTATTGATCCTAATACTGCACCGATTGTTCCAGGTAAAGAAATTCCACCTGATACACCTTGAGCTACCGGCTTTAGATTTAAAATATTATATGTAGCTGTTTTTTTCCAGGTTCCAATTTCTGTTGCCCAGGTATCTGCACATACAGCTGAGAGTGTTGCTAAATAAATCATATAATATATTTCATTGTGCTTGACTGCATTAAGAATTACAAGTATTCCTCCCAATCCGCCGTTGGCAATTACTTGTAAGTAATCTCTAACTCCGCTTTTTTCAAAATAGATTTCAACGCTTTCATTTTTCTTCTTCCGAAGTTTAGATAGAATACTTGATAATATGAAAAATGTCATAATCGGAACAGACCACTTTATTCCACCTAATCCAAATATGAAACTCGCTAAAATAAATGTAGCAATTGATCCGCTAAGCGTTAAGAACTTTACTCTAAAAGAAATTCCGACAACTAACGCCGCAAATAAAATCCCGATCAACACCGAGTTAACTGTTATTACTACTTCATTTAAGATCATCTTGAATTGCTCTGTAGTTATTTACAATAATATTCTGAAATTTTTAACGAATATAAACAAATGAGGTTTTATCTAAAAGGTTTTTAGTTAAAAGAGAATCGCGGAATGTTAATTGAAAAATGAAGAATACAATTAAGGAAATGTCGTAAATACGCTATAATAAAAATTCTTCTTTACCGGAAGGATTTTATATATTGGAAACATTATTTGAGCAGTAAAAATTTTTTTGTCTCAACATAATTACCGGCGTTAAGCCGATGAAAATATACTCCTAGTAAATCATAGTATTTCACATATTATATAAATCTATCTTCCTGTTACTTGTAGATAAGTTGTTTTCTTAACAATATAATTTGCTTTCGAATCCGTAAACTGATCATGTGTTTGCTGCAACAGAGCTTGCGCTTAAAGCAAGTCCGATGCATTGATTAATTCATTTTTATAGCTATAGTAGAATGGTACACTAAAAGCGTTACATTCATTAATAAGAAAGAGTCAAAACCTTTTCTTCCAAACCGTCCTTCCGTTTGCGCAAATATTATTGTCCTCAACATCTCTGATTGTATGAATAAATTTATGTGATTCATTTTCTTGTGCAGCTAAAGATTCAACTGAATGTCCATACTGTGCTTCCTTTATGTAACGACCCTCTATTGAATGCAAATAATAATTATCCATAATCTCATCTGGAATAGTTTCAAACAACCATTGTATGTATTTCAAATTATTAACGTGTTTATTTGAATCAAGATCATATCGATATACTGAAAAACTCTTCTTGTATGCCGCAGGGTCAATTGCTTCAATTTTCTTGTTAATATCGAAAGAGACACTTTCCTCCGTGAAGCAATTCCACTTTTCTATTATATCATCAAAGATCCTAATCGGTCTTCTTCTTTCTATATCAAAAAACAACCACAACCCTTTAGCTCTCCCTATTACACTTCTTCGCTCGTCATAAATTATGTTTTCTCTTTGCCCTTTAATCGTTGTATAGTTAGACAGCCATGTTCTAACAATAATTTTTTCTTTATACAAGGGGTAACGTTCCATTTGTAAGTAACCGGATAATAAAATCCAACCAATATTTTGATCATAAAGATCATATAATCCATGGTTGATTGAGAAGCAATGATCGGCAGCCGTTTCCTGCAAGAGCGTTATAATGGTTATAGGAGATGCGCACCCGTGTTTGTCCATCTCAAAATATCTCAAGTCAAATTCTTTTTCAAACATATATTTAGTATTTCACCGTTATTATTACAAAAAATAATCATGTGTGCTTTGCTTATGTTGCGTTTCACCTACGATAACTATTTGGGTATAAAAATTATTTTATCTTCCTGTAACCTGCAAGTAAATTGTTCTCTTTACGATATAATTTGCTTTCGCATCTATCAACTGATCCTGTGTTTGTTGCAATAATGCTTGTGCTTCAAGCAAGTCTGACACGTTGATCAATCCGTTTTTATAACTGTCGTCGTTCACCTTATAGTTTTCTTCTGCCTGCGCTTTGGATTCCTCGCTTAACAAATATTGCTTGTGAGCATTGGTTAAATCCTGCCAGGCTTTTTCCATTTGAAGAATTAAAAGTTCAGAATTATTTTTGAAATTATTCTCGGCGATTTCTTCTTTAATACTTCTTTCCTGTAATTCATGCGAGCCGCCCCACCATCCTGAAATCGGAACTGAAACGGTACTGAAAATCATTCCGAGAGTTCTTTCTTTGCCTTCGTCAAATTTCAAGTAAAGTCCGCTAACACCAACTCCGGCTTGAGGCAGGTACTCACCGAGCTTTATCTTTGTCTGAAGTTTTTCAGCTTCGACTGATAATTCGAGAAGACCGTATTCATTTCTGTTTTTCAACGCTTCCGAATTCTCCACATAAATATTTTGCGGGATATCTTTTACCGTTAATTCATCTCTCAAGGTAATTGCAGAATCGTACGTTATTCCGATGTGCTGGCAGAAAGCCATCGCGGCAAGTTTTCTTCCGTTGTCCAATTTCGATTTGTTAAGAAGTACTTCGCTTAATTTCAATTTTACTTTTAGAACATCGTTTTTCATAACAACACCGGAATTAAAAGCATCTTGCACCTGTACATAAAGCCGGTTCAATAACTCTTCATATTTGTTAATTGTTTTTTGTTTCTCTTCCAAAGAAACAATCTGCCAGTATTGCTCTTCTGTTTTTAAAAGTATTTCATCTTGCGTCAGTTTATCTTTGAATTTGCCGACTTCCACACCTAAAGAAGCGAGTCTATTTCCATTTAAAATTCTTCCGCCGGCAAATACCGGTTGAATTACGTTTACAAATCCGATGGTTCCTTTTTTCATCAATCCCATTGTAGAACTCGGAAAATATGCAAATTGAGTTGCGTTTGCCGGATCCGCCGGAGCGCCGTCGTAAACAGGTAGATCACCACCATGTGTTTCTATTTCCATTAAATTTTTCTGGGCTTTGAATATCATTCCGCCAGCACTAATACTTGGAAAGTAATTTGTAAATGCCGATTTTTTAATTTGCCGAGAAGCTTCAATTTCAAGCTTGCTGTTTTTGCTTTTTGCATTGTTCTGTAATGCAAGTTGCTTGCTTTCTTCGAGAGTTAATACTCTTTGCGCAAAGACTTGATTGCAACAAAAAGCCGTAATCAATAAAAGATAAAAATTTATTTTCTTCATGCTAATTCAATCTCCTCAACTTTTTCAAAATCTTTTCTATGGAATAAATAATAGAGTACGGGAATCACTAAAAGTGAAAGTACTAATCCGAATATCAATCCAAAGCAAATTACTGCACCGAGCGGTCCCCATAAAGGCGAACGGCTTACTATCATTGGAATAACACCAACTGCCGCTGCTGCCGATGTAAGAAAGATCGGGCGCATTCTTCTCTTTGCAGACGAGATTGCCGCTTCTTCCAATGAGTGTCCATGTTCTCTTCTCAACTCCTCGGCATAGTTGACGTAAATGATTCCATTACGGACAACGATTCCAACTAATCCGATTAATCCTATAAATGCAGTAGTACTAAATGGATAACCGGTTATAGTCACACCAAACGCAGCACCGAATATGCACAACGGCATAGTCATCATAATTAAAATTGCGGTTTTGTAATTTCTGAATTGAGCGAGTAGAATAATGAAAATTATAGCTACACTTATTGCAAGTGAATAGTAAAGCGGAGTAATTTCATCAACTCCCATTTCGTATTCACCGCCGTAACTAATTGATACGCCTTCAGGTAACTGCATATTATCTACAGTTGGTCTTAGCTTATTGAATATATTCGATGCATAACGTCCTCTATCTACATCAACTCTTACATTTATTGTACGGACGCCGTTTCGTCTTACAATTTCGCCTTCGGTCCATTCTTGTTTTGCATTCGCAAGCTGTCTTACCTGCACGGATGAAACTAAAAACGGTGAGGTTACATATTGATTCATTATGTCTTCGACATCGGATTTTGTTTTTTTGTCAAGTTTAAGATTTACATTTACCGGGTAATCACCTTCCCAGATTGTTGAAACCGGGAAACCCTTCATTCCAAACATCAGCGAATAATCAAGAATGGTTTTTGAATATCCAAGCCGGGTCGCTTCGTCTTCTTTTATTTTAAGACTTACAGCCTGCAGCGGTTGCTCATAATCGGTTCTAACCCATTGCACGCCTTCAATTCCGCGTGCTATACCGGAGACTTGAGCGGCAACCTTTTTTATAGTTGCAATACTATCGCCGGAAATGCGGATTTCAACCGGAGTTTTTCCCGGCCCCATTTCAAGCTGTTTCCATTTGAGGTAAGCTTTCGGATTATTATCGCTGTAGTTTTTGCCGTATTCATCCAAAATTTCTTTTGTAGCTTCGGTGGATTCGGTAATTACCAATAACTGTCCGTAATGTTTTGCAGGAAAGTTTGGTGCATACGTAGCGTTGAACCGTGGCGAGCTGGTTCCAACAAATGCGGCTACTTCTTTTACACGACCGTCTTTCGTTAATCTATCTTCAACTTCTCTCATAACAGCGTCGGTTTGTTTTAACGAGCTGCCGACAGGAAGATATACTTCTACTGCAAATTGATTACGTTGAAGCGCAGGAAAGTTTTGTTGCGGACTAAGTGCTAAAAGTATAAGTCCAATTATAAACGAAGCGGCGCCAATTAACACAACTAGTTTTTTCTTTTTGAATGAACTTTCCAAAATCTTATCATAAAAGGACTGAAGCCATTTTAAGAAAACACCTTTTTTCCCCTTGCTGTTTTTACCTTTGATGCCGTGTTTTATAAAAATAAAACTCATCATCGGAACCAAAAGAACGGAAACAAGAAGCGAGATCAATAAAGAATAAGTAACCGTTTGAGGTAATGATTTAATAAAATCTCCGGCAGTTCCAGTCATCAAAATTGACATCGGTGCAAAACTCATAATGATTATTAGTGTAGCGGAAAAAACCGAACCGAAAAGATCCGTTACACTCTTCGTTGCAGCATCGTGGGGAGATATACCATTGTCAAGTTTTTCGACATAGTTATCAATGATTACTATCGCATTATCCACTACCATTCCGAGTACTATGATTAAACCAGCAAGCGATACTGTTTGCAATTCAATTCCGGTTGCCCACATCATTCCAAGTGTAATAAAAACAGAAATAGGAATAGCCGAAGCCGCTACAAGTGCTACTTTTCTGGGAAGCAAGAGTATGGTTACTAGTATTACGGAAAATATTGCCAGTCCGAATTCTTTAATAAAATTAAAAATTGCCTGGGAAACAAAATCCGGCATATCTGAAATGATTCCGACGTGAATATCCGACGGCACTTCAGTGGTAAACTTTTCGATTTCTTTTCTAACGTCGTTTCCATATTGAACAATATTATGACCGGGCAACATTTCAAGAGAAACAATCAAACATTTTTTCCCATTGAGACGAATGTAAGAATCCGGTTCGGGATATTCTCTTACAACTTTTGCAACATCTTTAACACGTATAACATTTCCCGTCGGATCGGAATAAATTATTTGATTCGCTATATCGCTTTCCGTTTTGTAGCTCGACGGAATATGTATCGGTCTGATAAATTTACCGTCGTCAATTTCGCCTGAATAATTAACCATGCCTTGCGGCTTCAGTTGGGAAAGTACCATCAGCGGTTTAATGCCGTAGTTTGTTAGCTTTGCATCATCTATGTAAACATTGATTTCTTCTTTCTGCAATCCGAAATGTTTTACTCTTGATGTTGAGGGAATCTTTCGAACATTGTCTTCAAATTTTTCAATGTATCTCTCAAGTTCTTTGTAAGTTTTTGTTTCGGATTCAACTGCCAGTAGTATTGCAGAAGTATTTCCAAAGTCATTATCCGCTGTTAATGACATTACACCGGAAGGAAGTTGTCCCTTAAACTCGTTTAATCCGTGTCTTAGTTTCGACCAGAATGCTTTCGGGTCGGCTTCCCGTTTCTGAACCTCGACATAAATCACCATCACATTTTCTTTTGAAATGGAATAAGTTTTTTCTTTAACTACTTCTTCGTACTGAAAAAGATATTGTTCAACTTTTTTTGTCAACTGTTCTTCTACTTGTTCAGACGATGCGCCGGGATAAATACCGATTATTAATCCTTGTCGAATTTTAAATTCCGGAAACTCATCTCGCGGCATTTGTATTAGCGCCACAACTCCAAACAATACAAGAACACTGGTTGTAATTATTATTAGTTGTTTATAGCGGAGAATTAATTCTATTAATGTTCGTTTCGTTTTCATAAATCATTTTCCCTTTTATTGGTTGACAATGTGAACTAATGAATTGTCAACTAATTTTTGTAAGCCGGCAACTACAATCTGATCCCCGTTATTCAAACCTTCTGTAACCTCAACACCGCTCTTTAGCAACTTTCCGGTCCTAACATATTTTTTTACAGCTTTATTTTGATTTACAGCATAAACGAAATTTCTACCTTGTTCATCAACAAGGACCGCACTGCTCGGTATAAATAATCCCGTTGAGGTATTTGGTTTTGTAAGAATGATATTGCAAATCATTCCGGGTTTTATTTGCCGGTTAATATTCGCGATTCCAATTTTAATTTTATACGTGTGAGCGAGCGGGTCTGCCATAACACCAATCTCTTCAACAGTTCCATTATATTCAGCGTTATTTAAAGCAGCGATTTTAATTTTAGCTTTATCACCTTTTTTTACTAAAGCGATTTCATTTTCAGAAACCGGGACACGTGCAAATACTTTTTCAATCTTCACAATATTTATAGAAGTTAAGTTCGGCATGGCGGTCATTCCCGGATCAATAGAACGTTTGCCAACAACACCATCAACGGGTGAATAGAGTTTGCAATCGTCTAAACTTTTTTTGGCTATCGCTGTTGCAGATTTTGCTTGTTGCAAACCTGTTTCTACTTCAACTAATTTAATTTCTGGTAGGTTGCCGTTTTTATACATCGGCAATAATCTTTTATAAGCATCTTCCGCTTGCTTTAAAGTTGCCGAAGTCATCTCATATGTATTTTTATAAGTATCATCATTGAGTTCGGCAATGAGTCGTCCTTTCCTAACAAAGTCGCCCTCTGAAACGTAAACCCGCGCAACAGTTCCGATACTTGAAAAACTTAGCGGTGTTGATTCTGATTCTTCAATTGTTCCACTGTATGAAAATGTTTCACTACCATCTATTTTTTTTGCATTCTCAACTTCAATGTTCACAACTGCGTTGTTAAGTGTGTTCTCTTCTTTACTGTTAGAGCATCCTTGTAAAAAACAAACTGCGCTTACCAGCGAGATAAGGATTAAGATTTTTTTCGTTTTCATTTTATTCCTTTTGGATTATTAGACTAATTATGTTTTTTGGTCGAAGACGGTTTAAAATTTTTTATATCCCTTCTGCAATTATTCTTGTAGCCATATCAATTTTTTCACTATCGTCATTATCCAAGAAAAGATAGAGCTCAAGTCCTCGGATAATACCTACGATAACATTTGCTGCTTTGCTTAATTCACTTTCTTGTAAAAAGTTAAATTCGCCAGATGTGAGACCTTCTCTCAAAATCTCAATTATAATTGACTCCTCAATAACATCAATTTGTTTGCTGAGTTTATCAATGAATTCTTTATTACCCTTTATTTCTCCCTTTACTAAAGGATAGATACTTGTAGTGTTTTTTATTTCTATCAAGCTGGCAGCAATATATTTTTTCAACTTTTCTTTTGCAGACGTTTCTCCGCTTACCGTGGTTTTTGCTTTTTTTATGATACTATTTAACTCGCTAACTGCCAATACTTCTAAAATTTCATCTTTGCTTTTATAATAATAGTAAAGAGTGCTTTTCCCTTTTCCGGCTTCTTGAGCTATGTCCTCCATCGTGGTTTTATTCAATCCCCATTTTTGAAAAACCTTTTTTGCGGCTTCTAGAATTGCAGTTTTTACATCTTCGTCTTTTAAATTATTCATTAATTCCGACCAATTTCGTTTTCTGGTCGAAATTTATCAAGACTAAACAATAGATGCAAGACCATTCTAAAAAAATTATTCCTTTGCCTATGATGATATTGTTCACATGCTACACTTTATTTTCCTTTTTCCTCAAAATTCCAGCCTCTCAACATCCATTTTCCACACTAACTCACCCTGTAGAAACCATTCCATTGTCTTTTTCTAAATATATTCTTGAAGTGTCTTTTTACTCAATTATAAGATTCTTTACTCAACTTCACTCCGTTCAGAATGACACATTGTGTAAAGTAACTTATTAATTCTTGTAAAATTTGTTCGGCATAGAATAATTATAAATTGTAATCTCTGAGATAATATGTGAAATGAAAAACTTTGTGCGGAAGAGGGGACTTGAACCCCTACGCCCTTACGGGCACTACCCCCTCAAAGTAGCGTGTCTGCCAATTTCACCACTTCCGCAAAAAACCGAGCCAAAAATATTAGAGTATAAAACAAAACGCAACAACATTCACGGAAGATTCGTTAACTGGTATTAATTATCTTTCGGCGGTCTTCCCTTTCCCATCAACGATTCACGAACTTCTTTTCTAAATTTACTTTCAAATACCACTAGTTTTGCAATCTGAATTGGAGAAAGAAGATCGCTCAATGATCTAAGAAAATTTTGTCTTTCTGTACTTATGCTATTTTCTATTGAGAGTAAATTATCAACCTTCTTTTGATATGATGCATCATTTTGATTCCCATTTCTTAAGTCATCTTCAATATCCCCAATCGCATCATCTCTTTGATCTAGAATTTCTTTTATCTTTTTTTGATTCTCGTGTTTCCTGGCAAAAAATCTTACTGCAGTTTCTTCGTTAAGATTTAATGCATCAATTAATTTAGTTCTTTCCCACTGCTCAATTCTTTGAAGTGGTTTCTGATCGTTTCCATGCCTCATTCTTTCTTGAGAATATGATGTTGACAAAATAATTGAGAATAAAAAGAGGAGTAAAAATATTTTTTTCATTTTCGCACCTTTGTAGAGGTTGTAGAATTTAATTTTTCATAAACTGTTTCTAATTCATTTTCAGAAAGATTTCTTAGAGGTGAATATTCGTTTGCTAATGGATTTCCAATTAATCTTGTGTAAGAATCATTATTCAATTCTAGATCAGACGGTATTTGAATGTTAAGCTCATCGTTGTTCTGATTGAATGCATAATCCGCCGGATCAGCTTCCAATTCTCTCGAATATTTATCTGACACTTCCTTATCAGATAAATTATTCACTACTTCATTTGCTAAATCTTTGTATCCGGTATCATAATTAGTTTTAGTATTAAGTAAGAATAAAAATAAAACTACAACCGCTGAAGCTGTTGGAACTAAATAATAGATACCTCCGAACTTCCAAAATCTTTTTTTCTTATCAATTCTTTGATAAACCCTTGGAAGTAAGTTTGTAAAATACATTTCATTTGTCTCGAACTCACTTCTATTGGAAAGATCATCAAGCTGTAATTTGATATTATCATAATCTTTTTTCAACTGATTCGATTTTCTAAGTTCTTCTTCAAATATTATCAGTTCTTCCTGAGTAAGCTGACCTGAAATATATTTTAGAATTTTTTCTTTATTTGTTTTCATTTGTTAACTCCACTACTTTTTTCAAAGCATGAAAATAATTTGCTTTCAAACCACCGACACTCTTGCCGGTAACTTCCGAAATTTCTTCATATGAAAGATCTTCGAAATTTCTCATAATAAATATTTGTTTTTGCTTGGGCGGAATTTTCTCCAAAATCTTTTTCACTTTATCCAATTTCTCTCGAGCATCCAATTCTTTAATGATATCATGTTTGTCTTGTAATTCAACTTCTTCTTTGTCGTCAATAGGAAAAAATCTTTTAATCTGTTTCTTTCTTATTTGATTTAGACTTCTTGTCGTTACAATTTTATAGATCCAGGTATATAAAGAACTATTAAAATTAAAATTTTTCAGTTTATTGAAAATAACAATTAATACTTCTTGAGTAACTTCATCTGCATCAAGATGGTTTCCCATCATTTGCCGTGCATGCCAATAAATCTTTTTCTGATACTTTTTAACTATCAGATTAAAAGCGACTTCTTCTCCAGACAAAAATCTGTTAACTAATTCAAAGTCGTTATCCTGCACTGTTCCCATACAATGGTTCTTATTATAGACACATGTTACTTAAATGTGGTTTAATAAGAATTTATTAAACCAAATGACTAAAACTACTGTCGAAATTGCAAAAGAAATAATTAATAACAAACAACAGAGGTTACTATGAAAAAGATATGGTTTTCAATATTCAGTTTAATCTTTCTAACAAACTTTTCTCTCTTTGCGCAGCCGATACAAGACGAACCGCCAATGGGACCAAGGCATGGCGGAATTAAAAAACAATTAAAACTAACTGCAGAACAAGAAAAAAAATTCGACGATTTTGTTTATCAACATAAACAGGAAGCAATTGATATACGTGCTAAAATACAAAAAAATCGTCTTGAGTTGGAAAAAATGGTTAACGATAATTTAATTGATGAGAAAAAGATCTTCCAATTAACGGATGAGAACAGCACACTTCAAGGAATTTTGAAAAATTCTGCTGTTAAGAATTGGTTGGAAATTTATAAAATACTTAACGATGAACAGAAAGCTGTTTGGTCAAAACATATTTTACAAATGCTCAATCATCAAGGAATAAGAGAAAGAGTGAAAGAAAGAATTCAAGGCAAAATGAAGGATCGAAAACCAATGCGAAATGAACGCGATTTCTAAAACGACAAACCCCGCTTTTGCGGGGTTTTTTATTTTGAATAATGCTGCAGTATTTTACAGGTCACCTTTAAGCGGGCGCAAAATTATTTCTTCTACTACCATATTATTTCTTTCCGAGTAAAGCTTAAAAACCAATTTTGCAATATTTGCCTTGTCCATCATAGAATCACCAAACTTGTTTATGATTTCATTTGCCCATATTCCGGTTGCTGTAGCACCGGGTATAACATTTATGATTCTAATATTTTTATCACGAACTTCCTCACGTAAAACTTTTGTATATCCCAGCAAGCCGGATTTTGAAGCTGTATAGGCACTGCTGGAAGTAAACACTTTTTGTGTAACCACGGATAAAATATTAATTATCGTGCCGGATTGTCTTTCGATCATTCCAGGTAAAATAGTTTTAATTGTATAGATAGAACCAAGCAGGTTTACTTTAATAATATTTTCTATTTCCGATATCGAATCATCTACCGCTTTTTTGAATGAAGTTGTGCCGGCATTGTTTATCAAACAATCGATTTGATAGTTTGAGAGAATCTTTTTGTTGAATTGATCTATTGCAGCGTAATCAGTTATATCCAACTGATGTGGTTCAAAATTATTTCCGAAATCAGCTAATTCTTTTTTTATTTCGTTAAGTAATCCTAACCGTCTGGCAGTACCGATAACAAAAATATAATTCCTAGCAAACTCTAATGAAAGCGCTTTACCGATTCCTGAACTAGCACCTGTAATCCAAACTATTTTCTTTTTTTCAATTGTCAAATCTTTTTCGAAATTAGATTCAAGAATTCACTGCGCGTTCGGGCATCTTCAGTAAAGATCCCATGCATAGCGCTAGTTGTAGTAATAGAATTTTGTTTCTGAACACCGCGCATCATCATACACATGTGATAGCCTTCGGCAACAACTGCAACACCGCGCGGATTTAAGTATTGTTCTATTGTATCAGCAATTTCCTGGGTCATTCTTTCCTGTACTTGAAGCCTCTGCGCAAACACATCAACTATCCTTGGTATTTTACTTAGCCCGACTATCTTTCCATTCGGTATATATGCAATATGAATCTTCCCAAAGAATGGCAGTAGGTGATGTTCGCATATACTGTAAAAATCAATGTCCTTTACTATAACCATTTCATCGTACTTCTCATTAAAAATTGCGCCGTTAAGAATTTTCTTAATGTCTTTGTTGTAACCTTGAGTGAAAAACTCATATGCTTTTGCAACTCGATGCGGAGTTTTCTGCAGCCCTTCTCTACTCGAATCCTCGCCGATCTCATCTAGAAGATTCTTGACATATTTTTCAATTATTTCATAGTTCAAGTTGTTTACATCCCTTTATATTCAACGTAATTATTTTCAGTCTCGTAAAGTTTGATCGAGTAAAGTTTTCCTGCCGGAAGTTTATCAACTAATTGTATCCAGATACCGGCAGCTATGTTTTCAGCAGTCGGTATTTTTCCTTTAAGGAAATCAACATCTAAATTTAAATTTTTATGATCTACTTTACTTATCACATTTTTTTTTATTATTTCTTTTAGAACTTTAAGATCTATTACATAACCGGTATTCGGATCAACTTCACCGGCAACTATCACTTCGAGGATGTAATTGTGCCCATGACCATTAAGATTATTACACTTCCCGAATAATCTGTCATTTTCTTCATCGGAAAAATTTGGATTAAACAAACGGTGAGAAGCACTAAAAACTTCACGCCTTGTCACATATATCATTTCTACTATCCTTTGATTGCTTTCAAAACTTCTTCAACATGCCCATCTACTTTAACTTTAGAAAATATATTTTTGATTAAACCATTTTTATCTATTATAAATGTAGTACGTTCAATACCCATATATTTTTTTCCATACATACTTTTTTCTTTCCACACTCCATATTTAGAAACTACTTCTTTTTTTTCATCACTTAAAAGTGTAAACGGAAGATCGTACTTACTCTCAAATTTTTTGTGTGATTCTACAGAGTCGTTACTAATTTCCAATCACAACTGTTTTTATTTTCTTAAAGTTTGGGAATATATCTCTAAAATCACAAGCTTCTTTAGTGCAGCCTGTTGTCATATCTTTCGGATAAAAATAGAGAACTACTTTCCATCCTTTGAAATCATTGAGAGATACCTTTACTCCATTTGAATCCATTAACGAAAATGAAGGTGCTTTCTTTCCGATTTCTAACATTTCAAATTCTCCATCAATAAGATTTCATAACAATATGTTTTTGGTTCTCTTCTAAAAAGAAAGGGACGAATTAATTCCGCCCCCTTAAATTGAATCAAAATAAAATTATGATAATTTCTTTAGCGTATCTTGAATCGCTGCATATTTCGGTTCATCACCGGCAACTTCTAAAACTTCCGCATATTGAATAACGCCATTCTTATCCACAACGAATGCTGATCTCTTTGCAACACCCTTCAAATCCCATTTACCCGGAAGCCATACATCATAAAATGCACCGTAAGCTGGCGATACTTCTTTATTAAAATCGCTGAGAATAGGAAAGTTAAATTGATGTTTATCTGCCCAAAGTTTTTGCGAGAACGGACCATCAACACTGATTGCTAAGACTTGAGCATCAAGATTTTCGTAATCTTTCATTCTGTCTCTGGTTGAGCATAGTTCTTTTTCGCAAACTGAAGTTCCTACAGCTGGGAAAAAAAGTATTATAACATTTTTCTTACCTTTAAAATCAGATAGAGAAACGGATTCGTTGTTTGTATTCTTTAAACTAAAATTAGGTGCAGCATCTCCTACTTTTAATGACATATAATTCTCCTTTCGTGAGATTATTCTTTAAGTTTTCGACCTATTCGAACTTTAACCTGGAATTCAACTTTTCCATCTGAAGTTACTCTGCCTCTCTGTTCAATAACCTCGAACCATCCAACTTTTTTTTCAGTGTTCGCTTCAAGAACGACTTCTTTAACCGCTTCTGTAACTCCCTCGGTGGAGATTCCAACTCTTTCTATTACTTCGAACGTCTTTGACATATTAACCTCATTATATGAATGAAAAGTTCCAATGAATAAGTTTGTTTTATTGTATAATCAAAATAACTTTTTCATTGGTAAGATTAAAGAAATGTAACATCGAAACATTTATGAGAAAAAAATGCAATGATTTATTGCTAAAGATAGACAAATCTGTTTATCTTTATAAAGACTAAATCTAAATAATGGTTAATTTATTCGATGAATCGAGAAGAAGCATATGAAGAATTTCGTCGTTTCCTAAAAAGAGGTGACAATCGGATTACACCGGAAAGGTTTGAAATTCTTGACCACGCAATGGAATTCGATGGGCACTTTGGTGCTGATGAACTTTATATCAGCATGAAGATGAGTCATTCTAATATTTCGCGCGCAACAGTTTATAATACTGTTGAACTTCTTGCACAATGCAAACTTCTCTCAAAAAGAAATTTCGGAGAGAACAAAACCCGTTATGAATCTAATGTCGGAAAGACAAGTCACGATCATTTGATTTGTACTAATTGCGGAGCTATCAAAGAATTTTCAGAACCAAAAATTCAAAAAATAGTAAAAGAAATTTCATCAGAGATCGGCTTTGATTCCACAGGTTATTCATTTAATATTTTTGGAAAATGCACTAATCCTAATTGCGGTAAAAATAATAATGCCAAGTAGCACTTTAGATAAAGCTAAAAAAGGAAATTCTATTACTGTTGTTAAACTTCCATTAGGAAATATAAAATCTCAATTGATACGGCTCGGTATCTCAGAGGGCGATACACTTAAATGCATACAACGTCTTCCCGGTGGAACGATCGTCGTTCAAAAAAATAGGCAGGAAATTGCAGTAGGATTTGATCTCGCAAAAAAAATTCACGTAATTATTCAATAAGCAAAGTTTATGAAAATAGATAATTTAGTTAATCTTGAAAACGATAAAATAATCTTTCCATCAACTTTGCTTATTGAACCCAATAAACTTCAAAAAGTAGTTCTAGTTGGTAATCCCAATGTGGGTAAATCTTGTTTCTTTAATTTTATGAGCGGAATGTATGTTGATGTTTCCAATTTTCCAGGCACAACAGTATCAATAACAAAAAGTCATTTTCAAGGAAATGATGTTTTTGATACGCCGGGAATTTACGGTGTCGGTTCATTCAACGATGAAGAAAAAGTTGCACGCGATATAATCCTATCTGCAGATGTAATTCTTAATGTGGTTAATGCTCTTAATCTCGATCGTGATCTCTTTCTCACCCTTCAATTAATTGACATGGGGAAAAAGGTTTCCGTACTTTTAAATTTCAGCGATGAACTCAAGAAGAGAAAAATTAAAATTGATACTAAAAAACTTTCCGATCTTCTTGGAGTTGAAGTATATGGAACTGCCGCTGTTGATAAGTTAGGATTTGATAGACTTGGCGAAGCAGTTAATTCTGCAAGAGTTGGCAAGCAGGAACTCGATCTTCATTTTTTACTGAATCAGGTAATGGAAAAATCTGTCCCTCAATCCAATTCACTTTTAATATTAGAAGGTGATGAATCAATCGCACAAAGAAATAATGTGCTATGCGGTTCTGCAGATGACCGCGATAGAATTTATATCAGCAGAAGAAACCGTGTAAATGAGATTGTTGATCTCGTTGAATATGAAGATTCAAAAAAGGGAGAAATTTTTAATCAGCTTGGCAGATTATGTCTAGATCCAAAGACCGGTATACCCATTTTACTTTTTATGCTTGTTCTCATGTACTTTTTCATTGGCGACTTGGTTTCTCAAAGAGTAGTTAATTTTACAGAGAATAAAATCGGTAAAGATTTTTTTGAATATAATGTTAAATCGTTTACCGGTAATTATACTCCGGTAAATGTGGATGTTACACTTCATGATGGAAACAATAGCGAGGTAAGCAAGAAAACATTCAACTTCCCTTCTGGTATAAGTGCTGATCCTACTCTTCAAAAGGAATTTTCTGAAATCTCGAAACAAAAAGGTGCGCGAACTAATTTTTATTTTCAAAATCCATTTGTAAAACTTTTCTTTGGTGAATTCGGTGTTATCACAATGACGGTAACTTATTTACTGTTCCTACTTCTACCGTTGGTAATAGGATTTTATTTTGTTATGGCACTTCTTGAAGACAGTGGTTACCTTCCGCGTCTTGCAACTATGCTTGACCGTTCATTTAATAAGATCGGCTTAAATGGTAAAGCAGTAATTCCGATCATGCTTGGTTTCGGCTGTATTACAATGGCTAACATCACTACCCGCATGCTTGGAACAGAAAGAGAGAAATCAATTGTTACGGCGATTCTCCAATTCGTAATTCCGTGCTCAGCCCAATTAGCTGTAATTGCGGCTCTTCTTAGCGGAGCCGGATTTGCGCCGCTGATACTTTATATATCGGTTATTTTAACTGTTCTTATCGTTCTTTCAACCGTCTTAAATAAAATGCTTCCCGGTGAAAGTTCTCCCTTATTAATTGATCTTCCTATGATTCGTTTTCCAAGGATGAGCAACGTTTTCAAGAAAACTTTTTTTAGAAGTTTTGGTTTTATGAAAGAAGCCAGCTTTTGGTTTTTTATCGGCGCTCTTGCTGTTGGTATTATGGAAATCAGCGGTCTGTTAATTGTCTGGCAGGATGTTCTTGCGCCGTTTACGACGACGTGGTTAAAACTTCCTAAAGAAACCGCAAATGCTTTTGTGATGGGAATGGTTCGCAGAGATTTTGGTGCAGCGGGACTTTTTCATATGAACTTAACAATAATGCAAAAGACAGTTTCGATTATTACAATTACTCTTTTCGTTCCGTGCATTGCTTCGTTTGTTGTTATGCTTAAAGAAAGAGGATGGAAAGAAGGAATGATGATTTGGTTTGGAACCTGGATTGCTGCTTTTTTAGTCGGTGGAATTGTTGCACAAATAGTTATCTGATATGAAAAGAATTGATTACCAAAAATATCCTATCATCTGGCGTAAAGAAGATTTCTTCATAAAAATTTACTGTTCTATTCCCAATATCGCTACAGGAATACTTATAACAACAGACAGAGCAACATTTATAGTAGATCCTGGTGATGGAATATTACGCGATCTTAATAAAGATGTTGGTGCAGTTACAATTCTCAAAGTTTCAGATATTTTCATTAGCCATGGACATCACGATCATGTTGGCGGCGTTTGGTCTTTGCTTACTTATTTATCAGTTCTGAAGAAGAAAAGCCCGCTCAACATTTATTATCCGAAAGGCTGTAAAGAAATAGAAAGTATTTACCGCGCATTTATAAAAGTTTACGGCAAAGAAGTTTCTTATCAAATAAATTTAAGGCCGATCGACTCGATAAAAAGTTTTAAGCGCGATTCGGTCACAGTTAAACCATTCAAAGTTAATCATAGAGAACCATCGGCAGATGGTAATTCATCAGAGTTAATTCCATCTCTCGGATTTAAATTTATTTATGATGGTAAATCAATTTGTTACGGCGGCGATACTGCTTTTTGCAATACTTTAGTGAAGAATGCAAAAGATTCAAACTTAGCAATCATTGAAGCCGGTGCAAAAGATGATACCAGTTCTGATCTTCACATGACTATCAAACAAGCAACACAGATCGGAAAAACCGCAAGGGAATATTTTTTAGTTCATGTGCCCGAATAATATTATTTTGGCAACCACAAAATTAAACTACAGAGGAAAATCATGAAGAGAATTTCATTTCTATTGATAATTCTATTTACTGTTTCAATAACAGCACAAAATAAAATTCACAGTCCGGAAATAACCGCAGAAGAAGTAAAAGCTAACGTTTTCTACCTCGCATCGGATGCAATGAAGGGAAGATTTACCGGAAGTCCTGAAGAACGAATAGCAGGAGATTATATTAAAAATGAATTTCAACTTTACGGATTAAAACCGGCATTCAATGGAAATTGGTTTCAAGAATTTCCTTTTATTGAAAGAGTGAATATGACAAAAGCCAATTCCCTTTCTTTTGATGTAAAAGGTAAAAAACAAAATCTTCAAACCGGAAAAGATTATACAACTGTTGCTTATTCCGGAAAAGGAAAGGTCAGCGGTGATTTAGTATTTGTTGGATATGGAATTTCGGCACCTAAATTAAATTACGACGACTACGAAGGTATGGATGTAAAAGGAAAAACCGTAGTCATTATGCGGTATCAACCTGAACATGACAGTTCAAAATCAGAGTTTGATAAATATGCCTCTTTTAGAAATAAAGCAACCGTTGCTAAAGAGAAAGGTGCTCTCGCTGTCATTCTAGTCAATGGATACGCACCCAAAAATGATGATGACCCTTTAATGGCACTCCATTACGACGGTGCACCAGCTATGAAAGATATTTCCGTCCAGCATGTAAAAAGAAGTTTTGTTGATGAACTTTTTAAAGCTGAAGGACTTAATTTCGATGAAACCCAGAAACAAATTGATGCTTCCAAAAAACCAGCTTCATTCGCTTTCAAAAATGCGAAGGTTACTCTTTCTACTGAAGTAAAAGAAATTGAGAAGAAAGGAAGAAATGTTGCCGGAATGATCGAAGGAAACGACCCGGTTTTGAAGAATGAATATATTGTAATCGGTGCACATTACGATCATCTTGGTATCGATCAGTTGTTAGAATCTTCGCTGTATAAAGGTAAGGATAAACAAATTCACAACGGCGCTGATGACAATGCGTCCGGTACAACAGGATTATTGGAAGTAGCTGAGAAATTCGGATCTATGCAAGGACTGTTCAAACGCAGTATTATCTTCGCAGCTTTTTCCGGTGAAGAACTCGGAATTCTCGGCTCAACATACATGACAAATAATTTTCCTGTTGATATTAAAAATGTTGCCGCAATGTTAAACATGGATATGATCGGTCGTTTAAACTCAGAGAATAGTTTAACAATAATCGGTTCGGGGACTTCTTCTAAATGGAAAGAACTTCTCAATCAAAAAAATATATATGGATTTAAATTAGGAATGAGCGACGGCGGTTCGGGCGGAAGCGATCACCAATCATTCACAAATAAAAACGTTCCTGTTCTTTTCTTTTTTACCGGCACACATTCGGATTATCACAAACCATCCGATAAACCTGAAAAAATAAATTACGACGGCGAAGCTAAAGTTGCTAATTACGTTTTCGATATAGCTCTTGCCGTAGATAATTTAGAAAAACGGCCGGAATATGTTAAGGTTGAAGAACCTGCACAAAGAGGCGGCACTGGAAGACCCCGTGTAACTGTTGGCACCGTTCCGGAGTTTGGTTACAACGGCAATGGTTATAAAATATCAGGTGTTACCGATGGAAGTCCCGCAGCTAAAGCCGGAATGAAGGCCGGTGATATCGTTGTAAAGTTTGGCCCTAAAACTGTCGGGAATATTTATGATTTTATGTATGCGGTTCAAGATTACAAAGCCGGGGATAAAGTTAATATTGTTGTTCAGAGAGATGGAAAAGAAATGACTTTCAATGTTGAGTTGATTGCAAGATAGTTATCAGTAAGCAGTTTGCAGTAACCAAAAAAGGCGAATCAAAGATTCGCCTTTTTTATAAAATTTTTTAGGGCTCACAGAATGGTTGACAAACCAACTCTCACAACAAAATTTTTATTCGCTCCGTAAGATAAATCAATTCGTCCCACACCAAGAATTTTTCCAAAGCTTAAATATCCTTCCCAATAAATTTTATCCAACAATTGATTCCTGAAGTAACTGCTTTCATTCCACATTTTAAGAATGCTGAAGCCGGTGATAAGATCAATGTTCAGATCGGTCAGAAAATCAAAACCAATTGCCTGGTAAGGAACTGTGCGCCAATTATGTTCTACATGAAGTGCTATGAGTTTATCACCTACATATTCATAAGGGGCTAAACCTTTGAAGGACATGAACGGTGAGTAGATGTTCAATGCGGTATTGGGAGTGATAGTATGTTGTGGTCCGTAATTTCCAATAACAGCTGCGCCTTCAAATCCAAACAAGAAGTATGGTGAAGAGAATAACTCCTTGTAAATAGTGCTGGTTGAGAATTGAGATATTACTCTCACCCGCTTGTAATTGAAATCACTGCCGAAAACCGGATTTGAGAAATCAAGTTGTGCTATCAAACCATCTTGCAGCATTGGTTGATAATCATGCGGACTCTTGCCTGCCAAAATATTAAGAGAAATTTTCCTATCGTTACCGTCGGCAATTTGTGGATTCGATCTCACCGGTTTATAAGGAGTAAATATACTCTGATATTTTAACTCGCTAAGAGATTCTTGCTTCTCAAAAACAAATTTTACCGATGAAGAAATATTTTTTCCTAATCTGCTGTTAAAACCAACACTAAAACCTTTTGAAAGGTAATAATTGAATTGATCATCAAAACCCAAAAGAACATTTGCGCCGTTCATTAAATCCGGATAAGGATTCAGCATCTGCCATTGTCTCGCTTCATCGAAAAGTCCCAACTCAATTCCGTTTATGAAGCCCCATTTTACCGTTAACCTGGTTGAGAAATTTCCCTCCAATGTCTTTCTACCAAAAGAATAACCAAGATTAGAATTGATAGCCAAATAATTATTAAAGAATGCATCCTTGTATCTGGCGCCAAGTAAAATTCCATCAACGCGATTGTCTCTGAAATTCAGATATTCAAATACCACACCTGCATACTTAAAAAATCCATTACCCGAATTTTGGTTTTGATCATTTTTAATCGCTTTTGTGGCGAGTCCGCTGAACAACCCGGTAATTTTTAATTGGGTGACAACTTTTTTTGTACTGTCAAGTTCATTATATGCTTTCACTTCGGCGACGGTGAGAGGAATAGGACGCAGAGAATCAATTTGTGTTCTGCTTAATTCCGCTGTCTTAACATACTTCACCTTAGGGTTCTGGCTTGAATCAGGTTTGATCGTTGAATAAAGAGTATAAATAGAATCCGGGATGACCGGGTTAATTTTATAGTTGGTAAACATGCTTACTTGATTCATTGATATGGAATCAACTCCAATCAATCCTTGAAAATTCACTTTCAAACCAGACTCAACTTTGAAATAAGTAGGCAGCCAATACTTTTCAAAAAGGTCTCTATTCTGAACGAACGAAATGCTTAAATCATTTACATATGGAAATCTTAGTCCCTCATTATTATTGAGTTCAATTCGTTTTAATGAATATGAGGAATCTTCGATTATGATCTTTCCCATAAGTAGCGGTTGGATTTTGGATTTCGG